>QWCY01000257.1_pt1 | contig 93025 bp, 82 predicted proteins | sample 1972631 | NCBI WGS metagenome assembly QWCY01 (sample SAMN09866696, study PRJNA288562) | Human gut metagenome isolate pre1_stool, whole genome shotgun sequencing... | isolation source: gut | host: Homo sapiens | place: USA: California
TCAATAAGTATTGCTACTTACAATGCTGCCCCTCGACTTGCATGTGTTAAGCCTGCCGCTAGCGTTCATCCTGAGCCAGGATCAAACTCTCCATTGTAATAAATTTGAATATAAATCTTAGCTCTAATCTCAAAGGTATTGTTTGAAATCTTCTCTTAAAGAGAAGGAAAAACTTTTTAGCTGCTCAATATCCTCAAAGAACGTAATTTTATTTTAAGACCGTAGTCCAAAATTCTTATTTTCGGTTTCCGATTTTTCAGAGCGGAAAGTGGTGCAAAGGTAAGCACTATTTTCGAATCTGCCAAATCTTTTTCAAAAATATTTTGAAATATTTTTTGAGAACCTTTTCGCAATCGCTGTCATTTTTTAGCGAAAGCGGTTGCAAAGGTAAGAGGTTTATTTGAAACCTCCAAATTTTTCTTTCAAAAAATTTCAAAACTTTTTTTAAGAACCTTTTCGCTTGTTCAACCCCGCTTAGGAGGTGAAAGCGGGTGCAAAGTAACGGCAAGAAAACGACATCTGCAAATATTTTAATAACTATTTTTTGCATTTTTTCGACCCGTTTTTGCAGTCGATTATGTTTCAGAAGTTTGTCGCGGAACATTTTTTCGGCTTTCCATTGTTTCCGAAGGCGCGATTGCGGCTGCACACCGCAATCGGTCGCGAACAGAACCTCTCGAACGTCCTGCCGGCATACGCAAACAAACGCGTTCCGGGCTTGATTTATCCGAGAAAATATGCTATCTTTGAAACAAACGATAACCTTATTATATTATGAAACGACTTCTACTGCTCCTGATTTTTGCGTTCACCGCCTCGATTTCCTTCGCCCAAGAGGACGAATTGACACCGGAAGAGTTGGCAAGACGGGGAACGAATCTGTACAATGCGAAGAATTATATCGCCGCATTTCCTCTTTTGATGAAGTCGGCGCAGGAAGGATATCCGTTCGCACAGTACATGGTCGGTCTGTGTTTCTGCTACGGAAACGGCGTCGAACAGAATTACGAGGAGGCGGTAAAGTGGTATCGGAAGGCTGCCGGACGCATAAGTTCGGCACAAGCCGAGTTGGGAATATGCTATCACGAGGGTAACGGCGTGCCGGCAGACATGAAAAAAGCGATAAAAATGTATCGCAAGGCGGCGTTGCAGAACGACATGAAGGGTCAATACCGGATGTCTGTCTGCTGCGAAAAGGGAGAAGGAGTGCCGCAAGACGACAAAAAAGCGTTCCAATGGCTCAAAAAATCGGCGGAGCAGGAGTACATACCGGCGATGATTCGTCTGGGTGAGTACTACGAGGAGGGAAAAGGCGTAAACAAAAACATCGAGGAGGCGGTAAAACTTTTCGTCCAAGCAGCCGACAAGGGCAGCATGAAAGCCGCCGTCAAACTCGGAGACATGTTCTTCAAAGGAGAATCCGTCCCGCAGGACCATGCGAGAGCAGTTAGGTGGTATCAGAAAGCGGCGGATAACGGAAGCAGAAAAGCCTGCCTCGACCTCGGGAACATATTTTACAACGGCTACGGTGTCCCGCATGATTATGCGAGAGCGTTGAAATGGTATTTGAAAGCAGTGGAGAGAGGCAATACGACTGCATTCGGCAGAATCGGCGACATGTACTATTACGGTCTGGGGACGAGAAAAGACTTGGCACAGGCAGATATGTGGTATCGGAAGGCTGCGGAGAACGGAAGCATACATGCAAAAAATCAGTTGGGCGTCATAAACGAACTCGGGGAAAACGGCGAGAAGAATTACGGAAAGGCATTGGAGCTATACACGGCAGCCGCGGAGCAGGGCAATGCCACCGCCCAGCACAACCTCGGTCTTGCCTATTACTACGGCAGAGGCACCGACAAGGATTACGAAAAAGCGGCGTATTGGTTCAAGAAGTCTGCGGAGCAGGGCTACACCAATGCCCAATACCGCATGGGCGACATATACTACTCCGGCAAATGCTGTCCGAAAAATTTCAAAAAGGCTGAATACTGGCTGCGCAAGGCTGCCGAGCAGGGGCATGCCAAAGCACAGTACTATCTCGGAAACATCTACATCAAGGGAAAGGAGGGAGTCGAGTGCAATCCCGAAGAGGCAGTGATGTGGTATCGCAAGTCTGCGGAGCAGGGCAACAAGTTCGCCCAATATTATCTCGGCAACATCCTTTCCAAGGGAACCGGCGTCGAGAGCAACCTCGAAGAAGCGGCTAAATGGTACAGCAAGGCTGCGGAGCAGGGGCATCGGGCATCGGTGTTCCGTTGGGCAGAGTGTCTGTACAAAGGCAAAGGCGTTCCGCAGAATCTGACGGAGGCGGCAAGACTGCTCTTGCAGGAGGCGGAGCAGGGCAACATCAAGGCTTGTTATCTCATCGGTCGCTGCTACCGATACGGAGAGGGCGTGGACAAAAATATCGACGAAGCGGTGAAGTGGTTCGAGAAAGCGGCAGCCAACGGAGACAAATCGGCGAAAGAGAGTATAAACGAAATAAAGGCGACAGGAAAATAACGGATGAAAAAGGCGAAATTTCTCCCCTATATAATATATATAGGTATACTGATGTCAATCGGCGGATGCGCGACCGACGGAAACGTGTTGCGAAACGGCGATTTGATATTCGAATCGGTCGGCAAAAGCGCGGCAGCAAAGGCTATCGATGCAGCGACAGCCCGCGAGAGCGGAGAGAGTTTCTCGCACGTAGCGATAATCGAGGTTGCGGAGGACGGAATCCATGTCATCGAAGCGGCATCGGAAAACGGAGTTCAGCGAATCACGCTGGATGATTTTCTCGCCGCAGCGACGCACGACGATTCGGGAAATCCTGCGGTAACAGTCATGCGGCTCGACGGGGGATACGACGCCGAGGCATTCATCGCCAATGCCAAGCGGCATATCGGCGAGCCTTACGACCACTATTTCATGCCGGACAACGGACGGATGTATTGCAGCGAACTCGTCTACGAAAGTTACCGCGACGAGAACGGCAATCCGATATTCACAGCCCGACCGATGAACTTCCGTGCGGCGGACGGGACGATGCCCGAATATTGGGTCGCACTGTTCGAAGCACTCGGAGAGCCGATACCGCAAGGCATACTCGGCACCAATCCGAACGATATGGCGCGCGAACAATGTCTGGTGAGGCTGCCCGATGCGGTATGGAGAGGGTCGCGATGAACTGTTTTAGGGACTTTAAGGACCTTAAAGACTTTAAAGTCCTTAAAGTTTCTCTTTGCATCGCTACTCCATCGGTCGTACACGTACTTCGCACACGCCGTCGAGTTCGCGCACGAGACGGTCGATATCGGTCTTCTCCTCGACCTGTCCGTAGTGATACGGGTAGAATATCTTCGGACGAATCGCCTTGACCGCCCGTACCGCCTGTTCGACCGTCATTGTGTAAGGCTGGTTCACGGGCAGAAAAGCGATGTCGATTCCGCGCAGCGACATTACGTCGTCGTTATCCTCGGTGTCGCCCGAAACGTAAAGCGTCGTTCCGCCCATCGTCAGTACATAGCCGCAATCCTCGCGTTCCTTCGGATGGAACTGCGTATGCCCCTCGGTGATATTGTATGCGCGCACCGCCTTTACCGACAGTCCCTCGAACGGAGCGGCGGCATCACCCGGCAGCATCGTGGTGCAGTCGTGTTCGAAAGCCTCGGCAGTCGTCTTGTCGCAAATTATCGCGCAATCTTTGCCGCGCAGCGTCTCGACCGTCGGCAAATCGAAGTGGTCGTAGTGCGAATGGGTAATCATAATTACATCCGCCTTGGGCAGTTTCGCCCAATCGATACTCTCCCCCACCGGGTCTATGTATATGCGGCGACCGAGCCAATCGACGGCGAGCGACGCATGGTGAAAAAAAGTTACGGTTATCGGCGAGCCGTCGGCTGCCGTAATGACATCCTGCGGATATGCGGGTGAGCTCTTCGGCGCGCAACCCAGAAACGATAGAAGCGACATGGCGATAAAAGTTTTTATTGCGGTTCTGTTCGACATACATTCAATATTTTTGCCTTTGCAACAAATTTAGCAAAACATTTCGATTTATGAAAATAACAGCGGCGTTTTACCGACGCCCGCCACAATAACTTTAAGGACTTTAAGGTCGTTAAAGTCCTTAAAGACCCTAAAAAATCGCCCTTCCCGCAAAAAAATCTCCGTTTTATTTGGTTTATATTATAAACTACTTTATATTTGCATCATAATTGAGCAGGAAACCGAATATCACCTAACATATAAACATAAAGTCATGGAAACTGATGCAAATGTACAGAGAGCCGAGGAGCGCAGAACACGTCTTCGGGAGTTGATTCGCCGAAGCGTAACTTTTGCGATAATCTGCGGATATTTGTCGGTCGTGAACCACTTCACATCCCCATACCCTTGGGTGCTGTGGGTTATCGGCGCATGGGGAATCAGCGTTGCGCTGCAATGGACCTACTATCTGCTCGATTGTTGAACCGATTAAAACATAAAAATCATGGAGGAGAAAAAACTCAACGAACAGGAGAGCCTCGCGCTCATAACGTCGATGATAAACGACACCCGCGAACGGCTGGCAGAAAATTCGGGACGCCCGTTCCTTATCTGGGGCTATACGTCGATTGCCGTCTCGATGCTCGAATATGCGGCAATAACATTCGCATGGAACCGCTACTGGGTTCTGGCATGGTGGCTCATTCCGATTATCGGTCATACCCTGATGTGGATGTTCTGCCGCAAAAAGGAGCATACCCCCAAATCGTACATAGACCGCAGCATCGAAAGTATATGGATTGTAACGGGTGGGACTTGTCTGTTCGCCGTAATCGGAAACATAATGTACGGCTCACTATCGATGCTGCTTTTCTCGGTAGTACTGCTGATAGGCACGGGAGTAACCATCACCGGACTTATTATCAAGGATTTCACGACAGCGTTCGTCGGCAGTATCGCGACGGTGTTTTCGCTCGCTTTTCCGATAGTGCATCAGTTCCAACTTGCCGCAGGGGAGACAGGACGGCACGCAATTTCAACGAATATTCTTATCTTTGTCGCAATATTTTTCGTCGTACTGGTCATTCCGGGACATATACTGAACTGCAAAAACAGAAAAAACAAGAGATGTTCAAAGCGTTAGACCCACTGTTGCACTCCGAACTGCGGCTTGCCGTGATGTCGATACTCATAGGTGTCGAGAGTGCCGACTTCGTCTACCTGCGCGAGCAGACGGGGGCGACGGCGGGTAATTTGAGCGTACAGATAGACAAGTTGCAGAAGGCGGGATACATCGAAGTCGAGAAGACATTCAAAGGCAAAATGCCGCGCACGATATGCCGCATCACCCAGCAGGGAATCGCGGCGTTCGACGAATACGTCGCCGCAATCCGCGACTATCTGAACGTCGCAGCCGACGACCGGGCGAAACGATAACTGCCATAAGCGACAGAAAACGGGTAATGACGCAATGTCCATTACCCGTTTTCGCATTACACTATCCGCCGCTATACGCTCCGCATGTCGCTTTCCTGATAATTTATCCGGCTGCGCAAATCGTCAATATTGCGCTCGGCGTCCGACATGTCTCGTTCGGCAGACCGCGCATCCGACAAATATCCCTCCGCACTCTGCTCGTAATCGCGGCGAATCGATTCGTTGTCGGTGCTGCGGGCATACGAAAGATAGGTATCCGCCTGCTGCTTCGCCCTGTCGTATTCGCTTCGGGCGCGGCTCAACTTCGACTCCTCGCGCGACAATTCGCTGCGCAGACCGTCTATCTCACGCCGTATGGCATCCCGACGCTGCTCGCGGTCGCGTTCCTCCTCTTCGCGGCGCATCCGTTCTTCCTCCTCACGGCGACGCTGCTCCATGCGTTCGCGTTCCGCCTGCTCCTCCTCTTCACGGCGGCGCATCTCCTCCTCGGCGGCTCTGTCGTCGTCCGGATAGCGGTTAGGATACAACGGAGACGGCGTTCCCGACGCCCGACCGGCCAGTCTGTCGGCGAGAGCCTTCACCTCCGGAGTTATGCGGAACCAGTCGATGTCGGCATCGGCAGTATCGCAGCGGCGAGCCAGCGCGCGTTCGCCTTCGTCCACCCTCTTTTGCCAGCGAGCCTTGTCGGCTTCATACTCTGCATCGCTCAACACCTTCGTCGGCACGAACAGCAGGACGATGAACATTATCGGGAGAAACAATGTCAGCAGAACCAGCGCGACACGCGTACCACCAAAATATCCGATGTCGCCGACACGCTTCGCGACGAGCATCACGAGCAACACGAAAACAAACACACCGGCGATTGCAGTCAGAACCGCACCGATACCGCCCGCCAACGCAGCAAATATCAGCGCTACATAATAAACCGCAAGCAGCGACAGCAGTCCCAACAGAAAATCCTTGCGTCCAATCGTGCTGTTATGCCTGATTCGACCGAAGAATCCGAGCGAATTATCGTTATTCACCCTCGCTCCGTCCCGCAGATAGGGCGGCAACGGCTGTTCGTCGTAGCAGAAGCGTTTCTCCTTGCCGTTTTCGTATTCGACACGCTCGGTGATGCACTCGCCCGTCATGAAACCGTGCGTCGACCATCCGCAGTCGGCAGTTCCGTCGCCGTGAATGCGGATACACTTGCGGTCGTTGAATATCAGACATATATCGAGTTTGCCGATATAGAGTTTGCCGTCTTTCGACAGTTTCAGATTCGGTTCGTTCTTGAAATCGTCATGCACGATGTAGATACAGTCGGCATAGACAATCATGCGGTACTCCTCCGCCCTGCCGATTGCGCCGAAATGCTCCGCCGCATCTTCGAGTGCCGCCCGCAATTTCGGATTGCGCGTATTGCGCAACTGCCGCCGAATTATATGGACGCACTGCGCCATAACCTGAAATTTGTCTATCGTCCGTACCGCCATAGCAGAAAAGTTTTAAGATTCGGATTGATTCCAAGCAAATATAGGCATAATTTTTCGTTTGTGCAACGATATGATTATCCGACAATAGAGTGAATACGCCTTACGCAGAGCGCGCGGACGCTACAAAAGCCCGCCGCTGCGGAAACTGTAACTGCCCGCTCCGGCGATGATGATATGGTCGAGCAGGCGGATATCGAACAGAGCCGCCGCCTCGCGAACCTTGCGTGTCAGTGCGATGTCGGCGTCGCTCGGTTCAGCCGCACCCGACGGATGATTATGCACGAGAACGATTTGCGTCGAAAGCAGTTCGAGCGCGCGTTTGATGATGAGCCTGTTATCGACTATCGTCGCCTGCACGCCACCCTGACTTACCCGCTGGCGTTCGATAATACGGTTGGAATTGGTGAGAAAGAGTACCCAGCACTCCTCGTGGGACAGTCCCTCCACTATCGGTCGGAAAATGCGGACTATGTCGTCGCTCGTCGCAATCGAATCGACATTCTGCGCCTCGGCGGCAGCCAGACGGCGTCCCAGTTCGGCGGACGCGGCGATTTTCTCCGCCCTGCGCAGTCCCAAACCCTCAACCATGCGTAACCGCGGCAACTCCGTGCGGACGATACCCGACAGCGAGCCGCATTCGGATATAATCTTTCCGGCAAGCGTCTCATCCTCGATAACGACGGCGAGCAGTTCGGCATCGGACAACTCCCCGACACCGCGCAATGCAATCTTATCGCGAATGGATTTCATGACTCCCGACCTATTTGCCCAAACGGTCGAGTTTGTCGAGCAGCCGTGCGCACTCCTCGTCGCTGACTTCGTGCGACACCGACCTTGCGGCGCACTGTTCCGCCTCCTTCTTGGATTCGCCCAGTCCGTGTCCGACCTCGATGCCGTCGATGATGACCACCGAGCGGAAATGCTGCGCTCCGGACTGGCTGCCGTTGCCCTTCGTGCGGAAAACTATGGTGTGATGATGTTTCTGTCCCCACTCTATCAGGCGGCTCTTGAAGTCGGTCTCCGACTCGTCCACCTCGTCGAGCGACATGTGATTGGGATAGATGGAATTGATAAGCAGGCGATTGACGAAATCGTAGCCCTGGTCAAGATAGATTGCGCCCATCATCGCCTCGAACGCATCGCCGAAGATATGCTTCTGCGACGCACTTGCGGAACCGTTGCAGATAACGCACTCGTCCAGCCCGATTTCGCGTGCAATGGCGTTGAGCGACTGCCGCGAAACGAGTTTGGAACGCAGTTGCGTAAGTTGTCCTTCGTCGTAATCGGGGAACTCGATGAACAGATAGTCCGACGTAACGCTCTCGATAACGGCGTCGCCCAGAAATTCCAGACGCTCGTTATTGATGCTGCGACCGTCCGCGACGACCGAAGCGGAGCGGTGTATCAACGCAAGTTTGTACAATTCGACGTTGTTCGGCAGGAAGCCGAACATATCGTCAATCATACGGTAATATCCTCTGTCGCGTCCGAAATTCCGTTTTATCGGACGAATCACGAAACCGAACACGGGCGCAGACGGTTAATTACAACTTACGGAAAACAACTGTCGAGTTGTGTCCGCCGAAACCGAACGTGTTGCTCATGGCAACCTTCACGTCGCGTTTCTGCGCCTTGCCGAGAGTAAGGTTCAACTTGTCGTCGATAGCAGGGTCAAGATTCTCGACATTGATTGTCGGAGGAACGATACCCTTCGTGATGGCGAATACGCAGGCAAGAGCCTCCACCGCAGCGGTCGCACCGAGCAGGTGCCCCGTCATGGATTTGGTGGACGAGATGTTCATCTTGTAGGCGCTTTCGCCGAACAACTCCTTGATAGCCGTCAGTTCGGCGATGTCGCCGAGCGGCGTAGACGTTCCGTGGGTATTGAGGTAGTCGACCTCGTCGATTGCGACCTCCGCATCCTCCAATGCGGTGCGCATCGATATTATCGCGCCCTTTCCTTCCGGATGCGGCGCAGTCATGTGGTGCGCGTCGGCAGACATGCCGCCGCCGGCAACCTCGCAGTAAATCTTGGCTCCGCGAGCCACTGCGTGTTCGTACTCCTCGAAAATGAGCGCACCCGCACCCTCGGCGATTACGAAGCCGTCGCGGTCCTTGTCGAAAGGACGCGAAGCGTGCTGCGGGTCGTCGTTGCGCGTCGAAAGAGCCTGCATCGAGCAGAATCCGCCGACTGCCGGTATGATTACCGGTGCCTCCGAACCTCCGGTTACAATCATGTCAGCCTTGCCCCAGCGCACGAGATTGAGCGCGTCAATCATCGCGTTGTTGGACGAAGCGCATGCCGAAACCACGCTGTAATTGGGACCCATGAATCCGTATTTGATGGAGATGTGTCCAGCGGCGAGGTCCGAAATCATCTTCGGTACAAAGAATGGGCTGAACCGCGGTATTCCGTTACCGGCAGCCCAACCCATTACCTCTTCATAAAACGTTTCCATTCCGCCTACGCCGGAACCCCACACTACGCCGACGCGTTCGAGATTCTCGGTTTCCAAATCGATTTTGGCGTCAGCGACAGCCTCGGCAGTAGCCACGAGAGCGTACTGCGCATACAAATCGTACTTGCGAACCTCCTTGCGGTCGAAATATTTGGTCCAGTCGTAGTTCTTTACTTCACAAGCAATACGCGACTTGAAATTGGTTGCATCGAAATGCGTTATCTGTGATGCTCCGCTTACTCCGTTTTCGAGATTCCCGAAATATTCGTTGATATCGTTTCCCAACGGATTTATCGTTCCTATACCAGTAACTACTACTCTTCTTTGCTGTTTCATGATGTCGTATTGCGAAAAATATAAATGTAAAGTTTGTCGAAATGCAGATGTTTTACAAATGATTATTTCTTATGCTCCTCGATATAGTTGATGGCGTCGCCGACAGTTGCAATCTTCTCTGCATCCTCATCAGGGATAGTAATATCGAAAGCCTTTTCGAGTTCCATAATCAACTCTACGGTATCCAGCGAGTCGGCACCGAGTGCGCCGGTGAAACTTGCTTCCGGAACTACTTCCGACTCCTTAACTCCCAATTTGTCGACAATGATCTTAACGACCTTTTCCTGAATTTCTGACATAATTTTCAATTTTTAGTTAAACTTTATTGATTGTAAATTATTTCTTTTCCAATAAACTTTCTTTTCAAAATACCGCTCGGAAAACTCGCCGAATCGCACCGATTGTACGCACTTTTTCCGAAGCAATACCGCGCAAAAATAACACTTTTTTATTATCTTTGGCATAATAAAGTAAATAATTTACAATCCGCCCTCCGACGGCGAATAATAACAGACAGATTTTCAAATAAATACAAAACCATGAAATTATTACTCATCTCGAACTCCACCAATGCGGGCGAAGAATACCTCAAATACCCCGTCGAAAACATCGGCAGACACCTGCAAGGAGTGTGCGAAATCGTGTTCGTACCGTATGCAGCCGTAACTTTTTCGTATGACGAATACGAGCGCAAGGTACAGAAACGCTTCGACGAAATAGGCATCAGGGTACGTTCGGTACACCGCGCCGCCGACCCGCGAAAGGCGATACGCGAAGCGGAGGCGATTTGCGTCGGCGGAGGCAACACCTTCGCACTGGCGAAAAAGATGCAGGAACAGGGGCTGATGACGGCGATACTGCGCAAAATCAAGGAGGGCACACCCTACGTGGGCTGGTCGGCGGGAAGCAACGTATGCTGTCCGACGATATGCACGACCAACGACATGCCGATTGTCGAGCCGCAGTCGTTCAAGGCAATCGGAGCGGTGCGCTTCCAGATAAACCCGCACTATCTCGACGCCAATCCCGAGGGACATGCGGGCGAAACCCGCGAGCAGCGCATACTCGAATACATCGAAGCCAATCCGCGGCGTTATGTCGTCGGGCTGCGCGAGGGCTGCATGCTGCGCCTCGAAAACGGCAGTTTGGAACTCATCGGCTCGCGACCGATGCGCATTTTCAAGAAGGGCATCGAACCGTTCGAGGTAAAGGCGGGCGACGACCTTTCGTTCCTACTGTAATTGTCAGCATATTTATTATTATAATATAAGTATAGCACCATGTCATTCACCCGCGAACGCGGCGACCTCGGCGAACGGGTCGCCGCAGACTGGCTGCGCCGCAACGGCTTTCTGATAATGGAGAGGAACTGGCGGTACGGCAGATACGAAATCGACATCATCGCCTCCCGATGGGACACCGTCCATTTCGTCGAGGTCAAGACACGGCATACGGGTTCGCTCACGACGCCCGAAGATGCGATAACCGAAGACAAGGCGCGCGCACTCCGAAAAGCGGCGTCGGCATACATCGCCGCCCGGCGTCTGACGCGGGAATTGCAGTTCGATTTGATTGCCGTCGAAATCGCCCCCGACGGTGCATCTGATGTTCGATATGTAGAAAATGCCATGCAATACGGTTGGTAATTTTGGATTTAAGACAAAAAATACTACTTTTGCGAGGTTTTCAGAAGACAAAGAATTGATGTGGCTTTACAATATAGGCATCGCAGCATACGAAACGGCTATTAAAACAGCCTCTGCGTGGTATCCGAAAGCGAAACTTTGGAGCGACGGTCGCAAGCATCTGTTCGACCGCATGCGCAGTGCCATAGATTCCGAAGCCCGTATCGTGTGGATACACGTGGCGTCGCTCGGCGAATTCGAGCAGGGGCGACCGATAATCGAGAAAATACGCGAAGAAAGACCCGAATACAAGATTCTCGTTACGTTCTTCTCGCCGTCGGGATACGAAATCCGCAAGAACTATGCGGGTGCCGACTATATTTTCTACCTGCCGTCCGACCGTCCGACCAACGTACGGCAATTCATCGACATCGTAAAGCCCGAAATCGCCATCTTCGTCAAATACGAATTCTGGATAAACATGCTCGGCGAGTTGCGCCGGCGCAAAATCAGGACCTATATCGTTTCAGCCATATTCCGCCGCAAATCGGTATTCTTCCGTCCCTACGGCGAGATGTGGCGCAACGCGCTCGAAACCTACGATACGCTTTTCGTGCAGAACGACGAATCCAAGGCTCTGCTGGCTGAACTGGGATACGACAACGTCATCGTGGCAGGCGACACGCGGTTCGACCGCGTGGCTCAAATCGCGGCGAATGCCAAGCGCATCGAAGCCATAGAGAAGTTCAAGGGCGACAGGCGGCTTTTCGTCGCGGGTTCTACATGGCGTCCCGACGAGGAGATTCTACAAAAACTCATCAACGACAATCCCGACATCAAATTCATCGTCGCTCCGCACGAGATGGACGAATCGCGCATCGCCAAGATACTGAACGACACCATCGGCGGTGCAGTCCGCTACACGCAGGCGACCGACGAGGCTCTGGCGGCAAGCCGGGTACTCGTACTCGATACGGTCGGTCTGCTGGCATCGGTCTACGGCTATGCCGACTGGGCTTATATCGGAGGCGGATTCGGCGTAGGCATCCACAATACGCTCGAAGCGGCTACATTCGGGCTGCCGACAGCATTCGGACCAAATTACACGAAGTTCAAGGAGGCTTGCGATTTGGTGAATCTCGGGGCGGCGAAATCGGTCGATTCCTACGAAGCGTTGAAAGAGTGGTTCATCCCGCTGCGCGACGACGCCGACCGTCTTGCCGAAGCGAGCCGCGCCGCGAAGGAGTACACCTCCAAACATCAGGGCGCAACCGAAATATTCGTCAGAGCGATTTTCCCCGGCAAATAGAAAAAGTCTTTAAAGTCCTTAACGACTTTAAGGTCTTTAAGGGCTAATCCCTATCTTTCTCCGCCTGTGCCGCGATTCCGGCACTGATGCCGCGGCGCATGGCTATAAGCCATTCGGCTTTCCGCGGGCGAAATGTCAAAAAATAGTATGCCGCCAACACGAATGTGAACACTCTTTTCCGCCGTTCGTCCGCCAGCAAAGCCCGCACACCGTCATTGGATGCCGCACGGATATACTTGCTCCGCCCGACATCGAAACTCTGCCGGTCGAACCTCTCGCGGGTGAGTTTTTCGTCCGGAATATGGTGGAATATCTCCGCATGAGGCACATAATACAACCTCTCTCCTCCGGCACGAAGGCGCGCGAAAAGGTCGGTCTCCTCTCCGCCCGTCAGAGCCTTGCCGTTGCGCCCCAGCGCGGGGTCGAACATCCCGAAACAGTCGAACACCTTCCGGCGGAACGCCATGTTGCCTCCGGCGGGAACTCTGCCTTTCGGAAACTCGCGCACTCGTCCGCCCAAATCTATCGGATTGGCTATCATCCGTTCCGGATACGGCGACATCCATTTCGGACGACCGTTCTCGTAACACGGAATCACGCCGCCGCCCGCAACCGACGCTTCGGGGTGTGCCTCGAAGAAGCCGATATAGGTGCTTATGTATTCGGGAACTATCGTTTCGTCGTCGTCGATAATCGCAACTATCTCGCCCGACGAGTTGCGGATTCCGCAGTTGCGGGCATTCGACAACCCCTGTTTAGGCTCATCGACCATCCGCAAATCGAACTGCGGGTGCGCCGCCGCGAAACGTGCGAAATCGGCGGCAGTCGAATCGGTCGAGTTGTTGTTCACCGCCACGCACTCCCACGACGACGAGTCGGCGGTCTGCCCGACCACCGATTCCAACGTCCGCAGAAGATACGGCGCGCGGTTGTATGTCGCTATTATCAATGAAAGTTTCACATAGCAAATGTAATAAAATTTCGCATCGGTCGCATTCCGTACCGAATAAATAGTCTGTCCGGCGCATTATTTTCCGCAAAACGCATATCTTTGTAAAAAATTCACACAAAACCTGAAAAGCAATGAAAAAACTCAATCTCCTCGCGTTGTTCGTGCTTGTTGCGGTATCGCTCGCCACGGCACAACCCAAACAGACGCTCGTTACGGTCGCGGTATCGCCCGACCACAGCGACTGGCTCTACACATGCGGCGAAAAGCCGAAATTCAGCGTATCCGTCACGACGAGCCACTGCCCCGTAGCCGATGCGAAAATCCACTACGAAATATCGGAAGATATGCTCGCACCGATTAAGAAAGGCGACATGGTGCTGAAAGACGGCACGACGGTAATCAGCGGATACACGATGAAAAAGGCTGGTTTCCTGCGCTGCCGCGTATGGGCGACCGTGAACGGACGCAAATACGAGGAGTGCGCGACAGCGGGATTCGACATCGACCGCATCGAACCCAAAACCGTGATGCCCGACGACTTCGTCGAGTTCTGGGAGAAGGCACTCGCCGCCAACCGCAAAATCGACATGCTGCCCGAACTTACGCTCGTTCCCGAGAAATGCACCTCGAAAGTGAATGTCTACTCGGCAAGTTTCCAGAGTTTCCGCAAGGGTTCGCGCATCTACGGCACGCTTTGCGTACCTGCCAAAATCGAAGGTAAATGCCCTGCGATACTGATTGTACCGGGTGCAGGCTGCCGTTCGCGCAAAGGCTTCTACGAGGAGGCGGAGAAGGGATTCGTAACGTTCGAGGTCGGCATCCACGGCATCCCGACCGTACTGCCCGACGAATCGCTCTACACCGACCTTAAAAACGGTTCGCTGATAGACTACTGGTTCGCCGGAATCGACGACAAGGACAACTATTTCTACAAGCGCGTATTTCTCGGATGCGCCCGCGCCATCGACTTTCTCGCCGAACTCGATTTCGTGGACGCAGACCATATCGGCGTTACCGGCGGCAGTCAGGGCGGCGCACTGACACTGACGACGGCGTATCTCAACCCGAAAGTCAAATGCGCGGCGGCGTTCTACCCTGCCATGTGCGACCTGACGGGTTATCTCCACGACCAGGGCAACGCATGGCCCTACATGTTCCGCAACAAGAAACTCGCGACGCCAGAACGCCTCGAAACGGTAAAATACTACGACGTCGTGAACTTCGCGCGCCGCATCAGCGTACCGGTATTCTTCTCGTTCGGCTACAACGACATGGTCGTCTGCCCGACCTCCGTCGTCGGCGCATACAACTCCATCACTTCGCCCAAAAGCCGCATGGTCGTGCCGCAGTCGCGCCACTACACCTATCCGGAACAGTGGAAAGCGCGCTCGAAATGGATGATGGAGAATGTGGTGAAATAGCATAAGTCCTTAACGACCTTAGGGACTTTAAGGACTTTAAGGTCGTTAAGAAAGCCACTCTGTTTCAGCCCGTCTGCACCGCCCGCGAAATATTTTTCGTGAGAAAGTTTGGATTTGCAATATTTTTGCAGTATCTTTGCACCTACAAACGCGAAAAACCGCCACCGAAAGGTTTGAAGATACATCGCGGGATGGAGCAGTTGGTAGCTCGTCGGGCTCATAACCCGAAGGTCGTGTGGTTCGAGTCCCACTCCCGCTACTTAAAAGGACGATTCCTGATGAATCGTCCTTTTTCTTTTTCTCAACGGTGATTACCACATGAATCCCAGCATGATACTTATCGCTCCGTGCATATCTCTCTTCTCGACCCACTTGCTGCGCAGAATATAACCGCCAGCCCCTGCCGGATGGGCGCGGTATCTGACTTCGTGAACCTGATAGCCGACACCCACATTGAATTGGTTTCCGTTCTTGCCGGTACCGAACCCGATGCCTATCGTCGGTTCGACCAGATAGCCGCGGAAAAAGCCCTTGTTAAGCGGGAAGTTATAACCGGCATTCAACGCGATATAGGGAGTGGATTTGGCATTTTTCAGAATATCCGTCCTGATATGAAAAAACAGCGGCAGCGAGACCTCCGTCTTGCCGTTATGCAGATAGTCTTCTCCCAAATCCTTCAAGACCGCCGGACGGTCGCCGTGGAACATCTTCAAGCCGACTCCCAAACCGACCGACAACTGCGGGAATATGCGATAGCCGTTAATAACATGAAGCGATGTGCGATATATGCCCGAGGAATTGGTTACGAAACCTTCGCCGACCTCGACCATTCCGAAATAACCGCGTGCGGTCGAACGCGGATACCTCGGCATCTCATCCTTATCTTTGTCGGCACCGCCGGCAGCGGAAGCCGATGCGACGAGAATCGCACATACGATTAAAAGCAATGATTTTTTCATGGGAGTATGGATTAAAGTTTTACAAACATAGCAAAAATTCTCCAAACTGCCAAAATCACAATGACTTTAAGCGCATTAAAGTCTTTAATGACCTTAAAGTCCCTCTATTTTATCAGATGCCATACATAGACCGCGTATATCGCGATATACGCGACACCCTCGTAGACGGTAATTCTGCGGCGACCGATTACGAGAGCCGACAGAAGCACCGCGACCGACGAGCCGACGAGCATCGCTACGTCGGTTTTCGTGATGTCGGTTACCGGCAGCGGTTCGATAATCGAGCAGACGCCGAGAATCAACAGTATGTTTGCGATGTTCGAGCCGAGAATATTGCCCAGCGCAAGTCCGCCATGCCCTTTCAGCGTAGCGGCGATGCTCGATGCGAGTTCGGGCAGCGACGTTCCGCCAGCCAGTATGGTGATGGCGATGACGGATTCGCTGATTCCGAAACCGCGGGCGATTTCGGTAGCCGACTTCAACGTCAGGTGTGCGCCGTAAATCAGTGCCGCCAAGCCGAGAACTATCGATACGACGGATACCGTCCACGAAAATTTCGTATCGGTGCGTTCCTGCGTCTTCTTCGCTTCCGCACTCTTGCGGTCCCAACGGTACGAAGCATACACTACGGCGATATAGAGAAGCAGCATCACGATGCCTTCGACGCGCGAAATGCGGCTGTCCAGTATCATAAAGGCGAGTATCAACGACGCGCCGATACAAATCGGAATATCGCGGCGTATGTTTTCGCGGGTAAAGAGCAGCGGAGCGATGAACGAACAGATTCCGAGAATTACGAATACGTTGAAAATATTCGAGCCGACGACGTTTCCGACCGCGACATCCGGATTTCCGGCAATGGCGGATGCCGCACTCACCGTCAGTTCGGGCAGCGACGTTCCGACCGCAATTATGGTAAGTCCGATAAGATATTCGGACATGCGCAATCTCTCGGCGACCGCCACGGAACCGTTAGTCAGCCATGTTGCCCCCACCGTAAGTACGGCAAGACCCAGAATAAGCATCAACCAATACATAATTCAGCGAATTTCGTTTTTCGGACAGCAAATATACTGTTTCAAACGGAAACGACAAAACAATATATTTGCCAAATTCCGCACGGTGCCGATGGACAAATGCGTATCCGAATAAGTAATAATCACAAAAAATTCCGCCAACATTTGCAATTTCATTTTTTTTGTTTACCTTTGCACTCGCAATCGGAAGTCGGGATTCTCCCCGCAGACTGCAAAACGATGGTGCCATAGCTCAGTTGGTAGAGCAAAGGACTGAAAATCCTTGTGTCCCCGGTTCGATTCCTGGTGGTACCACGAAACCGAATTAGAAAATTTTCTAATTCGGTTTTTTATTTGCATACGCAGCATACATTATTTTATCGCGGCGAAAAATTTGGATATTTTCATAATTATTTCGTACCTTTATCCTAAATTACGAAATGTCCCGAATCGACGGTATGGCGCACGAATATGAACACAGACTGATGCAGCGGCTCTCGGAAGGCGATGAGAAAGCCTTTCGCGAACTGTTCGAGTCGTACTATCCGAAAGTGCGCGCATTCATCGATTGCATTGTCAAAGAGAGCGATACGGCGGAAGACATCGCGCAGGACATATTCGCCAAGATTTGGGAGCGACGCGAAATTTTCTGGGGGGGGGAAGTGCAGTCGTTCGGCGGCTACATATATAAAATGGCGCGCAATGCGGCACTCAACCATATCCGCCGGACGGTAAATATCAATCTCGCCCAGATTCCGCAAATCGAAGAAAAAGTCGGCGACGAATCTTTCGAGGACGAATACTACGCCCGCGAAAAGGAGTTGTTCATCCGTCTCGTCGTATGCCGGATGCCCGAGCAGCGCAGGCGAATATTCGAAATGAGCCGCTATCTCGGTCTCGACAACCAGACCATCGCCGACACGCTCCACATCTCCAAAAAGACAGTCGAAAATCATCTGACGCTCGCGCTCAAAGAGTTGCGCAACGCACTCGCCGTATTCTCGGTGTTCTTCTTCATCGGACAATAACAAATACTTTAACGACCTTAAAGACCTTAACGACTTTAAGGTCATTTTTTTGATTCCGCATTGGGTGTAACGGGCTTCCGATGTGTCTTTATAGTAAAATGAAGAAACATCGCGATGTCAAGAATCAAACAAATCATCGACTCCTACATGGGTCGTCATCAAACCGAAGCCGTACGTAAAGAGTTCGCCGAGTGGCTCGAAGCACCGCAGGACGCACATGAGAAGCAGCGCACGATGCAGAACTACTGGGAAGCACTCGAAGCCGAGATGCCGCAACGGCAAATCGCCGACGCATACTCGTCCACAACCGAGCGCATCCGCAGGCGCAATTCGCTGCGTCCGCGCCGTTCCGTCTTCGCACGCATTTCGCGCGTCGCCGCCGTCGTCGCACTGCCCGTAATGGCTGCCGCACTCACCTACTCCGTCATCTCCCGCACATTCGTACCGAAGACCGACTGGCAGGAGGTCTACGCCCCTTACGGCGAAACGCGCAGCGTCGTGCTTGCCGACGGTTCGCACATCACACTCAATTCGGGCAGCCGTCTGATATATCCCGACAGATTCTCGGGCGACGAACGCCACGTATTCCTCGCGGGCGAAGCCTTCGCCGACATCGCGAAGGACGCCGAACACAAGTTCATCCTCTCGGCGGGCGACATCGACATCACCGTCCACGGAACCGAATTCAACGTCCGCTCTTATACCGACGACAGCGAAGTCGAGGTAGCCCTCATCTCCGGTTCGATAGACATGACCACGAAAAATCTCGCCGTAAACCGCAGCATCCGCATGACGCCGGGCGACATGGCGAAACTCGACAAACGCACGGGCGAAATCGCATCCATACGATTCCCGAGCGGCACATTCGACCGCGGAACGAGCGGCAACAACCTCACATTCATCAATTCGCGTCTGTCCGACATCGCCGCCCAACTCGAACGCTCATTCGGTGTCAAAATCATAATCGACAGCGACGCCCTCGCCGACGAACGGTACTATTCGGCGTTCGTGAACAACGAGTCTCTCGACGACATTCTCGACGCATGGCAGTTGAACGACAACGTCCGGCACCGTCGCGAAGGCAATACGATACATTTATACAAATCCCAAAAATAACCTTAAAACAGAGAAATAAACCGAGTACAAACACACCTGATTCCATTTCCGCGCCGAAAACATGTCGTCCGGAAATCAAAGCGCAAATTCAAGATTAAACCTAACTAAAAACTTAAACTCAATGAAACAGAATCTACTTTCAGGTTTCACCCGCAGGCTGTTCGTCATTTGCGTTACGGCTTGCGTCGCGCTCACCGTCCCTCTGACGGCATCGGCGCAGAAAGTCAGTCTGAAATTGCAGAATTCCACTGTGCAGCAGGCGGTACTCGCCTTGCGGCAGCAGGGATACTCGATTTCGGTCAAGGCAAACGACGTCAAAATGGATGCGCCCGTATCCATCGACGCCCGCAACGAGGAGTTGCAGAACATCGTGGACGAAATCTTCGCCGGACAGGATGTCAAATGCACCATCAACGGCAAGAGCATTCTCGTCGCCAAGAACACCAAGAGCCATCCGCAGGTCGCATCCTCGCGCAATGTCCGCGTAAACGGACACGTCAAGGACGCATCGGGACAGCCGCTGCTCGGCGTTACCGTATTCGTCGAAGGCACGACTTCGGGCGCAACCACCGACGCGAGCGGTGCATACCAGATAGACGCGCGTTCGGGCGACATGCTCATATTCTCCTACCTCGGCTACTCCGAGCGCAAGGAGGCTGTCGGCAGCCGTTCGGTTATCGACGTTACGATGACAGAGCAGGCTACCTCCATGGATGAAGTTGTCGTAGTCGGTTACGGTACGCAGTCGCGCCGTTCGCTGACCACCTCAATCTCCAAAATCGACGGTTCGGCACTCTTCGACGCTCCGGTTTCGTCGGTCGGCGAGGCTCTGAAAGGCAAGGTTTCGGGTCTGCGCGTCGCAACCAACAATACCGTGTCGGGCGAGGCTCCGCGATTCCTCATCCGAGGAGGTTCGTCGGTGAACCTCAGCAATGACCCTATCGTCATCGTGGACGGTATCACCCGCGACATGAACGACATCAACCCTAACGACATCGAGTCCATCGAAGTGTTGAAGGATGCCGCTTCGGCAGGTATCTACGGTGCGCGTGCATCCAACGGTGTAATCCTCGTAACGACCAAGAAAGGTTCGTCGAACAAGGCTCCGGAGATTATCTTCGACGCCCAGATAGGCTGGTCGTCGCCTGCCCGCAAATGGGATTTGATGAATTCCCGCGAGTTCATCGGCTTCGTCCGCCCTGCCGCCGCCGAAGGTCCTAACGCCACGGCGATTCTGACGGGAGCCAATGCCGCAGGTACGGGCAACACGCTCTCCAACTCGACCTACACCACCCGCTATCTCGACTACGGACAGCCTGTCCCTGCCGGATACCAGTGGATGTACGACCCGCTCGACGCCAACAAGGTAATCATCTTCACCGACCGCGACTATCAGGGCGACTGGTTCTCCAACGCACTTTGGCACAAGGAGTACGTCGGCGTGAACGGCGGTACCAAGAACATGAAGTACGCCGCTTCGGTAAGTTATCTGGGCGACGACGGCGTCATCGCGATGAGCAGTTACAACATCTTCACTATGCACGGCAACACGTCGTTCAAAATCACCAAGAATCTCGAAGCGTCGACCACGTTCGACCTGTCGCGCTCCAAGAAGCATCCGCTTATCGGCAACTACTTCAATGCTATCGGTCGAGGTATCATGATGGCTCCTACGCACCGCGATTTCGACGACGAAGGACACTGGATTACCGGCGGCAACAACAAGAACCAGCAGACCGCCGCATTCTACGAGCGTTTCTACGACCGCGAGATGGCGACGACCCGCATGACCGGTAATTTCAATCTCAAATGGACCATCACCAAGGGTCTGACCGCAACCGCACAATACGCCATCTTCGACGAGAACTACCGCGGAAGTTACTATGCACACGGTGCCGACGGCGACACGCCGAACTTCGTTTCGACGACCCGTTCGACGACCGAAACCCGCACGCAGACCACCCGCGACTCTTTCACTGCGTTCCTCAACTACAACCGCACGTTCGCCGAGAAACACCATATCAACATCACCGCCGGTTACGACTACATGATGCAGCGTTACTGGTATCTGACCGCAGCATCCACCGGCTCGCCGTCGGACAAGGTGCCTATCATCGATTCGGGTACGTCGTTCACGGCAAGCAACAAGGACGAAAAACAGGCACTCATCTCCTACTTCGGTCGTGTGAACTACGACTACGGAGGTCGCTACATCCTGTCGGGTACGTTCCGCGCCGACGGTTCGTCCAAGTTCGCCAAAGGCAATCAGTGGGGCTACTTCCCTGCCGGCTCGTTCGCGTGGGTAATCTCCGAGGAGCCGTTCTGGGACGTGTCGAAGACCAAGATGAACACTTTCAAACTCCGTGCATCCTACGGTCAGACTGGTAACAACGGAATCGGTCTCTACGACACCTACGGAGCATTCTCGACCGGAGTCTACACCGGACATCCGACCCTGCTGCCTTCCACCATGCAGAATGCGGGCATGAAATGGGAGACCACGACGCAGTTGGACATCGGTCTCGACATGGGATTCTTCAACGACCGTCTGCGCTTCGTATTGGATTACTACAACAAGCGCACCGACAACATGCTGTTCTCCATCACGCTGCCGGATACGGGTTCGCTCGGTTCGGTCAAGGCGAATGTCGGAAGCGCACGCTTCTACGGATTCGAGGTCGAGTTGAACTCGGTGAACATCCAGAAGAAGAACTTCACATGGACGACGAGCATCACCTACTCCTACAACAAGAACCGCGTCCTCAAACTGCCTGACGAGTACAAGTACACCGACATCAACGGCAAGACCGCATGGCGAATCGGCGGTTACACGATGAGCGAGAGCGGATACCGCTTCGGAGGTACGGCTGTCGGCGAGTCGCTCGGACGCATCTACGGCTACAAGATTTCGCACATCATCCAGACCGAAGCCGAGGCTGACGCCGCCCTCTACGACACGCAGTCGCACGGTTACCGCCGCAGCGACGGACAGTCCATCACCGGCCGCAAGGACGCCGGCGACTACGAGTGGCGCAACCGTCCGGGTTCGAAGCGCATGGCTGACGGCAGAGAGCAAATCGACGCCGAGGATATGTACGAACTCGGCAACGTGATGCCGCACTCGGTCGGCGGTTTCAACAACACCTTCCGCTACAAGGGTCTGACCGTTTCGATTTACTTCGACTTCGCACTCGGACACTCGATTTACAACTACATGAAGTCGCGTATGATGCAGAACACTCTCGGAAACTGCAACGCCAATATCGACAAGATGGTCTACGACTGCTGGACACACCCGGGCGACAAGAGCGCGAAATACGCCCGCTTCTTCCCGAACGACCCTGACTTCGGTAACCGCAACTTCTCGCGCTGCTCCGATTTCAACGTCGAGCGAGCCGACTATCTCTGCCTGCGCGACGTATCGATATTCTACGACCTGCCGGAGAAGTGGACCCGCAAAATCGGCATCAAGAAGATTACACTCGGCGTAACGGGCAACACGCTCTGCTACTGGACGGGCGTAAGCGGCTCCATCAGCCCTGAAACCGGTATGGGTACGGGTTCGAGCGACAGCATGTACACGAGCGTATCGACCGGTGCCAACGACAATTCGAGCATCGCTCCGCCGACACGCAAGGTACTGTTCAACGTAAAGATTACATTCTGATCGAAACGAGTATAACATTCATTAAACGAAAACAGATATGAAATACAAATATATAATCGGTGCCATTTTGCTGGGTGTGGCTGCGACGTCGTGCCACGGCGATTTGGACATCATGCAGGATAACAGACTTTCTGCAAGCAACATGTGGCAGGACGCATCCGACGTTACCACCTCGACCGACGGTATCTACGAGCGTATGCGCGCCAATTTCGTGCAGGCGGAAGTCAACGTATTCTACTGGGGCGAGGCCCGTGTCGGCAACTACATGTGGGGTCCGAGCCTCATCCACCGTGTACAGAACGGTAACATGATAGACGTGCGCATGAGTACCATGAGCGCATCGACCTCTTCGGCTTCGTGGTCGGCACTCTACACGACCATCGACCAGGCGAACGCCGTACTCAAATACGCTCCGCGAGTTCCGATGACCGACGCCGAACGCGGCTACGCCATAGGTCAGGCAGCGTTCGCCCGCGCATACTGCTACTTCTGGGCAGCCCGTCTCTGGGGCGACGTGCCTTTGGTAACCGTCCCTATCGAATCGGTAAGCCAGCCGGAGACCTATCCGGTGCGTGCGCCGAAAGCGAATGTCTATACGCAGATAGGTGCGGACATCCAGACCGCGCTCGACAACGCGCAGTATCTTGGCAACGACAAATACTTCGCCACCAAGGATGCCGTGAACATGCTCAAAGCAGAATACGCGTTGTGGATGTATTCGACGCAGGAGGGCGGCGACACCTGTCTCGACATGGCTGAGGAGGCTCTGACCTCAATCGGCATCACGTCGGGCAGACTGCTGTCGAAATACGGCGACGTCTTCTCGCGCAACAACAAGCGCAACAACGAAATCATCTTCGCGCTGAACAACAACCAGACCGAGAAGATTCTCGGCGGATACTACCAGTATTTCTACATGCCGAACACCGACGTGGCATCGCAGTATCAGCAGAAGCCGGTGCCTATCAACGCGACCCAGTGGTGGAGTTACTCGCAGAACTTCGTCGACATTCTGCGCGCGAGCAAGAAGAACAACGGCGACAGCCGCGTGGACTGCAACCTCGGCGACGGCAACTACGGCGCAGCGGGACAGAACCTGACTTGGCCCAACAAGTTCCTCGGCGACATGTCGGGAGCAATCACCATTCTCGACAGCGACCTGCTGTACTACCGCTACGCACAGGCTGTCATGATGGACGCCGAGTTGAAGTACTACAAAAAGGATTACGCAGGTGCGCTCAAATCGCTCAACATCATCGCCAAGCGCGCCTACGGCAAGGACAATTTCTACACCGACGAATCGCGCAATGCGGTTTTGCAGGCGATTACGGACGAGTATTTCCTCGAATTCCCTGCCGAGGGCGTAATCTGGTGGGCATTGATTCGCCTCGACAAGATTTGGGACTACAATCCCGAGTTGAAGGAGAAGCAGGCATTGAATCCTAATATCCTGCTGTGGCCTATCACCGCATCGGCACGCAACAAGAACAACAAACTCACCCAAACGGAGGGTTGGAGTTAGCAGCACGTTTTCGATGTACAACAAAAAACTTGAAACAATGAAAAGTATAAAATATTTCAAATACATAATGCTCTCGGCAGCGGTCGTGTTCGCCGCATCGTGCGAAAAGGACGATACGAAGGACGTGGACACGACGACACGCATCGGCTTGTCGCCGGAGCAGGAGAACTTCGCCGCCAACGGTACTACCGAGTCGGGCGAGGAGAGTTTCGTGGGTATCGTAACCGTCGTTCACGGCGACAAGGTGAACAAAATCGCGTGGGATGCCGCAATCGTCGAGCAGGTCGCATGGGCGAGCGTCGAGAAGACCGTCGTTACGTCCAACTTCAAGGAGACCTTCAACGGCAACGTTCATCAGATTCAGGAGACCGGCATCGAGGTGAAGGCTGAACCGAACACCGAATACAAGCGTTCGTTCACCGTCGAAATCCGCACTGCCGACGGCACCGTCGCTCCGTTCGTATTCACCCAGTTGGGCGAAAAGGCGGATGCAGCCGTCTCGACCACGACCAAGGACGTCGAAATCATCGCCAAGGGCGGTTCGGAGGAGATTACCTACACCTCCAACATGGGCGACGTCTACGACTTCGCGGTCAAGTACGGCGAGGAGAGCAGCGACTGGCTCTCATGGTCGGCAACCGAAGCGGGCAAGGTAACGCTCACCGCCTCGGAGTGGACCAACAAGGAGAGCGTCCGCACCGCTACGTTCACGATTATCGTCGGAACCGACGCGACGAGCAAGGCTTCGGTCGACATTCCGGTCGTTCAGTTGGCAGCCGACGAGTACTACTACATGTACGGTGCATCGTGCAACGGTCTCGCAATCGAAAATGCAATCCAACTCGAAAAGAAGGAGACGGGCATCTACTCGGGCGAAACCTACTTCATGGTTTCCGCCGACGGCAAGAACCCTATAATCCTCAACCGCGACTCGCGCATCCTCGGCTACCCTTGCTTCGCACTGGCTGCCGACGGCACTATTGCCGAGATTGCATCCGCCGACGCGGCACTGCCTGCCGGACCTGCAATCGACATCGACGGACGCCGCCGTATTACGGTGAACATGACCGAGCGTACATGGTCGTGGGAGCGTATCACGGTACAGAACTGCATGCCTGACAGCGAGGTTGCCAACTACAAGACCAAGGCTTTCGTCGCCCGCGACGGTTCGATGAAGACATGGATGGTAGAGTTCGTCCGCTGGGACGGCGGCGACATCCGTCCGAAACTCGGCTCGCCGATGGTCGCTACGGCTACCGGAACAGGTGCCGGCGGAACGGGAGGATACACTGCGGCTAACTTCCCTTCGTCGTGGGACGATGCATCCAAACTCGACATGGCGAAGGAGACCACCGAAATCGGCGGACAACTCGTCGGCACGAACGAACACGGACGAATCTATCTGCTTACCGAGATTCTCACCGGAACCCCTATGGCAGGTGTCGGCATCAACCGCAACCAGCCGGTTCCTGACGACTGGAAGGCAGGCTGCGAAATCGTCGATGCCGTAGGCGACCGCTACACCATCGAGTATGTCAACCACACGGCGAAAGAAGGACCGTTCTCGGGCGACAATGCGGCTGACGAGGAGGCTCACCCTACGTTGAAGATGCAGGTTCAGGGCATCTGCCCTTACGGCTGGCACATTGCCAACGCAGCCGACTGGCTCGACATCGCGTATGCGGCATCCAAGGCTTCGGCAGGACACACGTTCCCTGTCAAAGAGGAGAAAGTTACCTACAAGCAGTTCACGACCGTAAGCGGCAGTACATCGACAGGCGACGTGCCTGATGCTCCTCGCGGCATCGGCAACCTCGGTGCATGGCTGCGCAACAACACGTATTGGCACGGAACGACGAACGTCTCCGACGGTGCTGACGAATTCGGATTCGAGTACTATCCGCTCGGCTGGCGTTACATGACGCAGGGATTCCAGTGCGCGGGAACGCGTGCGCAGGTATGGGTTCCGCTGATACACAGCGCGACGACCGGATTCCGCGTGAACGTTCTCATCAACAATCTGGTAACATCCGCCGAAATGACGAATCTCGACAACGGACAGGCAATCTGCCCTATCCGCTGCGTAAAGAACTATAAAAAATAAACCTACGGACGTCGCAGGTGCGGGGCGGAAAGTCCCGCACCGACGACGACCGGCAAAACGACACTAAAATGATTAAGAAAGTATCGATACTGTTAATGGTCGCCGCAACGGCAGTATTCGCTGCAAGTTGCGAAAAAGACAACTGGCCCGACCAGCCGGATTGGAGTACAATCACGCCGCCCGACCAGCCTACCGGTCCGAGCGAGAAGCCTTCGGAGTGCGACAATATCGTCGTCGCCCACCGCGGCGGCTCGTCCGAATGCGGACAGCCCGACAACTCCATCGCATCGCTGACCTACGCCATGGAACTCGGCTGCTACGGCTCGGAGTGCGACATCTACTGGACCAAGGACGACAACGTAATCGTCGCCCATGCCGACTCTCAGTGCTGCATCAACGGCTATCACCCGTGGGAGGCTACTCTCGCCGAAATCCGCAAGGCTGGCAACCTCAAAAACGGCGAACTGATACCGACGCTCGAAGAGTACATCGACAAGGTAATGGAGAAAAACCCGAAAACCGGTGAGGCATACTGCACCCGTCTGTGGCTCGACATCAAGAACATCACCGTGCCGTCGACCCTGACGCAGTATCCTATCGCCGCCACCCGCCGCGCATGCGAAATCATCGCGGAGAAGAAGGCGCAGAACTTCGTCGAGTTCATCTGCACGGGCAACGCCACCGTCATGGCGTCGGCATTCACCTACGCCAACGCAGCCGGAGTCAATATCGGCTGGATGGCCAACCGCGCCGTAAGCGAATACACGTCGCGAGGCTACAAGTGGGCGAACATCTCCATCGATTACATGAACGACGGCACGCACACCGGCGCACGCACAATCAAGGAGTTCACCGACAAGGGTGTCGCATTCAGCGTATACGGAATCAATTCCGATACGGACATGAACTATTACTCCAACCAGTCGTCCAACTTGAAGGGCATAAGTTCGGACTATCCGAGAAAACTCCTCGGAAAAATGGGTAAAAGATAACCGCGCAAATTTTTCGGAAAATGGTTAAATAGGTTATTATTATGTTTGTTGGTAAGGTCTGACTATCCGTCCGACCATGCGCGGAGCAGCAATTTACGCATAAAGGATGCAATCCGACATCTTTGCGCAGATTGCTGCAACCGCGTGGAATAGGCAGAACCGACCGAACCGGCGGACAAGCAACGGAAAAACCATCGTAAAACTTCATAACATCATGAACAAGAACTTAATTCAATTCGACGGAGGGCGCAGCGCATACGTGTCGCCGTCGGTCAGAACCTGCAAATGCGTAACCGAACGCGGCTTTGCGCAATCATCCGATTTCAACGACCTCGATTTCGAAAATCGCGATGAAGAGTAATTAAACCTTTTCGTTAAGCCGAGCGCAGGATTCGTCATTCTGAACCGACGTTCGCAGCGCGTGCAGAGACTGCTTGCAGGCTATGCCGAGCAAGGAGGAGGAAGACAAAGTCAGCGGAACCGAAGGTGCAGCGAAGAATCTTTTTAAGATGTTTCGCTTTGCTCAACATGACGAATCGGAACTGGGTCGAGGCAGGAAAAGGGACATGAAAACAAACCGAAAAAACGTTACGACAATGAAAAAGATTTTATTTGCAGCAACGGCAGCCGCCATATTGATAGGCTGCTCGAAAGACATTACGACGGATGCCGCAATCGACAACGGCGGCTCCGACATCAACTATTACGGAGGAATCGCGGTCGAAGCCTCGGCGGGCGAAGCGACCCGCGTTACCGTGGACGGCGACACGGCATCGGCGACGAGCCGCATGGCTTGGGAAGCCGGCGACGAAATCACCATCGCCTACGACGGCAAGACCTACATCTACGTCGCACAGAACGCAGGCGGGACTTCGGCTTTCGCGCCGAAAGACGCCCAGAATGCAATCGCGGCTGTCGACCCTGCGCAGGAGGTTGCGGCATACTACAACGTAGCGTCGGTGGATGCGGCGACCAAAACCGCGAAATTCGACATCGCAGCCGAGCAGCACGAGGGCGAACCGTCGAACAAACTGCCGCTCTACGCATACGACGCTTCGGCGAAATATGCCGACGGCAAACTGGTACTCACGATGAATCCGCTCGCTTCGATTGTGGAGTTCGAGGTGAAGTCGTCGGGCGACTGGCATGCCGACGCGCTTTCGGTTGCTCCGTCCGCACGCGCGGCATTCGAGGGATACACGAGCATCGCCGGCGCGAAAATCGACCCTCGCACGGGCGAAACCGACATCACCGAGGCGACCGCATCGAAATCGGCTGTTAAGGTCGTATTCGGCGCAGCGAAGAATTTCAACGGCTCGGCAAACGTTCAGGTCGTTGTCGGCGCAGCACGCTTCGGCGGCGTACCGGAAGCGGTAGACGGCGCACCGGCACCGGTTTATGCCGGCGGAGCGGTAGTGAAACTCTACAAGAACGGTCGCGAGAACTTCCGCCGCACGATATGGAAGGCGGAGGAGAAACTCGTCGACGTCTCGACCGCCCGCAAGCACGTCTACCAGCCGCTTGCCGACATCCTCGCAGGTCATAAGAACGGAATCTCGACCGCCGACGACATGAAGGCGTTCGCCGACGAAATCAACAATGCTGCGGAGACGTTCCCTGTCGGCACGGGATTCTGCAACGAAGACGGCGTGGTAGTCCTCAACAACGACATCGACCTTTCGGAATACGACAACTGGGCAGCCGTCGGATATAACGGCAGCGGCACCCTCAACGGTGTGGAAATCATATTCGACGGTGTATTCGACGGCAATAACAATACGATTTCCGGACTGAATATCGTACACCGTGCCGATTCGCATCCAATCGAATATACCGATGCAGCCGGAACCGTCCAGACGATATACAACAACAGTGCGGGTCTGTTCGGCGCTATCGGCGGAAAAGCCCAAATCGAGCATCTGACAGTCAAAGGCACTATACTCGAAGATTACACCGACCCGAATGGAACATGGTCTTACGTCGGAGGCGTCGTAGCACAGATGTTCGGCGGAGCACTGAACAACTGTACGAACGAAACTGCCATTACGGTCGGCGCGGACTCTTCTGCCAAAACACGTATCGGCGGTATCGTCGGACGCATCGCTGCCACATACGGCGACTGTCTGGTAGACATGTGCCGCAACAGCGTCAATCAGAACATCTCATTCCCTGCATTCAAGGCACAGCAGGCTGTCGTGGGAGGATGCTTCGGCATAATCGCCGACGATACGGAAGGAAATTCCGTAACAGTCCGCAACTGCGACAACAACGGTACGATAACCCTTTCCGAATCGGGCAAAGATTCGTATGTCGGCGGTATCGCAGGCTATATCACCAAAGCGAACGGTGTAACGGGCATACTCGAAAATCTGCACAACTACGGCAAAGTCAGCGGCGGAAACACCCAGAGTGCCGCATTCTGCGTCGGAGGCATTGCAGGTCGTGCCAACTATCACAAACTGTCCAACTGCGTAAACGACAAGGATGCCGACGTTACGTTCACCGAAACCGGTAAAGGCATCTACATCGGCGGTATCGCGGGACTTACCAATAACGGCAAAGAGGACGAAACCACCGTATTCGAGAACTGTACCAACAACGCGAAAGTCTATGTCGGAGCCACTACGGCTTTCATCGGCGGCATCATCGGCTATCTGTGCTACAAAGCCGAAGTCAAAGGCTGTATCAACAACGGCGATATTTCGCTCGGTCAGTCGGCTGCACAACCGTATGTGGGCGGTATCGCAGGCAAGGTCGGCGTTGCCGGTACGGGCTTGATGAACGGAATCCTCATATCGGACTGCGTAAACAACGGCAATGTTTCGAATGAAACGGTATACACCGGAGGTTGGAGTTATGCAGGCGGCGTCGCAGGCGCACTTTACGGCGGCACGAATGTGGATGTATCCGGTTACGGCGCCAAAGTCGAAGGCTGTACCAACAACGGCATCGTCAAGATGACGGGTGCCAAGAAGTCCAAATTCCGCAGCGGCGGTGTCATCGGACTTATAAACCGTGCGACAATCGTAAACTCCGTACACAACGGAGTAATCGTTATCGACCGCAAATCGCAGGTTGCCGAACATATCGGCGGTGTCGCAGGTTTCACCGAGAAGAGCAAATCCTCGATAGAATCGTGCATCAACGCCGGTACGGTTTGCTGTACGAACAACTCTACCGTCGCTATCTCGGTCGGCGGAATCCTCGGTAACGGCGGCGATGCGAACGTAACAATCGACGGTTGTACGGCTGCCGGCAACATCCTTATGGCGACAGCCGACTGCACGACACAATCGAGAGGTGCCGTATGCGGAGTAACAAACAACGGCATCGTAATTCGGAACTGCAAAATAGGCGGAAAAATAGGTGTCGTAAAGACCGACGGCTCTTATGCTGCCGACGATGCGGCGACTTTCGCACTCAACGAAACCGAAACCGACGATTACTACTGGGAGAAATGGATTATCGGTAATACTGCCGCTCCCGACTACTCCAACAACTCGTTCTACTCGGGCAAATAAACGCCTCCGCCACACAAACACACACCGAAACGGCATCCGCATCCCGCGGGTGTCGTTTTTTTCGCAAAAGCAGAAAGGCGCGGCAGGGAAAGGTCCTTAAAGGCCTTAAAGTCGTTAAGGTCGTTAAGGACTTTAAGAAAATTTTCGTATCTTTGGCTTCGCCTTATATACTCCTGCTCGGCAAAATCAAAATTCTTTTGCTTTTGCCCTCACTTATTCGTATCTTCGCATCATGGCAAATGAAAACATCGAATCGCATCCGCTCGAACCGTTTCTTCCGCATAACGCGAAAATACTTATGCTCGGCAGTTTCCCGCCCAAGCGGGAACGGTGGTCGATGGAGTTCTTCTACCCCAACTTCAACAACGACATGTGGCGCATAATCGGGCTGCTCTTCTTCGGCGACCGCTCGCATTTCGTCCGCACCGACGCCAAGAGGTTCGACCGCGAAAAGATAGCCTGTTTCTGCCGCGAAAAAGGCATCGCGCTGTTCGATACCGCCGCGGAGGTGCGCCGGTTGAAGGACAACGCTTCGGACGCATTTCTCGAAATAGTCGCGCCGACCGACATCGCCGCACTGCTCGGACGCATTCCCGAATGCCGCGCGATAGTCGCGACGGGACAGAAAGCCGCCGAAACACTGGCGGCAGGGTTCGGATGCGGAGTACCGCCGGTAGGAGGATGCGCGAATACGGAGTTCGCGGGACGGAGCATCGCATTCTACCGTATGCCGTCGTCGTCGCGGGCATATCCGCTGTCGCTCGACCGCAAGGCGGAGGCTTACGGCAGGATGTTCGCCGCAGAAAAACTGTTATAACGCAAATCAACCCTAAAACTTACTCGATATGAAACTGAAATCATTAAAACTCGCCGCCGTGCTGTTCGCAGGATTCGCAACCGCGTCATGCAGCACCGACGACACTGCCGACACGGTCGGTATCGGCGAAAAAGGATTCTCGTTCCGCGTCGAAGCGGATTCGCGCGCCACGCTCGACGGCAGACGCATCGTCTGGGAGAGCGGCGACGCAATCGCCCTGGCACTCGAAGCCGACGGTTCCGACGAAACCGCCGTCTACGGGCAGCCGTTCACGCACACGGGCGGCAACGTATTCGCCAATGCCGACATACAGCCCGACGCATCGAAGACATACCGCTTCTTCGCGATATATCCCTACTCCGACACGGCGTCCAACGCCGTATACACCGAAAAATACGAGACCGAAAGCAGACGTCTGATGACTGCCGGACGCTACGACGCGGGCGCAACGACACTGACGCAGTCGGGCGAAAGCGCGTCGCACGTTACCGCCGTTTCGCCGATGTACTGGATTAGCGGCAACGGCGTCTCGCCGGAGAATCTCTCCGTCAGGCTGCACCACACCACGGCACTGCTCGACTTCGAGGTCGTGAACCGCACGGGCAGCGCAATCGAACCAGTGTCGCTGCAATTCTCCGTGCCGAAAGGTCGCGTCATCTGCGGCAAGTTCCGCATCAACGCCGCGACGGGCGAACTCGTTTCGACGGGGACAGAATTCTCGACCTCGACCGTAAAAGTCGAGGGCAGCCGCTCGCTCGCGACGGGAGAGGGAGCGCACTTCTACATGCCGGTCGCTCCGTTCGCGCTCACCGCGGGCGAAAAGGTTACGTTCGTAATCACGACCGCCGAAGGAATATCGCAGACAATCGAGAAAACGGTGGCGAAAGACCTGACATTCGGAGCGGGACGCATCCACACGGCTGCGGTCGAGATTGCCGAGGCGAGACTCTGCGAATACGACGCCGCGAAGACCCTCGTTTCGGGCAAAGGCGGCGACATATCGCTGCCGCTGACAATCGGCGACGAGCCTTGCACGGTATCGGCTGCGCCTTCGGGCTGGATAGAGAAAGCCGCCGCGGCGACCGCCGAAGCGGGTGCGACGGCAACGCTCAAATTCACCGCGCTCGCCAACCTCGGACCCGAGCAGCGCACCGCGACCGTTCTGGTTACGGGTATGCAGTCGGGTCGCATCCAGCGGATAACGCTCACGCAGGCTGACGGAGGATGGCTGGCGAACGAAAATTCGACATACGCCCTGCCGGCACGCTTCGTATTCAACGCCACGACCACCAAGCACAGTCAGACGACATGGACCGGACTCGGATACATCCGCAGTTACATGGGAGCAGGCGACCGCAACAAGGTCGGCGGATACATCTCGCTCGTCAGAACGGACGAGAATGCGGCAAAGGCGACCACCGCGCGCACGGTAACGAGCAATCTGTTCCTCGCCGACCGGATGGGCGAAGGCGACTGCTGGCTGTTCACGCTGCCGGGCATCACATGCGCGGCAGGGGCGGCATTCGACTTCTACACGACGATGTGCGAGAACGCCAAGGCTCCGAAATACTACGTCTGCGAATACTGGGACGGCGGCGAATGGCGTTGCGACGAGGCGTCGCTCTACACCGCAGCCGAAGACCCGAACCTGCGCTACTCGCTGAAAGTCTCCGGCACGGGAACTTCGACGTCGGCTCAATACACGACGTTCGACAAGTCGTTCCGCCTTGCGAATCCGCTCACCGACGGTTCGGTGTACATCCGTCTGCGCGTCGTCGGGAACTATGCCGCCGACGGCAGTCTGCTCGACGCCGCAAACCGCACCAACTCGGGCGCAGGATTCGCGAAAGCACAGTTCGTCGGAGCGAACATAACCTCGCTCGGCGACAAGACGCCTGCGAAGAAACTGCGCGTACTCTGCATCGGCAACTCGTTCTCCTACTATTACTACACGGCGAGCCAACTCAAACAACTTGCCTACCGCGAGGGTCTCGAACTCGACATCAACGCATTCTTCAAGGGCGGGCAGACGCTGCAACAGCAGTTGACTCTGGCACACTCCGCCTACACCGTATCGCTCGGCGGCTACGACATCGCGTTCGTTCAGGACCAGAGCCAGAACCCCGCGACATTCGCAAAAAATCCGAGCGCGAATGCGGTCATAAACGACAGTTGCCTCGAACTCGTCAAGCGCATAAAGGAGGCGTCGCCGCAATGCCGCATCATTCTCGAAAACACATGGGCATATCCGTCCGGAACCTACGGCGGCTTCACAAGTTACGAGGAGTTCGACCGGCTGCTGGCAGAGGGAACGAAGACCATGGCGCAAAATGCGGGCGCATGGATTTCGCCTATCGGGCAAGCGTTCGCCAAGGTGCGTACCGAGCGTCCCGACATCACGCTGCTCTACACCGACGACAAGCATCCTGCGGTAAACGGAGCGTATCTGAAATCGTGCGTGAACTGTCTGGTACTGACGGGCAAGCCGTTCGGCGACGATGCGGCGACCTGCGACACCGACGCAGCGACAGCCGCCTATCTGCGCAAGGCGGCGGAGAGCGTCGTTCTCGGACATGAAAGCGAATATCTGATAAACAGATAAGTCTTGAAATGAGGTCGGGCATAGTCCGACAAATACTTCACACCCCTGCGGGATTTCGTTCCGGCAGGGGTGTTTTTTGTTTCGGGAGACCAGCCGGGCAGACGCCATATCAATCGCCGTCCATTCCGAGCCGCTCGGCGACCTTGTTCCAATCGACCATATCCCAGTAGGCTTCGACGAAGTCGGAGCGGCGGTTGCGGTAATCGATATAGTAGGCATGTTCCCAAACGTCGAGCGCAAGAATCGGCTTGAATCCTCGGCGCAGCGGATTGCCCGCGTTCGATTCCGACAGAATCGCCAGCCGTCCGTCCTTATCCTCGGCGAGCCACACCCAACCCGAGCCGAACAGTCCGTTGGCAGCCTTGGCGAACTGCTCCTTGAACGATGTAACCGACCCGAAATCGCGGACGAGCCGCTCCGCCAACTTCTTAGGCATCGGTGTAGGATTCGGGGTCAGCCCCTCGAAGAAGAAGCGGTGATTCCACGTCTGCGCCGCATTGTTCAGCAGCGCGCCGTCCGACTCGACGATAATCTCTTCGAGCGGCATGGTCTCGTAACGGGTATCCTTGACGAGGCGGTTCAGATTGTCCACGTATGTTTGCAGATGCTTTCCGTAGTGGTATTCCAGCGTTTCGCGGCTCATCTTCTCGCCGAACGCTTCGAGGGCATACGGCAGAGGCGGCATTGCGAAAACGACCTCCTCGTCCACGACGGCGACCGGTTGTTCCGTCCGCGCTACCTCGTTTCCGGCATGGTGGTTATGCAGATAGACGTATCCGTTGAGATAGGTCGCGAAAAGAATCCACACGAAATAGGGCGCGAACAGCCATGCGGCGAGTTTGCGGCGACCTGCGGCGTATACTATGTAGGTAAAGACCAGTACGTCGAGTATCAGTATGTCGATAAGTCCGAGCAGCGGATTTCGCATGGCGAAGAACAGCACGCTCCACAGGAAATTGACGACGAGTTGCAGAATCCACAGCCGCACGACACTCATGTCCCCGCGGACGAGCAGGCAGCCGATGGACAGACCGACGAACAGATATATGATGCTCCAAGCAATCGGAAACGCCATATTCGGCGGGGTTATAGGCGACTTGACGAGCGCCGGATACCACTCCTCGATAGCCGACGACTGCACGTATGACGACAGCAGCCCGACGGCGAAGCACAACAGAACGGGGATAAAATAGGCAAGAAACTTTCTCATGGTCAGAATTCGTTTATCTGCAAGTCGGACAAACAAATTCTGTTCCATGGTATCGGGAATGGAAGGAATTAACGACCTTAAAGACTTTAAGGACTTTAAGGTCGTTAAGGTCTCGCCCAACACAAATGGGGTTGGCTGACGCCCACCCCATCCGCTCGCCGCGGGGGCACTTCCGCACAAACGACGTCCGTAACGGAACGGACGTTTTGTGTTATACGGGAAGACCCGTTCGCAAGCGACGGTCTTCCCGTATAACACAAAACGGCAGCATCTTGCGATACTGCCGTCGTTTGTGCGGGTGGAAGATGGGGTTCGAACCCACGACCTTCGGAACCACAATCCGTCACTCTAACCAACTGAGCTACATCCACCATTTAGATTCGATTTCCCGAATCGGTGTGCAAAGGTAATACGTTTTTTGTTTCCGTCCAAATTTTTCGGGCGTTTTTTTGGAAATCCGGCGTAAGAACAGCCGACACGACCGACTACAACACGTATAACGACCTTAAAGTCCTTAATGTCCTTAAAGACTTTAACGTCTTTTTCGCAGCCGAATACCCTCCCGCTCGGTAATGCCCAAATAAATTTGGCATTACCCTCGCTTATTCGTATATTTGCAGGTGATAAAATAAGTTCCGCAAAAGGACGTTTTATGTAAAAAGGCTACGCAGGCAATGAATATTATAAAGATTTTTTTCGCCAACCTCATCGCGGGCATCCGTCGCAACCCACTGACATTCGTAGTGTTGTTGCTGCTGATGCTGGCTGCGCCGTGGCTTTTCGGAGTCATCGCGCTGGTATTCGTCGCAATGGCACTGGTCGTTCTGTTCTCGTGGCTCTCGATAATTTGGAGAGTGCGCGACGCACAGCGGCAGATGGAGCGCGATTTCGACGAAGCGGGCGGAAACCGGCATAGAAACGGCAACTACCGCCGCAGCGGCATGAAAGAGGGCGACGTAACGGTCGTGACGACCGAGCCGTCGCGCAAGCGCGTGAACGACGACGTGGGCGAATATGTCGATTTCAAGGAGGTGAAGGAGAGTTCCGAAAAGGGAACGACCGATTGACAACGAGCCGCATGCGGCTGAAACACCAATAGAAAAGTGCTGAAATTTTTCGAACTCATAGGCAGATACTGCATCCTGATGGGCAAAGTCTTCTCCCGTCCGGAGAAGATGAGCATCTACCGGCGGCGCGTCGTCTTCGAGATTGAAGCGTTGGGCATCAATTCGATAGGACTTACCGCGATAATCTCGGTATTCATCGGTGCGGCGATAACGCTGCAAATGTCCATCAGTCTCGAATCGCCGTTCATTCCGCAATACCTCATCGGCTATGCGACCCGCGAGACGATGACGCTCGAATTCTCGTCTACCGTCGTCGCCCTGATTCTCGCCGGCAAGGTCGGCTCCAACATCGCCTCCGAAATAGGCACGATGCGCATCACCGAGCAAATCGACGCGCTCGAAATCATGGGCATCAACTCTGCGTCGTATCTGATTCTGCCGAAAATCGTCGCCACGGTGCTTTTCTTCCCGTTTCTCACTCTATTGAGCATGATTATCGGCATCATCGGCGGCTATGCGATAGCGTGGTTCACGGGCATCATGGTGCCGGACGACTACGTCGAGGGTCTGCTTTACAGTTTCGTGCTGTGGGAGGTCATCTACTCGCTAATCAAAATCGCGGTATTCGCATTCATCATAACCTCGATTTCGGCGTTCTGCGGCTACTACGCCAAGGGCAATTCGCTCGAAGTCGGTCGCGCATCGACGCGGGCGGTTGTGGCGAGTTCGATAGCAATCATGATTTTCAACCTCATACTCACCCAACTCCTGCTGACGTGATAAAGTGCGAACACATATTCAAGTCGTTCGACGGCAGAACCGTCCTCAACGACATTTCGGTCGAGTTCGAGACCGGCAAGACCAACCTTATCATCGGTCGCAGCGGTTCGGGCAAGACCGTGCTGCTGAAAACGCTCGTCGGATTGCACGCCCCCGACTCGGGAGACATCATGTTCGACGACATCTGCTACACCTCACTGTCGTTCAAGGAGCGCAAGCGCATCCGCAAGGACATCGGCATGATTTTCCAGGGAGGCGCACTCATCGACTCCTCGACGGTGTACGAGAACGTCCGTCTGCCGCTCGACCTATTCACCGACAAGAGCGAAGCCGAGAAGCGCGAGCGCGTCGATTTCTGCCTGAGCCGAGTGAATCTGTCCGACGCCCACGGGCTTTACCCGTCCGAACTGTCGGGCGGAATGGTCAAGCGTGCGGCTATCGCACGGGCGATAGTGATGAATCCGCGCTATCTGTTCTGCGACGAACCCAATTCGGGTCTCGACCCGCAAACGTCGATAGTCATCGATAATCTTATCCACGACATCACGCGTGAATACGGCATCACGACCATAATCAATACCCACGACATGAACTCGGTGATGGAGATAGGCGAGAAAATTGTATATATCCATCAGGGACACAAATGGTGGGAAGGCACGAAGGACGACATCCTGTTCGCCGACAACCGCGAACTCAACGATTTCGTGTTCGCATCGGCGATGGCGAAACGCGCCAAGGAGAACATCACCCACAAGGATTAACCAAACGACAAGGGAATACGAAGACGAATCGAAATTAAAATAAATTAATTTTTTTTTGGTATTTATATACAAAGTATATACTTTTGCACAGCGTTATAAAAATAACAGAATAGACGAATTTCGTTTCTTAAACAATAAAAATTAAAATTATGTCACAGATTAAGATTGGTATCAACGGATTCGGTCGTATCGGCCGTATGGTATTCCGTGCAGCCTGCAACCAGGCTGACAAGTACGATGTCGTAGGCATCAACGACCTTTGCCCGGTAGACTATTTGGCTTACATGCTCAAATACGACACCATGCACGGTCAGTTCAACGGGACTATCGATTACAACGTAGAGAAGAGCCAACTTATCGTAAACGGCAAGGCTATCCGCGTTACCGCAGAGAAAGATCCTGCAAACCTGAAATGGAACGAGGTAGAGGCTGAATACGTAGTCGAGTCTACCGGTCTGTTCCTCACCGAGGAGAAGGCACAGGCTCACTTGGCAGCAGGTGCCAAATACGTCGTTATGTCGGCTCCGTCGAAGGACGCTACCCCGATGTTCGTTTGCGGCGTAAACACCAACACTTACGCTGGTCAGAAGATTGTTTCGAACGCATCCTGCACCACCAACTGCTTGGCTCCTATCGCCAAGGTTCTTCACGACAACTTCGGCATCACCGACGGTTTGATGACCACCGTTCACTCGACCACCGCAACTCAGAAGACCGTTGACGGTCCTTCGATGAAAGACTGGCGTGGCGGTCGTGCCGCTTCGGGCAACATCATCCCTTCGTCGACCGGTGCAGCAAAGGCGGTAGGCAAGGTTATCCCTGAACTCAACGGCAAACTTACCGGTATGTCGATGCGTGTTCCTACCCTCGACGTTTCGGTAGTAGACCTCACCGTGAACCTGGCAAAGCCTGCTAAGTACGACGAGATTTGCGAGGCTATGAAGAAGGCTTCGGAAGGCGAGTTGAAGGGTATTCTCGGTTACACCGAGGAGGCTGTCGTATCGTCCGATTTCCTCGGCGACCCGCGCACTTCGATTTTCGACAAGGCTGCCGGTATCGCTCTTACCGACACGTTCGTCAAGGTCGTTTCGTGGTACGACAACGAGTGGGGTTACTCGAACAAGGTTCTCGACCTCATCTCGGTAATGAAGGCTTATAACAAGTAATCCTTGTAACAGCGTTATTCAGCGGTTCTCGATTCGGGAACCGCTTTTTCGTTGCCGAACCTCACCGGATGGATTACTTGTTATAAGGTAAAAAATAATAGGTAATATAAGTAATATAGGTATTATAGGGAACATCCTATTCTACCTATTCTACCTATTCTACCTATTCTACCTATTCTACCTATTCTACCTATTCTACCTATTCTACCTATTCTGCCAATTTCCTCTCTGCCGGTTCCAGCCGGCGAGGAATCCTACCACGCTATCGGCTCCTTGCCGTGCGAGGTCAGATAGGCGTTCGCCTGCGAGAAGTGTCGCGAGCCAAAGAAGCCGCGATATGCCGACAGCGGCGACGGGTGAACCGATTTCAGAATCAGATTGCGCGACGGGTCGGCAATCGCACCCTTACGCTGAGCATAACTGCCCCACAACATGTAGACTACACCGTCCTTGCGCTCGGCGATAGCCCTCACGACTGCATCCGTAAACTGCTCCCAGCCGCGACCGCCGTGCGATGCCGCCTCGTGGGCGCGAACCGTCAATACGGAGTTGAGCAGCAGCACGCCCTGCTCCGCCCAGCGATCGAGATTGCCGCTGATAGGAATCGGCGCGCCGACATCGTCGCGCACCTCCTGAAAGATATTCTGCAACGACGGCGGAAACGCCACCCCGTCGTTCACCGAAAAGCACAGACCGTTCGCCTGACCGTCGCCGTGATAAGGGTCTTGTCCGATAATCACGACCTTCAACCGGTCGAACGGGCATTTGTCGAATGCGCGGAAAATATTGCGTCCCTGCGGGAAAATCCGTCGCGACGCATATTCGGAGCGGACGAATCCCGTCAGTTCCTCGAAATAGGGCTTGTCGAATTCGGGTTGCAGTATCCGCTTCCAATCCTCGGCTATCTTCACTTCCATAGTATATCGATTTTGTGATATAAAGATACTAAAATTTGGCGACAACCTGTGTTTTCTGCCGATTTTTTGTTAGTTTTGTATACGGTAGAAAATTAGGACCAATGAAACGTACACTGACAATCGCCGCACTGCTGCTGTGCATGGCATGCGGACATGACGGAAAGGAGTTGGCACTCCTCGACGCCGCGGCATTCGAGACCGAAATCGACGGCGCGAAAACGGGGCTGTACACCCTGCGCGGAGGCGACATAGCAATGCAGGTAACCAATTACGGCGGGCGTGTCGTATCGCTGTGGACGCCCGACCGCAACGGCGATTACGCCGACATAGAAATCGGCTACGAATCGATAGAACGCTACCTGAACAACTCGGGCGAGCGTTTTCTCGGCGCAGCAGTCGGTCCGTTCGCCAACCGCATCGCCGGAGGACGGTTCACGCTCGACGGCAAAACGTACACGCTGCCCCGGAACAACAACGGGCAGACGCTCCATGGCGGCAACCTCGGCATCGACCGCATTGTGTGGCAGGTGGAATCGGTGTCCGACAGCGAGATAACGATGCGCTGCACACTGCCCGACGGGCAGGACGGCTTCCCCGGCAACCGCGACATCGAGATGAGTTACCGTCTTACGCCCGACAACGAGTTTGTCGTAACGTATACCGCGACGACCGACACCCCGACGGTAATGAACCTTTCGCACCATTCGTTTTTCAATCTCCACGGCGAGGGTTGCGGCACGATTCTCGACCATCGTCTGACGATTGCCGCGTCGAACATCACACCGATAGACGAACGCATGATACCGACGGGCGAGATAATGCCGGTAGAGGGTACTCCGTTCGATTTCCGCACGCCTCATGCAATAGGCGATGCCGTGAACGACGACAACGAACAGTTGCGCTGCGGCGCGGGCTACGACCACAACTGGATTATCGACCGCGAGGACGACAAGAGCGTAATGAAAGTCGCCGACCTGTACGACCCGGCGAGCGGTCGCGGCATCGAGATATGGAGCGACCAGATTGCCATGCAGTTCTATTGCGGCAACTTCTTCGACGGCTCGCACTGCGGCAAATACGGACGCCCGATAGAGTACCGTTCGGCTGTCGTATTCGAGACGCAGCGTTATCCCGACTCGCCGAACAGACCCGAGTTTCCTGACTGCACACTGCGTCCTGGCGAAACGTACACGCACGTATGCAAATATAAATTATATACAAAATAAACGATTATGGCAGACATGACACCGACTCCGCATATCGGAGCGAAATTCGGCGAGATTGCCGACAAAGTAATCATGGCGGGCGACCCCCGTCGGGCAAAATTCATGGCGGAACGCTATCTCGAAAACCCCGTACTCGTCAATGAGGTGCGCGGTATGTGGTGCTTCACCGGCACATACAAGGGCAAGCGCGTATCGGTAATGGGACACGGAATGGGCGTTTCGTCCATAGGCATATACACCTACGAACTCTTCAACTTCTATGGCGTGAAGAGCATCATCCGCACCGGTTCGGCAGGCGCGTACCAGCCCGACCTCCACTGCGGCGACGTCGTAATCGGCATGGGCGCGTGCGACAACTCCAACTACGGGGCGCAATACCTTCTGCCCGGCACGTTCGCCCCTATCGCCGATTTCGGACTCGTCCGCAAGGCGGTGGAGAAAGCGGAGAGCATGGGCATCAACTTCCGTGTCGGCAACATTCTGGCGAGCGAGACCTTTTACAGCGACGACAAGGAGGCTTGGCTCAAATGGCAGAAGATGGGCGTGCTGGCGGTCGAGATGGAGGCTTCGGCACTATACATGAACGCTGCCCGCAGCGGCAACAAGGCGTTGTGCATCTGCACGATTTCCGACTCGCTCGTTACGCACGAGGAGACGACGGCGGAGCAGCGCGAACGCTCGTTCACCGACATGATGGAGATTGCGTTCGATATAATCTGATAAAAAATAAGGTAACTATATACAATATAACACCGAATCAAGTTATTACAAGTATTCGGATAACCGACTGTCGTGGTTCTCGCGGCAAAGCCGCGTACACAGACGTTACCCACCCCCTAAGTCCCCCGCCTGTGCGGGGGACTTTTGTCGGAACTCGCAAAGGCATACGGTTTTGAGATACTGTTAGCGGAAGATTGTATGTAATTGCCAAAAATAAAGTCCTTAATGACCTTAAAGACTTTAATGACTTTAAGAAAAACGGGGTCGGAAATTTCCGACCCCGTTTCCCGTTATAGCACCCGGCGGATTATTTGCCGAGCAGTTTCATCACCTCGTTATACACCGTCTCGCCGTTGTAACCGAACTCCTTGTCGAGAACCTTGTAAGGCGCGGAGTAGCCGAAATGGTCGAGACCGTGGATGTTGTCCATATTGCCGACCAGTCCCAGCAGGTTCACCGGCAGACCCGACGTCATGCCGTAGCGGACTACATCTGCCGGGAGGACCGAATCCTGATACGATTTAGGCTGGTCGCGGAACAGACCCTCGCTCGGTACGTTCACCACGCGGACGCTGACACCATCCTTGGCGAGCAGTTCCGCACCCTCGACGAGGGTCGCGACCTCCGAACCCGTAGCGACCATGACCACCTTCGGTTTCGCAGAATCGACAACGATATATGCGCCCTTCTGCGACTGCATAGCCTCCTCGCGGCGCGATGCTTTGAGCGTCGGCAGGTTCTTGATGTTCTGACGCGAAAGAATGAGTGCGACCGGACGCTTCTCTTCGAGAGCGATTTTCCATGCCGCGATGGTATCCTCGCCGTCGGCAGGACGCAGAACGACCATCGAGCGTTCGCCGCCGTGGTTGCGCAGATGCTCCATAAGGCGGATTTGAGCCTCCTGCTCTATCGGCTGGTGGGTAGGTCCGTCCTCACCGACACGGAACGAGTCGTGAGTCCAGATGAATATCACGTGAAGACGCATGAGAGCCGAAAGACGGACTACCGGCTTCATGTAGTCGGAGAATACGAAGAACGTTCCGCAAGCCGGAATGATACCGCCGTGCAGAGCCATACCGTTCATGATGCAAGCCATCGTGAACTCCGAAACGCCCGCTTGCAGGAACTTGCCCGAGAAGTCGCCCTTGGTGAAAGCCTTGGTCTTTTTCAGGAAGCCGTCGGTCTTGTCGGAGTTGCTGAGGTCGGCGGAAGCGACGACCATATTCTCGACCTGCTCGCCGTAGACGCCCAGCACGGTAGCCGAAGCGGCACGGGTGGCGGAATCTGTCTTCATATCTATCGCGCGATAGTCGATTTCAGGGAGTTCGCCCGAAAGGAACATGTCGAGTTTGCGAGCCAATGCAGGGTTCGCCGCACGCCACTCGGCTTCGACAGCCTTGCGCTTCTCCATCTCGCTGCGCAGTTCGATTGCGCGGTCGGCATACACCTCCTTACTCTCGTTGAATATTACGAACGGATTCTCCGGGTCGCCGCCGAGGTTGCGTACCGTAGCCGCATAGTCCGCTCCGGCAGCCGAGAGAGGCTGTCCGTGGGTGCAGACCTTGTTCTCGAAAGAGCCGCCGTCGGCAGTAACCGCACCCTTGCCCATCGTGGTCTTGCCGATGATTATGGTTGGAGCGTCGGTCGCCTGACCGGCCTTGGTGAGAGCCTCGCGAATCTGCGGGATGCTGCCGCCGTCGATTTCGATGACGTTCCAGCCCCATGCGCGATACTTCATGGCGACGTTTTCGGTATCGACTTCATCCACCTTGGTCGAAAGTTGGATGTTGTTGGAATCGTAGTACATGATGAGGTTGTGCAGACCGAGATTGCCGGCGATACGACCGACGCCCTGCGAAACCTCCTCCTGAACCGCTCCGTCGGAGATATAGATATAGGTCTTGTGAGCCATCCACTCGCCGAAGCGTGCTACCATGAACCGCTCTGCGATAGCGGCACCCAGACCCATCGCATGACCCTGTCCGAGCGGACCGGACGTATTCTCGACGCCGCGCATCACATCCACCTCGGGATGACCCGGAGTGATGCTGCCCCACTGGCGGAACTGCGCGAGGTCCTCCATCGAGTAGTGTCCCGCCAAGGCGAGTACCGAATAGAGCATCGGCGACATGTGTCCCGGGTCGAGGAAGAAACGGTCGCGGAAAGGATAGAGCATGTTGTCGGGGTCGTAACGCAGGAACTCCGCGAACAGCACGTTCACGAAATCCGCTCCGCCCATCGCTCCGCCGGGGTGTCCCGATTTAGCCTTTTCGACCATGGATGCGGCGAGAACACGGATGTTGTCCGCCGCTTTTGCCAATTTTGAATCAGTAGCCATATTTTCCTTTTATTTTGTTTGAATATCCTATTTTATCTTTTTGATGCCGAATCGTCGCACAAACGATTCATTTCACAAAAATAACCAAAATTTTGTAGCCGACAACTATTTTTTCGATTTTCTATCGTTTTCTTTTCCTACACAGCCTCTTTCAGTTCGGCGAATGCGGCGCGTTCGATTTTGCCGCGGGCGTAGTCGAGCGTTACGCGGAACGACTTCTCGCCCGACGACGGAACTTCGAACATCGTGTCCATCATTATCGCCTCGCACAGCGAACGCAGACCGCGCGCGCCGAGTTTGAACTCGACCGCCTTGTCCACGATATAGTCGAGTACGTCGTCATCGAACGTAAGCGCGACGCCGTCCATCTCGAACAGACGCTGGTACTGGCGCACGATAGCGTTTTTAGGCTCAGTCAGAATCTTGCGCAACGCCTCCTTCGACAGTTTGTCCATATATGTCAGCACCGGCAGTCGTCCGACGAGTTCGGGAATCAGACCGAAACTCTTGACATCCTGCGGCATCACGTATTTCATCAGGTTCTCGCGGTCGATACCGTCGGTATTGACGCGACCGTAGCCCATCGCGCGGGTATTGAGACGCTGCGCGATGCGCTTTTCGATGCCGTCGAACGCGCCGCCGCAGATGAACAGGATATTGCGCGTATCGACCTGAATGAACTTCTGGTCGGGATGCTTGCGACCTCCCTGCGGAGCGACATTCACCACCGTCCCTTCAAGAATTTTCAGCAGTGCCTGCTGCACGCCCTCGCCCGACACGTCGCGAGTGATGCTCGGGTTGTCGCCCTTGCGGGCAATCTTGTCGATTTCATCGATGAAGACTATGCCCCGTTCAGCCGCCGCGACGTCGTAGTCCGCGACCTGCAAAAGCCGCGAAAGGATGCTCTCGACATCCTCGCCGACATAGCCAGCCTCGGTAAGTACCGTCGCATCGACAATCGTGAACGGCACTTTCAGCAACTTAGCGATAGTGCGGGCAATCAACGTCTTGCCCGTTCCCGTAGGACCAACCAGCAGGATGTTAGACTTGTCGATTTCGACATCGTCGGCACTCTTCTGCGCGCTGCCCGACAGACGCTTGTAGTGGTTGTAGACCGCAACCGAAATATATCGTTTCGCGCTGTCCTGCCCGATTACGTACTGGTCGAGGAACGCCTTTATCTCGGCAGGTTTGAGCATCTGCTCCATTTTGAGGTCGAAACCCTTCGGTTTCTTCGCCGTCGAGAGCATATCGCTGTCGACAAGCGACTTGTAGCCGAGTTCGATGCAGCGTCCGCAAATATTCACGCCGCTCTCCATGCCCTGAAACAGAATCTCGGCATCGCTGCGTTTGCATCCGCAGAACGAGCAGCAGTCTTCGCGGCGGTTCGAGCCGCCGCCCTTGTTGTTTCCGTGTTGCGCCATCTCTATTTTTCGCGTTTCGTCAGAACCTCGTCGATAAGTCCGTATGCCTTCGCCTCCGACGACGACATCCAGTAGTCGCGGTCGGCATCGTGTTCGATGGTCTCGACCGGTTTTCCGGAGTGTTCCGACAGTATTTCGTACAACTCTTTTTTCGCGCGCATTATCTCGCGCGCCGTAATCTCGATATCCGACGCCTGTCCCTGCACGCCGCCCAGCGGCTGGTGAATCATCACCCGCGAATGCGGCAGTGCCGAACGCTTGCCCGCAGCACCCGCCGTGAGCAACACGGCACCCATCGATGCCGCCATGCCAGTACAGATGGTGGCGACGTCGCAGTTCACCAGTTGCATCGTATCGTAGATACCCAGTCCCGACGACACGCTGCCGCCCGGGGAATTAACGTAGAGTTGGATATCCTTCGACGGGTCTACCGATTCGAGGAACAGAAGTTGAGCCTGAATGATATTGGCGACATCGTCGTCGATAGGCGTACCGAGGAACAGGATGCGGTCCATCATCAGACGGCTGAACACGTCGAGTTGCGTAACGTTCAACTGACGCTCTTCGAGAATCATCGGATTGACGTACGATGCGCTCGCCGAACGATAGTCGTGCAGCCTCAGGCTGCTGATGCCGCAGTGCTTGACTGCATATTTCTCAAATTCCGACATAACTTCCAATGTTTTTTATGTTTTCAACGATTAAAAAGACTCTGCAAGTTTGATACAAAAACAAACCCGCAGAGTCCAGATACGTTTTTTATGTGCCGAATGTTACAAACTCTGGGCTAACTTGGCGAACTCTTCCGCCGAAACCGACTTCTCTACGACCTTTACCTTCAACTTCACGGCTGCCACGACCTTCTGCTCGTAGAGTTTCTCGTAAATCTTCTGGCTCTGCTCCTTGTTGTCGAGGATGCTCTTGGCGAAGTTGGCGAGCATATCCTCCGGAGCGTTCGGCATGCCGTACTGCGCGAACTGCATCGCCGCGAGTTCCTTGGCTTCCGCCTGTGCCTCCTCTGCCGAAACGGAAATCTTCTCGGCGTTGATAATCTGCTTCTGGATATAGTTCCACGAGAACATCTTCACGAATGCGTCGAAGTCCTTCTCGATGTCCTCCATCGTGAACTTGCCCTCGTTGATGGTGTAGAGCCAGCGTTTGAGGAATCCCTCCGGCATGGCGAGTTTCGCCTTGTCGAGCATGTAGTTGCGGGTCGTCGCAACGAACATGTAGTCGCTCTCGCGCGAAGTCTCCTTATTGATTTGCGCATCGATGTATGCGTCGAGTTCCTTGGCGTTCTTCACCTCGCCCTCCGGGAATGCGGTCTTGAAGAACTCGTCGTTCAGTTCGGGATTGGTGAAACGGCGGATTTTCGTGATTTCGAGCGAGAATTTAGGGTTGATGTCTTTGAGTTCGTCCTCCTTGACGTGGAGCATCGAAGCACGCTGGGCAGGCGTCTTGTACATCTCGTTGATGTCGATTTCGGTCTTATAGCCGACCTTCTTGCCGATGAACTGCTTGCGCTCCTCCTCGCCCATCGAGATAAGTCCCACGTAGGCATCCTCGACGCGCAGGTCGCCGTTGTCGAGCGTTACGGTCAGTGCCTCGTCGCTCGCAACCTCCTCGACGTCTGCCAGACGACCGTAGCGGCGCAGGTAGTTGTCGAGGAAATTCTCGTGCATCTTCTTGTCGATTTTTATCTTATAGTAGTTGATTTTGTCCTTCTCGGTGAGTTCGACATCGTATTTCGGGGCTTCGCCGATTTCAAACACGAACTCGAACTCCGTCGAGTTGTCGAAATCGAAATCGCCCTGCTCCTCGGCAGGAATCACATCGCCGACATAGTCGATGTTCTCCTTCTGCAAATATTCGAACACCGCATTGGATGCCGTGCGGTACGACTGCTCGGCGATTGCGCCCTTGCCGTACATCTTCCTGATGATGCCCATCGGGACCATACCCGGACGGAAACCCGGGATATTCGCCTTGCGTTTGTAATCGTGAAGCATCTTGTTCACAGCCTCGCCGTAGTCCTTTTCATCGACAACGACTTTCAGGAGCGATACACCCGCTTCCTTTTCTACTTTTGTGATATTCATACTGTTTATGTTGTTGTTTATCTATTATTCGACACAATCCGTCGGGGCGCAAAGATAATAAAAATCCAAAGAAAACGCAACTTTACATCATATTTACTACCTTTGTGCGATATGAAACATGTTATCACACTCGCATTTTGCGCCGCGCTGCTCTTTTCGTGCGGCAGCGGCGGCAGACAGAAACAACAGCCGGTGGCAACAAACGTCCCGCCCAAGACATATACCTACGAAGTCGTGGCTTCGTATCCGCATCTGACATCGAGTTACACGCAGGGATTGCAGTTCATCGACGGCGTGATGTGGGAGGGGACGGGCGAATACGGACACTCCAAGTTGCAGACCATCGACCTCGAAACGGGGCGTGCTGACGTCATCGCATCGCTGCCGCGCACCGAGTTCGGCGAGGGCATCACCGTACTGGGCGACAAGGTCTACCAACTGACATGGCAGAACCGCACGATGCACGTCTACGACCGCGCAACGGGCAAACGTCTGCGCAGCATCCCCTACGAGGGCGAAGGCTGGGGGCTGACGAGCGACGGCGAACGGCTCTACATGTCCGACGGCTCGTCCGTAATCCGCATCATCGACCCACAGACCTGCAAGCGCACGGGCAGCATATCCGTCCTCTACGAGGGAAAATCCGTACCGTACCTCAACGAGTTGGAATGGATAGGCGGACGCATCTGGGCGAACGTCTACACCCTCGACCAAATCGTAATCATCGACCCCGCCACGGGCAATGTCGAAGGGCTGGTAGACCTCACGGGAATTCTGCCCGAGGAGGAGATTTACGCCTCGACCGACGTGCTGAACGGCATCGCCTACGACGCCGAGCGCGACCGCATCTTCGTTACGGGCAAGAATTGGAGCCGCATTTTCGAAATAAAAATCATCGAAAGATGACAGGCATCGAACAGGCTCTGCGCGAACGCATCCTTCTGCTCGACGGCGGATTCGCGACCGCTCTGACGCTGCCCGACGAGGCGTTGCGCGACGGCTTCGACGCGCTCGTACTCTCGCATCCCGACGCGGTGCGCGCGCTCCACGCCGAGTACCTCGCGGCGGGGGCGGACATCGTTACGACGGACTCGTTCCTCGCCGACACCGCCTCTCTGGCGCAATATTCGCTTGCCGACCGTTCGTTCGACATCGCGGCACGGGCGGCGGAACTCGCACGCGAGGCGATAGCCGACTGCGGCAGGCAGTGCTATGCGGCAGGCTCGCTACACCCCGTCGAGAGCGGCTGTCATGCAAAGCAAATCGACGGCCTTATAGCGGGCGGGGCTGACGCTATACTGCTCGAAAGCATCTGCCGCACCGACGCCCTGACCGACATCATACGTCTGATACGCCGCCGCAGTTCGTGGATTCCGATAATCGCATCCGCCACGACCACCCATCTGCCCGACGCCGAAGCGTTCCTGCGCACGCTGCCTGCCGACGAACTGCTCGCAATAGGCTACAACTGCTCGGAGGGCGTGCGGAGCATCGCCGCTCAGGTCGGATGGCTCGCCGCCAACGCGCCGTGCGCCGTAATCCTCTACCCCAATTCCGACGAACAGCCCGACGCATTCGCCGGCGCGATGGAGGAGTACCTGCGGCGCGGCGAGTGCAACATCATCGGCGGATGCTGCGGCACCTCACCCGCCCATACGGCTGCGCTCGCAACGAAAATCGGAAAATACTCGCCACGCAAATTCCGATAGAGAGTCCATTATTGGGAACTCTCCGCGAAAATCGCTACCTTTGCGGTATCAACGACGAAGATATGACACCTATCGAATTTCGCAGACATCTGCACGCACATCCCGAACTGTCGTTCGACGAACATGCGACCGCCTCTTTCATCGAGGAGTGCCTCGCGGCGGAGGGCATCGCCTGCCGACGCATCGCCGGCACGGGCGTACTCGCCGAGATTGCGGGACGACCTGCGGGCGGACGCACCGTCGTATTGCGCGCCGACATCGACGCACTGCCGATAAGCGAGGCGACGGGTCTGGCGTTCGCATCGCGCAACGAGGGTGTGATGCACGCCTGCGGACACGACATCCATGCCGCCGTGCTGTTCGGCGTATTGCAGGAACTCAACCGCTCGCGCGACTTCGACGGGACGGTTCTCGGACTGTTCCAGCCTGCCGAGGAGTGCAACCCCGGCGGAGCGTCGAAGGTGCTTGCCGAACGTCCGTTCGACGGTCGCGAGATAATCGCCGTCATCGGCGAACACGTCGATTCGGGGCTTGAAGTCGGCGAAATAGGTTTCTGTGCGGGCAGATTCATGGCATCCAACGACGAACTGCGGTTCCGCGTGCGCGGCAGGGGCGGACATGCGGCGCAGCGCGAGCGAATCGACGACACGGTAACCGCCGCCGCACACATCGTCGCGATGCTCAATGCCGTGAACGACGGGCAGACCGTATTGTCGATAGGTCGCGTCATCGCCGACGGAGCAACGAACGTCATCCCCGACGAGGTATACATGGAGGGTACGCTGCGGACATTCGACGAGTCGGTGCGCCGCACGACATGGCGGATAATCGAGAGCATCGCCGCAAGCGTCGACGCGAAATTCGGCACGAAGACCGAAACCGACATCAATCGCGGCTATCCGTGCGTCGTGAACGACGAGGGGCTGACGGCATTCGCACGGAAAATCGCGGAGGAGAGCCACAAAGCCGTCGCGCTGCCGCCGCGCACGACGTCGGAGGATTTCGGACGGTACTGCGCCGAATATCCGTCGTTGTTTTACAGATTGGGGGTGGGGGCTGCCGCAGGGCGGAGCCACACTCCGACATTCGCACCGGACGAGAGGGCGATAGAGGTCGGCATCGGCTTCATGCACCGTCTCGCCGTAAAAATCACGACAGAATATGGGAAGAAAGAAGAGTAAACATATCGAGGCGCAGGACCGCGCCGGATTCATAGTAAACATGTTCCGCGAGATGCCGGAACACAAATTCACGCTCAAACACCTCGCCGCCGCATCGGGCGGACCGAACAAGGAGGCGCGCTCGGCGACCAAGGCGATTCTCGAAACGCTGCTCGAACAGGGTTTCATCGATTACGACGGTCGCCGCTACCGTTTGAGCAGGGCGCATCTGCCGCGCTTCACGGGCAAGGTCGTCTCGACCTCGTCGGGCAGCATATACGTCCGCTGCGAGGAGTTGCCGGACGACGTATTCGTCCACCCGCGCAACTCGATGCACGCACTCGACGGCGACACGGTCGAAATCATCGTCGCCAAACGGTCGAAGCGCGACGATTCGGCGGAGGGCGAGATAACAGCCGTCGTCGAGCGCAGCGCGAAATGCTATGCGGGCGTCGCCGAGGTGCTGCCCAAGGCGATACACGTGCATCCCGATTCGCGCAAGATTCAGACCGACATCTATCTGTCGCCGCGCAAATACCCTGACATCAAGACGGGCGACAAGGTCGCGGTGCGCATCACCGACTGGCGGGAGTCCGACTCCATGCCGACGGGCGAACTCGTCGATACGCTCGGCGTGCAGGGCGAGAACGACGCCGAGATGCACGCCATACTGCTCGAATACGACCTGCCGTACAAGTTCAAACCGGAGATAGAGGATGCCGCAGCGGCGATTCCGTCCGAAATCACCGAGAAGGACTACGCCGAACGGCGCGACATGCGCGACGCCCCGACATTCACCATCGACCCTGCCGACGCCAAGGATTTCGACGACGCGCTCTCCATACGCCGCATCGGCGAGGGCAAATGGGAAATCGGCGTGCATATCGCCGATGTAACGCACTACGTAACGCCCGGTTCGGTAATCGACGACGAGGCTGTCGAGCGCGGCACGTCGGTATATCTGGTAGACCGCACGATACCGATGCTGCCCGAACGTCTCTCGAATGAGTTGTGTTCGCTGCGCCCGCACGAGGAGAAACTCTGTTTCTCGGCGGTGTTCGTCGTGAACGAGGATACCGAAATCGAGAGCGAATGGTTCGGACGCACCGTCATCCTCTCCGACCGCCGCTTCACCTACGAGGAGGCGCAGCAGGTAATCGAGACCGGCAGGGGCGACATGGCGGAGGAGATTCTGACACTCAACCGCCTCGCGCAGGCGATGCGCAAGGAGCGTTACCGCAAGGGCGCGATAGCGTTCGACCGCCGCGAAGCCAAATTCTCGCTCGACGAGAACGGGCATCCGACGGGCGTATACTTTAAGGTACAGAAGGAGGCTAACCAACTCATCGAGGAGTTCATGCTGCTCGCCAACCGCCGTGTCGCGACATTCTGCGCACGCAAGAACGGGCATGAACGCACGATGGTATTCCGCGTCCACGACAAGCCGAACGAGGAGAAATTCGACAAGTTCCGCCAGTTCATCCTGCGTTTCGGACACATATTCAAGGCATCGAAAGGCGTCGCCGTCGCGCGCGAACTCAACAAACTGATGGCGGACGTGCGCGGCAAGGCGGAGGAGAACGTAGTGTCGATGCTCGCCATACGCTCGATGGCGAAAGCGGTCTACTCGACCGACAACATCGGGCATTACGGGTTAGGATTCCGCTACTACACCCACTTCACCTCGCCTATCCGACGCTATCCCGACATGATGGTGCACCGTCTGCTGCAACGCTATCTCGACGGCGGCAGGTCGGCGAACAAGGAGGAGTTCGAGAAACTCGCCGTACACGCTTCGGAGCGCGAGGTGATTGCCGCCGAGGCGGAGCGCGCATCGATAAAATACAAGATGGTCGAATTCATGGCTGACAAAATCGGGCAGGAGTTCGACGGTCATATCTCGGGCATGTCCGACTGGGGCATCTTCGTCGAACTCGAAAATTCGCTTATCGAGGGCATGGTTGCCCTGCGCGACATCCACGGCGACTACTATCGTTTCGACGAGGAGCATTACCAGGTCTACGGACACTCGACGGGTCGCACGTTCACGCTCGGCGACGCGGTGCGCATCCGCGTGAAGAGTGCCGACCTGCGGCGTCGGATGCTCGACTTCACTCTGGCTGACGAAGACGCGGACGACGAGGAACTGTTTATCGACGAAAAGCCGAAAACCAAACGCAAAAGAAAGAAATCGGGCAAGTGAATCCGCTGAAAGAGATATTCGCCAAGGCTCGCGACCGCGAACCGCTGACGTTCGGCGAAGCCTGCCGGCTATACGACGAAGCGCCGCTGCCCGAACTGGCGGCGGAGGCCGACGCATTCCGGCGCGAGCAGGTCGCCGACCCCGATGTCGTAACGTGGCAGATAGACCGCAACGTCAATACCACGAACGTCTGCATCTCGGGCTGCCGCTTCTGCAATTTCCACTGCAAGCCGCACCAGACCGAACGGCATTTCATCACGACAATCGACGAATACTGCGAGAAAATCGAGCGGATGCTCGACCTCGGCGGCGACCAGTTGCTGTTGCAGGGCGGCATGCACCCGCAGTTGGGCATCGGGTTCTACGAAGACCTTTTCCGCGAACTCAAACGCCGTTATCCGCAGGTGCGGCTTCACGCGCTCGGTGCGCCGGAGGTAGCCCATATTGCCAAAGTCAGCGGGCTTACGACGCGCGCGACGCTCGAACGGCTCGTTGCCGCGGGGCTGGATTCGCTCCCAGGCGCAGGCGCGGAGATTCTCGTTCCGCGGGTGCGCAAGGCAATTTCGCCGAACAAGCCCGATGTCGAAAGTTGGCTCACGGTGATGCACGAGGCGCACGAAATGAATCTGCCGACCTCGGCGACGATGATGTACGGGCATATCGAAACGCCGCACGAGCGCATCGAACATCTGCTCCGCATACGCGACCTGCAAGCCGCCGTGCCGGCAGGCAATTACGGCTTCATCGCATTCATTCCGTGGATTTTCCGTTCGTCTGGGACGCAACTCGAAGCACAGGGCATACGGACGCACTTTTCGCCATCGGAGTATGTGCGCATAATCGCCGTAAGCCGGCTGGTGCTGAACAATATACGCAACATTCAGGCTTCGTGGCTCACGGTCGGCAAGCAGACGGCACAGATAGCCCTCCACAGCGGAGCGAACGACATGGGGTCGATAATGATTGAGGAGAATGTAGTTTCGTCGGCGGGAGCGCACAACAGTTTCGACGCCGATGGCATTCAGGCGGCAATCCGCGAAGCGGGCTTCACCCCGCGCCTGCGCGACCAACTGTATCGGTATCGGGAGTATCGGGGGTATCGGGGAGGTTTTTCGGAGAAATAGGTAATATAGGTAATATAAGTAATATAGGTATTATAGGAGAGAGCCTATTCTACCTATTCTACCTATTCTACCTATTCTACCTATTCTACCTATTCTACCTATTCTACCTATTCTACCTATTCTACCTATTCTGACTTTCCTCCCCGAAAAGAAATCGGGCTGCACGGAATTTCCGCGCAGCCCGACCTGTTGTAAAACTCTCTCTGCGATTAGATGCTCGATGCAATCATGAACGTTGCGGCAACCGTAAGGATTGCGTACAACTCAGGGAATGCAGCCAGAATCAGCGTCTTACCCATGACGTTGTGTCCGTTGCCGATAGCGGCGATACCGTTGGCGCAGACCTTGCCCTGATAGATGGATGCGGCAAGGTTCACGATACCTACCAGAATACCGATACCGAAGATTGCGGCTCCCTGCAACATGGTGATGTCGTCAGTCAGAAGGCTGTAAATGTTGTTCACCATGAAGAAGCAGACGAAACCGTAGAGACCCTGCGAACCCGGAAGTGCCGACAGGACCATGTAACTACCGAACGCTCCTCCGTTTTTCTTCATTGCGCCGACTGCCGCCTGACCGCAAATAGCGGTGCCGACTGCCGATGCGATACCTGCAAGACCTACCATCAGGGCTACTCCGATGTAGGCCAGAATCAATGCTGTTGAATTCATAGTTGTTGTTTGATTTATTAGATTTTAGTTATTTGATTTATTCCGTTTTTTTAAGCGGTTCGAATTCGCGCGAAGCCATTTCGAATCCCGCGTTCTTGTAAAATTCGACGAATGTCAGACGCATCGGGTGGACGAACGACGAAATCGCCGACATGAACAGGTTGATGCCGTGTCCGATAAGGATGATTGCCGACGCACCGACGATTTTCAGTGCGACGGTCCACCAAGCCTGACCGTCGATGCCGTTTTCGAGACCCGTCATCCCGAGCGCAAGGCTGTTGAACACCAGCGCAAGCACGCCGCCAGACAGACCGATTGCGAACAGACGGATGTACGAAAGCACGTCGCTGAGCAGACCCGTAATATTATTATAGGTGTTCCACAATCCCGCACCGACATTGGCAAAGATGTTCTTGCCCGGCGAGTTGAGCAGCAGCATCAGCACCAGAGCGACGCCGACTACGCAATAGTAGGCAATCGAGCCGAATGCGAACCATTCCGCGCCGAACTTGCCGGCAACTGCGGCGGCACACGACGAGAAGATAAGCAGGAACCACCCCAGCGAACCGAGCGCATATCGGAAACCGAACGTTCGCGTCGTCAGCCAGATATTGATTGCCATACCGAGCAGTATCTGCACGATACCTATCATCATAGACACCGAGAAGAAATCCTCTTGGAAGTTGATGAATTTCACGCCCTTGAAAATCGAAGCGTCGGAAATCGTCATTCCGAAGAACGAATTGGCGAAGAATCCGAACACCACGCATGCCACACCGCATACCGTCGTGAGCCAGCCGACCTGACGCATCTTGTCGCCGCCTTTGAGCAGCAGCGCGATGCCTGCGGCGAGAATCATCGCGCCGTAGCCCGCATCGCACAGACAGATTGCAAAGAAGAGCATGTAGAACGGTGCGAAGAACGGCGTAAGGTCGATGGTGCCGTATTTCGGCAGAGCGTACATCGCGCCGATAACCTCGAACAGACGGTTGAAGCGGTTGTTTTTGAGTTTCACCGGAGTATCGTCCTCCGGAGTAGGCACGCTCTTGACGTAGACCACGTTAGGATAGGCGTCGAGTGCCGCATCGACCTTCGGTGCATTCTCCTCCTCAGCCCAGCCCTCCATGACGAGCAGCATTCCGTCGGCGACGTTCTCGGCGGTCGCCTCGATGCGCACGTCCTGCAAGCGCACTTTCAGGGCGGCGAGTTCCGCCTCGATTTCGCTGCGCGCATCGGCGCAGGCACTCAACGTGCGGTCGAGTTCGCGCATCTTCGCGATATTCGCCTTCATCGCCTTCTCGGCATCCGAAACGCTCATCGACGGGGCTTTCTGCTCCTGAGCGTCGATGGAGACGTCGCCCGTGCCGTCGCCGATGACGACGAAGCGTGCAATCGAACCTTCGTCGGAGACGAGCGAGATATTGTACTTTTCGCCCCACTCGGCAAGATGCTTGTCGAACGTGCTTTTCTGCGTCGTAAAGAACCGCATGTGAACGCCAGCATCGGCGAGACGACGCATGTCCTCGACCGAGAAGTCGCCCCATGCGCCCCACTCGTCGACGATTTTCATCAGCCGCGAGATTTCCGCCTTCACGGCAGCCGTGTCGGCTTGCGCGGCAACGTACGTCTCATACGCCGTACCCTTCGCAAGCGGTCCGGTACCGCTCTCGTAGTCGTCCCCGCCGACGAATGTCGTGAGGAAATCGAGTGCCTTCACGCGGCTTTCGATGTCGGTCAGCAACTGGCGGTCGTCGTCCGACGGCTCCCAGCCCGTAGTCGTAATATCGACCAGACCCATTCCGCGCAGGGTATCGATAAATCGTTCGCGCTCGGCAGCGAGCAGAACGATGTCGTATTTCATCATCTTGACTATCATATCGCATTGCCCTCCCTTGCAGCAGCCTGTTGGCGGGTTTTAACGATTTTCTGTGCCGACTTGGAGAGGTTCTCCTCGTCCTCCATAAACCGTTTGATTTTGCGTATGGCGTCCTCGTACCCCGGTATCTGCACCTTCTCGTAGAGGTTCACCTTCTGTGTGGTCTTGCGGCGCGCATAGTCGAGCAGTTCCGTCTGGCGGTTGTAGACCTCGAACTCGATACCCAGACGGGCAAGCCTTTTCAGCACGTCCAGTCCGTCGCCGAACCATGCCGGCGAGGAGAACATGTCGAACGGCTTCTCGTCGAAGACGACGTCCTCCAACTGCGGAATGCGGACACCCGCAATCTTGTGCGACGACAGCACCACATCCGTAACGCGCAGCAACGTACAATCAAACTCACCCCAGAGTGCCGTCATGTAGTCGTACTCCGCCACGAGCGCGTCCAACCTGCGGCGGTACTCCGCAGCCGAGTCCTTCGCGCGCTTTACCTCGGAGCGCAGGGCAGACTCCTTACTCTTTATGGTAGGGAGTGCCTTCTGGCGCATTTTCAACTGTTTGCCGAGTTCGCCGAGCGAAGTCTTGTTATATTGAAATTTGATTGCCATCGCGTGTTATGCTTTCCAGTATTTTTCGATGAGTTCCGCCTTAATCGCAACCTCCTCCTTGGTGAAGTACTTGGCGAAGAGCGACCACGCCGTGTCGAGCATCTCGGTGATGCCGATGTTCACGTCGATTGCGAGCAGTTTCTCCGAATAGTCGTGGGCGAACTTCAACGCGCGCTCGTCGTAGTCCGACAAATCGAAACCGTTTTCGAGTTTGGTCTTCGCATTCGCCGCATCCGAGTAGAGGCGCACGCAGGCGTTCATCACCTGCGGGTGGTCTTCGCGGGTCTTCTTGCCGATGACCAACTGTTTCAGACGCGACAGCGAACGGAACGGGTCGATGATGACCTTGCCCGTATCGGAGTCGTTACGCAGGAACAACTGTCCCTCGGTGATGTAACCCGTGTTATCCGGAATGGCGTGGGTGATGTCGCCGCCCGAAAGGGTCGTTACGGCGATAATCGTAATCGAACCGCCGTTAGGCAACTGCACCGCCTTCTCGTAAATCTTCGCGAGGTCGGAATAGAGCGAACCCGGCATCGAGTCTTTCGACGGAATCTGGTCCATACGGTTCGACACGATTGCGAGCGCGTCGGCGTACAGCGTCATGTCGGTGAGCAGCACCAGCACCTTCTCGCCCTTGTCGACGGCGAAATATTCGGCAGCCGTCAGTGCCATATCCGGTACGAGCAGACGCTCCACCGGAGGATTTTCGGTCGTATTGACGAACGACACGATACGGTCGAGCGCACCGGCGTTCTCGAACACCTGCTTGAAATAGAGGAAGTCATCGTTCGTAAGACCCATACCGCCGAGGATGATTTTGTCCGCCTTGGCGCGCAGAGCCACGTTAGCCATCACGGCGTTGTACGGCTGGTCGGGGTCGGCGAAGAACGGAATCTTCTGTCCCGTAACGATAGTGTTGTTGAGGTCGATACCCGCGATACCCGTCGCGATGAGTTCGGACGGCTGCAAGCGGCGGAACGGATTGACGGTAGGTCCGCCGATTTCGCGCGCCTCGCCCTCTATCTGCTCGCCGCCTTCGAGCGGTTCGCCGTAGGCGTTGAAGAAGCGTCCGGCGAGATTGTCCGACACCTTCAACTTCGGCGGTTCGCCGTGGAAGACGACCTCCGAGTTGGTCGCAAGACCTTCCGTGCCGGCGAATACCTGCAACGTAACGTTGTCGCCCATAATCTTCACCACCTGCGCGAGTTTGCCGCCCACGGTGGCGAGTTCGTCATTGCCTACGCCCGTCGCACGGAGCGTAACGGTCGCCTTGGTAATGTTGTCGATTTTGGTATATATTTTCTGAAATGCTCGTGTTGTCATAACGCTTCCCCCTTATTTGCTCTGTTCCGAAACATAGTTTTCAATCTGCTTTTGGTAGTCGTAGAACTTGTCGCTCTTCCACTCCGAATAGTTCATCTGGCGGAACAGGTTGATAAGTCCCTTGAAGAACTTCGAGCAAGCCTCGAAATCGGCGAAACCGAACGAGCGGTCGCAGATGTCGAGTACCATTTTATACATCATCTGCTGACGCTCCATCGGGCAGTTGGCATCGATGTCGTCGAACGCATCCTGCTGCAACACCACGAAGTCGATGAGTTCGCTCTTCCAGAAACGCTCGTGATACTCCACCGGCACGCCGTCGTCGCCGAGGATGTTGATTTGGTCGTTCGCCTCCTTGCCCCGCTGCACGATGGTCTTGCCGCGGTAGACGAGTTGCACCCAGTCCTTCTCGATTTTCTCGCCCAGATACTCCTCCACTTCCGGATATTCGAGGTATTTCGAGTAGGATTCTATCGGGTCGATAGCCGGATAACGCTTCGAATCGGCACGACCCTGCGACAGTGCATAGAAGCAGCGCGCAGCCTTCTTCGTCGATTCGGTAACCGGCTCTTTGAGGTTACCTCCCGCAGGCGACACCGTGCCGAGGAACGTAACCGAACCCGTCGCGCCGTTGGTGAGTTTCACCAGTCCCGCGCGGGCATAGAAGTTCGAGATAATCGCCGACAGGTCCATCGGGAACGCATCCTGACCCGGCAACTCCTCCAAACGGTTCGACATCTCTCGCAGAGCCTGCGCCCAGCGCGACGTCGAGTCAGCCATAACCAGCACCTTCAATCCCATCGAGCGGTAGTACTCGCCGATTGTCATACCCGTGTAGACCGAAGCCTCGCGGGCAGCGACCGGCATGTTCGACGTGTTGCAGATGATAATCGTGCGCTCCATCAGTTTGTGTCCCGTGCGCGGGTCGACGAGTTCGGGGAACTCCTTGAAGATTTCGACCACCTCGTTGGCACGCTCGCCGCACGCCACGATGATGATGATGTCGGCATCAGCCTGCTTGGAAATCGCGTGCTGCAACACCGTCTTGCCCGCACCGAACGGACCGGGGATGAATCCCGTACCGCCCTCGGCAAGCGGGTTGAACGTATCTATCGCGCGCACGCCCGTTTCCATCACCTTCGACGGACGCGGTTTCTCAGTGTAGCATCTCACAGCCTGCTTGACGGGCCAACGCTGCACCATCGTAACCGGATATTCGTTGCCGTCGGCGTCAGCCAGCATAGCAACCGTATCCGTAACCTTGTATTCACCCGCAGCGGCGATGCTCTTGACGGTATAGTTGCCCGTCATGATGAACGGCACCATGATTTTGTGTGCCACCCACTGCTCCTGCACCTCGCCGAGCCACGAAGCCGCCGACACCTTGTCGCCGACCTGCGCGAGCGGCTTGAACTCCCACTTGCGCTCGAAATCTATCGGGTCGGTTATCGAACCGCGCTCGATGAAGAGGCTCTCCATCTTCTCCAAGTCGTTCTGCAAACCGTCGTAGTTGCGCGAAAGCAGACCCGGAGCGAGCGTCGCTTCGAGCATGTGTCCGGCAAATTCCACGCTGTCGCCGATTTTCAGACCTCGCGTCGAGTCGTAAACCTGCACATAGGCGTCGTCGCCTATCACCTTGATGACCTCCGCCATCATCTTGGTATCGCCGCATCGAACATAGCAGATTTCGTTCTGACCGACCGGACCGTCGGCTTTGACGATAACGATGTTCGAGATGATACCGTTTACACGTCCTGTTGTATTCATTATTGTATTTTTATATTTTATTTATCAATTCCCTGCCGTATCAATTCACCACTGTCGAGTTCCGCCATAAGCCGCTCGAACATCTCGCGACCGTACTTGCGGTCGAGCAGGCTCCACCGCGCGACCATATTTACCTTGACGAGGTACGCCAGCACCGCATCGATATCGAAATAGTCGAACGTCGAGAGTTCCGACGCCATGTCCCAGCGTATGCGGTCTATCCGACGCTCCTTTTCGAGCATGTTGTGTTCGTCGTTCACCACGGCGATGACGGCATCCATATACGGAAGTTCTCCGCGCAGACCGAAATCCGCAGCCGAACTGCGCTGCAACTGTTCGACGATTTCGCCGCCGCCGACGGTTACCGTCTCGACCGGAATGCCCTGCGAACGGGCTGTCGCCGCGGCAATCACGTTGCGCAGCGTGCGGTCGAACTCCGACCACTCGCGCAGGAAACGCGACGGCGAAGCGGCGCACTCCTCGTAATACGCACCGAACAGCGCGCGGGCGAACGAAAGCGTCATATCCAGTTCCTCGGCATCCTCACCCTCGGGATTGGCGTATGCGCGCAGCACGCGGGCGATGCGCTCCGGCAGAAGTTTCGGCGATTTCATCTCCTGCTCCGACTCCTCGGCTGACAGTCTGCCGAGACGGTTGTGCGCCGTACAGTCGTTGTGCAGAGCGACGATGTTCTCGCAGTCGTAGTAGGCATAGAGCAGGCGGACGCACTTCATGTCGCGCGCCGACAACGACTCTTCGATTTCGGCGAGTATCGCCTCGATGTCGAAACCCTTGGTCTCGGCATCCAGAGCGTATTCGCGGAAACCCGATACGAGTGCGTAATAATCCCTACCGAACATACCCTACTCGAACAGCATTCGTGAAACCTTCTCGCGCAGATATTCGTGCATCAGAGCGGCGAAACTCTCGTCGGTGAACGAGATGTAGTATCCGCCGTTCTTCTCGCCTATCTTGAAACCGCTGCGCACGTCCTTCGAGTAGCCCACCTCGATGCCCGCAGCGAGCAGTTCGCCCGCCGACGCGCCGAAACGTGCGGCGAACTCCTTCTCGGCAGCCTCGGGCAGCAGAGCCTTCAACTCGGTCTTCGAGCCTGCGCCGTTCCAGTTCTTCGCCACTTCGAGCAGCATCGACTTGATGAAGTCGGCATCGAGAGCCGCACCCTTCAACGCCTCGTCGGTCGATTTTGCGATGACAAGGTCGGCGATTTCGTTCTTGATTTTGGCTACCGCCTGCTTGCCTGCGAGGGCGATTTCGGTCATCGAGTTCTTCTCGACGTCGGCAGCCTTCTCCTCGGCTTTCTTGACGATTTGAGCAGCCTTCTCCTCGGCTTCGGCAACGATTTTCGCCGCTTTGGCTTCGGCGTCCGCCACCAGACGCTCCGCTTCGGCGCGTCCCTTCTCCAAACCCTCGCCGTAGAGTTTGTCGGTGAGTTCTTTCAATTTGTTATCCATAAGATATTTCGTTTAATTTCGATATTTTTCGTCATTATTCGCGGGCACACACGACAAATTCCGCACCCGAATCGTCGGGAGCGGACGCAATCGCTATATTTCGTCTCCGCTGCACACTGCCTTATCTTCGATAAGCCGTGCAAATATAAACAAATTTTTCCGCCCTGCCAAACCCGAAATCCGCCATTCTGCAATTTCGGACATTTCGAGCGACACGATGCAGGGATACCCCGCGGCATTATTAAAATCCTTAAAGTCTTTAAGGACCCTAAGAACTTTAAGTTTGTGCCTGAGCGGCACTCCTACTGATGCTGAGGTCGGAGCAAATCCTGCACGACCTTCACTGGCGAGAACGTCGAAATCGGCACATCGACGAAAATCGTGTTCCAGTGCGCCATCGCACCGTTCCACAGACCCGGCAACTCCTGCGCCCTCAACTCGCGACCGCCGCTCGACTTGGACGAGATGAATCCCGTAGACGGGTCTACGAACCGTTTCAAATCGAATTTCGAGCCGTCGAAACGCTTCACGCCGCAGACCAAATCGACCGGATTGAAGTGCGTCGCGCCCTTCATCAGCGGCATGTCCTCCGCCGAAATCTGGCTCGACTCGGCGATTTGGAGCGAAACCGTGCCGTCGTCCGCCTTAACCCAGAACGGACCACCGCCCGGTTCGCCCTCGTTGCGCACCATTCCGCATACGCGGACAGGGCGGTCGAGAATCTTTTCGAGCAGTGCCGCATCATAATTTTCGGGCAGTTTCACGCACAGTTCGCGACGGATGAAATCGGCGACCTCCGCCAAATCGGCATCGCCCGCACGCAGGGCGCGCAGATGGGCGAACGTCCGCTCCTGCCTGTCGAGCAGCACGCCCGCAAGCACCTTTTTGAACACTACGGTATCGCCGCGGCGGGCATCGGTCGTAACGTTGTCTATATTCTTTATAAATATGATGTCGGCATCTATCTCGTCGAGATTCTCAATCAGCGCGCCGTGTCCCGCTGGGCGGAAAAGCAGTTCGCCGCCGTCGGTGCGGAACGGCTCGTTTTCGGGCGTCGCGGCGATGGTGTCGGTAGACGGTTTCTGCTGCGAGAACGAGATGTCGTACTTTATGCCGAAACGCCGCTCGTAATATGGCAGACGCTCCTCCAACAGCGCGCGGAAGCCAGCCTCGTGTTCGGGCGACACGGTGAAATGGATGCGCGACACGCCGTGCGACGCTCCGTACTGCGCGCCCTCGACCAGATGCTCCTCGACAGCCTTGCGCGCGCCGTCGGGATAACTGTGGAACGTTACCAGACCCTTCGGCTTCGCGCCGTAGTTCAGCCCGTCGCCTATGATTGCCGCCACGACCGCACGGTCGTCCGAAAAGTCGGCTACCGCCTTGCGGAGTTCGGGATAGAATGCGAATTTTTCGATATTTCCGAGCAGATTATCGATACCCTTGCCGCGCTTGCCGTCGTTCACGAACTCGAACAACTCCTTGAACATCCGCGTAGCCGCTCCCGATGCCGGAACGAACTTGACCACCGACAGTCCGTCGGCGCGGCGTTCGTATGATTCGACGGCAGCCGCGACCCCCTCGGGCGAGAGTACGGTTATGCCGTCCTGCGGCGATGCCGCCGCCACGACGGGCAGCGACGGGAATCCGCGCCGGAAATTTTCCATTTGCCGTTCGACCTGCTCCACTGACAATCCGTGGCGTCGAATCTGTTCGATGTCTTTTTCTGTGAACATAGTAGTTTAAGTCGGTTAATTTATCAAAGTTAAGAATTTTCCTGCAAATAATCCGCCTTTTGCGGAAAATTTTCTCGGACAGCCGTCCTTAAAGCCCTTAAAGTCTTTAACGACCTTAAAGACCCTATCGAAATTATTCGTATCTTCGCAGCATGATTCGCATTTTTGAAAATACCGACCTGCGGGAGCGCAACAGTTTCCACGTCGTACAGCGCGCCGCGCGGCTGGCGGAGTTCGACCGTGCCGACGAACTGCCCGAACTCTTCGCCGAACACGTCCGCGGAGAGTGGATGGCTCTGGGCGGAGGCAACAACATTCTTTTCACGCACGATGTCGAAAAGACGCTCGTCGTGCCGTGCAACCGCGAAACGGAAATCGTGGCGGAGGATGACGCGAGCCTGACGGTAAAGGTCGGCGCAGGCGTCGAGTGGGACGACTTCGTCGAATGGTGCGTCGCCCGCGGACTCTGGGGGACCGAAAATCTGTCGCTCATCCCCGGCAAGGTCGGTGCGGCACCCGTCCAGAACATCGGCGCATACGGTGCGGAGGCGAAGGACACGATAACCCGCGTCGAGATTTTCCGACCCGAGCAGGGCGATTTCGCGACGCTCGCCGCCGAGGAGTGCGGATTCGGGTATCGCGACAGCATATTCAAACGCTCGCTCAAAGGTCGCGTCATAATCACCGCCGTCGAATTCCGGCTGTCGAAAACAGCCAAGCCAAATCTCGGTTACGGCGACGTCATCCGCGAAGTCGAGGCTCGCGGAGGGGCGACGTTGCGCAACATCCGCGACGCGATATGCTCGATACGCCGCAGCAAACTCCCCGACACGGCGGTTACTGGCAATGCGGGCAGTTTCTTCAAGAATCCGGTAGTCGATACGGCAGTCGCCGAACGGCTCAAAGCGCAATATCCCGACATGCCGCTCTACCCCGCCGCCGACGGTACGAAGGCGAAACTCGCCGCAGGCTGGCTGATAGACAAGGCAGGATTGAAAGGATACTCCGAAGGTCGCGTCGGCGTCCACTCGCGGCAGGCTCTCGTCCTGATAAATCTGGGCGGAGCGACGGGCGGCGAGGTAATCGGTTTCGCCCGCAGCATTCAGGCGAAGGTGCGCGAAACGTTCGGCATCGACATCGAAACGGAGGTAAACATATTATGACTATATCCTGTTTTACACCGCAATGACAACAAATCGTCATCCTGAGCGCAGCGAAGGATCTAATCATTCGAAATCGGTTGAAACAGATTCTTCGCTCCGCTCAGAATGACGGGAGGAATGCTCGGAACGACATCGGCAAAACAATTGGTGTAAAGCCGCATATAGTTACAAAATTATTATAGGACAACACGTCATGCACAACAACGCACTGATAGACAATTTCGGGAAATACATCGAACGCCACTCGCTCTTCACCCGCGACGACAAGATACTTCTTACCGTGTCGGGCGGAGTAGATTCGATGGTGATGCTGTCGCTGTTCGCCGAGTCGGGCTACGACATCGGCGTCGCCCACTGCAACTTCGGGCTGCGCGGTGCCGAAAGCGACGAGGACGAGGAGGTCGTCGCCCGCGAAGCCGCCAAATACGGCGTGGTCTGCTACAACCGGCGGTTCGACACCGTCGGCGAGATGGAGCGCACGGGCGAGTCGATGGAGATGGCTGCCCGCCGCCTGCGCTACGCATGGTTCTACGAACTCTGCGACGAACACGGCTACAACGTCATCTCGGTGGCTCACCACGTGGACGACTCGATAGAGACCTTCTTCATCAACCTGCTGCGCGGCACGGGGCTGAAAGGGCTTACGGGCATCAACCACCGCATGGGCAAGGTCGTGCGACCGCTTATGTTCGCCTCGCGCAAGGAGATTCTGGAATACGCCGTCGCCAGGCGCATTCCGTTCCGCGAGGATTCGTCGAACCGTTCGACCAAATACCTGCGCAACAAGATTCGGCTGGGTCTCGTACCGATGATTCGCGAGATAAACCCCAAGTTCACCTCCATAATGCGCGGCAACCTCTACCGCCTCAACGACGCCCAGCAGTTCGTCGAGTCGGCGATTGCCAAGATACGCGACATCGCGACCGAAAGCCGCGACGGGGTGGACACGATTTACGCCGACCGCATCGACGCCGCCTTTCCGCGCAACTTCGTGATATACGAACTGCTCAACTCCTCCTACGGATTCAAGGGCGACGTGGTGGACGAACTCTGCCGCGCGCTCGAACAGGGGCTGACGGGCAAGCGGTTCTATTCGCGCGAATATGTCGCCTGCATCGACCGCGGCAACGTCGCGGTAACGCGCATAGGCGACGACGACAGTTGCGAGACGGTGGTCGAGCAGAACGCGATGCGCAGTTACTGCGGCAACTCGGTACTCTATTTCGACCACACCGACATCGACAACATCACCGATTACAGCGTGCCGCACGACATCGCGCTCATCGACGAGAGCAAGTTGCGCTACCCGCTCCGCCTGCGCCGCTGGCGCGAGGGCGACTGGTTCATACCGTTCGGCATGACGGGTCGCAAGAAAGTGAGCGACTATCTTATCGACCGCAAGGTGTCGGTGATTGAGAAGAACCGCCAGTTCGTGCTGGTGTCGGGCGACGACATAGTCTGGCTCGTCGGCATGCGCATCGACGACCGCTACCGCATCGAGAACTCGACGGAAAACATACTGCGCATTTACAGGGAGATATTATAAATGTACACTTTACACTGAAACGTCATCGCGAACCGACGCCAAACCGAGAGCAGTCGAGTTTACTCGGACTGCCGAGGTGCGAAGGAGGAAAAGCCCGCATATGCGGGATTAAGACCTGCATCCGACTTGCGGGACGATGCCCGAAAGGGTCTATGCAGGGCTGTGGCGATCTACCTTTGTTGAAGAACATAACTGATACCCAATCCGTCATCCTGAGTGAAACGAAGGATCCGTTTTGGAAGGTTCTGATTATTCAGATTCTTCGCTCCGCTCAGAATGACGTACATATAATAAGTTCAGTGTAAAGTTTAATTAAAAACAGTTTCTACAATGGCAAAGAGTGCGATAAAATTCAAGGACTGCGAAGCCGATTTCCGCCGCCTGTCGGCAGACATCGACGCCCGCAAATACGCGCCCGTCTATCTGCTGATGGGCGAGGAACCCTATTTCATCGACGCTCTGTGCGAGAAACTGGCGACCACCGTCCTCGACGAGGCGGAACGGTCGTTCAACCAGATAATGCTCTACGGTCGCGACACCGACGGCGGCACGGTGGCGAGTTACTGCCGTCAGGTGCCGATGATGGGCAACTACGAGGTAATCATCGTCAAGGAGGCGCAGCGGCTCGACCGGCTCGAACTGCTCGCGTCCTACACCGCCAAGCCGCAGAAATCGACCATACTCGTAATCTGCCACAAGGAGAAGAACGCCGACCGCCGCCAGCAACTCTACAAGACCTGCGCCGCGAACGGCGTCGTGTTCGAGTCGGTGCGTCCGCGCGACTACGAAATCAAGGACTGGCTCGGTGGATTCGTCCGCTCGAAAGGGTTGGAAATCGACCCGTCGAGCATCGAACTGCTCGTGAACCACCTCGGCACCGACATCTCGCGCATCGGCAACGAACTCTCGAAACTGACGGTCTCGCTGCCCGCCGACAACCGCCGCATAACGACCGACACCATCGAGGAGTACATCGGCATATCGAAGGAGTTCAACAACTTCGAGTTGTGCAAGGCGGTGGCGACCAAGGACATCCGCCGCTCGCTCACCATCGCCGACCACCTGTCGCGCAACCCGAAGGAGTACCCGCTGCTGCTGACGATTCTGGCACTGTTCGGAACGTTCCGCGAGATATTCATCGTGAACTACCTGCGCTGGCAGACCCAGTACAGACAGGTGCCGTTCCCGTCCGACCCCGAGTTGCTCGGCATCCTCAAAACAGGCAACATCTACGCCCTGCGCGAACTCAAACAGACCGCCGCGCTCTGGAACAACCGCAAGGTGTTCAACGTTCTCGGACTGCTGCGCGAGTACGACGCCAAGAGCAAGGGCGTCGATACAGGCGGCTCGTCGGACGCCGAACTGCTGCGCGAACTGCTGTTGAAAATCCTTATGTAAACGCCGCCATGGAGGATACCATATATAAAAACGGCAGGTTCATCGACGCATCCGCCGACAGCGACGCCTCGTTCGTCTACCAGTACATCCGCACCGACGGACACCGTCCGTTGCAGATGCAGCGGCGCATGGAGTTGCTCGACGCAGCGTCGTGGCGCATCCGCCGCACCCCGTCGGGGCTCGATGCGGGACGCACGGCGGCGGCAGTCGAACGGCTTCTGATGCAGAACGGCTATCCCGACCACGGCTCGCACATCGTCCTGCTGCGCAGTTACGGCAACTCCGAATACGCCCTCTCCTGCCACGGCACATCCATATACGACGGTCTCGCATTGAGGGCATTGCGCCCGCGGGCGACGATTGTCGAGTCGGGCGGCATCTTCGACGGACTGCCCACATCGGCTTCGCTCGCATCCGCACGGCTGCTGGGCGAATACGCCGCCACGCAGGGATGCGGTGCATTCGTCGCTACCGACGGCGCGGGACGGGTGGTGTCGGTGGACGGCGGCACGCCCGTGATAATCTCGCGGGGTGTCATAACCGTTTCGGAGTCGTCGATGACGGTCGAAGCGGAGACGGTGATAAAGACTTTCGAGCGCGACGGACGGCAGATGGAGATACGCGACTTTTCGCGCAGCGAACTCCTTGCGGCTGACGAACTCGCGGGCATCGACCACCGCGGCATCACCTCCGTCGCAGAGTGCGACGGCACGGCATACTCCGACATCATCCTCAACGTCACGGCGCAGCGACTCTGACAAATCTCCCTAAGGACCTTAACCGACGCCAAACCGAGAGCAGTCGAGTTTACTCGGACTGCCGAGGTGCGAAGGAGGAAAAGCCCGCGAACGCGGGATTAAAGTCCTTAAAGTCACTTTATTGTCATTTTTTCTACAAAAAATATAACCCACCCCCTATCCGCATGTTGTATATTTGTCGCAAACCAACCGCAAATTACAACCTGTCATGAAAAAATTTCTTATCATCTACTCCGTCGTGGCGACGCTGCTGCTCGCCGGCGGAGTGCGGATTCTCCGCAGCGAAAACAAACGCCTCAAAAACAACCAGACCGCCCTTGCGCAGGAGGTCGAACACTACAAGTCCGCCCTCGGCGACGAGGTCGCCTCCGCACAGATTCTGCGGCTGCGGTGCGGCGAATACGAAGACCTGCGCAAAGCCGACGCCGAACGCATCAAATCGCTCGGAATCCGCATCCGGCGGCTCGAAAGCGCAGCCCGAAGCGTCGCCGCGACTGATGTCGAAGCCCGCACGACCATACGCGATACCGTCGTCGTGCGCGACACCGTCCGGCTGTCCGACACAGTGCGCCTCACCGACACGCTGCGGCATTTCCGATGGAGCGACCCGTGGGTCGAGGTCGAGGGTGAAATCCGCGGCGGCGACGTCCGCTGCACAGTCCGCAGCATCGACACGCTGCATCAGGTCGTCCACCGCGTGCCGCGACGCTTCCTGTTCATCCGCTACGGCACCAAGGCAATCAGGCAGGATGTCTTCTCGACCAATCCCCACACCCGAATCACCTACACCGAGTATGTCGAGTTCGAGCGTCGCCGCCGCGGAAAATAGAACGGCTCGCGCACCTCCTCCTTAAAAATTCTAACGACTTTGAGGACTTTAAGGTCGTTAAGGAAGCGACAAATCCTCCGCCGAAATTTGGTTATCCCGACGGCATATATTATCTTTACCGATTATTTACATGACCTTACCATCGGAATGAAAAGAATAGCACTGTTTCCGGGGTCGTTCGACCCTTTCACGCGGGGGCATGAAGCCTTGGTCGCCCAGACGCTCGAACTCTTCGACGAAGTGGTCGTCGCCGTCGGCGCGAACATGGCGAAAAACAGTCTGCTCGACGTCGAGAGCCGCTGCCGTCTAATCGCCGACCTCTATGCCGGCAATCCGCGCGTGAGCGTTGCGAGTTACGGCAATCTGACGGGCGAATTCGCACGCTCGGTCGGGGCGACGGTACTCGTGCGCGGAATCCGCAACACGACCGACTTCAACTACGAGCGCAGCATAGAGGCGACCAACCGCCGTCTGTTCCCCGAACTGACGACCGTGCTGCTCGTAACGCCCGACGAGTATGCCCACATCTCGTCGAGCATCGTGCGTGAACTCATCGCGTTCGGACACGACGTAGCCGATTTCGTTCCGCAGGGGACGCGGCTCGAAAAATACATTGAAAAAACAAACGAATAACTTACCTACTATGGAATTTACAGCGGAAATGATAGCCGGACTTCTCGCGGGAGAGGTCGCAGGCGACAAGAATACGGCGGTACACACGGTATCGTCCATCGAGGAGGGCAGGCAGGGTTCGCTCACCTACCTCACCAATCCGAAATACGAACAGTTCGTCTACACGACCGAGTGTTCGATAGTACTCGTCAGCAAGGATTTCGTGCCGAAGCAGGAGGTTCGGGCGACACTCGTCAAAGTGGATGACGTCGGTCGCAGCGTACTGCAACTGCTCGAAATGTACAACGCCATGAAGCCGCAGAAGACGGGCATCAGCCGTCTGGCGTCGGTATCCGAAAAGGCGGAGGTCGGCAAGGATTGCTACATCGGCGACTTCGCCGTCATCGAGGCGGGGGCGAAAATCGGCAACGGGGCGAAAATCTACCCGCAGTGCTACGTCGGCGACGGGGTGCGCATCGGCGCAGGCACGAAACTCTATGCCGGAGTGAAAATCTATGAGGGCTGCCGCATCGGCGAACGCTGCATAATCCATGCAGGGGCGGTAATCGGCGCGGACGGCTTCGGCTTCGCACCGAACGCGCAGGGCGGATTCGACAAGATTCCGCAACTCGGCAACGTCGTCATTGAGGATGACGTCGAGATAGGAGCCAACACCTGCATCGACCGTGCGAAGACCGACTCGACCATGATCCGTCGCGGTGTGAAACTCGACAACCTGATTCAGATAGGGCACAACGTCCAAATCGGTGAAAATACCGTTTCGTCGGCGCAGACGGGCATTGCCGGCACATCGAAGGTGGGTCGCAACTGCTTCCTCGCGGGGCAGGTGGGCATCGCCGACCATATCACCGTGGGAGATTTCGTGAAAATCGGCTCCAAAAGCGGCATCGACCGCGACATTCCGTCGGGGCAGGTGCGTTTCGGCTCGCCGGCTCTCAACGGCAGGGAGTACTACCGTTCGTTCGCGGTGTTCAAGGTTCTGCCCGAATTGAGCCGCCGCGTGGACAACATAGAAAAAAAATTGGAAGAAAAATAAAAGACCTTAAAGTCTTTAAGGACCTTAAAGACCCTAAAAAACAGAAAGACCATGAAAAAATCGTTCTTATTCGCAGCCGTATCGCTGATGCTGGCTGGATGTGCCGGACACGGCACGGTAATCAAGGGTGAGGTGGAGAACCTCGCCGACGGATACGTATATCTTGCCGACATGAAGCAGCAGGGCGCAGTCATCGACTCCGCGCTGGTCAGCGGCGGCAAGTTCCGCTTCGCGCTCGACGACGCGCAGCCTACGTTCGCCCGCATCGCCACGGCGCATGTGCCGGTGGCATACCTCTACATCGAGAAGGGCGAAATAGCCGTCAGCGGCAACATGACCGACAGTTCGGTAACGGTCGGCGGCACGACGGCAAACGACGGATTCGCCGAATACGTGAAGGAGATGGGCATTCTCCGCGAGGATTTCCGCAATGCCGAGACGCAGGAGATGGCGAACGAGATAGACGCCAAGTACGAGGCTCTCGTGGCTGAAACCATCGAACGGAACAAGGACAATATCTTCGGCATCGACCTCTACATCGGCACCAACGGCTATGACATGTCTGCCGCCGAGATGATAAAGTATCTGAAAGAACTGCCCGAGACGTTGCGCGCAATTCCGTTTGTCGCCGACGCGCTCGCCCAGGCGGAACAGAGAATCAAGACCGAGCCTCAGGCGGAGGGCAGCGACTATGTGCCGCACTACATCGACATCGTGCAGCCCGACACCGACGGCAAGGAGATTTCGCTCGCTTCGGTGGTGGAAAATCCGAAGAACCGCTACGTGCTTATCGACTTCTGGGCTTCGTGGTGCGGACCGTGCATGCGCGAGATTCCGGAACTCGTCGAGGCATACAAAAAATACCACAAAAAAGGTTTGGAAATCTACGGCATCTCGCTCGACCGCGAGGCTGACGCATGGAAGAATGCGCTGGACAACAACAAGATGACGTGGATAAACGTAAGTTCGCTCACGAGTTTCGACAACAAGGCTGTCGAGGACTACGCCGTGCAGGCTATCCCTACCAACTACCTCGTCGACTGCTCGAACGGCGTAATCATCGCCAAGAATCTGCGCGGCGAGGAGGTGGCGAAGAAGTTCGCCGAACTTTTCGAATAGGCGGCAGCCGAGGCAGCGGAGTATGGCGGTTTACCGGATTCTGGGCATCGACCCGGGTACGAACTATATGGGCTACGGCGTCCTCGAAATCGAGGGGCGGACGCTGCGGGCTGTCGTACTCGGCGATGTAGACCTCCACAAAATCGCCGACCCCTACGCCAAGTTGCGCTACATATTCGACTGCGTATGCCGGCTCATCACCGACTACGAGCCGAGCGAGGTCGCGCTCGAATCGCCGTTCTTCGGCGAGAACGTGCAGAGCATGCTGAAACTGGGACGCGCTCAGGGGGTGGCTATGGCTGCCGCCCTGAGCCGTAACAAGAGCGTGTTCGAGTATGCCCCGACCCGCATCAAACAATCCATAACCGGCACCGGCGCGGCATCGAAGGAGCAGGTCGCCTCAATCGTCATGCGCACGCTGAAAATCGAAGACCGACCGCGGCGGCTCGATGCGACCGACGGCATGGCGGTCGCCCTGTGCCACTATTTCACATCATCCTCCCCTATCGACCGTGCGCTCGGCACGGAGCGCGTCAAGGGTCTGGGCGGCGACAAGTGCGCCCGCAAGCGCGGTACGCAGACATGGGAAAGTTTCCTCAAAGAGCATCCCGACCGCGAGGTAAAATAGCCGCTGCCGACACCGACAACCCAACACTTCACCCGACAACCTAACGACCCTAAGGTCTTTAAAGTCCTTAAAGACTTTAAAGTCATTCGGAGCAACTGGGGCTCCGCAGAACCTCGCACGCAAGCGAATCATCGCACCGAGAACGTTATATCTTGCCGACTTTTCTCCCCCCCCCACAAAAAATCTTTCCGCACTTAAATCTTTTCGCGTAGTTTTGCGTCATAGTATCGGAAGCGCATCCGAAAAAACCATTGAAATGCAAAACGAAAACAAAAAAAACAAACTCGAACGGCTCGAAGCGGTTATCGACCGGCGGCAGCACGACATGTTCCGGTTCGCATACATGCGCACCGGTTCGCGCGCCGATGCCGAGGACATCGTGCAGGAGGTATTTCTGCGGCTGTTCCACTCGGAGGAGGATTTGAGCCGCATCGACGACGTCGAACGCTATCTGTGGCGTTCGATTGCCAACCGGTGCCGCGATTTCCACCGCCGCAGACGCCGCACCGACGTATCGGCGGAGCAGGCGGGCGACATTGCCGAACCCGACGACCGCGAGATGCACGACGAATATCTGCGCATCGAACGGCTGCTCGCAGGACTGCCCGACGAGCAGGCGGAGACAGTCCGTCTGCGATGCACCGACTCGCTGACATTCGCCGAGATAGCCGAACTTACCGACACTTCGGAGGCTACCGCGAAATCGCGCTGGCGGTATGCCATCGAACATCTGCGAAAGTCGTTCTTCAACTAAAAAAGAGTTTACACCATGAAAAATCAGAGAGAAAATACGAATCCCGGACATTCGTCCGACGAAAAAATCATCGACGCCCTCACGCCGCATTGCTCCTTCCGCGCATCGGACGGGCTGAAAGAGCGCGTACTCGCCGAAGCGCGCCGCGAAACCGAAAAAGAGAGCCGGCGCGCAAAACCGCTGTTCATACGTCTGCGGGCAACTGCGGCATTCGCTGCGGCAGCGGCGGTACTGCTCGCGCTGTTCGTCATCAATCCCGCCGAGATGTATCGGGCGAATGCGGCGGGCAGACTGTTAGATACCGCGGCGGAGATATTCGGCAGCACGCCGTCGTTCGGCATGACGATAGAGGTGCGCACCCTGCCGCAGGAGAACTTCTCATACATCGATGCCGACGCCAAATTCGTCAAACACTGCCTGACGGTGGAACCGAGTACGGGTCGCTGGCGGCTCGCGAAGCCGAAGCGCGTGGCTGTCAGCGACGGCAGCGACGTAAGGGTCTACAATCCCGAAACGGCTCTCGGCACCATATTTCCCGCGGGCAGCATGGGCGTAATCGAGGATTTCGCACAGATTCTCGACCCCTACATGATGCTCTTGCAGGAGGAGGCGCGCGTCCGCGACAACAGGAACTATTCCTGCCAGAAAGTCGTTGCGGGCGATGTCATCACGCTGACCGTAAACGCCCCCGCCGAGGGCGACTTCGCCAACGACTATCTGCGCAACACCTCGATAAGCGAATCGGACACGCGCCGCGCATACCGTTTCGACCGCGAAAGCGGACGGCTGCTCGAAATGCAGATAGACCTATGGCGCGACAAGAAGGCGGTAACGATACTGCGCATCACGGACATCGCCTACGGCAAGCCGGTCGATGAAGCGGCATTCGCCGCGCCGGCAGGCATCGCATGGCTCGACAGACGCAACGACTCCCCTGCCGACAGTGAGTCGCAGTTCGTCGGCATCACTCCGGAGCAGGCTGTGGAGAAGATGTTCGCCGCCATGCGCACTTGGGACGAAGGCGTATTGAGAGAGGTACTCACGTACTATCATCTCGACGCATTAAAGCGGACTTACGAGGGCTGCCGCCTTATCGCGCACAAACAGCATTTCCGCTCGGGAACGTATGGCGGAGTGTTCGTGCCATGCCGCATAGTCTTCGCCGACGGTCGCAAGGAGGACATCGTGGTCGCCGTCCGCAACGACAACGAACGCGGGGCATGGCTGACTGACGGAGGAATCTGATGAGGCGGGAATGTCGAGAAGGGAAAAAGTATTATAGGTAATATAGGTATTATAGGAGACAGTCTATATTACCTATATTACCTATATTACCTATATTACCTATATCACCTATATCACCTATTCTGCCTATATTCCCTTGTGCGGCAGTGCAGTTTGTCGTAGCGGCGCGAAAAAATCGCTGCGGCAGGCAATTTTTTTCGCGAAATATTTGCACGTATCGGAAATTTGCCCTACATTTGCACTCGCAATTCGGCTCCGTAGCTCAACTGAATAGAGTACTTGACTACGGATCAAGCGGTTACAGGTTTGAATCCTGTCGGAGTCACTGAAAATCGGAAGGTTATGAAAATAATCTTCCGATTTTTTGTTTTTGCACGGAGTGGAGAGAGGACTGTGGGCAGGGGCAATAGGCAGTATAGGTAATATAAGTAATATATGTTATCTCCCATATCACCTATAATACCTATAATACCTATAATACCTATATTACCTATCCCCGCCGCGGCAAAAAAAGCGACGGACCGAAGTCCGCCGCCTCACAAACACACCTTAATATATAATTGCTACCCGTAAATAGCCGCAGCGAGAATGGAGAGCGGATGCTCGACCCTCTTCGAAGTGGACATCTCTATCTGCCACTTGCAGGTCTCGCAGTCCGTCGCGACGAGGTCGCAGCCCGAAGCCTCGATTTTGCGGAAAAGGCTCTCGCCTATCGCCTGCGAGGTCTCGTAGTTCTCCTTTTTGAAGCCGTATGTACCCGCGATGCCGCAGCACTGCGAATCGAGCACCGTCAGTTCGACCGACGGAATCATCTTCAACAGTTCTATCGAGTAGTACGACCAGCCGAGTTTCTCCATGTGGCACGGAGTGTGGTATGCGACGCGGATTTTCGGCGCGTCCTCGCGGAAACGCAGTTTCGCACCGCCCGACTGCAACAGTCGATAGACATATCGCGTCGCGAGTTCTATGCTGTCGCGCACGTCGGCATTGTCGATGCCGAGCAGGTGCGGATATTCGTCGCGCAGCGTGAACGTACACGTGGACGAGGTCGCGAGAACCGGCATACCCTGTTCGCCCGCAGCCTTGCGAATCGATGCGACATTGACTTTCGCCTGACGTTTAGCCTGATTGATGAATCCGTTGGAAATCAGGGCGACGCCGCAGCACTTCTCCTTTTCGAGCAGTTGCACGCCGATGCCCAGAGCATTCATCACCTTGACGAAATCCTTGCCCAACGCGGGATTGTTGTAATTCACGTAGCAGCCGTGGAAGAAACTTACCTGCTTCGGGAACGCCGCCTGCGCCTCGCGCTGCTTCTTCATCCAGCCCTCGAACGTACCCTGCGAATATTTCGGGAACGTGCGGCGGTGGTCGATTTTCAGCACGGCGTCCATAGCCGCCTTGACGGGTTTCAGACCGACGGTGGCGTTCACGACGGGAGCCATCGTCGTGGAAATCGAGCCGACGAGGTCGGTATTCGCCAGCGCGAACTCGCGAAGACCGGGTTTCTTCTTGCTGAACTTGATGCGGGCGGACTGGATTATGTCGCCGATACGCACGTTCGACGGGCAAGCCACCTCGCAACGCTTGCAGTTGAGACAGTATTTCAACGCTTCGTCGTAGAACTCGGGACGTTTCAACCGCAGGCGTTCGCCGTCGGGACCCGACTGTTTCGGACCCGGATAGAGCGGATTTACAGCCGCAACAGGGCAGTAGACCGTGCAGACCGTGCATTTGATGCACTGTTCGAAATTGTTTACGCTGTTTTCAGTCATCATATCTTATCACTGCTACTTTTTCAAAATACAATCGGCGACCGCAAGTGCCGTGAGCATCGATACGCCCGCGCCGCAACCCTCCTTGACAGGGTTGAAGCCCGCAAGTCCCGCACCCGCGACATAGAGGTTGGCTACCGCCTTTCCGCCGCGCAGACCGTGCAGGCTGCCGTCGGTCGCGACGCCGAACTTCTCGAACGGCTGGGCTGCGAACAGGTCGCGGTCGTACCACTCGCCGCGGTCGGCTGCGCATACGACGTCCAGTCCGAACAAAGGTTCGCGGATGCCGTCGCGGTCGGCGACAAGTCCGCGGCTGAAATAACTTCCCGTCGCGAGGACGTAGTTGTCGGCTTCGAATGCGACATCGCCGTGGTTGACGGTGCGGACGGCGGTTATGCGCCCGTCCTTTTCGTCATAGCCGACAGCCGTGTCGCCGAGGAAATAGACGCCGCCCAGACGCTCGAACGTCCGGCGCAGGGCGATTTGCATACGTATACCGGGGACAGACGGCGGCAAGGTCGCGACGACAGCCACCGGACGACCGACACGCTCGGTAAGGTAACGCACGCCGTCGCAGCGGTCGATGCCGAGTATCGCCGGCACGAGAACCGCTTCGGCATCGCCGACCTCGGAGGCGATGATGTTCGCCAGTTCGACGATATTCTCCTCGCGGTCGAAGATGCGCGCAATATTCGCCGAACGCATCTCGCTCGGATTGCGGCGGATATTCTCCAACGCAGGCAGATTGAACGTATGCAGGGTACACGGCGTGCCTATTTTGCGCAGTTCGTCGGCGATGAACTGCGAATAGAAGTCGAGGAATCCCTCGGCGTTGAACAGAGCCACTTTGCTCCACGGCAATTTGTCGGCAGCATCGCTGCGGACGTAGCCGTCCATCGTAAGCCATGCGGGTTTGAGAGTACCCATAGGCGTCAGACGGTAGTGGTTCTTCGTCGCCGAACCGCTCACCATGCCGCCCGCCTCGCCAATCAGTTGCGCAGCCTCATCGGCGAGTACCGCGAAACGCTCCGCACCTATCTTGGCGTAAGGATGCTCGGGCGACTGCTCCGCGAGGACCTTCACCGCTTCGGCAGGATTCTCCACTGCCGTGCCGTCGGGCAATGCCGCGAGCAGGTCGAGCGAACCCGACGAAAAGTGCAGCGCACTCTGACCCGACGAAATGACGGCGCAGCGTTGTCCCGCCTTCGCCAGCCGCAGACCGCACATAAGTCCCGACAGACCGCCGCCTATTATTACACTATCGAATTTCATATCCTATTCCGTTTTTTTACTTGTTAAACCGCATACACCGTCGTAGAGCCACATCGTGAACTCGCTTTCGCGCAGCGTATCGCCCCATGCGACCGGAGCCATACCCTTCCAGCGTTCGTTGAGGAAATCCGTCAAATCCTCCTTGGCGCGGCGGGTGCAATATCTGCCCTTTTCAGCCATAAGCCCCGCGGCACGGCAGGCACACAACTCGCCCTGACACGTTCCCATGCCGACACGTGTGCGGCGGCGCAGGTCTACGAGGTTGTTCACGTCGAGAGCGTTGATTGCGTACTCCACCTCGCCCGCCGACACCTCCTCGCACTCGCAGACGAGCGAACGCTGAGCCGGAGTTTCGGCAGAGACGCGCTCTGCCATGTCGCCGTGGCGATAGATGGACGATTCGCGCTGCATGGCAGGTATGGAGATGAGTTTGCGCGAAACCTTCTCCTCCTCGCGCGAACCCGGGAGTTTCTCCTCGGCGGTAACGCACTTGGCGGAGAGATTGAGTTTCTTGCAGATAAGGTCGGTAGTCCACTCGCCCATCAGACGGTAGGTCATCAGTTTGCCGCCCGTGATGGTGATGAAGCCCTCGATGCCGTCGCGCTTGGCGTGGTCGAGGACCACGATGCCGCGGCTGACGCTTCGACCGCTCGGGTCGTCGTCCGAAGCGACCAGCGGACGCACTCCCGCGTATGCACGCAGGATGCGGGTATGCTCCAACGACGGAGCGAGTTTCATACCCTCACGCAGCAGCAAATCGACCTCGTCCGCCGTAACGTACATATTGTCGCACTCCTCGAACGGAACCTTGCTCGACGTCGTGCCGATAAGGCAGATGGTGTCGCCCGGCACGAGGATGTCGGCGTCCGCAGGCTTGCGGCAGCGGTTGATTACTATGTTGTTCACACGGTGTCCGAAGATAAGCAATGCGCCCTTCGCCGGAAGCATGTTCACGGTAACACCCGCCCTTTTGGCGATGTCGTGTCCCCAGATACCGCCCGCATTGACGACTATCTGTGCGCGGTACTCGGTCTTCTCGCCGGTCTTGCGGTCGAGAACCTTCACGCCGACAATCCTGTCCTGCTCGCGGATAAGGTCGAGTACCTCATGATATGTCAGCACCTCCGCGCCGTGAGCCTTGGCGTCGAGGATATTGGCGGCAGTCAGGCGGAACGGGTCTACCGAACCGTCGGGAACGCGCACGGCGCCAATCATCGCAGGATTGGCGGACGGTTCGAGCAGCAGAGCCTCCTTGGGGTCGATGATGTCGGCACGGATTCCCGCGGCGCGGCACGCATCGACGAACTTCGCCTGAAATTCGAGTCCGTCCTCGGGCAGCGAGATGAACAGTCCGTCCGTCTCATCGACGCAGTGGGACGCGATGCGGCGCAGAATCATATTCTCGCGGATGCACTCCTCGGCGGACTCGCGGTCGGTAACGGCATAGCGCGCACCGCTGTGAAGCAGACCGTGGTTGCGACCCGTAGCACCCGTGGCGATGTCGAACCGTTCGAGCAGCAGGGCGCGTATACCGCGTAGCGCGCAGTCGCGTGCCACACCGGCTCCCGTCGCACCGCCGCCGATAATAATCACATCGAATTGCTTTGTCATAGTATGATTGTTTTCGTTTAATCGCATTTACGGATACAAAATTATAATAAATAAAACAATTTCTTACGACTTTACGAGAAATTTTTCGTCAAAGAACAACAAAAAGGAAAGAAAACGAAACACAAAAGGAAAGTTTCGGCGGGGAGGGCAGGAGTTTCAAGGGAGAACGGGGAGGACTGGGAGGAAAGGGAGGAGAGGAAGGTGGGCGGGGGCAATAGGTAATATAGGTAATATAAGTAGTATAAGAAGAGACCCAGTACTCCCAGTACTCCCAGTACTCCCAGTACTCCCAGTACTCCCAGTACTCCCAGTACTCCCCCCCAAAAAAACAGCGACTGCCCGACCATGACGGTCGGGCGATACGCATCATAATACCCAAATAATCTTACACTTTCATTCCGGCGAGCGGAGCGATTGCCCCGTTGCACGTACACACGTAGGCGGCGACATCGACGGCGCGGCGGTGAGCCTCCGCGAGCGGACGCCCCTGCAACAGCATCGACACGAACGTCGCCGTGAACGAATCGCCCGCACCGACCGTATCCGCCACGGTTACCTTCGGTGTGGCGACATACGAACGGCTTCCGTCAGCACCCAGAATAAGGCTGCCGACAGCACCCATGGTATATACGACATATCGCAGAGAGAAACGCTCCAAGAGTTGCCGCAGTTGCGCCTCGTCGTCGCCCGAGAGCGAATACATCGGCGCAAGCACCTTCAACTCGTCGTCGTTGAGTTTCAGTACCGTAGCACGCTCCAACGATGCAACGAGAGTGGGTTCGTCGTAGTAGTTCTGACGCAGATTGATGTCGAACACCTTCAAGGCGTCACTGCGGACGGCATCCACGATAGCGAGGATTGTCCTGCGCGAGACGTCGCTGCGCTGCGCGAGCGAACCCCAGCACACGGCATCCGCGCCGGCTGCCAGAGCGAGCGTAGCCTCGTCGGTGGCGATATTGTCCCACGCCACGTTCTCGTAGATGTCGTAGGTCGGCACGCCCTTGTCGTCGAGCGTTACGCCTACGCTGCCCGTCGGGAATGCGTTGCGCTGCAAATAGTCGGCATTCAGACCGAGCGAAACGAACTTCGCAAGGAGTTCGTCGCCCGAAGCGTCGCTGCCTATCGCGCTCACGGCATATCCCTCGCAGCCCGACTGATTGACATAGTGGGTGAAGTTGACGGGTGCGCCGCCTATCCGTTTGCCGGCAGGCAGCACATCCCACAACAGTTCGCCTATGCCTATTACCTTTTTCGGGTTCATAAGCCTACAAGTCAATCATTACTTTCATGCACGTTTCGCGGTTGGCATCGATGAACTTGTACGCTTCATCGTACTGCTCGAACGGGAAACGGTTGGAGATGAGCGGTTGCAGGACGATGCGACCCGCCTCTATCTCCTCGACGGCTTTCAGGTAGTCCTCGTGGCGGTACATCATCGAACCAATGAGGTTCAGTTCGTGTTCGCCGAGGTAGAACATGCTGATTGCCGGGTCTTTGGCATGGACACCGACGATAATCACGTCGCCGCCCTTCTCGATAAGTTCCATAAGCGAACGTACCGAAACCTCGACGCCCGCAACCTCGAAGCCGACACTGAAACCCTCGTCGCCGAAGATTTCGTTCAACGCCTCGCCGAGATTCCGCTTGGCGACGTTCACCGTATATTCGATACCGCACTCACGCGCCTTGGCGAGACGCAGGTCGCTCACGTCGGTAATCACTACGCGTTTCGCGCCGCGAGCCTTGGCGAACTGGGCGATAAGGTTGCCGATGGTTCCCGCACCCGACACCACAACGTTGCGACCGACCAAATCGTGCGGACGCGACGAGGCGTGTGCGCCGACGGCGACCGGCTCAACCATGGCGGCATATTCGAGCGGCATGTCGTCCGGAATGCGCACCACGCGGTCCTCCGTAACGACGAACAGGTCCTGCGCCGCGCCGTCAGCCTGAAATGCCTGCACGCGCAGGTTCTGGCAAACGTTATACTGTCCGCGGCGGCACGGTCCGCACTTGCCGCAGACCAGTTGCGGGCGGGCTGTCGCCTTGTCGCCGACCTTGACGGTCTTCACGTCGCTGCCGACGGCGACCACGATGCCCGAATATTCGTGTCCCTGCACCACCGGATAGAAAGTCGCCGGATGCAGACCGTGGTAGGAGTGGATTTCCGAACCGCAGATGCCGATATGCTTTACGTTTATCAATATTTCGTCCGGTTTCAGGTCGGCGGCTTTCGGCTCGGCGACCTCACGGAATTCAAGCACCTTAGGTGCTGTCAATACTACTTGTCTCATAAAAACAACATTTTTTGAGAGTCCTTAAAGTCCTTAAAGTCTTTAAGGTCGTTAGGGACTTTAAGGACTCCTATTCCCGAACTATCTGTCCTCTGCCTGATGACCGGTGCGGTCTACCTGATGATAGAACTGCGTGTACGGAACGTCGGTGCGACCCGTACCCTTGCGCATCAGAGCCTTCAAATCCTCGAAATAGGTCGTGTAGACGTCGCGCGGCATAGCGTCATGCTCGGCGCAGACCTTGGCAGCCATGCCGACTACCTCGCCGATAAGACCGCAGGTACGCATCACGCGGGTCGAGCCGAGCGCGATGTGGGTAACCGAGATGTTGCGTCCCGCCATGAACATGTTCTTCACATCCTTCGAATAGAAGCAACGGTAAGGCAGCGCGTAGAAGTCGATTGGCGTCAACACGCCGTAGGAGAGCCACTCGGCGTTAGGATAATCCTTGGTGTTTTTCTCCATAGGATAGTGCTGGTCGATACGCCATGTGGTCGTACACGTCTCGTCCTCGTGGCGGATAGGGCGCGTCAAATCCTGTTCGCGCAGGATGTAGTCGCCCATCACGCGGCGCGACTCGCGCTTGCCCGACACGTGCGAAACCCATGTGAGGTGGGTACACTGCCAATCCTCCTTCTTGGAGTAGCGGTTCTTGCAGTAGGAGAACGTCGAGTAGGCTACGTACATTCCGTAGTCGCGAATCTTCTCGGCATCGGCGACCTGGTCATCCATCATGCCGACCTCCCAATACCAGTTGGCGCGGTGTACCGGCTCTACCGTATACTCGTCGAGTTTCAGACCCCAGTCGAGCGAATCGGGGAACGTGCAAGGGGTGTTCCAGTCCTCGCAGTACCACTCGATGGATACGCCCATCGTCATGTCGTCCGCCTTCTCCGGAGCAAGACGCTCGTCGAACTCCGAACGAGCCTCGCGACCCATGCGGCACTCCGCACCCGCCATGACGGCGAGGTGGGCGTCGCCCGTACAATCGGAGAAATACTTGCCCGAAATCTTTATGCGGTTCTGCTTGGTAGCCTCCTGAGCAACGACCGAATCGATTGCGTCGCCCGACTTCTCGACCGAGATTACCGTGTAGCCGAGGAACAGCGAGATGTTCTCCTCAGCCTCGACCACGCGCAGTTTCTTGTCGTCCTGATAGTGGTGCGCACCGCGGGCGTTGCCGATACGGTCGGGACCGATTTCGTTGAGCAGGTATCCGAGCGACGGATAAGGGTCGACGTTAATCTGTCCGCCCAGTCCTACGCGGACTTCCGACGAGTTGTTGCCGCCCAGTACGTAACGGTCTTGGATGAGAGCGACTTTCAGACCCAGACGCGATGCCGCGAGGGCTGCGCAGATACCCGAGATACCGCCGCCTACGACAACGAAGTCGAACGAGCCGCGGTCCTCAGGCTTGTTCTCGCCGAGCAGGGCGGTGCGGAGCGCGAAATAGGTTTCGAGCGAATCGTCGGGCAGTTCGTCGGTCTTGGTGAGGATAATCGCGTCGCAGCGTGCGTCGAAGCCTGCGAGGTCGTGCAGGGCGACGGTGTGGCGACCCTTTTTGAGCGTGAACTTGCTACCCTTCTGCCAGTACCAGTTCACCTTGTCGGTTCCGAAGACGGTTTCGTCGGCAGTGCCGTCCACGAGTACCTGGAAGATACCCGGCGTAGGTCCGTCAGACCAGTGCTTCGTCCAGTTCTTGGTGCGGACGAGGAGCGTATACTCGCCGTCCTCCGGAATCTCGACGGTCGTCGTCGCATCCTTTGCGAGCGGAGTACCCAGACCGTGAGCCATCAGATAGGACGAACCCATCTGCAATACGAACTGCTGTTCGACGAGCCAGTCGCCGTGGTCGGCGAAGGTCGTTGCCAACGCCATAACCGAATTTTGAGAATTCATGTCGTTTAGAAATTATTAAAGTTATACTGTTTTCCGTTGTATGTTCCGTTTAACAATCCTCGCTGCGCGCAGCCGTGGTGTCTATCAGCGTGTAGACCTGCAAGTACGGCATGTCGGTGCGACCGACACCCTTGCGCATCAGCGACTTCAAGTCTTCGAGATACGACCCGTAGACGTCGCGCGGCAGAGCCTTGCGGCGGCGGCATATCGCGGCAGCCATGCCCACGACCTCACCCATCATAGCCGTGGTGCGCATCACGCGGACGGTACCGAGGGCGACGTGGCTCACGCTAATGTTGCGTCCCGCCATGAACATATTCGTGATGTCCTTCGAGTAGAAGCAGCGGTACGGAATCGGATAGAATCCGAGCGGGTCGAGGTGTCCGCACGAGAGGTATTCGCGACCCGGGAACAACTTGCTGTTCTCGGGGTCGGGATAGTGCTGGTCGATATACCACGACGTCGAGGCACTCGCATCGGGATATATAACGTTCTGTTTCAAATCCTGCTCGCGCAGCACGAATTCGCCGATAAGGCGGCGCGACTCGCGCTTGCCCGCCACGTGGGATACCCAGCCGAGGTAACTGTTGGTATATTCGCTCTTCTGCGAGAAACGGTTTTTCAGATACGACCAGTTGGAGTAGGCGACGTACATTCCGTAGTCGCGGATGCGCTCGGCGTCGGCAATCTGGTCGTCGCGCATGCCGACCTCCCAGTACCACTGACCGCGGCGCACCTTCTGCACGCTGCGTTCGTCGATAGGCAGACCCCAGTCGATGTCGGGGAACGGACGTGCCGTGTCGGCTTCGAGGCAGTACCACTGCAACGACGCACCCATCGTCATGCCGTCCGCCTTGTCGGGAGCCGACTCCTCGCCGTACTCCGACTTCGCCTCGCGACCCATGTGCCACTCCGCACCCGCGAGGACGCCGAGAACGGCATCGCCCGTACAGTCGGCGAAGAATTTGCCCGCCACGCGGATACGGTCGTAACTGTCGACATTCACCGCCGTAACCGCCGTTATCGTATGGTCGTCGCTCTTCGCCACCTCGCATACGCGGTAGCCCGTGAAGAGCGTAATCCGTTTTTCGGCTTCGATGACAGCCATCTTCTTCTCGTCCTCGTATATCTCGGGAGTACGTGCGTTACCCTTGGTAGCAGGTCCGAACTCGTTGAGCAGGTAGCCGAGCGACGGATACATGCCGATATTCAGACGACCGCCCAGACCCACGCGCACCTCCGACGAGTTGTTGCCGCCCAGAACGTGTCTGTCCTGAATCAACGCCACCTTCGAGCCGAGGCGCGCCGCAGCGACAGCCGCGCACATGCCCGCGACACCGCCGCCCACGACGACGAAGTCGAACTTGCCGCGGTATTCGGCTTTCGACGGAAGACCGAGCAGTTTTTTGCGCAATGCCCTGAATCCCTCGACGGAGTTGTCGGGAGCGGTCTTGCTCTTGGTGAACAGAATCGCGTCGCAGCGCGCATCGAATCCCTGCAAGTCGTGCAGGGCGACTTTATGTCTGCCTTTCGTCAGCGTCAGTTTCGCTCCGCGCTGCCAGTGCCACTCCGAGTCGCCGTTGCCGAAGGTAGTACCCTCGCACTCGCCGTCCACAAGAATGTTGAACACCCCCGGGGTCGGAGCGTCGGACCAGTATTTCGTCCAGTTGCGGGTACGCACGAACACGTTGTACTCGCCGTCCGACGGAATCTCCATCTCGGTCGAAGCATCCCCGACGCGGACGCCCAGTCCGTGGGCGAGCAGGTAGGTCGAACCCATAAGGTCGATGAACTGTTGGTCGGCTGTCCAGCCGCCGCGCTCGGCAAACATCGATGCGAGCAATAAAACGGAATTTTCGGTGTTCATATAAACAGGTTGTTAGTTTTTATCTTTCTTTTCGCCGCGACGCTGCGCCGAACCGCCGTCCGCGAACTGCGGTTCGACGATATACCGGCTCGGCGACGCATTGTGTTCTATCATGTCGCGCAGCAGTTCGAACGACCTGACGCCCAAATCCTCGACCGATTGTCCGATATGGGCGACGGTCGGATTGTAGAGGTCGAACACCTCGTTGTCGTCGAAGCATACGACAGCCATGTCGTCGGGCAGATGCAGCCCGAGGGTGTTCATCGCCTGCAACGCCATAAGAGACAATGTGTTGGTCGGGAATATCATAGCCTCGACCCCTCGGCGGTGCGCATCGGCGACGATTCGCGTAACGCTGTCGCCCGCCCTGCCGTAGAGGGTGCGGTGAATCCCTATGAACTCTTCCAGTCCGAGTTCGCGCATCGCGTCGGCGTATCCCGCCTCACGCTCCCTGATTGTCGAGACCTCCATGTCGTAACTGACGAGTTCGATGCGGCGGTAGCCGTTGTCATGAAGCCGTCGGACACCCATACGGCACGCTCCGGCATTGTCGAGCAGCACCCGCGAAGCCTCGATGCCCTCGATGTCGCGGTCGAGCAGCACCACCGGCATTCCCGTCTCGACCACCCTGCGCACGGTCTGTTCGCCGCCCGCGCACGAAGCGATTATCAGTCCGTCCACGCCCTTGTTGGTCAGGACGGAGACCATGCGTTCGAGTTTGTCCGCCTTTTCGTCGGTGCTTGCGAACAGCACCGTATAGCCCGATTCGTAGGCGACGTTCTCTATATAGCGGACGATATCCGAGAAGAAGCGGTTGGCGATATCCGACACGACCACGCCGATTGTGCGGGTCTTGCCGCTGCGAAGGCTGCTGGCGGCACTGTTGGGATGATAGTCGAGCCGCGCGGCAATCTCCAAGATGCGCGCTACGGTATCCTCGCTCACGCGGTACGCCTCCTTGCCGTCCGCCCGCCGGTTGTTGCGGTTCATGACGAACGAAACCAGCGCGATGGAGACCCCCGCTTCACGGGCGACATCCTTTATCGTAACTCTTTTTACCATATTCCGCACCTTTTCGATGATGACGAAGCAAAGGTATAAAACGTTTTAGCAACTTGCAAATTTTTTTTGCGGGGAAAGGGTGGGGCGTTAAAGTCCTTAAAGTCTTTAAGGACATTAGGGATTTCAGAAGCGGTCTACCAGACGCTGCATGAAGTCGAACATGGCGCGGTCGGGTCTGTGGTGCGATTTCCAGTCGCGGAAACGGTCCATACGCTCGGGATTCATGCGGTAGACGAGCCTTACACCATAATATATACCGCACGTAACGAACAGTGCAGCCGCGATGACGATATAGAACTGCGCATCTACCGACAATCCCGCCTGTGCAGCCTTCCAGCAAGCCCACACGACAAGCAGGTTCAGCACCACTATGCTCACTGCCGTGCCGATATGCGACACGCCGAGCCAGATGAACATGTGGTGGAGATGGGTTTTGTCGCCGATGAACGGGCTGCCGCCGTGCAATATGCGCGCCGTCATGACACGCACCGTATCGAACACCGGTACGGCGAGGGTGGCGAGGGCGAACGGCACGACGCCGAGATTGTGCGCGGCGAACATCTTGCCGTAGACCGGATTGCTCACGATTTCCATGACGAATACCGACAGCACCACACCCATCAGCAGTGTGCCGCCGTCGCCGACGAACATTTTGGACGTGTTGCCGAAGGCGTTGTGGAGCAGGAACGGAATCATCGCGCCTATCGAAGCCGCAGCCAGCACGAAGAGTTGGAAATCGCCGCCGAGCAGGAAAATCGTGCCGAAGAGCGTGCATGTAGCCATAGTGAACATCGAGAACAGACCGTCCACGCCGTCGATGAGGTTCAGGGCGTTGATGATGCCGACCACTGCGAATACCGTCAGCGGAACGCTCGCGGCGGCATGCAGCGCGCCGATGCCCCAAAGACCGTGGAAGTCGTCGAGCGAGAGTCCGTCTATATATATCAATATAAGTACGACGACGATTTGAGCCGCCAGACGCACCGCCGGCGAGATGTCGAGCATGTCATCCATCGCGCCCACGTACATCATAAGCAGCATGCAGCCGAAGATAACGAACAGCGACGAACAGTCGATGACGGCACATGCGCCGACGAGACCGAGCATAATGCCGAAAAAGACGCCGATGCCGCCGAGGACGGGTACGGGACGGATTTGGAGTTTGCGGGTGTTGGGATTGTCGACGAGATTCTTCATCCTCGCGAACCGCACCAGCGACGGGTGGATAACCGCCGAAGCGATGCACGCGACGCAGAACGGAATCGATATTAGCAGAGAAAGGGTCATTTGCGTATCATTTATTTGACAAATATACGAATAAGCGAGGGGAAAAGCAAAAGAATTTTTGCTTTTCCCGAGCGGGAGTATACGGGAAGGACTTTAAGGTCGCAAGAACTCTTTCGCAAGGCAGCAGCGACCGCCTGAACAAAAAAAAGCAGCGGGCGAACTTGTTCGCCCGACGGATGCCGACGAACAAAAAAACAGCGAAGAAAAATCTTCGCTGCTCGGTTTTTGTTGGGCTACCAGGATTCGAACCTAGAATGACAGGACCAGAATCTGTAGTGTTACCATTACACCATAGCCCAATTGCGAGTGCAAAAATAGAATATATTTTTTCTTTTTCAAAGATTTTTCACGAAAAAATTATATTTTTGTTTGAAATTAAAGACAGGGATAACCAAATTTTACTTCGTATATGAATATAAAACTTCGTCTGACGGTGATGAATTTCATGCAGTTCGCTGTGTGGGGAGCCTATCTGACCTGTATGGGCAATTATCTTATTTCAGCCGGTATGGCGGAACTTATCTCTTGGTTTTATGCCATTCAGGGAATAGTTTCGATTTTCATGCCTGCAATTATGGGCATCATAGCCGACAAATTCATCCAGCCGCAACGGCTGCTCGGTCTGTGCCACCTCCTGGCAGGTATATTTATGGGAGGATGCTGGTGGCTCGGCATGCAGTCGGCGACACCGAATCCTGCACTCTTTATCACACTCTACACCATCTCGGTAGCATTCTATATGCCGACAATCGCCCTCTCGAACACGGTAGCATTCCGCATACTGAATGCCGCTAAGATGGACACAGTAACCGCATTCCCGCCAATCCGCGTATTCGGCACAGTAGGCTTTATCGCGACAATGTGGTTCGTCAATTGCGCCTATGTCGGCGACAACGGAATCGGATTTATGTTCGGCGGGACATCGACATTCCAGTACACCTATTGGCAGTTCTTCGTTTCTGCGATGTTGAGCCTGCTGCTTTTCGTCTACTGCTTCACTCTGCCGCAATGCCCGATTATCCGCTCGGAAAACAAGAGTTCGCTTGTCGAAGCATTGGGACTTAATGCATTCTCACTGTTCAAGAGCAAGAATATGGCGATATTCTTTATCTTCTCGATGCTGCTCGGCATGTGCCTGCAAGTAACCAACGGCTATGCCGGTCCTTACATTTCGAGTTTTCAGGTCATCGACGAGTTCAAAAACTCGTTCGGCGCGCAAAATCCTACGCTTCTCACCTCGCTGTCGCAAATCTCGGAAGCACTGTGCATACTGCTGATTCCGTTCTTCCTCAAACGCTACGGCATCAAGGTTGTAATGTCCATCTCGATGATTGCGTGGGTATTGCGTTTCGGCTGCTTCGGATTGGGCAACCCGGGTAACGGTCTGTGGCTCTTCATCATCTCGATGATAGTCTATGGCGTGGCATTCGACTTCTTCAACGTTTCGGGTGCGCTATATATCGAAAAGGAAGCGGACAAATCGATTCAGGCATCGGCACAAGGACTGTTTATGCTGATGACCAACGGTTTGGGTGCAACCATCGGTACGCTGTCGGCAGGTGCGGTCGTCAAACATTTCTGCCATCAGGAGGGAGATTTTCTTGTCGGCGACTGGGCTTCGACATGGTACATCTTCGCGGCTTTCGCTTTGATTGTGGCTGTACTGTTCATGCTTCTGTTCAAGTACAAGCACGTACCGGAGAAGGCATAACGCTCCGGCAGGCAATCTTCGACAATCGGCAGCCCTTTTGCGGGGCTGCCGATTTCCTTAAAGTCTTTAAGGTCGTTAAGGACTTTAAGGTCGGGCGGGAGAAGCCGTCAGGCGGCACTCCCGCGCCGACAATCCACAAAAATTCGCAGATATTTCGTTTTCCCGAAAAATATTCGTACCTTTGGTGTCGTATTATATAGCGACACGACACATGACCAACAAGGAGATTACAGATGCCCTCGAAGCGAACGTGCGCCGACTGATGAAGCAGCACTCCGATGCGATGGAGCGGCTCGCGAAATTGCAGAAGGCGAACGACGAGCAGGCGGTGAAGATACGCTCCTTGCAGGCTCAGGCGAAGCAGGACAAGGAAGAGATTTCCCGACTGCGGCTGGGCGAAGCAATGGTCGGCGGCGGTCGCGACAAATCGGCGGCGAGAGCGCAGGTAAACCGTTTATTGCGGGAGGTAGACAAGTGCATCGCGCTGGTTTCAAACGAAATATAATATCGCACGACTGACGGATACGCCATGAACGACGACAAGTTGGACATAAAGTTGAAAATCGCAGGAAAATCCTACTCGATGAGGATAGACCCCCGCAAGGAGGAGATTTACCGGCTGGCGGAGCGCGAAGTGAACCGCTACGTAACCAAATACGAGCAGGCGCACCTCGACGGATACGGAGTGGGCGACTATCTGGCGATAGTGGCGCTGCAACTCGCGGTATCGAACATCCGGCTGTCGCAGAGCCGCGAAATAGGCAGCGAGGAGTTGAAGCGGCTGGCGGAACTCGCGAAAGAGGTCGAAACGCACCTCGACAAATAGGCGGACTACGGTTCGCGGTATCGGACGAAGGACGAAAAACATACGGAATGAGGACGATGCCGAAACGGAGAGAGAGAACAGGAGAGAAAGAGGATAGAGGTTCTTTACATATTTGTAATACAGGAAATTTACCCGCATAAATTCCTTGGCTTTGCGAAACTGAACACATTTTATATTGGGGTAGACTCGATACGTCAAAACCAGGCCTTGTAGCCCGACGCGGTGAGTACGAGAGTACCGATGGAAGGTTGCGACGGTTTGTAAGCCCCACACATGACTTATCTTGCAGATTCGTCAAACGGAGAAGGAATTATATGCGGTTTTTTGTTGCGTTTCGGAGCGGCGGCAAGCCGCCCTCGAATCGCCGGAAAAAAGACACACTATTTATTAATTTAACATAAAAACAGTTTTTACTCAAACAAGATTATGGATATACTGACAATTGCAATCATTGCGGCAATCGTTTCGGCGATAACCGGATTTGCGACCTACTACGGAGTGAAAGTCCGTTCCGCCGCAATCCTGAAAGAAGCCGAGAACGCAGGCGAAATGATTAAGAAGGAGAAGTTGCTCCAAGCGAAGGAGAAGTTCATACAACTCAAAAGCGAACACGACAAGCAGGTGAACGAGCGCAACCAGCGTCTGGCACAGAGCGAGCAGAAAGCCAAGCAGTTGGAGAACCAACTCCAAAACCAGCAGCGCGAAGCGGAGCGCAAATCGGCTGAAAACGACCGGTTGAAAGAGAAGATGGAGAGTCAGATGCAGGCTCTCGAACACAAGAAGGAGGAGTTGGCGCGGCTGATGTCGGAGCAGAACTCGCGGCTCGAACAGATTTCGGGCATGAGTTCGGATGAAGCCAAGAACATCCTTATCGAGAACATGAAGGCGGAGGCGAAGAGCGAAGCCGCCGCATACATCAACGAAACCGTCGAGGAGGCGAAACTGACGGCGACGAAGGAGGCGAAGCGAATCATCGTGGCGTCGATTCAGCGGGTTGCGACAGAGACGGCTATCGAGAATTCGGTTACCGTATTCAACATCGACTCCGACGAGGTCAAGGGACGCATCATCGGTCGCGAGGGACGCAACATACGCGCGTTGGAGGCGGCTACGGGAATCGAAATCATCGTGGACGACACGCCGGAGGCGATTATCCTCAGCGGATTCGACCCTGTGCGCCGCGAAATCGCCCGTCTGGCACTGCACCAACTCGTTACCGACGGACGAATCCATCCGGCACGCATCGAGGAGGTCGTAGCCAAGGTGAAGAAGCAAATCGAGGAGGAGATAGTCGAGGTCGGCAAGCGCACGACAATCGACCTCGGAATCCACGGTCTGCATCCGGAACTGATACGTCTTATAGGCAAGATGAAATACCGTTCGTCCTACGGACAGAACCTGTTGCAGCATGCCCGCGAGACAGCCAATCTCGCCGGCATCATGGCTGCCGAACTCGGTCTCAATCCGAAAGCCGCACGCCGCGCGGGACTGTTGCACGACATCGGCAAGGTGCCTGACGACGAACCGGAACTGCCGCACGCAATCATCGGCATGAAACTCGCCGAGAAGTACAAGGAGAAGGCGGATATTTGCAACGCCATAGGCGCGCACCACGACGAGGTGGAGATGACGTCGCTCATCGCTCCGATAATTCAGGTCTGCGACGCGATTTCGGGCGCACGTCCGGGCGCACGCCGCGAGGTTATCGAATCCTACATCAAGCGACTGAAAGAGATGGAGGACATCGCGCTCTCCTACCCGGGCGTCGTGAAGACATACGCCATTCAGGCGGGTCGCGAGTTGCGCGTAATCGTCGGTGCCGACAAACTTTCGGATGCCGAATCGGAGAATCTGTCGCACGAGATAGCGAAGAAGATTCAGGATGAAATGACCTACCCCGGTCAAGTCAAGATTACCGTCATCCGCGAAACACGCAGCGTAAGTTACGCGAAGTAGCAGAGTTTCTACCAATAAATATCGCCGCACAAAATTGTGCGGCGATATTTGTTTTAACTCCTTAAAGTCATTAAGGACTTTAAAGACTTTAAGGTCTTTAAAGACAATATTGCAGCGGCGACCGCTGCCGAATCATCAGAACGGCAGGTCGTCCACCTCGGCGGATGCGGTCGACGCGCCGCCGACAGCGAAATCCTGCTCGGTCGGCATCGGTGCCATGTCCGCTGCCGGAGCAGACTGCGGTTGCGGCTGAACCGTCTGTTTAGGCTGTACGCGCCATGCACGGACATCGTTGTACCAACGACCGTTGTACTCGCGGGCGTCGATGTCGATTGACACGGTATAGAGCGTACCCTCCGTCAGACGCTTCACCTCTTCCTCCTTGTTGAAGAAGTTCACGAGCGTGCGGCGCGGATACTGCGACTGGGTTTGAACCTCGAACAATACATCCTGACTCGTCCATGCATTGCCGGCTTTGGAGACTCCGCCGCGAGCGGGGAATATCTGTAAAACTTTGCCTTCGAATTCCATAATAATATATATAAGTATAAGTATTTATTGCAAAGTTACTACAAAAAAGTGAAATGCGGAAAGATATAGTGATAGAATTGAGTTACAAGGGTTTTGGTTGAAGTGGCGATAATCCGTGAAGCCATT
>QWCY01000351.1_pt1 | contig 92980 bp, 75 predicted proteins | sample 1972631 | NCBI WGS metagenome assembly QWCY01 (sample SAMN09866696, study PRJNA288562) | Human gut metagenome isolate pre1_stool, whole genome shotgun sequencing... | isolation source: gut | host: Homo sapiens | place: USA: California
AAGAACAACCCGTTCAACTGACCTAATCTCGGGTCGATTTCTTTTCACTCTGCAAACTTAAAGTAGGGACGCTCGGTCTGAGCGTCCGTCCCCGTTAAAGGTTACAGCGTCAAGCTGGTTCGACAACGGACGCTCGGACCGAGCGTCCCTACAAAGGGTTACTCGTTTCGCTTTGACACAACGGACGCTCGGACCGAGCGTCCCCACAAAGGGTTACTCGTTTCGCTTTGACACAACGGACGCACAGACCGTGCGTCCCTACAAAGGGTTACTCGTTGCGGTTTTTTGCGAAAACGTTGGTTGGTTCGGAAATATTGTGTACCTTTGCATCGTCTAAGGGGGTAGCCCCCTATGGATGGCGAGGTAGCTCAGCTGGTTAGAGCGTCGGATTCATAATCCGGAGGTCGAGGGATCGTGCCCCTCTCTCGCTACAAACGAAAAAAAGAACAGCACCTTGATTGCGGTCAAGGTGCTGTTCTGCTATTATTGCGGAGGATCTACTACTTGTGTGCGATCACTTCGATCTCGACGAGTCCGCCCTTGGGGAGGGTTTTGACAGCTACGGCTGAGCGTGCTGGGAAGGCACCTGAGAAGTGCTTCTCATAGACTGCATTCATCGCTGCAAAGTCGCCCATATCAGCGAGGAAGCAAGTGGTCTTGACAACCTGATCGAAGGTGAAACCAGCCTCGTCGAGGATAGCCTTCAGATTGCGAAAGACTTGCTCCGTCTGCGCTGAGACATCTTCTGATACGAAAGCACCAGACTTGGGGTCCAGGCCTAGCTGACCCGAGGTGATGAGCATGTCGCCGAAGGCTATTGCCTGGCTGTAAGGTCCGATAGCTGCAGGAGCGTTTGGAGTGGAGATTACTTTTTTCATAGTATACTTCTGATTGTATTGTGAACTTTTATAGGTTTGCGTTGTGCTGACGAACAACCTCGTAGAGCATGATGCCGGTAGCGACCGATACGTTGAGCGAGGAGATCTGTCCCAGCTGAGGTATCGAGACGCGGTCGGTGAGTTGCTTGAGGACGCCCGTGGAGATACCTTTTTGCTCCGACCCCATAACGATGCCCAGGGGTGGCGTCATCGGGAGGGAGGTGTAGTTTGTCGTGGCGTCTACATCGGCTCCTACGAGCTGCAGCCCGCTATCCCGTAGGAAGCGGCAGGCGGTCACGAGGTCACGCTCGCGGCAGACGGGTATGCGCATGAGTGCTCCTGCGGAGGCATTGACCGCATCGGCCGTGACGGAGACGCTGTCTCGCTCGGGGATGACGATAGCGTGGACGCCTGCGCATTCGCAAGTACGAGCGATGGCACCAAAGTTGCGTACGTCGGTAACTCCGTCGAGCAGTACGATAAAGGGCATCTGCCCTTCGTCATAAAGCATCGGTATGAGCGACTCTAGACGGGTGTAAGTGATCGGCGAGATGAGCGCTACGACCCCTTGGTGAGCACCCCGTGTGAAGCGGTTGAGACGCTCGGCGGGAACCTCCATGACGGGTATGCCCTGAGCGCGTGCGGTGCGCTTGATCTCTAGGAGTTCGCCAGTGACGGCTCCTTTCTTCATATAGATCTTGTCTATGTCGCTATGAGAGGCGAGGCTCTCGGTGAGAGCGTGGATGCCGTAGATGAGTTTTTGCTTAATCATGTGCTGTAAGTAATGTGTGTGCGGCAGCGATAGCCTCGGGGGTGATCTGGTCGCCACTCTGGAGGCGTGCTATCTCGTTGATGCGCTCTTCGGGTGTAAGAAGGCGCAGGTGCGAGTGGGTCTCGCCATTGGTCTCCTCCTTATATATAAGAATGTGCTGGGTGGCTGCCGAAGCAATCTGCGGTAGGTGGGTGATGACGAAGATCTGCTGGCGCTCGCCCATCGTGTGGAGCATATCGCCTATGCGAGAAGCAGCGATGCCTGAGGTGCCGGTGTCGATCTCGTCAAAGACGATGGCTGGCGATGTGGCCAGCTCGGCGAGGCTCGTGGTGGCTTGACTGCGCAGTGCCTTGAGTGCTAGCATCAGTCGGGCTATCTCACCGCCCGAAGCGATGTCAGTGACGGGGCGGAGTGGCTGATCGCTGTTGGCTGAGAGGAGGAAGTCGACCTGATCCATACCTCGCTCGGTCGGCTTGTCGAGGAGCTGGAGTGCTATGTCAAAGCGTGCGTGCGGCATCTCTAGCTGGCAGAGCGTCTTGGTGACACTCCGTGCGATCTGTGTAGCGACCTTGGCGCGAGCCTCGTGGAGCTGCTTGCCTAAGGTGAGGACTGCGGTGCGCTGCTGGAGTACTTCGGTGCGTAGTGCGGCTAGCTCTTGCTCGTACTGGGCGGTGTGAGCGAGCTTAGCACCAAGCTCTTGGCTGTACTCGATGAGCTCTTCGGGGGATAGGAGGTTATGCTTTTTGAGCAAAGCATTGACCCCGCCTAGAATGGTGTTTATCTCCTCTAAGCGCGCTGGATTGTAAGCGACCTCGCCCTGCAGACGGCTCAAGTCGCTCTCGATGTCGTCTAACTCGATGACGAGGCTCCGCATACGCTCGGTGTAGTTGCTGAGCTCGGGAAGGTAAGCGGCTGTCTGCTCCATCTGCTCCTGCGCTGTCGTGAGCTGATCGACGATGCTGTGCGGTCTATTGAGTAGTGCGAGGATACTCTGCAAGCCTTCCTGTATCTCCTGCGTGTGGGTGAGTCGCTCCGCCTCGTCGGTAAGGTCGGTGAGCGAGTACTGCTCGAGCTTTAGCGCAGCGATCTCCTCGTAGGCTCGACTGTTCAGCTCATACTCCGCCTCGGCTTGCTGTGCCTCCGTGCGTAGCTTCTTGAGCCGGATGGCGTTGTCGTGGTACTGCTGATAAGCGCTGTGGTACGCCTCGACGAGCTGCGCCTCAGCTCCCAGCAACGAGTCGATCAGTGCGATCTGGTAAACGCCCTCACGGAGCAAAAGGTTACGATGCTGCGAGTGAACGTCTAGCAATAGTGCGCCCAGCTCTTCCAGCTGAACAAGGGTCACGGGGGTATCATTGACGAAGATGCGACTACGTCCCGTCTGTCGTATCTCACGACGTACGAGACAGCTCTCCTCGGTCTCTAGCTCCTGCGCTTGCATCCATTCGATGACCTGAGGACTGAGCTGCGTGAACTCCCCCTCGATGACCGCCTTCTGGCAGCCTTGACGAACGGTCGATATGTCGGCACGCCCTCCTGCGAGCAACTGTAGGGCTGAGACAAAAATACTCTTGCCCGCTCCCGTCTCGCCGGTGACCGCTATGAGTCCCGTGGGGAAGGTGCAGCTAAGCTCCTCGATGAGGATATAGTCCCGTATGTATAAGCTGTGCAGCATGGAGTGTAGTTACTTCTTCAGGGCCGAGAGCTTGCTATCTTCCGTTGGATAGATCTTCGAGAGCGTCTTGTAAGCTGCCATGCGGCTCTCCTGTGGAGCGCCTTCGACCAGAAGAGGTAGCTCGTCTAGCTTGGTCTGTGCGAAGATCTGTAGGAGCGGCGACAAACTGTTGGCTTGCCAGGTCTCCTCCAGGAGGGAGAGTTGCTCTAATATATTGGTGTAGCCACGACGTAAGTTGCTCGTGAGGAGGTCTAGTCCCTGGCGATGGTACTGATACCAATAGTTGCGCCACGACTGGTGCGCTGGATCGTTGTAAGCTTGGCTGATAGCGTAGCGGTTGTTGTCACTGGCGTAAGCTTTCCAGCCCGACCAGTCCATCATCTGCTGAGCTGTCGCCACCAGTTGCTGCATCTGTCGCGCAGCGTAGTCGCCCCCGAGAGGCGCAAAGGAGTCAAAGTCTAGAGCTAAGATGAGATAAGCGTAGAAAGCGACCGTCGCCACAAGGTTATTGTCAATCTGTGTGGGCGCATAGACTAGCGGTTGGTAGGGAGCGTACTGGAAGTTTAGCTCACGGTCTAGATGCACCAGCAGCGGGGTCGTATAGGAGGCTCCGTAGACGGGTCGCTGTGCGGAGATGCTTAGCTCCGCCGTGTAGAGGCCGTCGTCAGAGACGCTCACGAGGTTCAGACCCCAAGCGCACTCGATCCGCTCCATCGGCGAGAAGGTGGCGTTCGTCCATCGCGTCTGATTGATCATCTCGGTCAACTGCTGGGTCAAGTCCGAGACGATCGCCTGATCGGCGGAGGAGCCGAGACGATCCACGTTGACCGTGACACGTGCATTCAGCTCTTGTGCCAGACTTTGCTGAGGAAGCCACAGAAGTATTGCCACAAGGGCGAGGAGTAGACGCTTCATCTGGTGGAAGTTCATAAGACTAAACGAGCTGTGTGCGATGCTTGAGTACGAAGTCTACTATCTGCTCCGCCACAACCGCCTTGCTCTCTAGCGGCAGGTCGCACCGAGCGCCCGCTTTGTCTAGTATTAGCACCTTATTGGTCGGAACTCCAAAGCCCGCACCCGCATCGCTCGTCGAGTTAAGCACGATCGCATCGAGATGCTTGTTGCGCAGCTTGCTCTCGGCTGCGGAGGTATCCACAGAAGTCTCCAGAGCAAAGCCAACTAAGTACTGTCCTGCACGGCGCTGCGCCCCAAGAGTCGCTGCTATGTCGGGATTTTGCGTCAGCGTGAGCTGCATCTGCTCACCGCCTCGACGCTCCTTCTTGATCTTCCCTGACACACGCTCCTCGGGTCTGTAGTCAGCCACCGCCGCTGCGAAGATCGCTATCGAGCTACGCCCGAAAGTTTCCTCGGCTGTCGCCAACATCTCATCGGCAGTCATCACGGGGTGTACGACAATGTGCGGATTGGTGGGACGAAGATGCGTTGGCCCCAAGACCAAATGTACCTCGGCGCCCTGACGTGCCAAAGCTTCCGCCAGCGAGATACCCATCAGTCCCGACGAATGGTTGCCTATGAAGCGTACATCGTCGATCGGCTCGTAGGTAGGCCCAGCTGTGATGGTGACGCACTCCCCCGCTAAGGGTAGTTTCTCCGCTTTAGCGGTGAGCATTGCGACCGCCTGCTCTAAGATCTCCTCTGGCTCCTGCATACGTCCCCGCCCAGTCAGTCCACTAGCGAGAAAGCCCTCAGCGGGTAGCGCTTGTGCGACACCGTCCTGCGCCAGTATCTCTAGATTGCGGGCGGTCGTCGGGTGAGACCACATGTCTAGATCCATCGCAGGGGCGATCAGCACGGGGGCGCGCATCGCTAGGTAAGTGGTCACGAGGATATTGTCGGCAATGCCGTGCGCCATCTTGCCGATCGTGCTAGCCGTGGCGGGAGCTATGATCATCAGATCGGCCCAAGTGCCCAGCGTCACGTGACTATGCCACGAACCGTCACGACGATCGAAGAAGTCTGAGACCACCGCATGCTGCGAAAGCGTGGCGAGCGTCAGTGGCGTGATGAACTCCTTAGCAGCAGGCGTCATAACCACCTGCACCTCGGCACCTTCCTTGATCAGCAGGCGTACGAGCGAGGCACTCTTGTAGGCTGCTATCCCGCCGGTGATCCCTACGACTATATGCTTGTTCTGTAAGCGCATGGCTATCTATCGTGTGGCGTGACGGCTCTAAGGCTTCATCTGCTCCTTGATCAGGAGGAACTGACGCTTTGTGTCTCGTGAGAAGTCCGCTTGCAATAGCCAACTGAGGTAGCCTGGCTCTTCTCGCAAGACTGTCTCGACAGAGCGCCCCTTGTGCTTGCCAAAGTTAAAGACTGGCACATCGTTATCATCTAGCACAATGCGCCCAGCGAGGTCTACATTGCGATGATAAGTGGTTAGGTCAGACAGCTCCTTGACACTGTGTGGCAGTGCATCGCCATACTTCTCCAGCTGAGCCAGTAGCACATCGAGCGTAGCGATCGTGTCCGCCTCAGCACCGTGCGCTCCGATATGCTCACGATGACAGTAGAAGCGCACAGCCCCCTCGAGCGTCCGTGGCTCCATCTTGTGAAAGATCGTCTGCACGTCTATGTGCTGCATAGCGAGCAAGTCCACCTCCACGCCAGCACGGAGGAACTCCTCCCCCAGCATCGGCAGGTCAAAGCGCTGCGAGTTATAGCCCGCCAGGTCGCACCCATCGATCAGCTCCGCTAAGCTCTTAGCACAAGCTCTAAAGGGAGGGCAGTCACGCACATCTTCGTCCGTGATGCCATGTATCGCCGTACTCTCGGCCGGGATAGGCATCTCCGGGTTGAAGCGTCGTGTCCGTACGATCCGCTCTCCATCGGGCATCAGCTTCAGAATGGTCAGCTCGACGATGCGGTCATTCGTAATATCCAGTCCCGTAGCCTCTATGTCAAAGAAGACTAGCGGACGATCCAGCTGTAACTTCATAGTCTATGCGAATTCGGTGTTCTTAGATACGTACGGGAGCTGTGATACCTCGCAGGTCCGTTTGATCAGCTACCTTGGTCGGTGTGATCATGATCGGCTGCGTAGCATTGGTAATGTGTAGCTGCAAGCTCTCCGCATTGAACGCCTTGAGGAACTTGATGAAGGTGTTCGTCTTGAAGGTGATCTGCATCCCCTCCATCTGCTCGGGATAGTCCACAGGGATACGCTCCTCGACATCGACGCCAGGCGTATTAGCGCCCTGTGCATAGAAGCCTCCCTTCATCACCATCGCATGCTCCTCGAAGGTGATACAGAGCAGGCTCGAGTCGGCACCCAGTCCCACGATATTGCTCAGATAGTTGACACGAGTCGTAGCACGCTGCAAGACTTGTCCGTCGATCTCAATCATATAGGTCATCGCATCAGGGAGTAGCCCGTTGTAGTTGGGGAAGTCCAGCACACTCACCTGCGAGACCACATTGTACGTGCCAAAGCGCACCTCCACCTGCTTATTATTGAAGATCACAAGCGCCTCCTCATTGGCAAAGTTCGGGAGGATAGACTGTAGGAAGCTAGAGACCTTGATCGGGAGCGTGAAGCTCGGATCCCTCAGCGAAGCTTGTGCTACCTCGCCCTCCTTCTCGACGATCCGTGCATCGTAGTCTATGTAGCGTACGAGCTGCACATTGTCCGTCGCGCAGAGCTCTAGACGATCCGTAAGCATGACAAAGTGCACGCCATGTAGCTGCTCACGCGATGTGTCGGGATAGGCGGCCGGCAGGACAGCCGAGATACCAGCCAGGAGGCTAGAGCTATTCATACTCATCATAGCCGCCCCCTCTGTATCCTCTGGAGACTCTCTAGAGACGTAGAGATCCGCATCGCCGATGGGTATGTCTAGGTATCCTGTCGAGTGAATCAGGTGGATAAAGCGCGCACCCTCCTCCGTCGTCTGCATCTCCATCGTCAGGGGCTGCACGGGCAGCGACTTGATATAGTCCAGTAGTGGTGTGGGAGCTATCAGAAAGCGCATCTCGCCATCACACTCCAGCGGAGCGATCACACCAGTCGAGCGCATCATCGTATCGCCTCCCGTCACGGAGATCCGCTCAGGAGTCACCTCAAAGAGGTAGTTGGCCAGCGCTGGCATAGAGATATTGCTCGCAGGGACAAGGCGCCCCACATTTTGCAAGAGCGTGGAGAGCTCGTTGCTATTGACGGTAAACTTCATATGTGATTCCTATCTACTGATTATACCACAAAGATAATAAAAACTCTCCCCACAGCAAAGTGGCGAAGAGCAGACAGACCGACAGATCATCGTGAGAGCCTTGAGGGATAGCCACGTGGAGAATTTGAAATTCCCACGTGGCTGTTTTTTATTCTCCACGTAGGCGCGAATCATTTCCTCCGAAGTTTCATTTGATTCCTCCGAAGTTTTATTTCTCGCCCACGTGGAGAATTTTCTTTTTTCACGTGGAGATTTGAGAATCGCCACGTAGCAAATGAATCGGAGCTATCGGAATCATCGGAATGAATCGAAACTCTAATCTCTAACTTCTAACCTCTAACTTCTTTTTCGTATCTTTGGCAAAGCAAAGTAGCTATGACGCATAAGCAGCACCCAAGGGTGCCAGCGTAGCTACCTTATTAGACCTCATAAATCTCTAACGCTTTTAACTATACTACCTCTATGACAAGAGTGATCATCATCGGAGCTGGTGGCGTAGGCACCGTAGTAGCTCACAAGGTGGCTCAGAATGCTGAGACCTTTACTGACATTATGCTGGCGAGCCGCACTAAGTCTAAGTGTGACGCTATCGCAGCACAGATACAAAACGTCAAGATCCAGACCGCACAGGTGGATGCTGACGACGTAGAGCAGCTGGTGAAGCTCTTCGAGAGCTTCCGACCAGACATCTGCATCAACGTAGCACTTCCCTACCAAGATCTCACCATCATGGAGGCGTGTCTCAAGGCAGGCGTTAACTACCTCGACACGGCAAACTACGAGCCCCTCGACGAGGCTAAGTATCAGTACAGCTGGCAGTGGGCTTACCACGACCGCTTTAAGGAGGCTGGGCTTACCGCCGTCCTAGGGTGTGGCTTTGACCCAGGTGTCACCAGTATCTTCACCGCTTACGCTGCTAAGCACCACTTTGACGAGATACACTATCTCGACATCGTGGACTGCAACGGTGGTGACCATCACAAGGCGTTTGCGACCAACTTCAACCCAGAGATCAATATCCGTGAGATCACCCAAAAGGGTAAGTACTACCACGAGGGCGATTGGATCGAGACGGAGCCTCAGGAGATACATCGTCCGCTACACTACCCAGGCATCGGCGTGCGCGAGTCTTACCTCCTCTACCATGAGGAGCTGGAGTCGCTTGTCAAGCACTTCCCCACGATACGTCGGGCGCGCTTCTGGATGACCTTCGGGGAGGAGTATCTCAAGTACCTCGAGGTGATCCAAAACATTGGGATGGCTAGCATCGAGCCGATCAACTACAACGGACAGGAGATCGTGCCAATCCAATTCCTCAAGGCTGTCCTGCCCAATCCTAAGGAGCTGGGCGAGAACTATACGGGCGAGACCTCTATCGGCTGCCGCATCCGTGGCGTCAAGGATGGCAAGGAGCGTACCTACTATATATGGAACAACTGCTCTCACCAAGCAGCCTACCGTGAGACCGGCACGCAGGGTGTCAGCTACACGACGGGTGTCCCCGCTACGACGGGCGCGCTGATGCTCGCCAAGGGGCTGTGGGGTGGCGCTGGCGTCTTCAACGTCGAGCAGTTTGACCCAGATCCCTTCCTCGAGGAGGTAGCTCGTCAGGGACTGCCCTGGCATGAGTCCTTCGACATCGACATCGAGTTCGAGAAGTAAAGCTCATATCATCGTTATACGTCAAGTGCGTCCGTCCCCATCAAGGCAAGACGAGTAACCCGCTGTAGGGACGCTCGGTCTGAGCGTCCGTCCCCGTTAAAGGGTTACAGCGTCAAGCTGGTTCGACAACGGACGCACGACTATGCGCCCCTACAAAGGGTTACTCGTATTGTTTTACCGCTACTACCGCCTGCGCTGGTAGACTTGCGCTGAGCGGGAGGGCAGATAGAGTCGTAGCTCGGTGCCTCCCTCGGCAGTGGTGCGGGTGTGGTGCGTGACGCGGGCATCGATACGTCCGAAGCCACCGCAGGCGACCGCATCGCTGTCGAGGAGTAGCGCATACTGCCCCGCTGGCACGCCCTCGATGGAGTAGTCGACGTAGCTCTCCGTGGGGCTAAAGTTGAAGGCAAAGAGGTAGCCATCTCCTCGCATGAAGACGATAACCTGTCGCTCCGTGTGGCTGTGGTAGCAGTAGTCCGAGAGCTCCGCAAAGCGGGGCGTCAGGCTGCAGAGCGAGAGCATCCCTTTGTCAAAGTGCGCTAGCTGCTTGTAGCGCAGTAAGTCATTGTCCCGCAGTGACCATTGACGACGAGCGTACTGGTAAGAGTAACCATTGCCCTCACGAGGGAAGTCGATCCACTCGGGATGACCAAACTCATTGCCCATAAAGGTGAGATAACCGCCACACATCGTGGCGAAGGTCATCAGACGGATCATATTACAGAGCGCTATGCCACGCATCACCCGATCGTTGTAGTCGCTCTGCTGCATGTGCCAGTACATATCGCTGTCGATGAGTCGGAAGATGATGGTCTTGTCCCCGACGAGTGCTTGGTCGTGGCTCTCAGCGTAGGAGATCGTTCGCTCCGTAGGACGGTGATTGCGCAGTTCGTACCACATATTCTCTGGATTCCACGCTTCGTCGGGCTGCTCTTTGATTAGCTTGATCCAGTAGTCCGGCACATTCATCGCCAGCCGGTAGTCAAAGCCGTAACCGTCGGAGGCTTGGCTCTCGCATAGTCCCGGCAGTCCGCTCACCTCCTCGGCGATGGTCGTCGCTGCGGGCTTGACAGCGTGGATCAGTTCGTTGGCGAGCGTCAGATAGGTCAGCGCATCTCGGTCTACGTTGCCATCGTAGTAGTCCGCATAGGTGAGGAAAGGTCGCTCCAAACCGTGATCCTCGTAAAGCATCGAGGTGACCCCGTCGAAGCGGAAGCCATCGAAGCCGTACTCCGTGAGCCAGTAGTGGCAATTGGAGAGGAGGTAATGGACCACCTCGCCACGACCGTAGTCGAAGCAGAGCGAGTCCCACTGCGGGTGCTCCCCTCGGCTCCCCTCGTGAAAGAAGAGCGTCCGCGTGCCATCGTAGCGAGCCAAGCCCTCAGCTTCGTTGCGTACAGCATGCGAGTGAACTAAGTCCATAATGACGTAAAGCCCCAAGGCGTGCGCCTCATCGACCAGGCGCTTGAGGTCGTCGGGCGTACCGAAGCGACTCGATGGAGCGAAGAAGTTGGAGACGTGATAGCCGTACGAACCGTAGTACGGGTGCTCCTGCACCGCCATAATCTGGAGCGTGTTGTAGCCCGCCGAGACGATGTAGGGCAGTCGCTCCGTGCGAAACTGCTCGTAGCTCGCCACGCCCATCTCCTCGCCACTCATCCCTATGTGGCACTCATAGATGAGCAAGGTATCGGGACGCTGAGGTGCTGGCGCCTGCATTAGGTACGGCTCTTCGGGCGCCCAGACACGAGCGCAGAAGCTGTAGTCACGCGGGTCCTGCACCACATAATGGGCATAGGCGGGGATACGCTCTAGCTCCTCATCATCGGTACAGATAAGGAGCTTGTAGTAGTCCAGATGGTGCAGCGCTGTAGCGGGTAGCTTGAGGTACCACTCGCCTGGTCGCTCCTCATTAGCAATATATCGATAGTTCGGATCTTGACGCCATTGGTTAGCGTCGCAGAGTAGGTAGACCGACTGAGCCGCTGGCGCATATTCACGCAGTGTCCACCCCGACTCTGTGCGATGTAGCCCGAAGTAAAGGTGTCCGCACGCCCAGCTCGAGAGGCTTTGCGAGCCAACGAAGAGCTGCCGACGCTCTGCTATGTAGCTTTGCCACGCCTCTATCGTCTCATAGTAGGGAGCGAGCCACGGGTCTTGCTGCGCCCAGAGCGGCGTGGTCTGCTTTGGCTTCGCTTGGCGAGGAGTACCTTTCTGACGTTTCATAGTTAAGAGACTTTACCCAGATAAGAGACGGCTCCCGTAGTGGGACGATGTATCGTCGGTAACTCGATGGTCGCCTCATCAATGTCTAGAATGAGATAAGAGGGCAACTGCTGGAGCAGCTCTTGCTGTGCTGGCGTGAGCGCTGCCCACGCATCGTAAGCGATGAAGGCGAAGTCGTAAGCGCTCAGATCGACCTGCTCTGCAAAAGTCTCTCCGACCCACGACACACGAGCCGAGAGCTCTGTCGCAGGCTTGGCGATATGTGACGAGAGCGGCATCAGCGTGATCGGACTATCGGTATGCTCCGTCACCTGCTCGGCAATGAGTAGTAGCTCTTGATCCTCAGGGCGCTGCATTAGCACGAGCGGATGCGCTATCGGGGTCTGACCATTGTCCACATAGATACCCACTGAGCAAGGTGCCTCGTGAGCAAAGGTGGCAATAATCTCCTCAAAGGAGTGTGAACTCTGCTCTTTCTTCGCTTGGCGGCGACGACCAGTCACAACTTTCCACCGACGGGTTAGCTTATCGCTATAAGCGACCAGGTCGCGATCTTTCTTGTCTTGTGAGAGGTTGACACTCGCCCCGAGGAGGAGCAGATTGCTCTGGATATGATTAGCGTGCGAGAGAACCGCCTCAGGGACCGACTCCGCAATCTCATACTTACGCTCCACAGAGAGGTCTAGCTGCTTAGCCATCTCCATCGGTGCTGCAAAGCTACTAGCGTAGTAGTGATCCGCATCGATGGTGCTAATGTCCGTATCGGTAGTGACGTGCATCAGCGTACAAGCCACCTGCGGAGAGGTGCCTCCACAGAGCCTATGGAAGAACTCTAAGAGCGTCACGCCCGTCTCGGCACGACCAAAGGAGATGAGCACTTGACCTGTCGTATGCTCCCGGCTTTGCGGTGTTTTCTTCTTCTTGAGGAGCCAGTCGATCAGCTGTAGCGTCGGAGCGGTCATAACGGTCGTCACGAGTGTCATCATCACGAGGATCGTAAAGAGGACTGGCGAGAGGACTCCTAGGTCCAGTCCGATGCGCAGTACGACCAACTCCATCAGCCCTCGGGTGTTCATATAAGCCCCTAGGTAAAGGCTTTCGCGGCGCTGTATGCCACAGCTGCGCGCTGCTAGGTAGGTACCGCCCATTTTGCCCACAACCGCTACAAGCGTACAGATCAGGAAGAGGCCCCACAGCTGAGGTGTATTGACCAAGCCCAGCTCTGTGCGCAAGCCTGAGCTAACGAAGAAAAGTGGCAGGAAGAGCAAGAGGGCGACATCCTCGACTTTCTCCTTGACAATCACGCGGAAGTCTAGGTTCTCCGGCATAACAAGCCCCAGCATGAAGGCACCAAAGAGGGCGTGCATACTCATGATCTCGGTGAAGTAGGCGCTCGCCATAAGGAGGATGAAGATGAGCCCCATGAGCGACTTGGAGAGTACCTCACGATGTCTCACACGTCGCCCGAGGAGCCCGAAGAGTGGTCGCAAGATACCAAAGATGACCGCCAGATAGAGCGCTAGGAAGAGCATATTGTAGAGGGCACTCGTGAAGCTCCCCCCTTGGCTGACCGCCATAATGGCCGCCAGCATAAGCCACGCCACGATGTCTCCCATAGCTGCGGTTGAGAGCGCCAAGCGGCCTAGGTGACTATGCGAGAGCGAGCGCTCCTGGATGATACGCGCCAAGACGGGGAAGGCGGTGATGCTGAGCGAGATGCCCACAAAGAGTGAGAGCGACAAGAAACTGCTCCCCTCGCTCAGCAGTTCAGGGCGACTGTAGAGCCCATAAGTAAGGACGATGCCCAGGATAAAGGGAAAGATGATCCCCGACTGACTGATGATAAAAGCTTGCTGCGCCTGCCCCTTGAGATCTTTCATACGCAGCTCCATACCGATGGTAAACATAAAGAGGATCAGTCCGAACTGACTGAGCAACTCTAGATTGCCCAAGCTGTGTGCGGGGAAGAGCATCTCCATCGCCTCAGGCCATACGGCTCCCAGCAAGCTCGGACCAAGCAATATACCGGCAAGGATCTCCCCGATGACCGTCGGCTGGTGCAGCCGTGCGAAGAGCCACCCCACGACACGTACCACGAGCAGGATGACGACCAACTGGATCAGTAGTATCCCTATGTCTGAGGCGGCATGAGTGCGTACCGAAGCGACAAACGACTGCCACGGTGAAGCCTCACCCGCAGGCGAAAGGGTCGTAGCCCCCTGGGGTAGTGAAGTCCCCTCAGGAAGTTCGCTCAGGGACTCGGTCGTAGCTACAGGAGCCGTGACGAGAGACTCCGAGGAGCCACTCATAGCCTGGTCAGTAGCAGCGACCCACCACAAGAGCGCCACAAAGATGAGCATCAGCCCGCCGTAGAGCCACCACGCTAGCTGTCGTTGATGTGTATTCATTCAGGATACGCCTATTTCGTTATGCAGTCAATGTAGCGACAAGACCACACCTGCAGTCTCCGTCTCACGAGACAAAGATACGAAAACAGAGCTGTCCGATGAATGGCTCCTCCCTTGGAACTTTATAACTCTCCGATCACTCCGATCCACTCCGATCACTCCGATCACTCTCCGATCCACTCCGATCAGTTCCGATCACTCTCCGATCCACTCCGATCCACTCCGATCAGTTCCGATCACTCTCCGATCACTCTCCGATCAGTTCCGATCAGTTCCGATCACTACCCCTCCGTCTAGCCTCACGACGCTCTTTGCTCATACGCTCACGGATACCACCCTCCTCCAAGAAGCGATTCTGCTGCGACTTAAGTAGCCGACCAAGCAGGTAGTCCGCTTGGTGGATTAGCGTGATAGTCAAGTTGCACAGCTCCTCAGCTGTCAGGCGGGGCATCAGCGCCTGGTACTCCTGTTGCAACTCCTCACTACGGGCGTAGCTACGTATACGCTCATAGCGTGGGTGTGTAGCATCCCAAAGTGGCAGGTTGCGTACCCGCAGGTAGTCCTCGTAGTCGGTCAATAGCTCAGCCAAGCTGGCGCGAGCCACGTTCGTCAGTTTGATGTTAGTTTCTCGAGAGGTCATACCAGCCTCATTACCCTCGATAATGTTTTGCTTACCCGAGCGTGCTGCCTGCACCATCTGATCAATAGTCCGATCCCCTCGCTGTAGATAGTGCTGTGTGAAGTAATAAGTCAGGTCGTAAATAACCGTCGTAACCTGATAGACGCGTAGCTTGCGGTAGTCCCCAGGAGATGACAAGAACGTCTGGTACATAGGGTGATTAGAGATTAGAGGCTAGAAATTAGAGATCGGAGCTGATCGGAGAGCATCGGAGCCATCAGAAAGCATCGGAGCTAATCGGAGAGCATCAGAGCTATCAGAAAGCATCGGAGCTATCGGAGAGCATCAGAGCTGATCAGCACCTCCCTCCTCACCTGCAAATATACACTTTCTCAGTCAAAGACAAGCCACTCCGATCACTCCGATCAGCTCCGACACACTCCGATACTCTCCGACCAGCTCCGATCAGCTCCGATACTCTCCGATCACTCCGATACTCTCTGATACTCTCCGATACTCTCCGACCAGCTCCGATACACTCCGATCAGCTCCGATCACTCCGACCACTCCGACCACTCCGACCAGCTCCGATACCCTCCGATCAGCTCCGATACCACTCCGATCAGCTCCGATACACTCCGACCAGCTCCGATACACTCCGATACCCTCCGATCACTCCGACCAGCTCCGATACACTCCGATCAGCTCCGATACCACTCCGATACCCTCCGACCAGCTCCGACACTCTCCGATCACTCCGATACTCTCCGACCAGCTCGCTCGACGACGAGCGAGGGGGCGCTGCCTGCAAACATGCAGGTGTCGCCCCCTCGGGTCGTTTGTCGGCACGGCGGTCCGCGTTAGCAGAGCGGTGGTGGCGATAGATACGTGCCGCTTTCGTAGCATTGCGTGCGTTGGAGAGCACAGCATCCTGCGTGTAGTCGCGGTAATCGGATTCGGCTTCGTTTTCGATACAGCGCACGTTGTAGTTGCCACTGGGGCTATTCTTAACATCAGCCAATCCGAAAGCACCCGAAGTATTGGTATGGAACCACTGCTGTCGGTTGTTGTCGTAGTAATTGATTACACGCGCATCCGAACTTCCATAACGAGTAGCAACATGGAGAATTACTCCGTTAGCGGTAGGTTCTGTAGTAAAACCGATGTTTCCATTGATGTATGCACAAGTCTTACTGAATACGAGTTTATCGCTTTGGCACATATTCATTGACTCAGCACCAGCTGCAGGCACTTTCCATCCATAGGGAGAAGGATCGAATGGAGTCTTCTGCGTTCCATATGGGAAGTTTGCGAAGTTACGGTCATTATTGAGAATGGTCGCGCCATCACCTCCCTGCCAACTAACCTTACCGAAGACAGCGGTGATTTCGTTCGAGCCAAACTCTATAATGTTCTCCGCAAGGGCATCCTTACGAGCCATCATAGTCGGGTTTTGAATCAGTTCGTTGAGAGTGTGCAATGCTGCAGCTAGGCCAGTCCAAGTATTATTGGGGAAATTCGTCTGTTTTCCGTCTGGCACGAGCTGAGCGTCATACCAAGCCTTGGTACAATGCGGAGACCCATTTTTTAACGATTCTTTTTGTGGTCTCGAATTTTCATCATAGGCGTGGTGTGGTATAGGCGTACCATGACGATAGTAGAGACCTGCCATATCATTGACATACTTGTCGTAGTAAATAGTTGATCTGTTTCCATCTGTAGCCATACGATACCCCCCGAGGTTACGATTCATATAGGGCGCACCTTGTGTCCTATTATCATCATCGTCCCAAGGATAGCCGTAACCACCATCTTTCATCTTCTTAACGACCCAAATGGTCCAGTTCCAAATAATTTTGTTGTTCTTAATGGCAGAAACCAAAGCACATCCTTCCCATTCAGGCTTAGGCTGTACAAAGATATAATTCTTGCCAGCGATATCGATATGAACTGGATGTACATCTTTCAACCCATGCTCTTTTCCAGAGGGGTGCAACGTACTCCATACGGGCTTAGCGTCCCAATTTGTTTCATTGGGATTAAGAGTTGCCAACTCACCCCAAGGGCCATTTTCTGCGACGTAATGATTGTACTCATCCTGACTCATTCCCTGACCTCCAGCTCCGCCTTCGGTACGCGAAAGAATCATACGAGCAATTTCCTCTTTGTAATCCTCCATCCAATCGTGAGCTTTGTTGATCTGCGAGCATGGGATGAGGATAGGCACCTGACCTGCCTCGACAACATAGGTGTTTGCTTCAGGCTGTATGATACCAGCGACAAAGTGTATCGTGAAGTCTTTAGCTTTAAAGTAGCCCTCCTCGCCAGGCTGTGCTTTAGGTGCAAGAGTCAGTGTGACGTGAGCAGAGATAATACGCCCGCCCAAACCTTCGTCTGTACCTGTCAAATAGTCATAGGATCGGAAGGGTATCACCTCACCCTCAGCATAAGCTGGCTGTGTCTTATCGTCTATGAGCTTGTGTTCGTGCCAATCTTTGACAACTTCACTCTTTTGTGGATTACCATCAAGTTTTTCGATCTCGATTGTATTGACAGTAAGGGTATAAGGCGCATTGGCTCGAATATAGAATCGGCGGTTGTAGGGAGCCAGCGTGTAGACAACTTCTTCCTTGGTCATATTGTGCTTGAAGCCCGCATCCTTGTAGGGGATAGCATCCCACTTCATCACTCGGAGAGTAAAGTCTGTTTCGACCTTATTATCGCCCTTTACCGAACGGAACTTGGAAATCTCACTTGTCCAAAAATCATCATCGTTGAGATCCTCGGATTTGACAACCACTTCAAAGAGGGCAATACCATTTTCTTCATCGTATTGGAGACGATGCCACTTAAACTGTTCGTCACGATCGAGCGGTATACGTCCCAGCTTCGATCCTTCAGTAAACTTCACCCAAAACTTTTGAGGAGTATTGACGGTACAAGTATATGCATTGATAGGCAATTTAGCACAGTCTGCACGCCAGTTATCACTCTCATAGGGGTAGACCTTGACGTCTAGCTCGATCTTGTTGCTCTGGGTAATCTGCAGAGGCCACTTGATGCGGCCTGCCTTGACGAAGAGCTGCTGCTCTTTTTTCTGTAGCTGCTCTGGAGTGGGGATAGAACGGGGATCGCCCGCGTTGTCGAGGACATTGACCGTGCTGGTCATGTCTTTGTCAATCTCAAAGGTCTGACCTGTGGGCTCGGTGAAGTAAGCCCAGGTGTTTTGAGTGGTTGCCTCGTCAGTGCTCTTTGCCCATACCTTACCGTTCTTGTCGACGATTTCGTAGCCGTAAGGCCAGTTGGTGCGGATGGTGTAGCTCTCACTGGTGGCATCCTTGCCGAAGTGGAACTTATCCTTGGAGACGGAGAGGTAGTACTGTCCGTCGTAGACAATCTTGTCGATGTCGGCATCGTCCCAAACGAGTACGTCCCAATTGATGTTGACGGGCTCAGTGGTAAGCGCCTCCTCGGGCGTGTCTGTACCAGGACCTTTTACATCGGTGATGTTGAAGCGGTAGCGGTAGTTACGCAAGATGTCTAGCTGCTTGGTGATGATGTCGCTAGGAGACTTGGTCTCACGCTTGATAAAGTCGATACGGTAGTAAGTCTGCTTGCCACTCTTATTATATTCTCCACCGACGACGAGGCAGATGCGCTCGCCCTTGCCCTTGTCTTTACCATCTTTGAGATGGTTGCTGATCTCGGGGATGTAGATGTTGCGGACATAGCCCTTGGCATCTTCGTCGGTCTGAGCGGTGAAGACAAGCGGGTCTTTGTCCTCAGCAGCCTTGACACCCTCGGGTGTATGGGGAACCGCATTGCGACGTCCACCGGCAAAGTTGAAGGCGGTCGCTTGCGTACCAGCTACGTACATAGAGGTGGCGTAGCGGTAGACACGTACGGACTTGATCTGGAAGGTTTCACTACCAGTAGCTTTATCGCTGGAGGGGTTGTCCTCAAAGTTGACGCCTACGTCGATACGTGCTAAGGCACGAACGAGGTGGATGACGCCTTCGTTGTTTCTGTTCTGACCATCATTGCCATAAGCGAGCTTGGCACAGCTGTTGAAGCGTGTACCCTTATTGACGGGCTGTGCATCGCTCTCACCCCACATAGGGATGTGGTAATTGGAGCCCTCTTCGGTAGGCCACTTCTCGGTGAAGTTCCTCTTCATCAGATCATCTTCAAGGATGGTCTTCTTGGCGGTACCCACGGTGAGAATGGTCTCGGGAACGTCGTAATTGGCGATACAGACGATGCGCATGGGCTTGTCAGAAGCCGTGAGCTTGCAGACAACGTGTGTGACACCGTCTTGATCGGGTGTGAAGTTGGTCGTGGTCATCTTAGCCACATAAGCGAAAGTCTCGTCCTCCTCGGCAAGTGTCTGCCCTGTGGCGTCTTGCGTGTTGAAGACTAAAACTTTTACTGAATTGACTTGGCTCTCCTGCTCTGCGGTGAGCTGGCGCAGAGAAGTCTCTAGTGCTGGCACTTTGAGAGCGAACTCGATCTCGACCTCATCGCCCTCAGCGACGCAGTCGCTCACGTTGCGGTCGGCGACGCACCCTGCGGTGAGCAGAGCGAGCAGCAAGCCGCTGATGAGATGAATGGTATATTTAGTCAGACGTGTCATATAGTTATTGTGGTTTTTTTCGAATTGGGGGGGAGAGGGGAGTGAATCGGAGGGATCGGAAGTATCAGAGTGAATCGGAATGAATCGGAGCCATCGTCTCTCTAATCTCTAACTTCTAATCTCTAATCTCTAATTTCTCTATTTATATTTGTCAGGACGGATATTGATGCTACCCCATACGAAGGGGTTGATCGTTATATCTAGTGTGCCTGTGAAGGTAATCAGTATGGGGAGGTTGGCCTCGTGAAGCTTGTCGAAGGTCATGCCTTGGCTCTTGAGGTAGTCGGTGAGCGCTATGCGCTTGATCTCCTGGCCAGACTTGCTGTCGATGAGTCGCAGCACAGGCGCCTGGGCATCGGTAAAGCGGAAGAGGTCGAAGCGTGCGCGATACATATCGTCACGCTCGGAGTGCCCCAAGTAAGGGACGAAGGTCTTATGAGCATCGGGCAATGGTATGCCAGCGGGGTGCTCGACGAAGGTGTAGTGCGTACCGCCCGATAGAATCTCTATCTGTGGCGCACCCGCACTGGGGTGGAATGTGTCATAACCCTTGACGACGACATCTAGCCCTATATGAGCTGATGAGAAGGGTACAGTGTACTCGCCCTGCGGATCTTCGCACAGGTCTAGCATTGCTTCGGCACGGTATAGTGAGTCGGTGCCTCGGTAGATGCCTTTGTCGTCAGGGAGTGCTGTGATGTCAGCCTTGGCGAGTTGGTCTGAGTTGGCTATCTGCGAGTGGTCTGTGACGTTGCCCCAGACGACTACACGATAGGGATCGAGTGTCAAGACGGGTAGCTGGATCCCCTCTGCTAAGTCTCGACGTGAGAGTTGCTGTGTATAGCATACCGCTCCCTCCTGATCGTACAGGTAGAGGCGAGCATCCCGTATATAGTTGGGTAGGACGTTGTCGCTGCCGTCTGCATTGTAGACGAAGCGCAGTCGTGGCTCGGGACACCTGCTCAGGTCCTCATATACGCATGAGGAGAGGAGTGCCATGAGTAGCACTGTGAGGGGTAATAGTAGTACTTTCTTTGCCATTGCTGTGATGGAGCGGAGTTAAGTAATTAGAAGTTAGAGATTAGAGGTTAGAGGCTAGGGGTCTCTAGTGGCTCTCGTCTCTTGTAATCTCTAGTGCTTCTAGTGAATCTAGTGCTGCTAGTGTGTGGGATAGTCAGTGACTGTGTTGGGAAAGTTAGTGTCGCTAGCGTGGCTCCGCTCTCCGTGGAGCGGGAGCCACGCCGCGAAACTATATTGTAGACGTACGTGTCAGTACGTCAGGCGTGATTACTTCTTGTAACCGCCGTTGACGTCAGGCTTGATGTTCTGAGCGGTCCAAGTGTAAGGATTAACCTTAACTACGAGCTGCTTGTTAGCCGTTGGCTCTGGATCTGGAGTATCAGGGTTCTCAGGATCAGGCTTGCCATCATCACCAGTCTTGAAGTCCTTGCTGAGCTCATTGAGGTCAAGCTTGTAGATGGTACCAGCTAGGAAGCCACCATCGAGGTCACCCGTAGCGCTCTTCATGAAGCGAGCGATAGTGACGTAGCGGTCAGTCATATTAGCAAGATTACCATCAGCAGCTAGAGCGTCAGCCGTGTAAGTAATCTTGATCTTGAGAATAACGTGATCGAAGTAGTCAGGAGCAGAAGGAGTCTCAGTAGCTAGCTTGGGGAAGAGGTAGTAACCAGCAACCTTCTCTATCTTCTCGAAAGCCTCCTTGTCAGCAGCTTTGATCTCATCGTTCATTGCACCCTCAAGAGCAGGAGCAGCAGCAAAACCATCCTTACCATTGGTTACGCACATATGGCGAGCACCAGCGATGGTAGAGAGATAGTTGTTGACATAGACATGCTCTACGGTGATGTCCTCGAAAGCTTGCTTGCCATTAGCATTAGCCTCTGGCTTGATCTTACCAGCGACCTCTAGACGAGCAACAGCAGGAACGGGGCTTAGCTCGACAGAGTAAGTCGTCATACCATTCTCTACAGTTGTCGTGACAGCTGTAGCAGGAGCAGTCAAAGCGATCTCCGTTGCAATGTCCTTGCCCTGAAGAGTCGTGATGTTGGTGTCATTCTCGATCTTGCCGTTAGCTACGAGAGAGACGGTCTTAACGACCTCTGTAACTGGCTTCTTGTAGCCATCAGCACTCTTAGCCTTTGCGATCGCATCAGCATCTAGCGTGATCTGCTCACCATTGTCAAGCGTTAGGATAACGTTATCCGTGATGAGGGTCTGAGCATCAACCTCTGCTGGATCCATCATAGCGCGTAGCTGTGCATCGTTGATGCGGATGCTCAGCTGTGCAACTTCGTTCTTTGGCTCATTGTTCTTGTTGTTACAAGAGAAGAGCGCAAGTGCCATCAGGGCGATGGCGGCCATCTTCATGTACTTCATAAAGTTTTGTTAGTTGATTAAAGTGAATATACTGTTTGATGATTTATCTAGTGTGGTGGGGGGAGGAGCGATTTGTAGGGGCGGACCTGCGTGTCCGCCCATTCTCGTCAGAGCGTTGTATGTCATACGGGCGGACACGCAGGTCCGCCCCTACATTTCGTTATTCGTCTCGTTCGGCATTTTGTTCTTCGTTTATTCTAGCTCGGTGTCTATGTTGATATGTGTCCAGCCGGAGACATCGACAAGTACCGCTGCGGTGGTTTCCTCGGGCAGTTCGTCGGTACGCTCACGGCGTGGAGTGATTTCAGTGATGTCGTCCGTTTTCTCAATGCCCGGGTTGGTATTCATCGAGAAAAGCGGAGAGAGGTAGTTGAGGTTGATGCGGTATATCTTACCAGCCTCGAAGGCTACGAGCGACTCGTCTTTAGTACCCTTGGTGACGAGGAACTTGCGTATAGTGATGAAGCGTCTGAGCTTCTGCACGGGCTTTGTCTCTACACGAGAGCAAGCATAGACGTAGTCGCTTTTGTCCTTATTATATACAAATGCGTCGAAGTAACCGACACGGGTGTGTAGTGTGTACTCGACCTCTACGATGATGTGGTCTAGAGCCTCGGGATCAGTGTCCTCGCCGGGGTAGATCTGATAAGCGTCTACCTTGCCTGCGGTCATCGTCTTAGCGTAATTGTTGGCTTCATTCAACGCACCAAAGAGGGTATGCATCTCAGTGCGATGTCCTGTCCAGACTTTGTCTGTTGTATCGTACTTGTCGGAGGCAAGGAAGTTGCGACTGGCAGCTCCGACTGTCTCCTTATAATTATTAAGGTATATGCCTCGTATGGTGAAGTCCTCAATATAACGTATCGGGAGTTCGCAAGGGCTGGCTACGTAAGAGTAATTGGTAGCACCCTTAGCGTAAGGAATCATCTTATTATCGACAATCCAATCAGCGATCGTTTTTTGCGACTCTGTAGGTATAGCTATATCGCCCGAGACCTCTAGTCGTGCCACGTTGGGTTTAGGCTCAAGCTCTACATAGAGCTTTTTGGGATCTGATGAGAGAGCCTTTACTGAAGCCTTAGGAGCCACGTAGGGCACGCTGTGTAGGAAGCTTTTGGTTGCATCTTCAGCCCCACCTAGGTCCTGCAAGTCATATATAGATAGTGTATTGAGGTTGTCGGGCTTCAAGACACCGCTACGCCCAGCGACGGCAGAGACTTGGGCAACGGACTGGCGCACTTTCATCTCGTAGCCATCGCCCATAGCTCTAGCTATATCCGCATCGCTCTTAAGCTCGACACGATACGGCTCGGTGGGGTTGTCCTCAGCGTCGTAGAAGAAGAGCGTGATGGGCTGGAAGTTGCTCACCTCGTAGGCGTCCTGATTGGCACCACCCTCGATGGCGCGGAATGGTTGTTTAGGTGATAGCTTGATGAGGAGTGTCAGCTCCTCATCACTCCCCTCTAGAGGGGAGCGGCCACAGCTCGTCATAGCAGCTACAGCGAGTAGCATACTAGCGAGAAGTAACAATATGTTGTGAATGCGTGATCGCATAGGAATAAAGTGTTTCTTTAGGTATCTCTTGCTACAAAGGTACAACATTTTTGGAAATATCATTTGACATTTTCGATATTTCATTTGACAAAGTCGGTATTGCGGCGGGGGGTGACGTGCAACCCGCTGTAGGGACGCTCGGCCTGTGCGTCCGTTGTGTCAAAGCGAGACGAGTAACCCGCTGTAGGGACGCACGGTCTGTGCGTCCGTTGTGTCAAAGGTTACAGCATCGTAGTTTTAACGGGGACGGACGCACAGACCGTGCGTCCCTACAACGGGTTACACGTATCATCGCTACACGTATCGCTGGTTCGGGGACGAGCTACTCGTCATTACGGCATTTTTCCGTAATACTCGTCGCTATCCCAGCGTGCCACATTGTTTTCGATGTAAGTCGCTATGTTGTTGCCCTCTTTGCGATTCCTAATGATACGATCATAGTACCTTGACTGCCAGTCAAACGCTATCTTATGCTCCCGTGCAAACATTGTGACCTCGCGCTTGATCCCCCCAACAACGATGGCTAAAGTTTCTCGAGCCGTCTTTTGGGCAGCAGGCTCTGTCTCTTGATTGATCGACACGATAGCATGGATATGGTTCGGCATAACTATGAATAGCGGAACCGTAGCATAGGGGTAATGTTCGGAGACCCTCTCCCATTGTTGATGACAAAACTCCCCTATGGGGCTGAGCTGCATAACGCCCTCTTGTACTTTGCCGAAGTAATGTCGCTTATCCTTAGTGCAGATAGTTATGAAGTAAATGCCTGCTTTGTAATCGTGAAAAGAAGCACGGGGAGATTTGCGATCATTGTAACAAGGAGGACACATAATAAGGTAAATGCTTGAGATACGATGCAAAAGTAACAATAACTGAGAGACCCCGCCACATTGAGTGACAGATTTTGTAGAGATAATACGTGTAACCCGCTGTAGGGACGCTCGGCCTGAGCATCCGTTGTCGAACGAAAGTTACAGCATCGTCACGCTGGTTCGGGGACGGACGCACAGACCGTGCGTCCCTACAAAGGGTTACACGTATCGCTGGTTCGGGGACGAGTTACTCGTATCGATTTGACACGACGAGTTACTCGTTTCTATTTGATACGACGGATGCTGTAACCTTTGATACCCCCCCAAAGGGCTACTCGTCTCATCGAGCTACCCAATTAGCCGAATGGACCTCTGAGTACGTTGGTTCCGAAATTTATTGTACCTTTGCTTCCACAATCCGAGGGGGCGTGTGACTATTACAGCGAGGTCGCAAGATAGCCACCCAAGGAGGTACTATGCGGAAATAGCTCAGTTGGTAGAGCATCAGCTTCCCAAGCTGAGGGTCGCGAGTTCGAGCCTCGTTTTCCGCTCCAGGTGAGTAAGCGATTTATAGAGCGGCACTTGTCGCTCTATTTTCGTATTAATAGGGCAAGTCTTAGTGCAATTGCCCTATGTCGGAGAAGACAAAGAGAGAGGATAGATCCGTATAGACCTATCCTCTCTTTGTGTTGGTAGGGGGACTAGTGGCGATGCACTAGTCTCGTATTGGAACTAGCTTGCTGAGCTACGCCTCCTTGCCGAGGAGTATCTCGAGGCACTTAGCAGCTGAGTAGGCGACAGGTGTACCTGGGCCGAAGATAGCTGCGACACCTGCCTTGTAGAGGAAGTCGTAGTCCTGAGCTGGGATGACACCACCAGCGGTGACGATGATGTCGGGACGTCCGAGCTTGCGTAGCTCCTCGATGACCTGCGGGATGAGCGTCTTGTGTCCTGCTGCCAGTGAGCTGACGCCTAGGATATTGACGTCGTTCTCGACAGCCTGACGAGCACTCTCCTCAGGGGTTTGGAAGAGAGGACCCATATCGACATCAAAGCCGCAGTCGGCATAGCCAGTGGCTACTACCTTGGCACCACGGTCGTGACCGTCTTGTCCCATCTTGGCAATCATAATACGAGGCTGACGCCCCTCACGCTGTGCAAACTCCTCGGCAAGCTGCTTGGCATACTCCAGCTGCTTGTCCTGTCCTGACTCTTTTGAATACACGCCACTGATCGTTCTAATTACTGCACTATATCGTCCGACGACCGCCTCGCAAGCGTCGGATATTTCGCCTAGCGAGGCACGCAGACCTGCTGCCTTGACGGCTAGCTCGAGGAGGTTGCCCTGCTTGGTGCGTACGCACTCGGTGATCTCCTTAAGAGCAGCCTGTACAGCCTGCTCGTCGCGATGAGCGCGTAGGTCCTCTAGACGAGCCACCTGGCTCTGACGTACGGAGGTATTGTCGATCTCTAGGATCTCGATCGGATCCTCGTGATCTAGGCGGTACTTATTGATACCGATGATCACCTGCTGGTTCGAGTCAATACGAGCCTGCGTACGTGCGGCTGCCTCCTCGATACGCATCTTGGGGAGGCCTGTCTCGATAGCCTTGGCCATACCACCGATCTTCTCGACCTCTTGGATATGCTCCCAAGCTCTGTGAGCAATCTCGTCCGTGAGGGTCTCTATATAATAGGAGCCACCCCAAGGATCGATAGAGCGACAGACCTGCGTCTCCTTTTGGATATAGATCTGCGTATTACGAGCGATACGAGCCGAGAAGTCGGTCGGCAAGGCGATCGCCTCATCGAGCGCATTGGTGTGTAGCGACTGCGTGTGACCGAGGGCTGCTGCCATAGCTTCGATACAGGTACGCCCGACGTTGTTGTAGGGATCCTGCTCGGTGAGCGACCATCCCGAGGTCTGGCAGTGCGTACGGAGCATGAGCGACTTAGGATTCTCAGCGCCAAAGCTTTTGACCACCTTAGCCCATAGCATACGTGCGGCACGCATCTTAGCGATCTCCATAAAGTGGTTGACGCCGATGCCCCAGAAGAAGGAGAGACGTGGCGCAAACTTATCCACGGGGATGCCTGCATTGATACCAGCGCGAAGGTACTCGATACCGTCGGCGATGGTGAAGGCGATCTCGATGTCGGCCGTAGCACCAGCCTCCTGCATGTGGTAACCCGAGATGGAGATAGAGTTGAACTTAGGCATCTTCTGCGAGGTGTACTCAAAGATGTCAGCGATAATCTTCATCGAGAATTCAGGCGGATAGATGTAGGTGTTGCGCACCATAAACTCTTTGAGGATATCGTTCTGAATGGTACCAGCCATCTCCTCAAGCTTAGCGCCCTGCTCCAGTCCTGCATTGATGTAGAAAGCGAGGACGGGAAGGACAGCGCCATTCATCGTCATGGAGACAGACATCTTGGCTAGAGGGATACCATCGAAGAGCACCTTCATATCCTCCAGCGAGCAGATAGAGACACCCGCCTTACCCACATCGCCTACGACACGTGGGTGGTCAGCATCGTAACCACGGTGTGTCGGGAGGTCGAAAGCGACTGATAGTCCCTTCTGACCACTCGCTAGGTTACGACGGTAGAAGGCGTTACTCTCCTCAGCCGTTGAGAAGCCAGCGTACTGACGTATCGTCCACGGACGGAACGGGTACATCAAGCTATACGGACCACGGAGGAAGGGGGGCAGACCTGACACGTAGTCGAGGTGCTCTAGCTCCTCTATATCGTCAGCCGTGTAGACTGGCTTGACTTTGATCTGCTCGGGCGTAGTCCAGTTCGCCTCTAGAGCATGCTCCTTGCCCCACTTAGTGGCATCGGTGCGTCCAAACTGAGAGTGACTGAGGTCAATCTCTTTATATAATGGCTTTGTCATTTGTGTGTGTTTCTTAGAGGGTTACTACGCTAGTCCAAAGAGCTTGTTGAAGTGCTGCAGAGTCTCCAACACGTTACTACGGACATGGATAAAGTGCTCGATGCCGAGAGCCTGCAGTTGCTCCGTGCAGGCAGGATTGCCCGCTACGACAAACTGCGCTCTGCCGTCAAGTAGACGGAATGCCTCGGGAGCGTAAGTCTCATACTCATCGTCGCTAGAGCAGAGTACCACGATGTCTGCCTTAGCAGCGACAGCTGCGTCGATACCCTCTTGGACTGTCTCAAAGCCGAGGTTGTCGATGAGCTTGTAGCCGGCACAGCCGAAGAAGTTGCCCGAGAACTGTGAGCGAGCGAGTCTCATCGCTAGATTGCCGATCGTCAGCATAAAGACGACAGGCTGCTTGCCACGCTCTGTCGTCAAGCGTAGCTCCTCAAACTGATTAGCACCACGGTCGAAGTTGAGGGGCTGTAGTCCCTCCTGCTGCTTTTCTCCAGCAGAGCAACCGCACCCCGTCGTGATGACAGCGGGTGTCGCGAGCTTCTCGTGAGCTGTCTCCGTGAAGTTCGGAAATTCGTTGGTACCCAGTAGGGTCTCCTTGCGCTTGGCGACCGCTGCGTGACGCTCCGTATTGGTCTCCTGGAGATCACGCTGTAGTGCTCCCGTGGTGACAAAGCTCTCGAAGCCACCCTCGCTAGCGCTGATCTCACCAAAGAGCTGCCAAGCTTGCTCGGCGATCACATTGGTCAGCGTCTCTATGTAGTAAGAACCAGCAGCGGGGTCGACAACCTTGTCGAAGTGACTCTCCTCGCTCAGGAGGAGCTGCTGATTGCGTGCGATACGCTCGGAGAAGTCGGTGCTCTCCTCGTAAGCAATGTTGAAGGGTAGGACCGTGATCGAGTCGACACCGCCCAGCGCTGCTGACATCGTCTCCGTCTGCGAGCGGAGCAGGTTGACATAAGCGTCATAGATGGTCATATTCCACTGCGAGGTGGTAGCGTGCTGGCAAATCTTAGCGGCATCGCCCTTGTACTGGTCACCATGTGCTCCGATGATCTCGGCCCATAGCCAGCGTGCAGCACGGAACTTCGCCATCTCCATAAAGTAGCTCGAGCTAATGCCGAAGTGGAACTTGATCCTCCGAGCGATCTCCTCGACATTATGACCACGAGCCACCATCTGGTCGAGTACCTCCGCACCCCAAGCGAGTGCATAGGCGAGCTCCTTGACGATGCCTGCACCAGCGTTGCTCAGCATCGAGGCCTCTACGATGTAAAGGCGCATCTGTGGGATAGGCTTGGCAATGTTGTAGAGCTGCTCTAGCGTGTCGTAGCGCTTGTCATCGACGACACCCTTCATAAGCTCTCGCTTGAAGGGATTGTACTCGATAGCACCTCTTACGGCAGCGCCGTCGATCTGATGCTTCTGCACGTAGGCGACAAAGAGCTCTGCCAGCTTGACCGTACAAGATACACAGGTCGAGAGATTGATCTCTACAGCGGTCAGATCTATTCCCTTGAGGAGTGTCTCAAGGGTTTCGGCAGAGAGGATCGTCTTAGAGATGTTGAATCCGAGGGAAGTGACTCCCTTGTTGAGTATATCTAGCGCCTTAGCGTTCGCCTCGGCGGGATCCTTAACCTTAATGTCTTGGCGTACGAGCCACTCATTGTTTAGCTTCGTCGATCGCACGTAGGGGTATTCACCAGGTAGTGCTAGACGTGAGGCATATTGAGCAATGTCTTCGCGTCTGTACATAGGCTGTAGGTTAAAGCCTTCAGGCGTACGCCATACGAGCCGCTTGTCAAAGGAGGCACCCTTGAGATCGACTGTGACTTTCTCCAGCCACTGCTCTTTGCTTACGGGGGGGAAGTCCCCAAAGAGCCGTTCTCTTTTATTTGCCATATCGTATATGTGTGTGTTGTGTGAATTGATTACGCAAAGGTGCAGCAATGAGGACTCTCTCCTATCGAATAGGAGCTAGTCGACTATGTTGCTACCCGCAAAGATAACTATTTCTATTTAATAGAGCGTCACCTGCACCTATTGTCATCACGACAATAGTGCCAAAGACTAGAGATCCGTGAAGCTCTTGCGACGCAAGACGAAGTCGCGTCCGAGGTACTTCTCACGCACGAGAGCGTTCTCAGCGAGCTGCTCGGCAGTACCCTGAAAGAGCACCTTACCCTCGAAGAGCAGATAGGCACGATCGGTGATGCTGAGCGTCTCGTTGACATTGTGGTCGGTGATCAGGATGCCGATGTTGCGCTGCTTGAGCTTGGCAACGATAGACTGTATGTCCTGCACAGCGATCGGGTCGACACCTGCGAAGGGCTCGTCGAGCATGATAAACTTAGGATCGATGGCAAGACAGCGAGCTATCTCGACACGCCTACGCTCACCACCCGAGAGTCTGTTACCCTGGTTGGTGCGTACCTTATGAAGACCAAACTCATCGAGCAGTGTCTCCAATCTTTCCCGCTGCTGGTCTGGTGTGAGCGGGGTCATCTCTAGCACCGCCTTGATATTGTCCTCTACCGAGAGCTTTCTAAAGACCGACGCCTCCTGCGCTAGATAGCCGATCCCAAGGCGAGCACGCTGATAGACTGGGAGCTTCGTGATGTCCTGCTCATTGAGGAATATCTTGCCCCCATTAGGTACGACCAGTCCCACCGTCATATAGAAAGTGGTCGTCTTGCCCGCACCATTAGGCCCTAGTAGCCCGACGATCTCTCCTTGTCGTAGCTCAATAGAGACATCGTTGACCACGGTGCGACTGCGGTAACGCTTCACCAGATGCTCCGTACGCAAGAGTCCCGTCTCACCTTTGTGGCGATCAGGAGAGAGTGCCTCAGTGGTATCTATAGTGTCTGTCATAAGCTATACAAAGAGTAAGATGAGTAGCTGTGCGGTGATGATACGGACGAACATACCGAGCGGGTAAACCGTAGCGTATGCGACCGTGTGCTTGCTCCCCTTGAGTCTGTCACCGACCACCTCCAGAGCCATCGGGTTCGCCATGCTACCACACACCACCCCACACATGGTGGCGTAGTCCCCCCGCTTGCGACGTAGCATATACCAGCCGACCAGTAGGATAGGTAGCACCGTCAGCAAAGCGCCATAGCCGAGCCATACCAACCCTTGAGTACTAAAGAGTATGTCAAAGAAGCCAGCGCCCGACGAGAGTCCCAGACAGCCCAGGTAGAGGATTAGTCCCAACTGCCGCACCAGTAGACTCGCGCTATTGGTGACATAAGTGGTTACATGCATACGAGGGCCGAAGGCTCCCATCAGGATACCGATGATGATACCGCCACCAGCCAGCCCCAGTCGTATAGGCATACTCACACCAGGTATATAGAAAGGTATCATACCAACGAAAACGCTGATGAAAAGGCCGATGAAAAGCCCTAACAGGTTGGGAGCGTCCAAGTCCTTGATCTCGTTGCCAATCTTTGCAGCGACCGCATCGGTGGCCTCCTTGGAACCCACCACAGTCATGCGGTCTCCCAGCTGTAGATGAAGGTCGGGCGAGGTGAGTAGCTCGATGCCCGCACGATCGATGCGCGTCACATTGACTCCGTAGTCATTGCGTAGGTGCAGGGTGCTGAGGCGCACACCATTGTACTCCTTGCGTGTGAGGACGAGTCGCCTAGAGACGAGACTCTGGTCCACATTATCCCAGTCAATGTCAGAGCGGTTCCAATCCTTTGCCACCTTTTTGCCAAAGAATAGCTCCAGCCGAGGCACCTCCCGCTCGTCCGAAACGATCAGCAGGCGATCACCCTCTAGTAGTTGTGTCGTCGAGTCAGGAGATAGCGCCTTGCCGTCACGCCATATACGACTGATTACAAAGGGTGTCTCAGCGACCCGTGAAACCTCCGAGATGGTCTTGCCGACCACCCCCATATTCTTCACTTCGTACTCGCTAAAGAAGGCTACGCGCTCCTCCTCGTCAGACTGCCCCTTGGCACGTTTCTTTGCTAAGGGAGCTAGCACGTAGAGCGCTAGTATGACTCCCACCACACCAAAGGGGTAGGTGATCGCACATGCCAGTGCCATCTCAGCCAGCATGCTCTGCCCCTCAGCACCGACGCTCGGTAAGCTACTCTGCGCTGCAGCTAGCGCTGGCGTATTGGTCGTAGCACCCGATAGGATGCCGACCCACTGACTGATGGGTAGCTCAGAGACGAAGAAGAGACCCACGACGAGTGCTAGGTCGACCGCCACGATGAGGAGCGAATCAAGGTTGTCCCGTATGCCACCCTTCTTGAGTGAGGGGAAGAATGCGGGCCCCACCTGAAGACCGAGGGCGTAGATAAAGAGGATCAGCCCGAAGTTCATCCCAAAGTCTAGCGTCCCCGCCTCTAGCGTGATACCCCAGTAGGAGAGTAGGATGCCGACGAAAAAGACGAAGGTCACCCCCAGTGAGATACGGGCTATACGGATACGCGCCAAGAGCAACCCCACCAGAGAGACCAGTGAGATCACAATAATCGATTGAGGCACCGATGGTATGACGAAGAGTTCGTTGAGAAAAGCTCGCAGACTATCCATACATGTAGTTAGAAATAGAAGGTCAGCCCCCACTTAGGAGCCACGCAGACGGGAGGGCATATCGTCTTGATGAGACGCTCCAATAGTTACGCAAAGATACACAGAATCATATTAACGGAGCATATCCATTCGCACCGACCTCGTCGGGGTTGTTTTGACTTTTGCAGCGCTTCTCACGTGGATATTGTCGATTCTCCACGTAGCAAAAGAAAATTCTCCACGTAGGAGAGAAATAAAACTTCGGAGGAATCAAATGATATGTCCGAAGAAATGTTTCTCGCCTACGTGGAGAATCTTTTTCCTCCACGTGGATATTTGCAGTTCTCCACGTGGAGATCGGAAAGCGCTAACGATGGATCAGCTTCAACGTATGATGAGTCGCACAGCATCCATACCCTTAGCGTGCAGAATGTATGCGCCCTGTGGCAAGGTCAGTGTCTCTCGATCACCCGCCTTCATAGTCTGAGTCCATATCGTCTTGCCATCTACCGCAAAGATTGTTGCGACAACGCTCTGCGTAGCCTGTAGCGTGAGCTCTCGCCCACTGACACTCGTCTGTAGTGGAGTCTCTACCGTCATAGAGCGATCTATCGAGTTGCCTCCTTGTGCTGGTACGACGATCGGCTTGCTACGATAGCTCTTGACATCTGACGCTAGTAGCGGATAGGCGTTCGTCTGCATAGTGCAGAGAACCTTCGTCGGCTCTTCAAACTTAAATGTGAACTTGCCCTCGACGACATCATAATGTATACCCTCCATAATAAACTGCGACTCGTCATCGGCATGTAGCCAAATGTAAGTAGTGGGCTGAGGAGTCGTCTCCACACCAATTAAGTTGTCAAACATGGAGAGATCTATCGTACACCCATCGATCATCTCGGGCGTAATCTCAAAAGACTCTTGTGGCGCATACAGATATTTACTCATTGCTCCTTGGGTCGGCAGCATATACATCGGGATCGCATTATAGGAACAGTCTAGCTCCTCAAGGGTCTCTCTCGATGAGGGCATCGTGAGGCTTCTCAGCTTGTTGTGCGACACATTAACCTGCTTCAGATGAGTCTGTTCGCTCAGATCTAGAGCGCTTAGCGCATTGAGTGCTAGCGTCAGCTCCTCGAGCTCTGTATAGGGAGAGAGATCGATCTCGGTGATTGTACCGCTTCGCAGGGAGAGCTTCTTGAGGTGCTTAGCTTGCGGTAGTCGCACCTGACTCATATAGCAACCATTGGCCGAGATCTCTTCACACTGTACAAAGGCTGAGAGGTCAAGCTCAGGCAGACGGTTATTGTCCAGGATCAGTCGCTTGACTGGGCAAGGCTCCGTCGTGGGTGCAAACTGGATCAAGCCACAAAGCTCTGGGAGTCGCATCAAGTCTAGCTCTGCACACTGTATCTGGACGGTATGCTGGCGATCAACTTTGGCATCGAGGAAGTTGTGCTTTAGCGTCACAGGCTCAACCCCTAGGAGTACCTCCTCAAAGGATCCGTCACCCCAATCTACTACGCAGGGACTCTCCTCACGAGTAGCACTGAGCTGCAGGTCAAAGGTCAAGCCCTCTGTCGTAAACATGTCCGTTACAAACGCTGCATGCACCTGCTCCAGCTTCTTCTCGGCACCCTTTAGCTCTATCGGCATAATGCCATAGCAGTCGTTGATGTTGTTGAGTCGTGGCAAGGCACTATTGGCGACAACACAATAGATGGCTCGCTCAGGCTCTTGATGAAAGGTGAAGACACCGTCACGCTCTGTGTAGGTCGCAGGGTCAATCCGCAGGGCTGGGTTGGCGTTATTCCCTTTATTGTCGAAGTAATACCACTCGAAGGTCGATTGAGTCCCCTCAAAGTCTAGCAGCTCGGTCAGATCTACCGTCAGACCATTTATCTTATCTGCAGGGAGATAGATGGGGCGCATCGGTCCATAAGTATAGATCATACCAGAACGCTTCTCGGGGAAGTCTGCGAGCGAGAGCCTATTCCTCGAGAAGTCGACACTAGTCACCGATGCGGGGAGCAGGAGCGAGGCGATCTCGTTGTTATTGCAGATGACTGTGGTGAGCTTGTCACAGCCCGAGAGGTCGAGCCGCTGGATCTTATTGTTGGCACAGGATAGCTTCTCTAGGCTGTGGCAGTCGGTCACGGTAAGCTCCGTGACACTCTTATTACTTATAGCCCAAAACTCTATGAAGTCAGCCCCCCATACCTGTACCTGATGCTCACTACGAGTAGCCATATCGGCAAAACTATAGTAGACCACCTCCGAGTAGCCACTCCCGTAGCGCTCCTGCACATCTGTGCCGTCACCGTAGTCTATATAATAGGTAGAGCCTTTGGGCGCCTTGATCTTCATAGCAAACTGCTCTGTCGTGCTGCTATTCGTCTGCATCGTCGTCCGCAAGGTAATCTCTTGCGCCGTCACGGGAAGAGAGAGGAGCATGATGGCCAGCACGGTGGCGCAGTGGAGTAAGTGGGGTCTTTTCATATTCAAGGATTTGATTGTTATATCTATGCGCAAGCGAATTGTGTCAAGGCATTCGCTTGTGTGCAAAGATACTCCATTTTTTCAGTTGCTCCTTTTGTGCAACTATCGGTCGCTACTTGTCAGCTTGTAATGAGACCTTGCAGAGTTGAGATAAGTTTATCGACCCTTTAACGCACGGAATACGACCCGCAACAAGGACAACGGCTTCGCCCACGATAAGGTAGGCGCAGCCGTTGTTGCGTTATCCAATAGCCACGTTTGGGAGCTTTTGCAGTGTGGCATCGAATAGTTTTTTTGGACGATCGGAGCGGTATCTGTTTGTCAATAGTATATTTTAGCGTAACTTTGTGGCAATCTAGACTACGTGAAATAATAACGATATATCAAATATACTCATGCAGAACAAAGGATTTGTGATCCTCTTCGCCTCTCTACTGACGATCATCTGCGCTTTCTACATCTCCTTTACCCCGGTGGTAAGGCACTATGATCAGAAGGCGCTGGCGATGACCGCAGCTGGCGAGGATGGCAAAGCGTATCTCGACTCAATGGCCAACGAGAAGGTGTGGTTTGGCTACACGCTCAAGAAAGCCCGCAACCAGCAGATAGGACTCGGACTAGACCTCAAGGGCGGTATGAACGTCGTCCTCAAGGTCAATGGACGTGACCTCCTACGCAACCTCTCGGGACATAACCAGTCTCCCGCTTTCATCGAGGCGATCGATAAGGCAGCCAAAGAGGGCGGTAATGACTTCGTTGGGACTTTTGTAAAGGCTTACAAAGAGCTCGAACCCTCAGGCTCGCTCGCTGTCATCTTTAGCAATGGCCCGCTTCGTGATGTCATCTCCCCTAAGTCTAGCGATCAGGAGGTTATAAAGGTGCTTCAGGAGAAGTACAGCAGTGCTATCGATGCTGCTATCAACGTACTCAAGACCCGTATCGACCGCTTTGGTGTGGTCGCACCAAACGTACAGCGCATCGAGGGACAGGGGCGTATCCTTGTCGAGCTGCCAGGTGTCACAGAGCCACAGCGTGTCCGTGAGCTACTACAGCGCAGCGCTAACCTACAGTTCTGGCGCACCTACACCTACGATGAGATCGTTAGCGACCTCGTCGATGCTAACAATCGTCTCACAGCTATGGCAAACGGCAACGACCTGACGCCTGCTGATACGACCGCTAGCGAGGCTGACTCGACAGCCGTAGAGACACCAGCTGCCACAGATGTAGAGGATGTCCTCTTTAGCAAGCTCAACCTGACCAATCGTGGTACCATCGTGGGCTATGCTCGTCGTGCGGATCTAGACAAGATCGATGAGATGCTCGAGGAGGCGCACAAGCAGAAGGTGATCCGTGAGGATCTGATGCTGCTATGGGGCAACTCACCTGTTAAGAACCCACAGACAGGTAAGGAGACAGACATCTACGAGCTATACGCTATCCGTGGTAACCGCAATGCGCTCCCCGATCTAGGTGGTGAGGTGGTCACCTCGGCACGTAGTGAGGTACGCAACGACCTAGGTCAGAACCGTCCCATCGTCACGATGACTATGAACGATGAGGGGGCTCGTAAGTGGGCTCGCCTGACGGGTGACAACATAGGCCGAAACATCGCTATCGTCCTCGATGGTGTCGTCTACTCGGCACCTAATGTCAATAACGAGATCACGGGCGGACGCTCTGAGATCTCTGGAGCCTTTACTGTCGATGAGACGACCGACCTTGCTAACGTCCTCAACTCAGGACGTATGGAGGCTTCTGTCGAGATCGAGCAGGAGAGTGTCGTCGGCCCGACCCTCGGTAGCGAGTCTATCAAGGCTGGTATCATCTCCTTTATCATTGCGATCATCCTGCTGATGATCTATATGTGTCTCGCTTACGGTCTCATCCCAGGTCTCATCGCCGATGGTGCTCTGATCCTCAACAGCTTCTTCACGCTCGGTGTCTTGGCCTCATTCCACAGTGTCTTAACGCTGTCTGGTATTGCGGGACTTGTGCTGACGCTCGGTATGGCGGTGGATGCGAACATTCTGATCTTCGAGCGTATCAAGGAGGAGCTACGTGCTGGCAAGTCTATGACGCGTGCTATACAGGACGGTTACGGCAATGCTTTCTCAGCAATCTTTGACTCCAACCTCACGACCGTCATCACGGGCGGTGTACTCTATGCCTTTGGTACAGGTCCTATCCGTGGCTTCGCTACGACGCTCATCATCGGTGTCATCGCTTCCTTTATCACGGCTGTCTTCCTGACACGTATCGTGGTCGAGGCGCTCGATAAGAAGGGACGTATGGACAAGGTCACCTATACGACCTTCCTCACACGCAACCTGCTAAACAACCCCACGTACAAGATCCTCGAGAACCGCAACAAGGGCTTCATCATCTTTGGCTCTATCCTCGTACTCGGTCTCATTGGCTCGTTCGTATGGGGTCTCAATAGAGGTATCGAGTTCTCAGGCGGTCGTAACTATATCGTCGCCTTCGAGCAGCAAGTCTCTTCGACTGAGGTACGTGAGGCACTTATGCAGCCCCTAGAGGAGCGTGTCCTCGTGACCTCTATCGGTACGGAAGGCAATCAGGTACGTATCTCGACCAACTATGGTCTCGGTATGGCTCAGGAGAGTGAGGACGAGGAGCTACTCGTCATCGGTAAGATCTTCGAGGGAGTACAGAAGTTCCTCCCACAGGGTACGACCCAGCAGGAGTTTGTCGACAACTATGTCGTCAGCTCACAGCGTGTCAGCCCGAGTATGTCTAAGGACATCTCTCGTCAGGCTATCATCGCGGTGATCCTCTCCCTGATCTTCATGGGCCTCTACATCTTGCTCCGCTTCCGCAACTGGGCCTTCTCGCTAGGTGCCTTTGCTTCTGTGGCTACCACCACGCTACTCATCGTGGCGAGCTACATATTGCTCTGGCAGATTATGCCCTTCACGATGGAGCTGGATCAAAACTTCATCGCAGCGCTACTAGCGATCATCGGATACTCGATCAACGACGTGGTCGTCGTCTTCGACCGTGTTCGTGAGACGCTACACAACTATCCGAACAGAGATGAGAAGCTGGTGATGAATGAAGCACTCAATAGCACGCTAGCTCGTACCGTACAGACGACCTTCTCGACCTTCCTAGTGGTCTTCATCATCTTTATCCTCGGTGGAGCCTCTATGCGTAGCTTTACCTTTGCGCTACTCATCGGTATCGTCTATGGTATCTTCTGTACGCTCTTCGTCGCATCGCCTATTGCTTACCTAGTACGCAATAAGCAGCAACAGAAGAAGCTCGCAGCAGCTAAGAAGTAAGCACACCTCTGCTCGCTCTCTAGGTAGAGCAGATAGAGCAAGGTAAAATCAACGTCGGAGCCTACCCACACGATCGTGGATAGGCTCCGACTGCTGTTGAGGCGGTGGGGTAGAGACTACTCTCTCTAATCTCTAACCTCTAATCTCCAACATCTAACCTCTAAATTCGTACCTTTGTGGCACATCTAAGATACTTATCCTCTTATGACATCAAAAGTTTCAGAACAGAAGCTCTCTATCGCGCAGTCGGTAGCTCATCGTTTGCTCGCTATCCAGGCTGTCGAGCTTCGTCCAGACGCACCCTTTACGTGGGCTTCTGGGTGGCTTAGCCCCATTTACTGTGACAACCGCAAGACGCTCTCTTATCCTGAGCATCGTAGCTATATCAAGCAAGCTTTTGCGCTCCAGGTGAGCGACCGCTACCCCGATGCGGAGGTGGTCGCTGGTGTTGCCACGGGAGCTATCTCGTGGGGAGCCTTGGTGGCAGACGAGCTGGGGTTGCCTTTCGTCTATGTACGCTCCTCCGCTAAGGATCATGGCAAGCAAAACCTCATCGAGGGATATCTTCCCGAGGGAGCTCGTGTCGTAGTCATCGAGGATCTGATCTCTACGGGCGGCAGTAGTATGAAGGCTGTCGAAGCGCTACAAGCAGCAGGCGCACAGGTCGAGGGACTTATGGCGGTCTACACGCATGGCTTCGCTGAGGCCGAGGAGCTCTTCGCTAAGGCTGGCGTAGAGATGCGCACCTTGACCGATTACAACGAAGTGATTCGTCAGGCTGTCTCTGCGGGTTATGTCTCTGAGCGTGACCTGGAGATGCTTGCTCAGTGGCGCGAGAACCCGAGCCAGTGGGGACGCTAGCATTGACCATAACTTAGCTTACACATCCCATTCCTATGACGATACAAAGCCAACCCATCGCCTCTACTTACAGCTGTGAGGCGATCTATCGAAAGATCAGCGACCTGACCAATCTCGAGGAGGTACAACAGCTCCTAGAGGAGAAGCAGGTCAAGGTTGTTTCACTCAGTAGCGATCGCTGCGAGGTGCAGGCGCAGGTGATGAAGTTCCCTGCAGATATCGCACTCGTTGTCTCAGAGCGTATCCCCACCGAGGAGGTGCGCTATCAAGTAGAGCACGAGATGATGCCCGCCAATGTCTCCATACGGATCACCCCCCAGGAGACGGGAAGTAGCACCTTAGTTGTCTCACTAGATGCCAAGCTCAACCCCTTTGTCGCTGGTATGGTAAAGCCTCACCTCAAGGAGGCTGTGCAGTACATTGCCAATGTGCTGGGGCAGATGCGCTACGACGCATAGTCTAAAGCTAGGATCAGAACGAGGATGAAGGGTCTCCGCATAATGCTTTTATCGCTCCTGACGCTCCTACTACTGGGGTGTCAAGGCGAGGTGCAGTATGCCACGCCCCTGCGTCCAGTGCACTATGAGTTATACTTCGCTACTAATGGACGAGCGCTCACAGCCACTGGGGGGTATATGCGCATCACGAGACCCAGCACAGCGACCTCAGCCGTTGGCTTCGGAGGCATCTTGGTCATTCACGGCTTCGCAGGAAGCGGTATGGCCGATTACTACTACGCCTACGACCTTGCCTGTCCTAAAGAGCTTGACCCTACAAACTCTCTGGTGGTCAATGAGAAGCTCGAGGCGGTCTGTCCGAAGTGTCATAGTCGCTTTAGCATCGTTTACGGCGGGGGGACGCCCGTCCAAGGGCCTGCTCAAAGCCCCCTCCTGCCTTACCGTGTGCTGCCCATCGATGGGGGTATACTGATCACTGCACCTGAGCTATGAGCAAGCTAGTCCGACACCTTCTCAACCTCCTCGTCTTGTGGAGTCTCTTGGCGACAGCCGTCAGGGCGCAGTCGCGCTACGATTACGACATACCGCTGCCAGGATTTGACAAAGATCCCAACGAACTGATCTATCGTGGCGAGACGCTCCACAGCTATCTGATCAATCCCTACACGGGAGCGCTCTATGCGGCACGTCCCGACACGCTCAGCACGCTCTTTCACGATCAGGTCAAAGCGGAGAGCCGCTCCATTGTGATGGCTTACCTAGGGAACTTGCGCTCTCCGTGGGTCGATATGGACTACTTCAACCGTCTGCGTCCGCAGCATCGCTTCCTCTACGATCAGACGCTCTCGGGCTTCGTATGGGACGAGTCTAATAGGCTCTTCTATCGCACGAAGACCCCCTTCTCCAAGCTCTTCTATCAGCGCAATGGAGATGCCCAGAGACGAGAAGAGCAGTTTGATGCGACGATCGCCTTCAACCTCAGCAAGCGCCTAGCGATGGGGGCCGACTTCAACTACACCTACTCGCCTGGCTACTACATAGGCAACCGCACCAAGAGCTGTGACTATCGCCTCTTTGCGACGCTGACCCTAGACCGCTACGAGGCGTACCTCACGGGCGGGGGCAACTTCGCACGGATCACGGAGAATGGCGGTATCCTCGATGATGGCTATGTCAATGACCCTACACGGGGCAGCTCTGCTCGGCGCAACCTAAAGAGCCACGAGATACCCGTTCGTCAGGCTGAGCAAGTATGGAACGGTATAGACGATGCTCACTTCTTCCTCTCGCATCGCTACAACTTCGGCTCCTATCGGCCTCGCACTGCTAGCGACTCGCTGACTATCTTTGGCGAGCGCCGTGCCGAGACCGATACGACACACTTCGTGCCAATAGCTAGTGTAGGGCATATATTGAGCTTCAGACAAGGCATCCACCAGTATGTGAATCGCAACAAAGCCACCTGGGAGCAGTACCCCAACCACTACTCCTATATGCACAAAGGTCCCTCGGGTGCGCTCGACTCGCTCTACGTATTTTCCGAGGATAGCACCCGACGGTGGCAGCTGGACAATAGCTTCGTCCTCTCGCTCCGTGAGGGCTTCAGACCATGGGTCAAGTTTGGTCTAGAGGCTTATGTGCGGCTGGAAAACAAATACTACTACAACCCCGACTCGATCTATCTGGAGCACCCCGGACATAGCACTATGGACCTAGTCGTGGGCGGACGCATAGCACGTACCTCCGGACAGTTGCTCAACTTCGATGCGCAGCTCGAGAGTACCCTCCTAGGCGAAAACATCGGCTCCGTACTGGCGCAAGGCGGTATCAGCACTTCGTTCCGTCTCTGGAGCTTCCCCGTAGGACTGCGTGCCTGGGGCAACTTTGAGAATCGCCGCCCAGACTACTTCATTCGGCACTTTCACGGCACCTTCCATCGCTGGGACAGAGACTTCGGCTATGAGCGTCGGCTGGCCTTCGGAGGGCGACTCACGCTCGACAAGCTAGGCACCTCGCTGAGTGTCGAGACCGCTACCCTGCAGAACCAGCTCTACTGGACTTCGCAAGGGCTCGTCGAGCAGTGCGCTGACCCGATACAGATTCTCTCGTCACGCCTGCAACACGCCTATAAGTGGGGGTGGCTAGCCTGGAGACTGCAAGCCCTCTACCAGCTCTCCACACGTCAGGAGGTGATGCCTCTGCCTACGCTGAGCCTCTACGGAACTGTCTACACAGACTTCTTCTACGCTCATGTCTTACGAGTTATGCTGGGTGTGGATTGCCGCTGGCATACGCGATACTACGCTCCTTACTATGAGCCTGCGGTCATGCAGTTTGTCAATCAGACGGAGACGAAGTATGGCAACTTCCCTCACCTAAACGCTTTCGTCAGCTTTCAGCTCAAGCGCGCACGCTTCTTTGTCGAGTACTACAATCTCGGCGACCTCTTTATCTCACCCTCTGAGCGCTTCTCGGCAGCGCACTACCCGATCAATCCGCCCGTTGTCCGCCTCGGCATCTCGCTCGATCTGAATAAGTGATATGTTGGGGTAGCGGATTGTTGTCAAACGAGATTATTGGCGATAGCCACGTAGGAAATGTCAAATCCCCACGTGGCTATCGTCTAGGAGTTGTCTCGCTGTGTCGATGACTGCGACTGTCCTTTGCTTTTTTAGGGCTGACGGCAGCGCTATCGGCGAGCGTACTGTGAGCGACCGAGCGAGTAGACGTCTCCTCCGAGGCTGTCTACAGCTACGATGACCGGGAGCTCCTCGACACGTAGCTTGCGGATTGCTTCGGGCCCTAAGTCATCGAAGGCGATCACCTCAGCCTCCTTGACGCACTTGCCCATCAGAGCGGCGGCTCCACCGATGGCGGCAAAGTAAACACCCTGGTACTTCTTGATCGCATCAACGACCTCTGGGCTACGCAAGCCCTTACCGATCATCACACGCAGCCCCTGGGCTATAAGCCTAGGTGAATAAGCATCCATACGTCCTCCCGTAGTGGGGCCCACGGAGCCTATAGGCTGTCCTGGCTTAGCGGGGCAAGGCCCAGCATAGTAAACGACCTGACCAGCGAAGTCAAAGGGCATCTCCTCGCCTCGCTCGAGCATCTCGACAAGACGCAGATGCGCTGCATCACGTGCTGTATAGATAGTCCCCGAGATGTAGCACATATCTCCCGCTCTGAGCGGAGTAATCATCTCTGTCGTAAAGGGGGCTCTGAGTATCTTCTTCTCTTCCATGTCTCTAGTTGTTTATAGTACACCCTCTGCATGACGTGTGGCGTGGCAACTGATATTGACCGCCACAGGTAGTCCAGCAATGTGTGTCGCACCCGTATTGATGGCGACAGCCAAGGCGGTGGTGTCTCCACCGAAGCCCGCTGGCCCGATGCCCATCTTATTGATCTCTTGGAGTAGCTCCTCCTCGATCTCAGCCACTGCGGGATCGGGATGACGCTCACCGATAGGACGTAGTAGAGCACGCTTAGCAAGCTCAGCAGACCGCTCCATCGTACCACCGATGCCGATGCCGACGATAATCGGCGGACAGGGATTGCCCCCAGCGTGGGAGATGGTATCGAGGACAAACTGCTTGATGCCCGCTACCCCTTGGCTGGGGGTAAGCATCGAGAGCGCACTCTTATTTTCACTGCCGAAGCCCTTGGGCGCTACCGTGATGTGCATTTGGTCTCCAGGTACGATGCGATAGTGGATGACGGCGGGGGTGTTGTCGCCTGTGTTCTGTCGATGTATCGGATCGCTCACGACGGACTTGCGCAGGTAGCCGTGGGTGTAGCCTCTGCGGACGCCCTCGTTGATAGCGTCTTCGATCAGATCACCCTCGACGTGCAGATCTTGTCCCATATCGACGAAGATGACGGTCATACCCGTATCTTGACACATTGGGGCACGCTCACTGCGCGCTATATGGACGTTTTCGATGATCGTACTAAGTACGTTTCGTGCTAGAGGCGAGCGATCTCGCTCTGCACCCTGCTGCATAGCAGCCTCAATGTCGGGCGATAGATCGACACAAGCCTCTATGCAAAGTTTCTCCACCAAGTCTGTGATGGCTGTAGAGGATATTGTACGCATATATTAAGTGTGTAAGTAAACTGTCTTGTTAAGTAATTATGGACGAATGAGCTTGCAGCTGTACCGCTCGCCAGCGCCCCTAAGATGTACGATGTAAACGCCAGACTGCAGCGCATAGTCGGCAAGGGATAGCGACGAGCGAGTGCCTGTCAGCGGAAGCGACAAGATGCGCTGCCCAGCAGCACTATATAGCGCTACCTCTGCTGAGGCATCTCCAGCCAGCCAGGAGTCTGGCAACAAGAGGTAGAGACGCTCCCCGACGAGCATCACACGTGGCTCATCTGCAGACTCTAAAGCAGATGTACCTCCCGGCTTAAGCTTACCCAAGATGATAGGGTCTATCCAGTAGTGACCTAGGTAAGGAGCCCCCCCAGCTTGCGCAGGCTCCCAGCTTGCGCCAACTAGGTGCCACGCATAGGGAGTGGTGTGTAGTTGCGCTTTGCTCATAAGCAGTGGCGCTGACAGGGATTTGCCCTCACTCCCCTCGAGTGCTATATAGTAAGCGCCAGCGGAGAGTGTCAGTGGTGTGTCTTCTTTTGCGGGGAAGAATGCTTGGAAAGCATCCGAGAGTGTTCGCTCCTGCGGACTTTGTCCCGCATCATTCACGAGTAGATACGAAGGCTTCGGGAGCGTCTGCTCGTAGAGCTTATCGCCTGGCTCCCCCCCCTTATCGTCATAGATAGCGAGGGTCACAGGCGTCCACTCTTGCATAGCCCCCATGACTAGTACGGAGCCTAGATACTGCACAGAAGTGTCGATGTCGTAGCGCACAGCGATGCCCCCGACAGCTGCATCGAGGGTGCGAATGGCTACACTATCACGCATCAGACTATAGAGCTGGTGTGAGAGACGTATCGGGGGATTGTCAGCAAAAGGATCTAGTCCCTCCAAAGTAGTCTGCTCACTCGTCGGTGCGAGATGAGGTTGCAGGCACTTATCATCAGGGTAGCCCGTGAAGACTTCGCTCAGAGCGTAGTAATAATCATTGTACGGAGTGGAGCAGTAGGAGTTGCCTCCCGAGAGGGCACCAACGAGCCGATGCGCTCTGTCGAAGAGTCCCGACCCCGAGGAGCCACCCGCTGTTGTCCCGAGATCCCACTTCTTAATGTGTAGGTGCGAATTGACCCATCGGACTGGCACAGAAGCCATGTCGTAGCTCTCTAGAGCGGGCTTATCGTCCGAGCGGTTATAGCGTCGCACAGAGGCTTGCGGGTAATGAATGCCGATGACTGGCGCAGGGAAGTCGCGCTCAGCATTCCACCCCGCTAGGTAGGGTCGGTAGCTCTGAGGGATAGGACACTGCCCCTGAGGAGTAGCGGGCTGAATGCCCGTGATACGGAGCAGACACATATCGTGCTCCTCATTATAAGCGACCAACTCGGCTCCCGCTAGCGTTTGCTCCTCGATACCATTGACTAGAGGCTCGCCCGTGGGACTAAAGTAGTTGAAGTAAAAAACCGTCTGCTCTGCACTCTGACGCACATAGTCGATGTCTCTGCACTGATAGCTAGCATTGAGACAGTGGGCTGCTGTCAAGACAAGCGGATCCCCATCTAGTCGGCTGTTATTGATCAGCGTGCCTGACGAGAAGAACCGACCCCGCACCACTAGTAGGAGTTCGCTACGAGCGATGCGCTCCACCTCGGGGTGCCGCACCGTAGCCTCTGCACACTCAAGCCCCTTTACGACGAACCAAGGAGCGCCAGAACCCCGATGACCTCCGACTGCAGGCGGTAGCTCCTCCCCTACTGCTGTGAGCAGAGCGGTCGTAATGGTCGACAACCGCCATGGTAGAGCTTTGCGCTCACCACTAGCAGGATAGTAATAGACGATGAGTCGCTCACCATAAAGCGGAGCAGTGGTAAGGCTATGAGACGAGACATTGTTTGACTCGGTAAAAGCGCCTCGCACCTCACCCTCCTCATTTGCAATGACAAGCATATCGCCGTGCCCCAGCTGATACTGATCAAAGTAAAGGGTGTTCCAGCCCGCCTCTTCAAGCTGCAAGCTACCCCGCCACGCACACTCGCCCGAAGCGGTCGTGATCCATTCGCCCCACAGCAGACTCTCGGGTAGCTGACGATACTCTATCGCAGGTAGCTCTAAGAGTCGCAAGCCCGAGGGTGCCATCTCCTCTTGCAGCCGAAGTGTGCTAGCAGACTGCGTGCGAGAGGTCGCCTGCAGCGGATAAGCCTCTGAGGTATGACGTAATGTAGTATAGCGCTCCCCTAGATCTGTCACTATGGAGGCGGGGAGAGGCGCCGAGAGCTGAGCCACTGCAGGTAGCGCCAGCAGAAGCGCAACGAGAGAGAGGCATGCACACCTACCATAGGAGAGCAAACCAGCGCAAGGACGGAGCCTAAACTGGCGCAAAGTTGCCGTCACTAGAGCCATATCGAGTCTATTCATAGGGATAGTCCGAAAGATATTCTCTCAAAGGTACGAATAAACTCGAACAGCAGAAAAACGCCCCAACTCTCAACTCCACTAATTTCTATTTTGAGATGCTGGAAGGAGTCGGGGCTGGTCTATTCCAATCATCTGAGACTACAAAATAAGATAGCCACGTGGAGATTTGACGTTTCCCTACGTGGCTAATTTTTATTCTCCACGTAGGCGCAAAACATTTCCTCCGAAGTTTCATTCCATTCCTCCGAAGTTTTATTTCTCGCCTACGTGGGAAATCGTCAATTCCCACGTGGATATTTGCAAATCTCCACGTGGAGACCCACCATTCTTCGTAGCACCTCAAAATAGAAATTAGCCCTCGTGATATTTGCGAAGTTGAGAAAAATCTATATAAGATGCCAGATCTCTAAAAAATACTATATTTGCCAAACACAAAAGAACTAGAAGCCTAACCACTCAAGTGATTCACGCTTCAAGTAACTACAATTAATTCAATTCACAATCAGCTATGAAAAGAGTAACAAAAGGACTCGCACTCGTTCCTCTGCTCTGGCTCTTATTGCTACCTCAAGTGGCTGTCGCTCAGACGCTACCCACGACATTGGTAGTCAAGACGACCGAGAGTAAGGAGCTGTGCTACGATCTGACCAAGATCAGCAAGATCACCTTTACATCTGGCGCTATCAAGGTAGAGCGCAACGATGCCAGCCAGCACTTTACACCCGAGATGGTGACTATGAGCGACATCGACAAGCTCTTCTTTGCTAAGGATCGTAAGGAAAACACGACACACATCACGTCGCCTCTACTAGCTCCGACAGCTAGCTTGAGCTACTACAAGGTGGGACAGGAGATTCACATCGAGGGCTTTACCTCTGGTGATCAGATGCTCTACATCTACACTACCGAGGGACAACTCCTCGCTCACTACCCCATCACATCTGCTACTTGCATCCTAGATGCGTCACAATGGCCTAGCGGACTATACATCGCTACTACAAATCTACATAACACGCTCAAGATAACTCTCTAATGAAAAAGCAAATACTACACATTATCCTAGGCGCCCTACTCGCCCTACTACCTTCTCTCGCTATGGCTCAGAACTCTGAGCGTATGCTCATCTACTCCAAGAGTGGAGAGGTACTGCCCTATCGCATAGAGCATATCGATAGCATCAAGTTCCTCTCAGACGAGGTAGATCTATCTCTCAATCCTACAGTGGTAGCTCACGAAAACGGCAAGACAGGCTGGATGAAGCTTAATGTAGGCTCCGTAGGTAGCAACGTACAGCGCATCCAGGTGATCATCCCAGAGAGCTATATGATTGCCAATATGGACGATATGCAGTGCCTGCGACTCTTTACCCCCGAGATGGCAGCTCGCATGGGTAACCAAATCTTTGAGGTAGAGGGTAACAAGGAGTACGACCTCTCAGGACTACAGAGAGGGTATACCTATACAGCGCTCTTCCTCCCGTACGATGAGATAGGCTGTGCGGGCAACGTCAAGCGCGTCGAGTTTACCGTGCCTAATGGCAAGCTTGCAGGCGATCCAAAGATTGAGGTCAACTTCTCAGACATCACGACAACAGGCTACACGGCAACGCTGACACCCAATGACGATGTCACGGGTTACTTCTTCCTCAATATGGAGACAGACGACCCCACACTAGACCAGATGATGCAGATGATGCGCATCCCCGACTTGAAGCACTACATCGTCCAGTTTGGTAGAAGCTTTACCACGGGCAATCCTCACGAGGGTGTGCAGGAGAGCGTGATGACAGACTTCAAGCCTGGCACCAGCTACACCGTTTATGTAGTCCTCATCGATACCGATGGACAGTACTCCGACGTACAGAAGTTTACCGTCACAACCGAAAAGAAGGGTACCTCCGAGACTGCTCATGTGAGCATCGAGGTTAAGGATATCACCAAGACAACGGCTACGATCGTCAACACGCCTGACGAAAACACCTCTTCTTATCGTGAGACGATTGTCGAGAAGTCTCTCTACAACGAGGAGAACATAATCAAGTACCTACAGGAGACTCCCGATAGCCAAGAATTGCCCTATCACAGCGATGAATACACGTGGACTTGGCCTAAGCTCAAGCCAGGCACTACCTACTACGCAGTAGCTATGGCAAAGAACGGCGACAACGAGTGGGGTCCCCTCACGAAAGTTGAGTTCACGACGCTCTCCGTCGATCAAGCTGTCACGCTACCTCTAGCCTACCTCGCTGAGTACAACGTCAATGCCGAGGGAACGGACTTTGTCACGACACAAGATCTCGATGTGAGTGGTTACTTCTCCTACGAAGATGCCGTAGAGAAGTTTACCAACGTAACCATCGCTGGCAAGAAGTACCACCTCCCCAGCAAAGAAGAGTGGATGGCAATAGTTCCAGTAGCTTCTAGTGGTGATGACTATCTATCATTTACCTCTTCATTTAGGCACAACGATGTGTACGAGACAGTTGTAATCCATGGCGAAACAATAAGCTCGTCCAACGACTATCGTGGCGGTAGCGTAAGTAGCAATAAGGCTCATGCGCTACGCTTCAAGGGGACTAAGTATGTCTCTGCTTGGCGATATGAATCGATGCTTCTCAACGACAAAAGAGTCCTAAAGATCACAGCTCGCCCTTTAGATGGTAAAGCGGACAACGTTACGGTTGATGATATAGCTAAGCCAGAGTTTTGGGAGAGCAATACAGAGTCCGATATAGTCCGCATATTGCCAGCTTCAGGATCATTCTCCTATGGAAAGCCTAGATGGCAGGGCAGTGATGGCTACTTTTGGTCTAGCACCGCTGGAGAGGAAGAGTATACGGCTTGGTCTCTAGCATTTGACACCTCATCAGTTTATCTAAGTCCGCTCTACACGACACAAGATAGGACTGTAAGGCTACTTGCAGACTAATCTTCTCTTGTGATATTGCCCTCTGATCGGAGGATCAGAGACCGCAAGAATAACAAAGAGAAGGCTCAACCGCTCCTACGCAGCAGTTGAGCCTTCTCATCTTTATTACTCCTATGTAAGTTAGTGACACAAAAGCTTGAAGATATGCATAACGCCTTGCATATCAACGACCTTAGCTATATATAGTCCAGGAGTTAGCTCCTCTGTAGGCACTACTCTGCCCTGGGCATCGTAGAGCGCTACACTCTGCGTCTCTCCTGACACAACTAGTGTACGATGGACAATTGCACAGGTTATATCAGAAGCTACAGAATTTGGCTGCGGTGATACGGCATTAATCTTCTGAACCTCAACAGTGCTTGCTGTACTATTGAGCACCATATTGTTGAGCTTTTCCTTCGGGCTGTTTTTGTGAATGAAGGCTACGACCTTACACTTGTCTAGATTCATACCTTGAAATGTAACATCAGGAGAGTCATACTGATAGCTCATATCATCAGCAACAGTTAGGGGCTCGCCTTGAGGTGATGTAATAAAAGCTCTTACTGTCGGTGCATGGACAAAGCCCTCCTGCTCAACGATCTCCTGTCGGAAGGGGTCAAATATAGTTTGCGTGCCAACCAAATCCTCCTCAATGAGTAGTAATGTGATACTTAGGTTGCTTACATCCGACAAGTCTCTGGAGATCACTCCTGAGACGCTAAAGCGTGTGGCTTGAGGAGTCTCAGACATACTCTGTATGATACTAAGCTCTGCAAAGCCCGGAGCATCGATAGCATCTTGTATCAACATCTTGGCTAGACTGTTATTGTCTAGAATGGGTAAGAATGGCGATCCCTTATAGAGGTAAAGGGCATAGTTTGTCATAATATCCCTATCTACCATAATTGAAGGGATTACAGTCTCCTGATCCGATGTATAACCCGGCTCACCACTTAGGATCGCAAACCTTCCGACAGCATCGTTAAAGACGACCTCGGGTAGCTCATAAGCATCTGGGTGATCTCCTACTCCTAAATGATAGTCCATACGAACTATGTTGTGTCCAATCCAATTCTTGCTAGCTAGTAGAGAGGTAAGATTCTTCTCGGCATTTGCGGCAAATGGATCTCCTTCCGACATAAGAGTCTCAACAAGGGGTGTCCTTGGGAAGACTTTATCCTTGTGATAACCTTGGGTTAGCTGCGACCAAGAGGCATTGGATATATGACCATCGACACCATTGACTGAAGTCAACTGGAGAGAGAGCGTATGCCGCTCCGTATTTTGATATGGGATGGATATCCGCAGATGATCTCCGTCTACAGTCTGCTGCTGATATGGCTCTAAGCTGACAGGTAGCTGTATGGTCGTTTCAGGGCCTCTATCAAAGGAATACTTGACTGTAACTTGATCGATCTTGTTAAGTCCCTTGTTGGCGAGCAAAATAGGAAATTCGCACGCTCCTTGTACACTAATAGGAGCGTAGAAAGGAGGATAAAATCCAACTACAGCGACTCTATTCTCAAAGTGTGCTGGGTCATCTCCTTGTAGTAAGACCTGTACGGGAGCTGCTGGGAGATCTTTAGAAGAGTTGATCCAAGTAGTTTCGTAAAATGGGGCTGATGGGTCAGGAGCTTCTTGTCTGTCTTGTATCATCTCCCACAGGTGGTTGACGTTGAAGACGGATCGATCTCCAGCTAGGACTACATCACTCTTATTCTCAGTACGTATGAAGTAAGCTGCTAGAAGAGAGTCCTGAGGGATCTCTACCTGCTCGTCAAAGAAAATTTCATTCCACCCAGCCTGTAAGTCTACTAGTTTCTCTGCAAGGTTCCCCTTGCTCTGATCTAAACCTGAGCGGATAAATACTTTCGCCCCTGAATAGTCTTGATGCAGATATACTCTCACACCCACTATCTTATCCCCAGTGAATGGATCTAGCTCTTGCGTTGTAAACAAAGGACCAGCTGCATACCACAACTTACCACCAGCCTTCTCACTACCACGGGCAGACGGCGTACCATAGCTGTAGCCAAAACGATACAACTCGCTTGGGGTGGGTTGCAGCTCGATAGGATGTGTAGTGAATAACACCTCTGGGAAGGCTGGCGTGCTATACTTGCAGTAGATAGGCGTGGCTGGTTGTTCTGAGAAGGTAAATAAGCCTTCTTTTTCTTGATACTTAGAGTGGTCAATTTCATTGTCATCGGCATCGTACCAAGTAAACACAGTCTGTTGAGGCTCAACTGTTACACCCCGCCTATTATTGTAACTAGTCAGATCCACCTTGAGTCCCCGTATCAGACTTGACACAATGGCGTGTGGTCGCTGTGCACCAAAGAGGTAATCCTCTTTACTCATACCAGAGTATAGATCAGGTAGATCTGCTATGCTGAGGGCATTACCACTACAATCCAAAGTGGATAGACCTTTTGGGAGCTGAAGTGATGTCAAGCCGTTAGAAGAGCAAGTGAGCTTTTTTAAAGCGGTGCATGCTGAGACATCTAGAGAGGTCAGATTACTTTCGGCTGTAATAGAGAGTTCCTTTAGATCTGAAGCCTGTGTTAGATCTACAGACTTAAGCTTCTGACCATTTACTTTTAGGTATGAGATCTGCCCTAGAATGGTCACGGTGTGCTCATTCTTACCATCTTGAAAGTGGCGACGCTGCTTAGACGGACCATCTTCGGGAGACGTAGTCTCTACTGTTGTCGTATCCACTCTGCCATCTCCCCAGTCTATTATGACGTCTTGTGGAGAGGTAACGCAAATCTCGATGTTAAACTTTTTCGTGTTGCTATTTCCCTTTGTTCGCTTGGTTGTAGTTAACTTGATGGCGTTTTGAGCCATCGTCGGGGCAAAGGGACAAAGACTTATCAAGCATACAAGACAAGTCGTAAGGAGAAGTCTATAGTTCATATACAATGTTTGTTTAGTTGACTGTGCTACTATAAGATTGGTCACACACTAATGTGTGATCACGATGGGGTAAGTATGCTGTGCAATCTGCAAGTAGTAGACTCCATCAGGAATATTCGTAATATCTAGGCGTATAGATCTATCGCCATCAGAGACGATGCGTAGAAGCTGGTCTCCTTCTAGTGTATAGAGATTTATGACATCCAGGGGTGTAGTGCCTGTGATGTATAGATAGTCAGCAGTAGGATTGGGATAAATGTGGTAGCGATCCTCTTGTATTGATTCTATAGCGGTGTAGTCTTTCATTGCATTTGGATCTCCATTGAGGTCTTTGACAGACCAGTGCTTATCAATAGCTAGCTGCACATCTTCTAGTTCAGCTCGATTAGCTTCGGTCGGATAGGTGGAGTCAATAAGAATGAGGAGACCTGGAGACTGTGCTGATCGACTAGGCAATTGTCTCATCATTGCCGTCATCTGAGAGCCCATAATTTGATTACCATAGCAGTTGACATAAGTAAGCTTGCTATTGGCGGAGAGATCAAGGGTAGAAAGGCGGTTCATCTCGCAGCTGAGCGTCTTTAATTCACTAGATGCAGATAGATCGATCGTCTCAAGACTATTGAGCATACAGTTGAGAAGGCTCAAATGAGGAAGGTGAGACACATCTAAAGAAGTTAGTTGGGCATATGGGATGACTAGCTCTGATATATCGGCATAGACTCGAACTGTGTCGGCAGTCATACGTACGATCATCTGCCCATTTTTCCATGCGGTGACTTCAGCACCTACCACTGATGGAGCCTCTGTAAGGGGATCTGAAGCAGATATTTTAAATGTCACCACCCCTTGCTCTGCTCTAGTAAATGAAAAGTACTCAGCAGGTAAGGGAACCTCGCCCTTTTCAAAAACAGCCTCTATGGTCACATTCCCCAAGACCTCCACTTGTCTTGACTTAGTGATATCAACATCTCCTGCGGTTAGAGAGCTTAACTTATAGCCTTTGTCGGGCGTCACTATTAGATCTACTATGGAGCCATATAAGACACTTTCTAGATTGGAGACACCTTGGATCGTAATCGTTCCATGCTCTGAAGGGCTAATCGTAATGGAGTAGTAAGTGGGATCCTCACCTTCATAGCTTTTTCCCATTCCCCAGTAGCCTCCATTGATATAATCCTTGACGGTCCATCCTTTAGCTTTCAGATTAGCGATATCGCTCTTGAGGAAGGTGTTGCCATCTTTTAGTCCCGCTGGCAGTTCTGAATCAAAAAGAAATATAATCGGACCATCAGATCCTCCGTCTCTCAGCGTAGCGACGAAGTCAGAAGCGCCTGATGCTCGTAGTAGGTTATTCCAACAGTCTACACGTATCAAGCTCGTACAGCCAGTTAAATTGATAGACTTGAGCTGGTTGTTTTGACACCTTAGAGTCTTAAGGGCTGTAGCTCCAGAAAGATCTATAGTGTGGAGGAGATTGCCTTCACACGTAAACTCTGTTAGAGTCTCCAAGCGTTGTGGTAGTATTGCGGTTAGCTCATTCTTTGAGCAGTCCATCTTAGCCAAAGCTCCTCGTATGACAATTGTTTGATCTGTCAACGTGTAGGTTTGCTTCCCCTCATATGGACCAGCCTCAGCGACGCCCTCTATCACTAAATCCTTATCTCCACTCTTGGTGAGATCCAGTACGATGGTTGCTCCTTTAGCCCCTTGCGTTTGAAGCGTCAAGGCTATTTCTGCTTTTTCTGGTACATAGTCAAAACCTTTGTAGGGTGTACCTATCTGACCATTTATCTCAGCGCCTCCAAAGTGGTCATAGACAGCCCAACCACGTTCGTGAGCTTTGTCCACATCGGCCATAAGACACTTGTTTTGCTCTGAGGCATCCTTTGTATCTACAATGTATAGCATCGGAACACTAGCACTACCCTGTGGTAGGCTCTCTATGAATGCCGTCATAGCTTTCCCTTGTATTTGATTTCCAAAGAGCTGTATACCCCAAAGGGCTTTGTTGTTCTCAATTGAGATCTGTGTCAATTGATTTTTCTGACAGTACAAGTCTTGTAGCTTCGGGCAGAGTGCTATATCAAGCTTAGTCAACTGATTACTGCCACATTCTAGTCGCTGCAAAAAAGGACTTGAAGGTAGAGTAAGCTGAGTGAGTCTATTTTGCTGTAAGTATAAGAATTCCAACTTATTCTCTTCAAGGAAAGCGACTTTGGAGAGATTATTATTAGACGCATCTAATCTAGCCAAGATAGGACACGCAGTTAGATCTAGCGAAGATATCTTATTGCCTTTGCAGTTCAAGACGATCAACTTGGGAGCTGATACAAGCTCTATGGCAGTAATCTGATCACCATAGCACTCTAGCTGAGAAATGCTACCCGTCAGGATAATGGGAGCATCGTCAGTCTCCTTGATATACTCACCAAAGAAGTCTCCCTTACGGGCCCCTTCAATAGTTACCTCATCTATCGTAGCTGTTTGCAGACGAATGGTTGTCCCTGCTTTTGCCTCAGAATGAAGAACAATACGGGTGTCTGTCTGAGCTATAGAGTGAAGGCTACTCGTCAGTAGGAGTAAGACTCCGAGCAGTAAAGAGGTGTGGATAACGTGTGTTTGTTGTAACATAAGTTTTCACATAAAAGTTGAACTGGTTTTAGCGCCTAAGCCCTACATAAGGAGATAAACCTAACTCATAACAAGCTGCAAATCTCAAGAGAGAGTCTATCACCCACAACAGACTAGATCTTTGTAGCGAAGACTTTTTTCAAAAGTACGCAACGCTATACCACTCACTCTCAAACGAATCCCTATAGCAACACAACAGCCTAAATTGAGTAGTCTTATAGTAAGACTAGCTATGTTGTCTCTTTTGCTATCCCATAGAGTAGTGATATAACACTTACGCCTTTTCGAAAGCAAATATACACATATATTTCTTTCTAACCAATACCAGTAGAATCTGAAAAATAGGAATTAGTCACTTGTAAGAAAAAACGGCGGGCGTTGTAGAGAAGTTGCTTGGTAATAAGTTTTTTTTATATTTGCCATCGAAGAGGTTATCCTAATTAAAGGAACAGCTCAGAAGTTACAGCGAGCTTCTTAGCCTCTTCACACGGATGCTTTACTATTAACCCTTTAACGCCTCATCGCTATGAAGAAATTACTACTATGCTGCTTGGTCGGGCTCTCCATGTTGCTCGTCAAGCCTCTCTATGCCGGTAGTACAGACAAGCTACTACCTGTGGGGAATAGTATCGAGAACCGCCTCGTCTATGAACCGATCGAGGTGGTTTATCTCGACTTCTCCGTTGCTATCGCCATCTCTGATGGTGCCAAAGCCACGATCACTTGTGATGGAGAGCGTATGGCAGAGGGTGTCATCACGATGGGTGATGCCCGTGGTCAGAGTCAGGCTGCCATCCTCTTCGACAAGACAATCCTGCCAAAAGGTAAGTCCTACAAGCTGGAGGTGCCTGCGGGTGCTATTTATACCCGCGATCAGCCAACTATTGTGATGGATAGCTACGTCACACCCTTTACGGTACCTGAGTACATAACTACTAGGGATTGCTCTATCCAGGAGGGAGATACCGTCGGGTATACCAACTTGATTAGCTTTTACTACGACACGGAGACCGAGCCTCTAGGCACTCCTATCGCTACACTCTATCGAGAGGGTGTACCCATCAAGAGCGTTGCTGTCAACATCACATGGGACTGGGACTTAGGTCAGATGCATGCACACTTTGAGAAGTACGTAGACTTTGAGGAGGGTGTACACTACACCTTCACACTGCCCGAGGGGAGCATGACGCCACGATTCCGTACAGACATCACAAATGCTGAGAGTAGCGTGAACTTCATCGGAGGTGCTGCCACTCCTCCATCTGAAGCTCCAGACCAGACCCCTTCGCTCTGCTTCGTAAAGTGCAGTCTCTTTGATGGGACTACGCCTCTAGAGATACTCAACGAAGTGTACTTCTACTACAATGAGCCAATCAAGCTGTCTGATAATCCTAAGATACAGCTATTCTCTTACGCCGATAAGAGTCTGATCAAAGAGGTGACACCGACATTGACGTATGATGATGTCTGGTGGATCGTCGCTTGTAACTTTGGTGGAGTACGCCTTCCAGATGATGGAGCTACGCTCGTTATCACAGCAGGCTCTGTACTACGAGCTGGTGATAATAAGGGACAAAACGATAAGGACACGATTCGGATCACTCCGACACCTCAAAGTACCGATCAGGTAGAGGCTAATAACCCATCTATATACGGACATAATGGGCAGATCATCATAGACAATGCACCCATAGGCGAGCTAGTCTCAGTCTATGCCGTAGATGGAGGTCTTATCGCTAGGGAGGTAATCTCAGCGCACTCCTTCGTACTCAGCGTGGAGCCTAGCGCAGTTTATGTAGTCTCCTTGCTAGGACGCACTTACAGGGTCATACTCTAGAATCGAGATCTCTGCGCTGGCTTGTCGCAGAACTGCGGTAGTCAAGCTGTGCCGAGGTACGGATATCCTCCCTTGAGGTCTGATCTTTAGCTCCTAGAGCTGCTGCCACCTATTCAGTCTCACGATCTTATATAACCCAAGTTTCACGGGAGAGATCGTGTAATGGTCGCTGGTTGCGGGGCGTAGCGTTTAAGATATGGACTTTCTGACTTTTATCGGACAGCAATAATTGTCTTACTACCTAATCGGTCAGAGGTAGCAAAATGGTAAGAGGAGGGCTCAACCGCTATATCTGCAGTTGAGCCCTCCTCTTTTGCTTCTATATAAGGCTAGTGACACAAAAGCTTGAAGATGTGCATAACGCCTTGCATATCAACAACCTTAGTTATAATAGTCCGACCTCCCACGAGGGGAGGTCGTTATGCGGGGTGTACCCATCGGCTCCCCCAGTCGTTCGGGCTACGCCCTCCGACTGGGGGCTAGGATCCGTCCGACCGCGCTGCAGTCGTTCCTCCCTAAACCTGAGAGCGAAACGTCATTGTCCTGTTGCGACCTCCGCAGGAGGTGATACGAAGGATCCATATTGCGGATACACGTCGTTTGTGACCTCCGCAGGAGGTGATACGAAGATCCATGTTACAGACACACGTCGTTTGTGACCTCCGCAGGAGGTCAGACGAATCATAGCCCCCAGTCGGAGGGCATAGCCCGAACGACTGGGGGGGACAAGACGTCGTCCATTGATCGACCCCTTGTGGGTCGAACTAGGAACTCTTTACTAGCGAACGACCTTGAAGGAGGTGATTCCTTCACTGCTACTCACAGCGATGATATAGCTGCCACGTGGTAGCGGTCGCATATCTATCTCACGATCCGTAGTAGACTGGAGTACCTCTCCAGAGAGACTGTATAGCGTCACCGCTAGGAAGTCCCCGTGGATTGTACAGAGTCCATCCTCCTGCGTTAGTGTGATAGCACTATTCGTGGGGACGGTAACAGCATTACCCTTGACCTGCTCTAGCTTGATATTCGTGATTTGGAGACAAGCGTAGCGGTTCTGATTGATCGGTGATATGAGATGCATTCCGATAGAGGAGACACCCTCGGGGATGTCTACTATAGCCTCGTAGCTTTGTAGCTCTATCACACCATCGTCATTGGCAGTGCCTGCAGGGATGACTATATTAGTCATCTTCGTTTGGTCTGTCACATTGTTGTTTTTGCCTATAGTAATCTCGATCGTCTCCTCCGAGATAGCACGAGCACGGAAGGTGATCTTGCAGCGCTTGTCCTTGTCAAAAGTGATAGGCGGAGAGATCAACCATTCATCGGTAGCCACTACATAGGTAGGCGTAAGCGTAGGATTGATAATGTACTCTATGGCATCGGCCACGTCGTTGAATATCTGTCCAGTAAAGTCACTATTGACAAACCAGCTCCAGCCGTCATGGTTACCATCGATGAGCCTCCAGCGCTTAGCATACTCCTCTCCCTCGAAAGTCTCCTCGACAGGAGGCGTGAGAGCAGGACCAGCTACGACCCAGTCGCTGTGTGTCGTACTTTCGCCAGCTTCGTTGATAGCCTTGATAGTATAGTAGTATCCCGAGAGCTCAGAGATGCTCTTATCGCTGTAGCGGAGCTCCTTAACAGCCTTGGCAATGGGCTCTGTACTATCGGAGCGATAAAGATCGTAAGAGAGTTTGTCCTTATTGATAGTAGCTCCATGTGCTCCCACCTTGGGTGCTTGCCATGTGAGCAGCACCTCTTTCGATCCATCGGTCGTCATCAGCTCTATATCTGTCACCTGAGCAGGAGCGTCTAAGCCTACCCATAGAGATATGGAGGTGCGCTCACCTTCGCCAGTATCATTGAGAGCAGAGACGGTATAAAGGTATTCACCAGCCTGTGGCACCTCTTTGTCCTCATACGTGAGGAGCTGATCTGGAACAGCATCGGCAAAAGAGTGGATCTCTACGCCATTGCGATAGAGCTTGACAGAAGAGAGTGCTGAGAGGGGCTTACCTGAGAAAGTCTTAGCGGGATTCTGCCACTGAACAGTGGCTACCAGTGCGCTACTCACATCAGCCTCTGCGACTAAGTCAGATACAGCCGCAGGAGCCTCATTGCCACCCTGAGCAAACGGAATAAAGAGTGCTTGTAGCATCACTTTTTCGCCCACCTTGCCGAGCGACTTGACCGTAGGAGTAGCAGGCGTAGAGAGGTCAAAGCGTACCAGCTGAGCATTCTTGTCACTCATCGTAGAGGTGGTAGCAACCCAGTAGAGGAGATCGCCGTCTGTACGGTCGAACTCAAGCGACTGATTGCTCAGTACTCCTCCTAGCTGAGGATCGATCACCTCTTCAAGCTTACCACTGGCGGGGTCTATCTTGTTAAGTACCCCAGCGGAAGTGAGCGCATAGAACTCCCCACGACTGTTTACCGCCAGAGGACCACAGGTAGACTCTAATTGGCAAACCTCCTTAAAGGCTCCAGTCGCTAAATCTACCTCAACTAGTCTAGCACTCCCTGCGGAGAATGTGGTGGCATACATCTTGTGCGTCGTATAGTCGTAAGTCATATCGAGCACCCGTGCACCAAAATCCTCTGGGTCTGCCCATCGGCCGATATTTTTGCGCTCCTTAGTGCGTACATTGTAAGAGATAAACCACTCAGGGCGTGGTCCTCTCTGACTGGTATATACATAAGTGCAGGCATAGATGATGCCGTCACAAGCTGCTCCAGCATAGACTCCCTCATCGTTACCAAAAGTGAGATCACGCTCCGTTTTCTCTGGATCATCTAGGTAGAAGTGGCCGAAGCCGTACTGCCCTGCTCCAAACTGCTGGTTGCTCTGGAAGAATCCATACGCTATGCGATGAGGAGCTTCGGACGTAGATCTCTTCTCACCACTGTATGGCTGAGGCTTCTCCTCACCATACATCTCTATATTCATTGAGTAGACGGGCCACCCCTTGGCAGTAGCTATCGCCACCTCATCTTCGTAGGCAAAGTTGCCCTCTAGATCCGTTATCTCTAGTAGATAGATGCCTTGTGGGTTAAGACCCATATAGTCATCCCAATCATCTGCAGCGAAGGCGCGATACTCTGGCAGCGCACTCAAGAGCTGTATCATCGCATCGCCCTTGATCTTATTGCGCTGTATCTCTAGATGCCCTAACCGGTTGAGAGAGGCTAGCTTGATCTCCTCAATGTGGTTGTTGAAGCAACTAAGCTCTTGCAGTAGCGGGCAGTGCGACAGGTCTAGCGTACCGGTCAAGAGATTCTCTCGACAAACGAGAGAACCCAAGTTAGCATTGTGACTCAGGTCTATAGAGACAAGCTTATTGCCCCAGCAACTAAAGTCAGCTAACTGAGGAAGACCACTGAGGTCTATCGACGTCAGATTGTTAGAGCCGACGTAGAGACGTACCAAGTTAGGTAGCTCACCTAGAGTGATTGAGGTGATCTCATTGTCATCTACGAGGAGCTGCTCTAGACTCAGAGCCTTGCTCGCATCGACTGTGAGGAGCTTATTGCTAGAGCAGTCTAGCTTCTTAACCTTGCCTGTAATAGTAATCGTCGACTCCTCTAGCTTGTAGTAACCAGGTGAGTCGTAAGAGGCTCCCGTGACCGTGATATCCCCATCGGCAGTCATATTCAGACCGATATATTCGCCCTTTTGCTTTGCAGAGACGAGGACGATCTGCTCATCTTGTAGCGGATCTCCTTCCTCGCTGATAGAGAGGAATGCGTCATCCCACACTTTTACGGCTTGATAGAGAGCTTTGCTCCCAACGGGGACGAAGAGATTCATCTTATAGTTGGGAAACATCACACCAAAAGCTCCAGTCTCAGCTGTGGGTGGCTCCATTGCCCGAATGTGAAACTCTGCCAGCTCCTTACAGTTGTCAAAAGCTCCCACGTCAACTGTCGCAACAGTCGAGGGAAGGTATATCTTCGTAAGCTTTGCCGCTGAGGCACAAAAGCTATTGGGTATATCAACGACTCCCTCCGAGATAATCAGCGTCTCTAAGCTTTGTGTACTCTCGAAAGCTGACGGCTTGATGGTGGTAACCGTCGTAGGCGTCTGATAGCTGGTACGCTCTGCAGCGGCGGGATAGACGAAGAGCGTCCCTTTTGCCTTGTCAAAGAGTACCCCCTCCTCGGCACTAAAAGAGGCATTGAGCGATGATACAGAGATGATTTTAAGCTCTGTACATCCGCCAAAAGCCGCATCGCCAATACTCTCGAGGGCTCTCCCTAAGCGCACATCTTGTAGCTTACTGCCCCAGAAGCAGGTCTTGCCTATATTCTTTAGAGTAGAGCTCTCTGGGAGCGATGTCAAACCCGTTTTGTAGAATGCCATCTCGCCTATGGACTCAAGGCTGTTCGGGAGGTTGATCCGCTCCAAGAGGTAGCAGCTCATAAAGACCTTAGCGTTTAGCTTCTGAAGCCCTTCTGGCAGGGTCACCTCCTTAAGAGCACTACACTTGAAGAAGCAGGAGGCTCCAACCGTTGTGATATTACGGGGTAGTGAGAAGGTCTCAAAGTGCTTGTTGCCATAGAACTTATAGCTGGGCAGTGTACCCTCCGGAGCTCCCTGAGAGTTAACAAAGTCTGCCTGCGAGAGGTCTACATACTTGAGCGATGATAAGCCATCGAGTGTGCCAAGGTCGGCATCGTTGAGGACACCCCGGACGATAAGTGTCTCTACGCTCGTACTGCTCGCCAGCTGATCGGCTAGTCTACCAGCCTCTGTGATCGTCACCTCTAGACGCGTGTCTTGGGCCAAGATCCTCTGTGAAGTGAAGAGGAAAAGGCTCCACACCATAATCAGAGCTACGATCCTAGCTCTGGATAGGAGTATTTGTCTCGTCATAATTATAGTGGTTTAGTTAATTGGTGACATAACTACAGGTATAGCATCGCAAGCTATGCCTCCTGCGAGCCAAATATACACTTTATTTTTTATAGTGGAGACACCGCACTCCGCAATTAGCAAAGAACATTGTGAGTTAATCGGGCGATATCCCTATGCCTAGAAAACCCTCGGAAAACAGCTCTATAGAAGATCAGATAAGCATTATCAAAAGCTCAAAGGTATTACGGACAAAGAGCAAGAGACCTATTGTGCCAACCATTTTGACCTAAGGTCAAAACAGATGTTTAGGATCCGACCTCCCAAAAGACCCACCTCACGGATATATGGTATCGTCGTTTGTGACCTTCGCAGGAGGTCAGACAAATCATAGCCCCCAGTCGGAGGGCGTAGCCCGAACGACTGGGGGGACAAGACGTCGTCCATTGATCGACCCCTTGTGGGTCGGACTAAAGAACCAACGTCTAGGGACTAGGAACAGCAAACACATTTGACTCGATCGAAGGGGCGATAAACTAGCGACCTCTTGCCTCCGTAGGTCATTTGCTGGAAACGACTAGAGGGAGCGCCGAGCCAATGCTCGACACTCCCTCTCCTATTGTTACTATGAGGGGTATACTACTCCTGTGCAGTCTCTTCTGTAGCTGGAGCCTCCTGCTGGGCAGCTGCCTTAGCAGCTCCGCCACCACGACGTGAACGACGTGTGCGCTTCTTGCCCTCACTCTTAGAAGCAGAGGCGCTCTTGGTTATGTTGTCGTTGAAGTCTACGAGCTCGATAAAGCACATAGAGGCATTGTCACCAAGACGTAGTCCCGTGCGTAGGATGCGTGTATAACCTCCAGGGCGATCGCCGACCTTGTCGACGACGGTGCCATAGAGCTCCTTGACGGCCTCCTTGTCACGCAGGTAGCTGAAGGCTAGACGACGAGATGCGGTGGTGTCGTTTTTTGCCGCAGTGATGATAGGCTCGACAAACTTACGCAGTTCCTTAGCCTTAGCCACGGTCGTATTGATCCGCTTGTGCATAATGAGCGAGCTAGCCATATTTGCAAGCATAGCCTCACGATGCGCCTTGGAGCGGCCTAGATGGTTGAATTTCTTATTGTGTCTCATAAGAGGAATTAATCGTTATCTAATCTATAGGGTGTGAGATCCATATCAAAGTCTAGATCCTGATCTGCTAGGAATTGCTCGATCTCGATGAGCGACTTCTTGCCGAAGTTCTTGATCTTCAAGAGCTCCTCGCGATCTCTACTCAGCAGGTCAGCAATCGTGGAGATGCCCGCAGCTTTGAGACAGTTGAGTGCCCGAACAGAAAGATCTGTCGTCGCTAGGTCTGTCATCAATTGCGTACGAACCTTCATCACCTGATTGTCTAAGATCTGCTCAGGCTCCTCCTCGGGGAGCTCGACCTCAAACTCCTTGTCCGTGAAGAGCGCAAAGTGCGAGATCAAGATCATCGCAGCCTGACGCAGTGCCTCACGTGGGTGAATCGTGCCGTCGGTCTCAATCTCTAGGACGAGCTTCTCGTAGTCAGTACGCTGATCTACACGATACGCTTCGGTAGTCTGATTGACTTTGCGAATCGGTGTGTAGATACCATCGATGGGGAGCGTATTGACAGGATCGCCCTCGCGACGATTCTCCTCGGAGACGACGTAGCCACGCCCCTTGTTGATGCGTATCTCTATGGTGAAGTCAGCGTCTTCAGCTAGATTGCAGATGACGAGGTCAGGGTTTTGCACCTTATAGCTAGTCAAGACCTGATTGAGGTCACCAGCCTGAAAGGTGTTACGACCCGTGACATGGAGCGTGATAGTCTCCTCCTGAGGATCCTCAACGACAGCCTTGAATCTAATCTGCTTGAGGTTGAGTATGATATGGGTTACATCTTCCAATACCCCTGGAATAGTAGCAAATTCATGCTCTACACCTTCGATACGGATAGAAGCTATTGCATACCCCTCTAACGATGAGAGGAGGATGCGCCGCAAGGCGTTGCCAATAGTCATAGCATAGCCTGGCTCTAGAGGCTTAAATTCAAACTTGGCGTAGTGATCCGAAGCGTCCAGCATGAGGACGCTGTCAGGTTGTTGAAATGCTAATATTGCCATAGAGTTAGAGGGTTACTTAGAATACAATTCGACGATGAGCTGCTCCTTGATGGGCTCGGGGATCTCCTCACGCGTAGGTACGTTGAGGAACTTACCGCTGTAGGTGCGTGCATCCCACTCTAGCCAAGGATACTTGCTATGATTGTATCCAGCGAGAGAGTCTGCGATGACCTCCATAGACTTGTCACGCTCACGCACACCAACGATCTGTCCGGGCTTGAGCGTGTAGGAGGGGATGTTGACCACCTCACCATCGACGACGATGTGACGGTGTGAGACGAGCTGACGTGCAGCAGCACGCGTAGGAGCAATGCCTAGACGGAAGACAACGTTGTCTAGACGAGACTCGAGGAGTTGTAGAAGTACCTCACCAGTGATGCCTGAGGTGCGCTGTGCCTTCTCAAAGAGATTGCGGAACTGACGCTCTAGAACCCCATAGGTGTACTTAGCCATCTGCTTCTCGCGGAGCTGGAGTGCATACTCGCTCTGCTTGCGACGACGGTTGTTGCCGTGCTGACCTGGGGGGTAGTTTTTCTTGCTCAGGACTTTGTCTGCACCAAAGATGGGCTCACCAAACTTTCGTGCGATCTTGGACTTAGGACCAATATATCTTGCCATTGTTCTATTTCATTTTAATGCTACTCCATACATCTGCTCTACAGGATGCTCGAGGGGCGCTATACCTCTCTCTGCTGTGTCGTGATCGATGCTGGGATCATATCTCAAGTAGTAAGTCTAGAAGTGACGGCGCATATAGAGCAGCCGCGATGCGATTAGAATAAGAGGGAAAGTAAAATGAGCAACCGCATCAATCTCACACTACGTCTGTCGACTTACAGAGTCACTATCTTGAGTCTATGTCTAAGCTAAGACCAATCTGTGGAGCTTGCTATATGCGATCAGCACTCAGGACTGATTGTTGTGCAGTCTACTTGTAGAGTAAGTAAGCGTCGAGCCACTCTATACGGACTCACTACGCTAGCTCTACAAGGTGAGTGTGAACGCTCTCTAGGTAGCTGTGATCTCTATCTTGTAGCAACTAGACCTTACGTCTCTTAGGAGGACGACAGCCGTTGTGTGGTAGTGGTGTGACGTCGATAATCTCAGTCACCTCGATACCAGCACCATGGATGGTGCGGATAGCTGACTCACGACCATTGCCGGGGCCCTTGACATAAGCCTTGACCTTGCGTAGCCCTAGATCGAATGCTGTCTTAGCGCAGTCTTGAGCTGCGAGCTGAGCTGCATAGGGAGTGTTTTTCTTAGAGCTACGGAATCCCATCTTACCAGCTGATGACCAACTGATGACCTGTCCCTCACTATTGGTGAGGGTGATGATGATGTTATTGAAAGAAGAGTGTATGTGCGCTTGCCCCTGGGCATCGACCTTGACTGCTCTCTTTTTTGTTACGGTTTTCTTTGCCATAAGGTGGTTCTATTACTTAGTTGCCTTCTTCTTACCAGCGACTGTCTTGCGCTTACCCTTACGTGTGCGGGCATTATTCTTAGTACTCTGCCCACGTAGGGGGAGTCCTATACGATGCCTGATGCCTCGGTAGCAGCCGATGTCCATAAGACGCTTGATGTTGAGCTGTGTCTCGCTACGCAGATCACCCTCGACTTTGTAGCCATTGGAGATCTGCTCACGGATAGCAGCAGCCTGCTCATCTGTCCAATCCTGGACCTTGATGTTGCGATCGACCCCTGCAGCATCCAAGATGCGAGCAGCACTGCTACGACCTATACCATATATATAGGTCAAGGCTATCTCACCTCTCTTGTTTTGCGGCAGATCGACGCCGACGATTCTTATTGCCATACTCTATATACTGTGTGATGTTTGTTGCGTGATAAGCTGACTCTCCGTCTTACTAGATGATGAGCGGAGCGTCACCCCTAAGCTCATCCTTGACGCTGCTTGAACTTAGGATTCTTCTTATTGATGATGTACAGACGACCTTTGCGTCTGACGATCTTGCAGTCTTCTGATCGCTTTTTGATTGATGCTCTGACTTTCATAGTATGCTCTTATTCTGATTGTCGCTATGACTTGGTTACTTGTATCTATAGGAGATACGACCACGTGTGAGGTCGTACGGAGACATCTCTACCTTGACTTTGTCTCCTGGCAGTATACGGATGAAGTGCATACGCATCTTGCCCGATATGTGTGCCGTGATGATATGCCCGTTCTGGAGCTGTACCTTGAACATAGCATTGCTCAATGCCTCGAGGACGACTCCATCCTGTTCAATAGCAGTTTGTTTAGCCATATTAAAACTCTCGTGTGCCTAATGCTTCTTTGATATACTCGTATGTAGATAAGATCTGCGGAGCTTGCCCATCGGGCATGATAGCTATGCAGTGCTCAAAGTGCGCTGCGGGCTTGCCGTCGTGCGTACGGACGGTCCACCCGTCGGACTCGAAGACGATCTTACGTCGTCCCATAGTCACCATAGGCTCGATGCAGATACACATACCTGCTCGAAGCTTGGGACCAAACCCTGGATGACCATAGTTGGGGACGTTTGGATCCTCGTGCATCTCATGCCCGATACCATGCCCCACGAGTTCACGGACGATACCATAGCCCTGTGCCTCACAGTGACGCTGGACTGCCGCCCCAATATGCCCGACATAATGACCTTCGACAGCTTGCTTAATACCTAGATAGAGTGAGTCTCGAGTGACCGTCAGAAGACGCTCTACCTCGGGATTGATCTCCCCTACCGCAAAGGTGTAAGCACTATCTCCAGTAAAGCCGTTGATATGCGTACCACAATCTACGGAGATGATGTCTCCCTCACGCAGTATCTCTCGATCTGAAGGGATGCCATGCACCACGTGATCATTGATCGAGGTACAGATGCTGGCTGGGAAGCCGCCATAACCTAAGAACGCAGGAGTAGCACCGTGATCACATATAAACGTATAGGCGATCGTGTCTAGCTGCTTGGTAGTAACCCCAGGAGCGATGTGCTTTGCCACCTCTCCCAAGGTCTCTCCAACGAGTCTGTTGGCCACACGCATCAGCTCTATCTCCTCTGGTGTCTTTAGGTAAATCATCTATTTGAATATAGTCAAATGAAACAACGCTACCTGTGGAGTATCAATATGCTGATACGGATCCCGTACGTCCCTTGATACGTCCACTCTTGAGTAGACCATCGTAGTGACGCATCAAGAGGTGACTCTCGACTTGCTGTAGCGTATCTAGGACGACACCTACGAGGATGAGCAGTGATGTACCTCCAAAGAACTGTGCAAACGCCGGGCTGATACCCAATATCTGAGCAAAGGCTGGCATAATAGCAACTAGTGCTAGGAAGAGTGCTCCTGGCAGTGTGATACGATCCATAATACCATCGAGGTAGTCTCGCGTGTTACGCCCGGGCTTGACACCTGGGATAAATCCATTGTTACGCTTGAGGTCATCGGCCATCTGTGTGGGGTTGATCGTTATCGCCGTATAGAAATAGGTGAAAAGGATGATCAATGTGGCAAAGATGAAGTTGTACCAAAAGCTTGTATTGTCAGACAATACCTGGATGAAGCGTGAGGGCGTACCATCGCCTCCTGTGAAGTAGCTAGCGAGTGAGATAGGGATAAACATAATCGCCTGAGCGAAGATGATAGGCATCACGTTGGCAGCATTCACCTTAAGTGGGATATACTGGCGTGCGCCACCATACTGCTTATTACCCACTACACGCTTGGCATACTGCACGGGGACCTTGCGTGTACCCTGTACTAGTAGGATAGCTCCTGCAGTGACGAACAGTAGGAATACGATCTCGGCAAGAAATGCTACAAGTCCTCCCGATGAGCTGATAAGACGATAGTTAAACTCAGCTATCAGCGCATGAGGCAGACGAGCGATAATACCGATAAGGATGATGAATGAGATACCATTGCCGACACCCTTGTCTGTAATGCGCTCACCGAGCCAAAGGACAAACATACTGCCCGCAGCTAGTATGACGGTAGCAAATACACGATACATAAAGCCCGAAGGTAGCGACGCTCCAGCAGCGCGTAGCTGCATATCTAGATTCAACAGATAGGCAGGAGCCTGAATCAATAGGATCAGCACCGTCAGGTAGCGGGTCCACTGATTGATCTTGCGTCGTCCGCTCTCACCCTCTCGCTGCATCTTCTGCATAGAGGGGATGATGATCGCTGCCAACTGCATCACGATACTTGCCGAGATGTAAGGCATAATACCTAGAGCAAATATCGAAGCATTGGAGAAAGCACCTCCCGAAAACATATTGAGCAGTGCCATCAGACCTTCACTGGTCTGATTGGCTAGACTGGTCAGTGTATCGGGGTTGACTCCTGGCAATACGACGAAGCTACCTAGTCGGTATATGACCACATACAGGATGGTGATGAGAATCCGCTTACGCAGATCCTCGATCTTCCATATATTCTTAATTGTATCTACTAACCGCATATCAGCTTATCTTATTGTATCGATCCTCCCTGAGCCTCGATGAGCTCCTTGGCACGAGCTGAGTAAGCGTCTGCCTCGACCTGTATGGGTCGTGTGAGCTCACCCTGTGCTAGGATCTTTACTAAATCATTACGAGAGGCTAGACCAGCAGCGACTAGTATGTCCTTGGTGATGACTGCTGTCTCTGCTTGATTGGGAAAGAATGTGGTATCCTGCGCCAAGAGCTCGAGAGCTGCTAGGTTCACAGGACGATAGTCTACCCTATTGATGTTATTGAAGCCAAACTTAGGTAGGCGACGCTGTATAGGCATCTGACCGCCCTCAAATCCGACCTTATGCTTGTATCCAGAGCGAGACTTGGCTCCCTTGTGTCCACGTGTAGACGTACCACCACGGCCAGAACCCTGACCACGACCGATACGACGACGAGACTTGACAGAGCCCTCGGCTGGCTTAAGTGTAGATAAGTCCATTGCTATTATCTGTCTATATTTTATTACTCTACGACCTGAACCAAGTGGTGTACTTTGGCCACCATACCCCTGATCTGTGGGGTATCCTCATGCTCTACAATCTGGTGCATCTTGCGAAGACCTAGACCGTCGAGGGTGCGCTTTTGAGACTTGTTGCACCGTATGCGACTACGGACTTGCTCGATTTTGATTTTTGCCATAATACTCTTTACTTGTCTAGGTGATTATCCTTTAAACACACGCTCTACAGAGATACCTCTGCTCTGAGCAACCATCAAGGGGCTACGTAGCTCAGCGAGTGCTGCGATGGTAGCCTTGACGAGGTTGTGAGGGTTCGTCGATCCCTGGCTCTTTGCTAGGACGTCTGTAACACCTACACTGTCTAGTACGGCACGCATAGCACCACCTGCGATGACTCCCGAACCGGCAGAGGCGGGGCGCAGCAAGATGCGAGCACCACCGAAGCGACCGATCTGCTCATGAGGTATGGTCCCGTTGTGGATGGGTACGCGTATGAGATTTTTCTTAGCAGCCTCTACGCCCTTGGCTATGGCTGCAGGCACTTCGCTGGCACGACCCATACCGTATCCTACGACGCCGTCCTCGTTACCGACGACAACAATCGCAGCAAAGGTAAAGGTGCGACCACCTTTCGTGACCTTAGTTACTCGATTGATAGCTACTAGGCGATCCTTTAGATCTAGATCATTGGTAGCTGTGACTCTATTTGTTGCTATTGCCATGATGTGCTCTATGATTTAGAATTTAAGACCTCCTGTACGAGCTGCATCTGCTAGCTCCTTGATGCGACCATGATAGAGATATCCATTACGATCGAAAACTACCGTATCAATGCCGGCAGCAAGAGCTACACGAGCTATCTCCTGTCCTACCTGAGCGGCTACCTCCTTCTTAGTGCCAGAGGTCTCCATCTTGAGTGAGGAGGCACTCGCTAGGGTACGTCCTTCTATATCGTCGATGACCTGTGCGTAGATCTGCTTATTGCTTCTGAATACAGACAGACGTGGTCTCTGGGGTGTACCACTTATCTTGCCACGCACACGTGTCTTGATGTGCTTTCTTCTTTGTGCTTTCTTGTTCATATTGACTCTTTACTTAGATAGTGGATACGACTTACTTACCAGCTGTCTTACCAGACTTGCGGCGTACCTCCTCGCCGAGGAAGCGAACACCCTTACCCTTGTAAGGCTCTGGCTTGCGGAATGAACGAATCTTAGCACAGACCTGTCCTAGTAGCTGCTTGTCGCAAGACTTTAGGATGATCTTAGGGGTCTGATTACGCACCATCTGCGTCTCGATCTTGATTTCGTCTGGGAGTACCAGATAGATGGCGTGCGTGAAGCCTAGTGAGAGCTCTAGGATCTGCCCCTGATTGGTAGCACGGTAACCGACACCTATTAGTTCGAGCGTCTGGGTGAACTCTTCGTGTACACCCGTCACCATGTTGTGGATTAGCTGACGGTAGAGACCGTGTAGCGAGCGCTCCTGACGCTCATCAGAGTGACGTGCGAGTGTGATCTCACCGTCCTCGACTGAGACCTCGATACGAGGATCTATATATTGCTTGAGCTCACCCTTGGGGCCTTTTACTGTTATGTAGTGATCCTCCTGAGAGACGGTCACGCCCTGTGGTATAGCTATGGGTAGTTTACCTATTCTAGACATATTGCTTTGCTATAAGGAGGATTAATATACATAACATAGTACCTCACCACCGATCTTGAGCTCACGAGCCTCTTTGTCTGTCATGACGCCGTGAGATGTAGATAGGATGGCGATACCTAGTCCATTGAGTACGCGAGGCATATCTTTGTAGCCTACATACTTACGTAAGCCTGGGCGTGAGACACGCTTGAGGCACTTGATTGCATTGACCTTGTTAGAGAGGTCATACTTGAGGGCGACCTTGATGGTTCCTTTGCATCCCTCCTCCTCAAACATATAGTTGAGGATGTAGCCCTTGTCAAAGAGGATCTTGGTGATGTCCTTCTTGATGTTGCTAGCTGGGATTTCTACCACACGGTGCCCCGCTTTGATTGCGTTGCGCAATCGGGTGAGATAATCTGCTATTGGATCTGTCATTGTGTATTAAGATTAAATTGATCTGGAGGGTTCCTGACTGGCTTATAGCTCCTTCCCGAGGTGTCGTCTACTCCACTACCTTTGGATCATCACTCCTCGTATGAAGGCGGTGATCATCGTGCAGTTAGAGTATCGAGTACCGAGGTCGAGAGCCGTAAGGGACAGGCTACCCCAGACAATATTTAATTGATTCGCTGTCAGTCATCGCCCCACGCTCTCACTCTAGAGAGTGTGAGCGTCTCATACACTTCCTCTGTGTAGAGGAACTATATGAGAGGACAATTCTAGGCAAAGATACAAATAGTCTAGATACTATGAAAACTTTTGGAGTCGATCGTGAGCAAATCGCACCAGCCTTAGAGGCGGTGGATCGTGCTCTAACTCGCTCTGAGCTTAGTCTATCTGAGCCTTAGAACTCTCTATAGATGATTTGTGTCTATCAGAGAGTATTTCTGTCCTCGTATGTGGGTGTCGACGAGAGATTGTTACCAGCTGGCTTTCTTCACCCCTGGGATAAGACCAGCAGAAGCCATCTCGCGGAACTGGATACGGCTGATGCCAAACTGTCTCATATAACCCTTGGGACGCCCCGTGATCTTGCAGCGGTTGTGCAGACGCACGGGAGAAGAGTTGCGAGGTAGTGTCTGTAGCTTCTGCAGAGACTCGTAGTCTCCGGCAGCCTTGAGCTCAGCACGACGCTTCGCATACTTCTGAACGAGCTTCTGGCGCTTGGCCTCACGGGCCTTCATTGATTCTTTTGCCATAAACCTATATGTATCTTACTTATTAGTAGTACGGAAGGGGAGTCCAAATCTCTTGAGTAGCTCGAAGCCCTCCTCATCGGTAGGAGCTGAGGTTACAAAAGTGATGTTCATCCCTAGTATCTTCGTGATGCTATCGAGGTTGATCTCAGGGAAGATGATCTGCTCTGAGATACCTAGCGTATAGTTGCCACGACCATCCAGCTTAGAGTTGATACCCTTGAAGTCACGGATACGTGGGAGTGCGACGCGTACGAGACGCTCGAGGAACTCGTACATACGGTCACCACGCAGTGTAACCATGACACCGATAGGCATCTGCTTACGCAGCTTGAAGTTGGATATATCCTTACGCGAGTATGTTGCTACTGCCTTCTGTCCGGTGATCTGTGTGAGCTCATCGATAGCTACATCGATGATCTTCTTGTCAGCCGTAGCCATGCCCAAGCCCTGATTGATAACAATCTTCTCTAGGCGGGGCACCTGCATGCTACTCTTGTAGGCAAAGTGCTTCATCAGATCGGGAGCGATCTGCTCGTTGTATTGCTTCTTAAGATTTACTGTCAGTGCCATAGTTACTTAATTACTTCTCCTGACTTCTTAGCGAAGCGTACCAGCTTACCGTTGTCATCACGGCGACGTCCTATACGCGTTCCCTTGCCAGACTGAGGATCTAGCACATTCAGGTTGGATATATGTATTGGAGCCTCCATACTGAGAATAGCTCCCTGGGGGTTCTGTGCATTGGGCTTGGTATGCTTAGATACCATATTAAGCCCCTCGACGATCGCACGCTGCTTCTTGACAAGGACCTTGAGGACACGTCCCGTCTTGCCCTTGTCATCGCCAGCGTTTACCATGACGATGTCGCCTTTCTTGATATGAAACTTGCTCATCTCTATTCTCTTTATAAGTTAAAGGACCTCAGGAGCTAGCGACACGACCTTCATATTGACGGCACGTAGCTCACGAGCTACAGGTCCGAAGATACGTGTACCACGTAGCTCGCCATTGGGGGTGAGTAGTACGCAGGCGTTGTCATCAAAGCGGATGTAGGAGCCGTCTGCACGACGTATCTCCTTCTTTGTTCTTACGATGAGCGCCTTAGCGACAGTCCCCTTCTTCATATCGCTAGAGGGGATGACGCTCTTGACAGTCACCACGATGATATCTCCGACCGAAGCATAGCGGCGGCGGGTACCACCGAGTACACGGATACAGAGTACCTCGCGAGCACCACTATTGTCTGCTACATTGAGTCTTGATTCTTGCTGTATCATAGTTTACTTCGCTCTTTCTATAATCTCGGTGAGTCTCCAGCGCTTGGTGCGGCTCAGAGGGCGTGTCTCCATAATGCGGACACGATCACCGACGTTCGTTTCATTCTTCTCGTCATGTGCATAGTACTTCTTAGTCTTGCTGACGAACTTACCATATATAGGGTGCTTCTCTTTGAAGCGAGAGGCTACGGTGATGGTCTTGTCCATCTTGTTGCTGGTGACGATCCCGATGCGCTCTTTTCTGTGTTTTCTTTCCATGTGAATATCAGTCTATTCTGCAGGGTTAGTTATTTGTCTCTCGCTCGGCGAGGACAGTCTTGAGACGAGCGATCGTGCGACGCTGCTCTCTAAAAGCTGCAGGATTCTCCGCTGGAGAGACATAGTGGTCTATCCTCTTCTGCTGGTAGGAAGCCTGCTCAGCCTCTATGCGCTCACGGATCTCCTCCGTTGTGAGCTCTTTGATTTCGCTTATCTGCATAGCTGTATAAGGTCTAGCGGATTAAACATTAGGATTAGCAGCGTCGAAGTCTCGACGTACGACGAACTTTGTCGTGACTGGTAGCTTCTGAGCAGCCAGACGTAGAGCCTCCTTTGCGACCTCGTAGGGTACGCCCTCTACTTCAAAGAGCATACGACCGGGAGTCACAGGAGCGACAAAACCCTCGGGATTACCTTTACCCTTACCCATTCGCACCTCAGCAGGCTTTGCTGTGATTGGCTTGTCAGGGAAGATGCGGCACCAGACCTGTCCTTGACGCTGCATGTAGCGCGTTACTGCGATACGAGCGGCCTCTATCTGACGGCCAGTGATCCACTTACTCTCTAGGCTCTTGATACCAAAAGAACCAAATGCGAGCTGGTTGCCACGCTGTGCATTGCCCTTCATACGGCCCTTTTGTTGCCTTCTAAATTTAGTCTTCTTAGGTTGTAACATAGCTGTGGTCTTTGATTAGCGATTAGATCTATTGCGTCCTCCACGACGGAATCCACGACGCTCACCACGAGAGTCACCACCTCGGCGTCCTGCCTGACGGCGTGGCTGTGAGAGGTCAGGAGCTAGATCGCGGCGCTCGTATACCTCGCCGTTCATGATCCAGACCTTGACACCTATCATACCTACCTTGGTGAGAGCTTCAGCCTGAGCGTAGTCGATGTCAGCACGTAGTGTATGTAGAGGAGTACGTCCCTCCTTGTATAGCTCTGAGCGAGCCATCTCGGCGTTGTTGAGACGACCTGAGAGCTGTATCTTGATACCCTCAGCGCCTGCGCGCATAGCGTTTGCGATAGCCATCTTGACGGTACGTCTGTATGACATACGTCCCTCTAGCTTGCGTGCTATATCGTTGGCGACGATGACGGCGTCGACCTCAGGCTTGCGCACCTCGTAGATGTTGATCTGTATGTTGTCAGCCTTAGTGACCTTCTTCAGCTCCGCCTTGAGGTTCTCCACGTTTTGTCCACCCTTACCGACGATCATGCCGGGGCGAGCGGTGCATATGGTTATGGTGATGACCTTGAGGGCGCGCTCTATGATGATCCGGCTCACGAGGGCACCTGATAGTCTCGTGTTTAGGTACTTTCTGATACGGTCATCCTCTACTAGGGTATCGCCGTAGTTGCGGCCACCATACCAGTTAGAGTCCCAACCACGTATGTAGCCGAGTCTGTTTGCTATTGGATTAATCTTCTGTCCCATGTCAGTTACTTAGCTACGTTATTAACTATTTGGTCGACCCACACGGTGATGTGATTCGAACGCTTGCGGATTCTGTAGCCACGGCCCTGTGGGGCTGGGCGTAGACGCTTGAGTGTGACTCCCTCGTCTACATAAATCTTGGAGACGTAGAGCTCACCCTCATCAGCCTTGCGGCCGTTGAGCTGCTCCCAGTTGGAGACGGCACTACGTATGAGCTGCTCAACACGCTGAGCAGCTACACGGCGAGAGCTAAATCTCAGGGTAGCCATCGCGCGCTCTACCTCCATGCCTCTTATGTTGTCGACGACTAGACGCATCTTACGAGGAGATGTGGGCACGTTGCGTAGCTTGGCTACGGCGGGCTGTGTCACAGTCTCCTGGGCAGTCGTCTCTATTGTATCTTGATTATTGGCACTCATGTGTGATAATTACTTTGATTCGATTTATTACAGGGGTGCTAACTAGCGATTGCCAGAGTGACCACGGAAGGTACGCGTAGGAGCGAACTCTCCGAGCTTGTGACCCACCATATTCTCTGTAATAAATACAGGTATAAAACTCTTGCCATTGTGTACGGCGATCGTATGTCCCACGAAGTCTGGAGAAATCATTGAGGCGCGAGACCAAGTCTTGATGACTGATTTCTTGCCACTTTCATTCATAGCCAAAACTTTCTTTTCGAGCTTGACGCTGATAAATGGCCCTTTCTTAAGTGAACGACTCATGTGTTTAGTTCTTGCTTAAATGATACAATGATTACTTCTTACGCTTAGTGGCGGCTCTCTCGATGATGTACTTAGAAGAGTGCTTCTTAGGAGCTCTCGTCTTAAGACCCTTAGAGTATAGACCCGTACGTGAGCGTGGGTGACCTCCGGAGGCGCGTCCCTCACCACCACCCATTGGGTGATCGACAGGGTTCATAGCGACACCGCGTACTCGTGGTCTGCGACCTAGCCAGCGTGTACGGCCAGCCTTGCCCGATCTCTCGAGTGCGTGGTCGGAGTTACCGACACTACCTATCGTAGCTTTGCATGCTGCGAGGATACGGCGAGTCTCTCCACTAGGCATACGTAGTACGACATAATTATCTTCACGAGCTACCAGCTGTGCGAAGGCACCAGCACTACGTACCAGCTTACCACCCTGACCGGGGCGTAGCTCCACGTTGTGCACGATCATACCGACAGGTACCTTAGCTAGTGGTAGTGCGTTACCTACCTCAGGTGTTGCGTTTTCACCTGACATCACTTGCTGGCCTACAGTCAGTCCGTTAGGAGCGATGATATAGCTCTTAGCTCCATCGGCATAGTATAGGAGTGCGATGCGAGATGATCTGTTTGGATCATACTCGATACTCTTGACTGTAGCGGGGATGCCATCCTTCGTTCTCTTGAAGTCGATGACACGATACTTGCGCTTGTGACCACCACCTACGTTGCGTATGGTCATCTTACCAGTATTGTTACGACCACCCGATTTACGAGCTCCAACTACAAGAGACTTCTCTGGTGCACTGGCAGTGATGGCGTCAAATGCACCAATAGTTTTGTGTCTTTGCCCCGGCGTTGCGGGCTTTAGTTTACGGATTCCCATTGCTTATATATTGCTAAAGAAATCGATTGTATCGTCACCCTGGAGCGTTATGATAGCCTTCTTGAAGGCTGGCTTACGACCCGTGATGACACCTGACTTGGTATAGCGACTAGAGCGCTTACCATCGTAGCGACAGGTGTTGACACTATCGACCTTGACGTTGTACATCTTCTCGACAGCATTACGTATCTCAATCTTGTTGGCAGTAGGAGCTACTAAAAAGGCGTAGCGCTGCGGATTGCTCTCAGTGATTGCTGTCATCTTCTCTGAGATTATTGGTTTGATTATGATTCCCATATCAATGCTCTACTAGTGTGTTTCGACTTAAAACATCTCATTGACCTGTGCTAGAGCATCCTCTGTGAAGACTATCTTGCGACAATCCAGCACACAATAAGTATTGAGATCTTGAGCACGTACGATGCTGACACCAGGGATGTTGCGAGCACTGAGTGCTACGGTATCCTCTATCTGTGAGACTACGTAGAGAGTCTTCTGACCATCTACGTTGAGAGCCTTTGCCATGCTCACAAAAGACTTGGTCTTGGGAGCCTCAAAGGAGAGCTGATCCAGTACCATGATCTGGTTGTCCTGAGCCTTGTAGGTGAGTGCACTGCGACGTGCTAGCTGGCGGAGCTTCTTATTGAGCTTGAAGCTGTAGCTGCGTGGACGTGGTCCGAAGACGCGAGCACCACCACGTAGGATGTTAGAGTTGATATCACCACGGCGAGCGCCACCCGTACCTTTCTGGCGGAATAGCTTGCGTGTAGATCCACTCATCTCGCTACGCTCCTTGGCTTTGTGCGTACCCTGACGCTGATTAGCGCGGTACTGCTTGACGGTTAGATAGATAGCGTGATCATTGGGCTCTATGCCAAAGACGGAGCTCTCCAAGGCTATCTTACGTCCCGTATCTTCACCTTGTATATTGTAGATTGATAGTTCCATTACTTCTCTATTGCTATGATTGAACCCTTAGCTCCAGGCACACTACCCTTGAGTACGAGGATATTGTGCTCGGGCATTACTTTGATCACTTCGAGGTTTTGTACCGTGACGCGCTTGTTGCCTAGCTGTCCAGCCATGCGTGTACCCTTGAAGACCTTTGCAGGGTAAGAACATGCACCGACAGCACCGGGCGCACGTAGACGGTCATCCTGACCGTGTGTCGACTGACCGACACCGCCGAATCCGTGACGCTTGACTACGCCTTGGAATCCCTTACCCTTGCTCGTCCCGTGTACATCCACATAGTGGGCGTCGTTGAAGAGCTCTACGGTGATCTCATCACCGAGCTTGTAATCTGATCCAAAGCCCATGAACTCGGCCAAGTGGCGCTTGTTAGTTACTCCAGCTGCCTTGAAGTGTCCCTGCATTGGGCGTGTCGTATGCTTGTCTTTAGCATCCTGAAAGCCCAGCTGGATCGCTTCATACCCATCGCGGTCAGCAGTCTTTACTTGAGTCACTACACAAGGACCTACTTCGATGACAGTGCATGGCACATTGACGCCCTCGGCACTGAATACGGAAGTCATTCCGATTTTCTTTCCTAATAATCCTGGCATTTCTGTAGTTGATTACTCTGGTTAATACTTAATTTCGATGTCTACGCCACTGGGCATCTCCAGCTTCATCAGCGCATCAATCGTAGGTGCTGAGGCGTTGTAGATGTCGATCAGACGCTTGTGAGCATTTAGCTCAAACTGCTCACGACTCTTCTTATTGACGAAGGTGGAGCGGTTCACCGTAAAGATACGCTTATGCGTGGGCAGTGGTATAGGACCACTGACCAGCGCATTAGTATTCTGTACGGCCGTGACGATCTTCTCGGCAGACTTGTCTACGAGCATATGGTCGTAAGACCTCAGCTTGATTCTGATCTTTTGGCTCATTACTATATTGTGAGATTATTACTTTATCAAATCAACGCGACCATTGAGTTCCTCAAGGATCTTCTTAGCTATTGACGAGGAGACCTCTGCATAGTGTGAGAAGCTCATCGTACTTGAGGCACGACCACTCGTGATCGTACGTAGGGCTGTTACGTAGCCAAACATTTCGCTTAGGGGCACTTTAGCCTTGATGACCTGAGCGCCAGAGCGATTGACCTCTGAACCCTCAACCTGACCACGACGCTTGTTAAGGTCGCCGATCACGTCACCCATATTCTCCTCAGGTGTAACCACCTCAAGCTGCATAATAGGCTCCATAAGGACGGGGCTAGCCTGCTCCGATGCCTCCTTGAAGGCCATCATAGCTGCTACCTCAAAGGAGAGCTGATCTGAGTCTACGGGGTGGAAAGATCCATCCACGAGTGTCACCTTGAGACTATCTAGAGGATAGCCTGCTAGGACACCACTCTTCATAGCCTTCTCAAAGCCCTTCTGGACGGAGGGGATAAACTCCTTCGGGACGTTACCACCCTTGACCTCGTCGACAAACTGTAGAGCGCCTTCGAAGTCCTCATCAGCAGGACCGAACTTGATGATGATGTCAGCGAACTTACCACGACCACCTGATTGCTTCTTGTATACCTCGCGTAGGTCTACAGTCTGAGTGACAGCCTCCTTGTAAGCCACCTGAGGCTTACCCTGGTTGCACTCGACCTTGAACTCACGCTTCAGACGGTCTATAATGATATCTAGGTGTAGCTCACCCATACCGCTGATGACGGTCTGACCCGTCTCCTCATTGGTCTTGACAACAAACGTAGGATCCTCCTCAGCGAGCTTAGCTAGTCCTACACCGAGACGATCCATATCCTTCTGCGTCTTAGGCTCCACAGCGATACCGATCACTGGATCGGGGAAGTCGATAGACTCGAGTACGAGTGGTGCATTCTCATCACAGAGCGTGTCACCCGTACGGATATCCTTAAAGCCTACGCCGGCACCGATATCACCTGTACCGATAGACTCCATCGGGTTCTGGTGATTAGAGTGCATCTGGAAGAGGCGTGAGATACGCTCCTTCTTGCCAGAGCGAGAGTTAAAGACGTAGCTACCAGCGTCAATGTGACCACTGTACACACGGAAGAAGCAGAGACGACCTACGAAGGGGTCGGTAGCGATCTTGAAGGCGAGTGCACTCATAGGCGCATCGGGATCGACCTCACGCACCTCCTCCTTGTCAGAGTCTAGCGCATGACCTACTACCTCTGGTGTATCCATAGGGCTAGGTAGATAAGCACAGACAGCGTCTAGGAGCGTCTGTACACCCTTATTCTTAAACGAAGAGCCACACATCATAGGGAAGATCTCCATCGCTAGCGTAGCCTTGCGGATAGCAGCACGGATCTCATCCTCTGTGATGGTAGAGGGATCGTCAAAGTACTTCTCCATCAGAGCCTCGTCAGTCTCTGCGAGCGTCTCTAGGAGCTTGTCTCTCCACTCCTCTGCATCAGCGCGGAGATTGTCAGGGATCTCATCGATCTCATACTCGGCACCCATGGTCTCATCATGCCAAAGGATAGCCTTCATAGTGATCAGGTCTACGACCCCCTTGAAAGAGTCCTCCTCCCCTACAGGGATCTGGATAGGACAAGCCTTAGCTCCGAGCATCTCGACCATCTGGCGCTGTACCTCGTAGAAGTTTGCGCCTGAGCGGTCCATCTTGTTAACGTATGCGATGCGAGGCACCTTATACTTATCAGCCTGACGCCATACAGTCTCACTCTGAGGCTGTACACCACCTACAGCACAAAAGGCTGCTACGGCACCATCGAGGATACGGAGCGAGCGCTCTACCTCGACAGTAAAGTCAACGTGTCCCGGGGTGTCGATCAGGTTGATCTTATACTTCTTGTCATCGTAGGTCCAGAAGGTCGTAGTCGCAGCAGAGGTGATCGTGATACCACGCTCCTGCTCCTGCTCCATCCAGTCCATCGTAGCGGCACCATCATGTACCTCTCCGATCTTGTGTGTTAGTCCGGTGTAGAAGAGAATGCGCTCAGAGGTCGTCGTCTTACCAGCATCAATGTGTGCCATGATGCCGATATTACGAGTTTGCTCGAGCTTAGAATGAATTGCAGACATAGATTTTATGGTTAGTGTAGGTTAGAAGCGGAAGTGTGCGAAAGCACGGTTGGCCTCAGCCATACGATGTACGTCCTCCTTACGCTTGAACGCACCACCCTGACTGTTGTAAGCATCCATGATCTCTGCTGCAAGCTTGTCAGCCATCGTCTTACCACCACGCTTGCGCGCGAAGATGATCAGATTCTTCATGGAGATAGACTCCCTACGCTCTGGACGTATCTCTGTCGGCACTTGGAAGGTTGCTCCTCCGATACGACGAGACTTGACCTCCACGTGGGGGGTTACATTATCAAGAGCTGCCTTCCAGATCTCTAGGGCGCTCTTCTCCTCCTGCGACATCTTATCCTTGACGATATCAAGGGCCTTGTAGAAGATGCTATATGCAAGACTCTTCTTGCCATCATACATGAGGTGGTTCACAAACTTTGTGACCTGACGATCTCCAAATACGGGATCGGGCAGTACCTGCCTCTTTTTAGGCTTAGCCTTTCTCATTGTTTCGTGATATTATACTATTGTCTCGTCGTCTTATTTGGGTTGCCATCATTATGATTTGTTGTCTTCAACGCCCCCTCTGGAGCATTTACTCAACCTATCCTTGATCTACAAGGATTAGCTTATCCAAATAGAACCACGGGAACAAATGTGGTTACTAGATTTAGATTGCACTCCTGCGTAAGAGGTGCACGACTTAGAGAACTCGGACGCACTACGACAAGGAGTGTAGATAGATTTTTCTGTGGGGAGAGGTACTCGCTGATGTACCTATTGTATAGTATACTCGCCCACTAGGGGGGAGTAATAGGCCGAGGGGGGACAGTAGGCCATCCAGCACCTCGCCACGGCATCTCAATCTAGGCGACTAGTTTACTTCGCCTTAGGACGCTTAGCTCCGTACTTAGAGCGACGCTGGCGACGACCGTCGACACCAGCTGTATCGAGTGCTCCACGCACGATATGGTAGCGTACACCAGGCAGGTCCTTGACACGACCGCCACGCACCAAGACGATACTATGCTCCTGAAGGTTGTGACCCTCACCGGGGATGTAGGCGTTCACCTCCTTGCCGTTGGTCAGACGTACACGAGCCACCTTACGCATAGCCGAGTTTGGCTTCTTTGGGGTGGTTGTGTAAACGCGGACACAAACGCCACGACGCTGTGGGCATGAACCCAAGGCTGGAGACTTACCTTTTTCCTCAAAGGTCTCTCGTCCCTTTCTTACTAACTGTTGGATAGTAGGCATTAACTTCTCGTTTACTTAATTCTTGATTTACAAATATGATTCTCGTGCTACCCTGCTATTAGGTGTCGTAAGCACGACAAGCCGCACATCACAACTACCTACAGTAGGCATAGCGGGGACAAAGGTACAAAAACTTTTCGACCTGACAAGCGGGCGCAGAGATTAGAAGTTAGAGGTTAGAAGTTAGAAGTTAGAGGGGAGATCGGAGCTATCGGAGGTGTCGGAGCGATCAGAGCGATCGGACGGGGAACCGTTGTCGTGAAGCACGGGACGTGTAACGGCTGTAGGGACGCTCGGTCGAGCGCTCGTTGTGTCAAAGCGAGACGTATAATCCGTCATCGTCGTAAAAACTGGACATCGTAGCCTTTAACGGGAACGGACGCCCTCCCACTAGACACTCCCGTGCGTCCGTACATTTCGCCACACGACTCTCTCTGACCTCTAATCTCTCCGACACCTTTCTTGCAGAAAAGGACCTCGCAAGAGGTCCGACGCATCGTAGCCGTCGGTCGGAGGGGCTCAGCCCCGAACGACCGATGGACAGGCGAACGTGGTAGATGATCGACCCCTTGTGGGTCGGACTAGGCGAAGCTTACAGTCACAGTCCGACCTCCCACTCCGGGGAGGTCGCTTGCTTCGTGTGGTACTCCTGACCCCGCAGTCGTTCGGGGCTTTGCCCCTCCGACTGGGGGCTACGAAGCGTCCGACCGCAAGCGGTCGGCCAACCTCAATCTCTAGGTTTCGCAGATTGACCATACGTATCGCTTGAACACTACGGACGCCCTCCCGCTAGACACTAGCCGTGCGTCCCTACAGCGGGTTACTCGTCTAATGAGACTGTTGACTTTTGCAACAGTCTCCCGAGGGAGGTTGAGCTCACTATATATAATAAGGTGTCCGCCCTAATCTCTAATTTCTAACTTCTCCCCCTCTAATTTCTAATAACATATCTTTACGGGGCGATTTCTCCGATTCCCTCCTTTATCAAATATCCACGTGGAAATTTTCAAATAGTCACGTGAAAAAGAAAAATTCTCCACATAGAGACGAAGTGAAACTTCGGAGGAAATGATTCGTCCCTACGTGGAGAATAAAAAATAGCCACGTGGGAATTTGAGATTTCCTACGCGGCTATCATCTGGTAGCATCGAATTATAGCGTATCAGCTCTGCAGAAAGAGCGGGGGCTGTGGAGTAATCCGATTAGTGCGAGGGGAGCGCGACAGGCATCTGCGAGGTTTAGTCGCACTGCAGACGAGCCGCTAGGGCGGGGCGCCAGTCGGTGGCGTTGACCGCTAGGAGTGTCTGCAGGCCTAGTGCTGCGGCAGCCTCGATGTTGGCGGTGCTGTCATCGATGAAGAGCGTGCGCTCGGGTACCATACCGCTGTCGGCTATCATCTGCTCGTAGATAGCTCGGTCGGGCTTCATCGTCTGCATCTCGCAAGAGGCATAGACCTTGTCCACATAGTCGCTCAGCGTGCGCCCCGTGGCGGGGAGGAAGTGCGGACTGTGGGCGTAAGCCATAATGTAGGGATTGGTATTCGACAAGATATAGATCTTGTACTCCTTACGGAGCTGCTCTAGGTAGTCAAACTTGTACTGAGGGACTCCCTTGAGGAAGAGCATAATCGCCTCATTGACCTGCTCATCGGTCAGGGCTGTGCCAGCGTGCTCATTGAGCCGTGCGACAAACTCCTCGCGCCCCACGAGACCCATCTCTAGGTCGTGAAAGACGCCGAGCTGTCGGTACGGGTTGAGCATCTCGTCGATGTCATGGACGCCTAGCTCGCGAAAGCGTCTTAGCGACACCTCCGGCTGGAGATCCACTAAGACGCCTCCGAAATCAAATACGAATGTATCTATCACGGTCTCTTACTTCTTAAGCCAACGATCGAGCCAATCGAAGAAGGTGCGCTGCCATAGGAGTGCATTCTGAGGCTTGAGGACCCAGTGCGTCTCCTCGGGGAAGAGGAGCATCTTCGTTGGTACGCCACGCATCTTAGCAGCATCAAAGGCCATCATACCCTGTGATGCTAGGATGCGGAAGTCGTACTCGCCGTGAATGATCAGGATAGGCGTATCCCACTTGTCAGCGAGCTTGTGCGGTGAGTTGGCAAAGGTGCGCTGAGCGGTAGCGTTGTCCTTTTCCCAAGGAGCGCCGCCCATATCCCAGTTGGCAAACCACTTCTCCTCGGTCTCTAGATATTGTGCCTCGAGGTTGAAGATACCAGCGTGAGCGATGAAAGCTGAGAAGCGTCCCTCATGTACACCAGCTAGGTAGTAAACGGAGTAACCGCCATAGCTAGCGCCCACAGCGCCCATACGATCTGGTGCGATGAAGGGCTCTTGCTTCATCAGATCTGCAGCGGTGAGGTAGTCGCGGATGTTCTGACCGCTGTAGTCGCCACTGATCTGCTCGTTCCACGCCTTACCAAAGCCTGGCACGCCGTGACGGTTGGGCAAGATGACAATGTAGCCCTGCTCAGCCATAATGCGGGGGTTCCAACGATAGGACCAAAACTGGCTGATGGTGTTTTGCGGACCACCCTGACAATAGAGGATGGAGGGGTACTGCTTGTTCTTGTCAAAGTGCGGTGGGTAGAGTACCCATGTGAGCATCTTACCGCCGTCGGTCGTAGGCATCCAGCGCTTTTCGCAAGTTAGGTCACCCAGCTGACTCATAATCGGCTTGTCCTCCTCAGTCAGTACGGGAGCCTTGCCGTTCTTCAGATTGACCATATAGAGCTCCGTCGGGTAGGTCATCGACTGACGAGAAGCTACGCAGACGCCCTTGTCATTCATATCAAAGCCTGTGTAGTCGTACTGTCCGTCGGTGATCTGCTTGATCTTGCCATTGGATAGCTGATAGCTGTAGAGGTGTGTCAGCGCCTCACGGCAAGTGATGAAGTAGATGGTCTTGCTATCGGCACTCCAGGTGGGGTTGGAGATGTTGTACTCAAAGTCTGCCGTGAGGGGACGGTACTGCTTCTTTGCCAAGTCGTAGAGATACATCACCTGTAGGTCAGACTCGTAGCCGTCGCGCTCCATACCGATCCAGATGAGCGAGCGACCATCGGGGCTGAAGACAGGGTTCGTGTCGTAACCCATAATGCCCTCACTTACGTTGGTCGTCTCACCAGTAGACACATTATATATATAGATGTCGCTATTGGTCGAGAGGCTGTACTCTAGTCCCGTCTTCTTGCGGCAAGCGTAGGCGATGAGGTTACCATCAGGGCTAAAGGCTATATCCTCGATACCGTTGAAGGGGCGCATAGGCGCCTCGTAAGGCTCACCCTCGAGCAGGTCTAGTCCCTCGGTGATGGGCTGTGCCGCAACCTTTGCGATAAAGGGGTGTGGCATCGTCGAGACCCATTCGTCCCAATGCTTGTACATCAGGTCCTCGATGATACGTGCGTTAGCTTTGTCTAGATCGGGATAGACGTCCGTGACGACAGGACGTGCTTTGATATCCTGCACATAGAGCAGCGTCGTCTCATCGGGCGAGAGGAGGTAGTCGACGATACCGCCGTCGATAGCGGTGAGTTGACGCTCTACCCCATCGCTGAGGGTGCGAGCGAAGAGCTGCATACCTTGGTCAGTGCCACGCATAAAGTATATCTGCTTGCCGTCACGGCTCCAGCGTGGGCTGTACTCGCTACCAGCTGAGGGAGCGGTCAGCTCGGTACGCCCCGATCCATCGCTATTGATGAGGTAAAGGGTCGTGCGGCTGTTATTGTCCTGGATAGAGGGTTGGGACACGTTGTATACGATCTGCTCACCATTAGGCGCTAGCGCATAGCTCCCTACACGAGGCATCGTGAGGAGCATCTCTGGGGTCATCTGCTTGGTCCCTTGCTGTGCAGTCATAGGCATAGCGAATGTAGATAAAATGAGAGCCACGAGGCTACGAAACAAATTTCTTCTAGTCATAAGATAGAATGAGATAGAGTGAAGGAAAGGTCGTCTCGGGCGACCATAGTTACTGAATGCTCTCCAAAGGTACGAAAAAAGAGCTTAGAGGATGGAATGTGCGGGCTCCAAATCCTATAGCCTCGTGTTTGCTTTTTTGAGGTAGATTGTCTAACTTCGCCACTCAGTGGCTTCTAGCGACACACGCTGTGGCCCTATTCACATCTTCACAAACACTACAACACAAACTCTATGAAAAGACTGCTACCCACTCTGCTATGCTTCCTAGCACTCATCTCTCTCCCGATGTATGGTCAGGAGAGTGTCATCAAGCTAACCACGCACATGAAGCCCACAGACCGCTTCAACATCTCTATCAAGTGCGACGGCACACCCAAGGTCGAGGGTGCCTCGGGTATGGAGAGTGGAGGATCTCCTATGTGGGACGGATCTGTCAACTATCAGCTCTCTGTCAAGCAACCTGAGCTAACCATCACTGGTACAAATATCACGCTCTGTACCATAGGTCAGGACAGCATCTACTCTCTCGATGTCACGGGGTGCCCGACGCTCGAAGAGCTCACCTGCCCCGGCAACTATCTGACCGAGATCGATCTGAGCAAGTCGGTCAATCTGAAGACCCTCATATGCTACAACAACGACATCACGAGCATCGATCTGAGTAGCTGCCCCGAGCTGTATCAGTTCGACTGCAACGCAAACCCAATCACAGCTCTTGACCTGAAGGCAAACGGTGAGCTCACCTTCCTCACTTGTGGCTCGACAAAGGTGCAGAAGCTCGACCTCTCGGGCTGTACCAAGCTCGAGGAGCTGATTGCGCCAAGCACCTCCGTAGAGGAGATAGACCTCTCCGGACTCAGCTATCTGACAGAGGTCAACTGTAACCAAAACAGCAACCTACGCAAGCTAACCCTCGCAGGCAATACTGCGCTAAAGAATCTCGAAGCTGCCGACTGCGCCATAGAGCAAATCGACATCTCCGAAGCAACAGCACTCACCTACTTGATCCTGAGCAATAATCAGCTCTCGACCTTTACGGCATCCAATCCTTCTGTAGAAACCATTGACCTGAGAAACAATAAGCTACAGGAGATCACCCTCCCCGAGTGCAAGAACTTGCAGTCCGTCACGCTCTACAACAACTTCATCAAGGGTGCCGCTATGACAGCCTTTATGAACTCTCTCCCAGAGGCTAAGAAGTCGGCCTACTTCCGCGCTCCGAAGATTGAGTTGATCACTACCGACAATGCTCAGGAGCGCAACATCTGTCTCGTCTCTGATGTCAAGATCGCCACAGACAAGGGGTGGGAGATCTTTGGCAATGATGAGTCGACCTCGACCGTATCTCCCTATGCTGGTGCGGTTCTGTATCCAGTCACGCTAGAGGTTGCAGAGCATGGTAAGGCTAAGCTCACAGGCGCTGACGACCTGACAGCAATCCCCGAGCGTACCGAGCTAAAGCTCACGATGACCCCAGACGAGGGCTATGTCGTAGATCGTGTCTACTGCAACCACGAGCTCCAAGAGGTCGACGGCAATGAGATGACGATCGTAGTCAGAGGGGAGACACTGGTAGAGGTCTTCTTCAAGGATCCTCTGAGCATCACTACGATAGAGGAGAGCGCACAGGTCAAGCTCTTCCCGACTGTCGCTGATCAGCTACTCACCGTCACAGGTCTGATGCCACAGGAGCTGATCTCCATCTACACCCTCTCAGGCGTACGCCTCGCAACGATCGAGGCGGATCTCCAAGGCACAGTCTCTGTAGACCTCTCCACTTATCTAGAGGGTGGCTACCTACTACAGCATCAAGGTGGGGCTGCACGCTTCGTTGTCAAGCATTAATCAATGAGACAAGCAAAGGATATGAAGCGACTACCACTTTTGCTATCCACACTCCTGCTCTGCACAGCTCTCTCGGGGGCTGCGCAGACGCAGGCTAAGCCCTATGATGGCGATGCTAAGATTGTCATCACCACCGACGCTGCTGTAGGCGATCGGCTGAAGGTTCTGATCGAGTCTCCTGCTGGTGCCGAAAACGTATGGATCGATCTCAACAATAACAGCATCTGCGATGAGGGCGAGCGCTATGAGTACGTTCAGTATCGGTACAACTCCTTTACGATTTCTTCGAAAGAGCCGATTACCCTCCACGGGAAGATCTCCTATCTAGACATCTCTAGCAATAAGTTGACCAAGCTCGATCTGACCGCTGCTAGCAAAGCCCTCGAGAAGCTCTATGCGCATCATAATCAAATCACTGAGCTAGATCTCGCAGGCATGAGCAATCTTATGCTGCTCTCACTAGACTCCAACCAACTGACTCAACTAGATGTCAGTAGCAATGAGAAGCTCTTTATGCTCTATGCGACAGACAATGCGCTAGAGTCTGTGACACTCCCAAGCGGCACCTCGGCGCTGATCACCCGTGTCTATCTCTACAACAACCGCTTGTCGAGTGAGACTACCCACAAACTCATCGAGCGACTGCCTCAGCGTCAAGTCACCAACAAGGCTCGTATCTATCTGCTAGACAGCACCAGCCCGACAGAGCAAAACGAGTGCGCTCCAGAGGATGTAGCGCTAGCTAATCAGCGGGCTTGGGACATCTACGACTGGCTCGGTGGCGAAAACGAAGGGCGCAACCCCTATGCAGGTAGCCATGTCGCCACGACACCTATATATAAAGGTATCGCCCACCGCCCACATATCGTCGTTACAGAGCAGTGCATCAAGCTCTCGGAGCTTGCCCCCAGCACCCACATCGAGCTATGCTCTATGAGTGGCATCGCTGTCGCCACCACCGAGAGCGACGCCACAGGTTATGCTGAGATCTCCACAAGCCTACTGCCACAAGGCGTCTATTTACTCCACACTGCCGACTGGATCGAGCGAATTCTCCTCTAGTTATCGCAGTATGCTGACGTAAGCGCTCCTCGACGCTACCTCATCTCATACGAAGCTCGTACTGAGATGCTGACATAGATTCGGAAGGGAGACTTTATAGTCAAGCAGCATTTGCACGATAGCCACGTAGAAATTTGACGTTTTCTACGTGGCTATTTTTTATTCTCCACGTAGGGGCGAATCATTTCCTCCGAAGTTTCATTTCATTCCTCCGAAGTTTTGATTCGCCTCCACGTGGAGAATTTTGTATGCCCACGTGGGGGTTTGGAAATACCTACGTGAGGATTCACTTTTCAGAGGAGAAAACGTCTCAAAGTGTGAGACCCCTCCGCTTATATCACACCGCTCTTGAATCTTCTCTAGTAGCACAACTAGGGACTCTACCTTATCTCAGAACATAAAGTTTGAGGCAAAAACCGAGAAGCACTTGTTTTTTATTGAAAGATTGCTTAATTTCGCCCTTGTGAAGGTAAGTTGTTAGCGACACCTGAGGCATTCTCCTATGCTTCTCTGCATTGCGACCAGTCGTAGCGTAGTAAAATGTAGCAGGATGGTAGCGGTAATCTAAGACAGCATACCCATATGACTCAAGAGACTTATTTTATACACTAAACTTAGTACAAGCTATGAAAAGACTATTACCTATTCTGCTATGCTTCTTAGCATTTGCAGTGCCACGGCTCTATGGTCAGAAGACCTACCCCGTGACATTCAGCGCTATGGAGGGAGGTACCGTCAGAGCGACCATTGTCTCTCCGTGGGAAACCATCACCTCAGGGCGAAATGTCTCTGCTGGTCTAGATGTCAACTTCTTTGCAGAGGCTGATGAAGGCAAGCAGCTAGACTATTGGGAGATCAATGGGGAGCGTAGTGACATCACCGACTACACCCTCGCAACAGAAAACCTACAAGCAGCACTCGATGTGGTAGCGCACTTTAAGGATGCCCCCGCTGACGGCTATGCTGTCCACTTTTCTGTCGTAGGAGATGGCAACCTAAAAGCCTCTTACGTCGCCACATCTGGGTGGGGCAATACAGAAGTCAAGGATGGAGATATGGTGCCAGCAGGTACACGTGTCTCATTTGAGGTATCGCCCAAGGGAGACAAAGATGTAGGTCACTGGACCATCAATGGCAAAAAGAATCACGAAAACTACGGCAAGAGAGAAATCGTCTACACGGTTATTGCCGAGTCTACGCTGAGCGTAGAGATCATCGATCCTATATATGACAAGCTCACCTACGAGGCTACAGAAGGTGCCACACTAGAGGCATACGTCAATTGGAGTCTTGTTAATTCAGGAGACTCCGTCAAGCGTGGATCGCAGGTAACCTTTACTCCTCGCTTTGAGGACGCTTACAAGCTAGACCACTGGGAGATCAATGGAGAAACTTATCCGCAAAGCACTACCAGTGTGTCTATAGAGTACAAGATGATGGGCGAGACTCATACCAAGCTCTTCGCTCGAATGAAAGACCAGCTAGCCATCAACTTCTCCGCAGAGGCAAATGGCGAGGTAGCTGCCTTTAAGCAAATAGGCTCGGGCTATAATGCCAGCTACGCAGAGATTACCTCTGGTGAAAAAGTCTACGAAGAGTCTAAGATATTCCTATGGGCTAAGCCTAGCGAGGGTTATAAGCTCGTCGCATGGACGCTCGCAGGAGACACTATCGGCACGACAAACCCGCTCGTCTATAAGGTCAAAGAAGGGGACAATACCCTCGTCGCACACTTTGCTGAAGGAACTGACACGGAGACGCTACCACTACACTTCTCCGCAAGTGAGGGTGGTAAGATCACGGGTACGATGAGTATGTATAGTCCTTACTATACGCAAGTACCTGTCAAGGATGGCTTCCCAATCAAGAAGGGAGAAAACGTCTCCTTCAAGGCGGTACCTGACTCCCTCTACATGGTTAAGAGCTGGAGCGTCAATGGCAAGAGTGATGAGTACTACAATGGCAAGAAAGAGTTCTCTCACTCCTTCTATAAAGAGGATACAGTACACGTCGAGTTCCAGCAGTTTACACCGCGCGTTGTCACGTTTGAGTCTGCTACTGCAGAGGGCGGTAGAGTAGACGTCAAGGACAGCAACTGGGAAAACATCAAATCAGGTGGCATCGTACCTGACGGAAGCAAGATCTCAATCTACGCTTACAAGAACGATGGCTACGAGTTTGAATACTGGGAGATCGATGGCGTACGTAGTAGTGAGTACGAGGAGAGTAAGATCTACGACTACATAGTAACGGCTGACGTCAACTTCAAGGCATACTTCAAGAAGCTGGCTATGCTACCCGTCACCTTCTCTGCAAAGGGAGCTGGCTCCGTAACTGCTAAGATTGGGTATTGGGGTGATTCGATCAACTCGGGCGACACTATCCAGGAGAACACGTCACTGCGTTTCACCGCAAGGGCTGAAGAGGGCTCTAAGCTACGCAACTGGACCATCAATGGCGTAGACACGCTCCCTGGTCAGACAGACATCTCTTACTATGTCCGAGCAGACAAGGAGAACACACTCATCGCTAACTTCGTCTCGACAACAGCTCCTAAGGCTGTCGTCACCTTTACATACGATGGCGAGGGTGCTCTCGCTTGTACAGACAAGCTAGATGATACAGTCATTGCTAGTGGTGACTCCGTCGTTATAGGCAATAAGCTCGAGCTCGTCGCTACACCTGCTACAGGATACACCCTATCTGGATGGACAATCAATGGTGAGGAACTCTACCCCGAGCAGACAACCATCGAGTACACTGTCGTAGAGGGTACCAACGATATCAAGGCTCACTTCAAGGAGGCTGCAACGCCTGAGGGACTCTTAGTCACTTTCTCCGCCACACCTGACGAGGGTGGTAGCGTGACAGCAACCTACTTTGGAGACGATTGGGTACGACATCCTTTCAATTCTGGTGACCGGGTTAAGATGTCTAGCTGGCTCACATTCACAGCTAAGGCAAACCCAGGCTATGTGCTAGAGAAGTGGATTGTTGATGGTGAGGATGAGCCTATCGATGATCTCGTTCCTGATCAGTACACGCATACTATCAAGGCAGACCTTGTTGTAGAGGCTGTCTTCAAGCAGAATGCACCTGCACCTAGCAAGGTGACACTCACCTATGGTGTAGCTACCGAAGGTGGTAAGCTAGCCTCCGTCCTAGCTTTTCCAGCAACTGGAGATCCCTACGCTGTAAACAGTGGAGACGAGGTACCCTATGCTACAAACTTGTCCTTCCAGGCAGAGGCTGATCCAGGCTACACGGTAGAGAAGTGGACTGTCAACGGCGAGGAGGATACCTTCGCTGGCAATGACAATATGCTATCGATGGCCATCCAAGAGAACTCTGACGTTCAGGTCTACTTCAAGAAGGCAGACGATACCAGCGACGGCTACTCCGTCACCTTCGCAGCTGATCCTTTTGAAGGTGGTAAGATCACAGCAACTTACGCCGAAGGCTTCAGTAACGTTGATATAACTTCTGGCGAGAAGGTTGCTGAGGGCAAATACGTAACCTTCATCGCTGAGGCAAACCCAGGCTATGAGTTCGAGAAGTTTACGGTCAATGGGCTAGATGCTCCCGTAGACTTTACACAACCAGAGAAGTACGCTACCGAGCTTTACCAAGATCTCAACGTAGTCGCTATCTTCAAGGGTTCAGCTCCTGTTGAGGAGCACACGGTCACCTTTGTAGCTGATCCTACCGAGGGCGGTACCGTCACGGCAACGTACTATGACAATGACAAGGAGGAGGAGGTACCCTTCGAGACTGGTGCCAAGTTCACTGGTGATGAGACCTATCTCACCTTCACAGCAAAGGCAGCCGATGGCTATAAGGTCGTAAGCTGGATAGCCAACGGTGAGGATGTCACACCTAGCAATCCTACGAAATACGAGCATCAGCTCAAGGCTGACCTTGATCTGAAGGTAGTCTTCAAGAAGCTCTATCCGCTCACTCTCACAGCTACCAAGGGCGGTAAACTCGTAGCTAAGGCAGGTGACAAGGAGCTAACGTCTGGTGACAACGTCGTCGAGGGTACTACGATAACCATCGAGGCTACACCCGAGACGGGCTACGAGCTCACAGCGCTTACGGCTGGATCTGAGGACATCCTAGCTACCAAGTCCTTTGAGATGAAGGGAGCTACCGAGGTCAAGGCAACCTTTACCAAGCTACAGAAGAACTACGTCGTCACGCTGCAAAGCAACGAGCACGGCACCATCTCTATCAAGGAGACAGTAGACCTCAAGGCTGTACCCGAGGGTACTAAGCTCACGGTCGTAGCTAAGGGTGCCAACGATAAGTGCGAGCTCACCAAGCTCACAGCCAACGGTAAGGATATCCTCAAGGATAAGACCTTTACGGTCACTGAGGATGTGACAGTCGTTGCTGAGTTCGTTGATCACACAGGGCTTGAGGCAGCCACCACGGCTACGCTCTCTGTCTATCCTAACCCAGCTAAGGAGTATGCGATCGTCTCAGGTCTAGCACCTGAGTCTATGGTAGCACTCTACACGCTCGAGGGACAGCTGATCACGCGTCTACATGCTGACCGCTCAGGTAGCCTACAGATAGACCTGACCGCTCTAAGCGACGGCACCTATCTCGTAGTCACCGAGGGTGCTGCACAGCGACTCGTAGTCAAGCACTAACTAGACGGCTCTAGTGGGGCTTCGCCCCCTTATTAGGAGCCTTATATCGATATCCACGTGGGAAAATGTCAATTCCCACGTGGATATTTTTTATTCTCCACGTAGGGACGAAATGATTCCTCCGAAGTTTCATTTGATTCCTCCGAAGTTTTAAATCATCTCCACGTGGAGAATGTTTTGTCTCCACGTGGATAATCGATATTTCCCACGTGGAGACGCACGGCTCGTATCTACCGAGACGAGTAGCCCTTTGTAGGGACGCACGGTCTGTGCGTCCGTTGTATCAAAGCAAGACGTGTAGCGATAATGTAAATTACAGCACTATGACTGGTTCGACAACGGACGCACAGACCGTGCGTCCCTACAGCGGGCTACTCGTATCGCTTTGACACAGCTACATATCGCTACTCGTGAGCATTGCGAAAACTGGGGCATTACTTGCGCTGTAATGTTTTTTCCGTATATTTGCTCTCGTAAAGGTGCCTCTAAACCGCTAAATAAGCGTATTTGGCGACTGAAAGAAGGCACATTTAGATAGACATTTAACTAATTAACAAACCTATATTCAATCACAATCACAATGAAGAAAGTAATTCTATCACTCGTCACGCTGCTCGCAGCTACTACGCTCGCAACAGCTCAGATGCGCCCCACGATTAAGGTAGAGGCTGGCGCTAACTTCTCTAACACGACCGCCAAAGTAGACGGAAAAACGACGGATGGCGATATGCTCATCGGCTATCGTGTAGGTGCTGGCGCCGAGTTCGGCTTTGCTGATGGCTTCTACATCAACCCAGGTCTATACTTCCTCAGCCGTGGTGCTAAGGCTACGGTCGAGACGCCTAAGATCGCTGACTACTCGATGAAGGTCGTCTCCTCTACATGGCTTCACAACGTAGAGATCCCCGTACACGTAGGATATCGCGCAGCTTTTGCTCCTGATATGGCCGTATCTATCCAGGCTGGTCCTTGGTTCTCTTACGGATTCCTTGGAAAGGTCTCTCAGAAGACCACGATAACAGGTGAAGGTAAGCTAGCCGATGCTGCTAGAGAGATTGCCAAGAAAGCTGATGATGCTACCAACAATGGTGAGAACAATCCCTATAAGACAAATCCTAAGATCCTTAAGCCTTTCGACCTAGGTGTCGGTATGCAGGCTGCTTTCGAGTATCGTCAATTTGGTGTCAACCTAGGCTTTGAGTATGGTCTACTCAACACCTCAGCTATCGACAACACGAAGCTCAATAATATGAACTTCTACGTAGGTCTAGGCTATCGCTTCTAATCATAGCGACCTAATGCTCCGTACTAGCTCTCTTAGAGTAGAGCTAAGCGGTAAATAGAGAAGCAGGCTCTCTGGTACATTGACTAGAGAGCCTGCTTTTGTATTGTCTTGGAGAGATTGGGTCTTGATGAATAACCCGCTGTAAAGGTTACGTGTAACCCTTTGCTTTTTAAGTTCACATGCAAGTAAAAAGCGAAGTTTTTTTCTCATTTCGGAAGTTCGGTCGACTTCTCTTCGGGTGAACCGCTCGTCGGGGTGGGGGCTCCCACCGTAGGGGGCTGTGTCAAAAGTCTCTCCCCAACGGAAGGAGGAAGTCAGAGGATCTTGCATCTTTCGGTGTTTATTTCTAGAGCTAAACTCTTGTATATC
>QWCY01001382.1_pt1 | contig 89144 bp, 68 predicted proteins | sample 1972631 | NCBI WGS metagenome assembly QWCY01 (sample SAMN09866696, study PRJNA288562) | Human gut metagenome isolate pre1_stool, whole genome shotgun sequencing... | isolation source: gut | host: Homo sapiens | place: USA: California
CGCAGACTTGGAGTGTCTGTTATTCCTATGCCTTTTTTTATTAATGAGAAAATGTACCTGGAGGGAATTACCCTGAGCCAGGATGAATTTTATCAGTGGTTAAAGTCAGATGCTTCTATTTCCACTTCCCAGCCAAGTCCGGGAGAGACTATGGGATTGTGGGATAATCTTTTGAAGGAATATGATGAGATCGTACAGATTCCCATGTCAAGCGGACTTAGCGCTACCTGCGCTACTGCTATGGGACTTGCTCAGGAGTATGAGGGCAGGGTGCACGTGGTAGATAATCAGAGAATTTCCGTAACTCAGCGTCAGTCTGTGGAGGACGCGATTGCCCTTCGTGATGCCGGTAAGAGCGGAGCTGAAATTAAGAAGATCCTGGAAGAAGAGAAATTTAATTCCAGTATTTATATTACTTTGGAAACTCTGAAATATCTGAAAAAGGGCGGCAGGATCACACCTGCTGCAGCTGCAATCGGTACCGTTTTGAATCTGAAGCCGGTACTGCAGATCCAGGGTGAGAAGCTGGATGCATTTGCCAAGGTAAGAGGCAAGAAGCAGGCCAGACGTACTATGCTAAAGGCTATGAAGGCAGATCTTGAGGGACGCTTTGCACCGTTTGTCCAGAATGGAGAAATGTGTCTTCAGGCAGCTTACACAGGTAATCCGGAAGAGGCAGAAGAGTGGAAGAAGGAGATGCAGGAAACCTTTCCCGGCATGGAAATTCATATGGATCCGCTGTCGCTTAGTGTGGCATGCCATATTGGATATGGTTCTCTCGCAATTGCATGTTCTAAGAAAGTGACTGCATAGAAGCTAAGAAATAGCTGTTACCTATAGAAAGTAATTGAAAAGAATTGATTTTTTTAGAAAAGATTCCGAAATAGAATTTATAATTTCGGAATGAATTCAGAAGAAAATAGAAGTATTCTCTCTGAGAAGGAAATTTAGGAGGATTTATGAAAAAACTTACAGACTACATGGCAGAAGAGCTTTCTGCTGCATTTGAAAAAGCAGGATACGATTCATCCTACGGTAAAGTAGGCGTTTCCAACCGTCCTGATCTTTGCGAATACCAGTGCAATGGTGCCATGGCGGGAGCTAAGGCTTATAAGAAAGCACCATTTATGATCGCAGATGACGTAGTGGGCAATCTGGCAGATTCCAAAGTATTTTCCATGAAAGAAATGGTAAAGCCCGGATTTATCAACCTGAAAGTCAGCGAAGAGTTTCTTGCAGATTATCTGAAAGAGATGGAGAAGGATGAGAAGCTTGGTGCAGACACAGCCAAAGAGCCGAAGACCATCGTAATCGATTACGGCGGACCGAATGTTGCCAAACCTCTTCATGTAGGTCATCTCCGTTCTGCAATTATTGGTGAAAGTATTAAGAGAATCGGTCGTTTCGTAGGCCATAAGGTGATCGGTGATGTTCATCTTGGTGACTGGGGACTTCAGATGGGACTGATCATTACAGAGCTGAAGCACAGACAGCCGGAGCTTGTATATTTTGATGACAGCTATACAGGTGAATATCCTGCAGAGGCACCTTTTACTATCAGTGAGCTTGAGGAGATTTATCCATGTGCAAGCGGCAAATCCAAGGAGGATGAGGCATACCGTCAGGAAGCACTGGAGGCAACTCATCTTCTTCAGCAGGGTAAGCCGGGGTACATGGCTCTCTGGAACCACATTATGAGTGTTTCTGTTACAGACCTTAAGAGAAACTATGCGAATTTGAACGTATCCTTTGATCTGTGGAAAAAAGAGTCTGATGCGCAGCCTTACATTCCGGACATGGTAGAGATGATGAAGGAAAAAGGCTTTGCATATGAGGATCAGGGAGCGCTTGTTGTAGACGTTAAAGAGGAGACCGATACCAAGGAAATCCCGCCATGTATGCTTCTGAAATCAGATGGAGCATCTCTTTATACTACTACAGACCTTGCCACAATTGTAGAGCGTATGAAGCTGTTCCAGCCAGATGAGATCCTTTACGTTGTTGACAAACGTCAGGAGCTTCATTTTATTCAGGTCTTCCGCTGCGCAAGAAAGACCGGTCTTGTGAAAGAAGACACAAGGCTTTCCTTCCTTGGCTTCGGTACTATGAATGGAAAAGATGGCAAACCGTTTAAAACAAGAGAGGGCGGTGTTATGCGCCTTGAGAACCTGATTGCCGATATTGATGAGGAAATGTTCACAAAGATCGTAGAGAACAGAAGTGTCCGTGATAAAGATGCAAGAGATACTGCTAAGATTGTAGGTCTGGCAGCAATTAAATATGGCGATCTTTCCAATCAGGCTACCAAGGATTATATTTTTGATGTAGACCGCTTCACCTCTTTCGAGGGAAATACAGGTCCGTACATCCTTTATACAATCGTTCGTATCAAATCCATCCTGAACCGTTATGTGGAAGCAGGCGGAAACCTTGAAGCAGGTGAGATACTTCCGGCATCTAACAGCAGTGAGAAAAACCTGATGCTTCAGCTCAGTGGATTTGGAAGCATGATCGAGAGTGCATTTGAGGAAAAAGCTCCGCATAAAATCTGTGCATATATCTATGAGGTTTCCAATGCATTCAACAGCTTTTATCATGAGACCAAGATCCTCAGCGAAGAGAATCAGACGCAGAAGGAATCCTATATCCGTCTTCTGCAGCTGACCAAGAAAGTGCTTGAGACAAGTATTGATCTGCTTGGATTCGAGGCACCGGATAAGATGTAATAAAATAATAAGCAGATTATGAGGGCATGGTCTGTGGTATGGAGCTGCGGCACTTTCTGGAAAAGCTGGAAGTGAGCGGCTCCTTTTTTGTATCGTTATGCTTTAGAGCGTGTTTGAAAAAGGCTTTCTGCAAATTGTGACGTGCATCTTGCGGGAATGATTTTTCAAACACGCTCTAAGGCAGAAAGGAAATGTCAGATGAAAGCGAAACATCATACAAATTTTCAGCCGGACAGGGTGTTTTCCTATTTTCTGAAAGAATGGAAAGTGCTTCTGGCAGTGACTATCTCCGGTTTGATTTATAATATCGGCCTTCTGGCAGGTCCCTGGTTTGAGGGGAAAATGACCGGCTGCCTGGTGGATATCCTGAAAGGGGCTGACCAGTTTTCGGATATGCTGGTTCTGGTACTGGGCTATGTGACCGCCATTGCAATTGTCCAGACTGCCAGATATATCAAGCGGTTTTATGTGCGGCGTTTTGCCAACAATGTAAATCGAAGAATGAAAGAAATCCTGTACGCCAGTCTGGTGCGGAAAAGTCGTGCAAGCCTTCGGGAAGAGGGCGAGGGAAGCATTATGACCAAGGCAATCCTGGATGTGGATGACTGCGTAGAGGGAATGCGCAAATTCACTACGGAGATTTTTGATACAGGGGTTGCCCTGGCTGCTTATGCCGGAATGCTTTTGTGGTATGATTTCAGGCTTGCCCTGCTTTGCATGATCTTTCCGCCGATTTCCTATATGACGGCGGAGAAGATGAAAAAGATGATCCAGAGAACTGGTGCTGCATACAAAGAGCAGTCAGGATATTTAAGTACAGCTATTCTGGAACGGGCAGAAAATGCTATTACATACCGTGTCTTTGGATGTGAAGAGGAGCGCCGAAAGGTATATGAAGAGAATCTTACTTCCTACGAAAAGTCAGCCATAAAGGCGAATATCTGGAATTCCATCATGCCTCCGCTGTACCGGATCATCTCCATGGCTGGTGTGCTGTTTATCCTGTATTTTGGGCAGAAAAATGTTCTGGGAACTGGCTGGAGCACATGGAACATTGCATCTTTTACCACTTTCCTGGCATGCTTTGTGAAGCTGTCAGTAAAATCTTCCAGTGCAGCGAAGCTGTTTAATGCGGTGCACAAGGCGCAGGTTTCCTGGAAGCGTATTAAGCCGCTTTTGACAAAGCAGGAAGAAATTCCAAAGAGTGAGAAAAATGTGTCTAGAATTCTGGAAAATGGGAAAGTGGAAAAGATCGAAAATGTGTCTGTTAAACATGCAGAAGAAACATTGTCGCAGAAGGAACTATCTCAGCTAGAGATAGCCCAGTCAGAAATTCGTTACAGGAACGTAAAACAATTGCAGGTCCGTCATCTGAATTTTGCTTATCCGGATGGGAAACAGATTCTGAAGGATATTTCCTTCAAAGCTGAAAAAGGGCAGATAATCGGAATTACCGGACCAGTGGCCTGCGGAAAGTCTACTTTGGGAAAAGTATTTTTGTGCGAGTATCCATATGAAGGTCAGATTCTTGTGGATGGCAAAGAGCTTCAGAATATGCCCCCATCCTGGCAGACGAATATCATAGGCTATCTTGGTCATGATCCGGAGCTGTTTAACGACAGCGTGGAAAACAATGTGCTTATGGGTGAACAGAAAAAGACAGAGGATTTCCTGAAAATAGTTTGCATGGCAGAAGAAGTAAATGAGATGGATGATGGTTTACAGACTCTGGTAGGAAATGGTGGCGTACGTCTTTCGGGCGGACAGGGAAAACGTCTGGCTCTTGCAAGAACTCTTTGCCACAAAAAAACGGTTCTGATTCTGGATGATCCTTTTTCGGCTTTGGATAAGAGCACAGAGAGACAGATTTTTGCCAATTTAAAAGCACAGTCGAAAGAGAATATTGTGCTGCTGATTTCCCACCGTCTGTATCTGTTTCCGCAGATGGATCAGATCATCTGGATGGAAGATGGAAAAACAGTGGTGGGTACGCATGAAGAATTGCTTGAGAAGGTACCGGAGTATAAGAAATTATTTACTGAGGAAGGAGGTGCAGAGAGTGAAGACAGACAGAAATAAGAACAACTTGAAATCAGAAGAAAATATGATTTTGAAAAAGAGCAGAAGGTCAGATGCAAATGTTTTTCCGGCAGAAAACAGGGGCAAAGGGAAATTTGCAAAAGCGAAAAAAAGACAGGTAAAAGGTGTGATCTGGAAAACAGTTCTGCAGCAGAAATGGCTGTCTATGGGTATTGTCTTTGCTGTAGCAGGCGCAGTGGTAACGGCTCTTATCCCGCCGCTGATCCTGGCAAAAATCGTAGATACAGTCACAGCGGGAAAAGCCGTGACATTCTGGGTGATTTTCCTTTATTTTGCAATGCTTGCACTTACCGGATTTATGGAATCTGCCAGGGAAGGTCTGCTTACCGTATTTGGGCAGAAAATCACACATGCACTTAGAAGCAGCCTTATGGAAAAATTCATATGCCTTACTTCTGACAAACTGACAGGGCTGGAACCTGGAACTCTGGCTTCACGCTTTGTTGGTGATGTAGATACTGTGGAAAATCTTTTTACCTCAGGGATCATCAGCATGTTTGCTGACGCCTGCAAGATTATCAGTATTCTGGTGGTAATCTGGTTTGAAAATAAGGGACTCACTGTGGTGCTTCTTGTAATGCTGCCATTTCTTTTCTGGTTTACCAGACATGTGCAGAAAAACATGCTGGCAGCCCAGATTGAAAATCGTAAGGCTGTGGGAAGAGCCTCTGGCCATGTGCCGGAAACCCTTCATAATATCCGTACCATCCATTGCCTTGCCAGGGAAAAATATATGGAAGAGCGTTACGATACTTATATCGGTGAAAGTTACCAGGCAATGGAGAGAACCAATTTTTATGATGCAGTATATTCACCGGTGATCTTGATTTTAAATGCAGTCGTGGTTGCAGCTGTGATGCTGCTTTCAGCATCTGGAAATAAGATGGTGCTCACGTTTTTTGGAATGTCTGCGGGAACTGCAGTGGCTGTGATCAACTATATTTCACAGATTTTTTCGCCGATGGAAAGTCTTGGAATGGAGATTCAGACCATCCAGTCCGCGGTAGCTGGAATCCATAGGATTAATGAATTCTTTGGGCTGGAGGAGAAAGAAAATGGCGTACAGGAGAATGGAGATACCGAGAAAACCTGGAATAATCCGGCAACAAAAATAGAAGAAAACAAAAATGAAAAGATTAGCCGAAAGGAAGCGATGGCTGATATGGAAGAAAGGCACAGACTGGGAGCTTCTGACAGTAATAGTTTGCCGTTTGTAGAATTCCGGAATGTAACCTTCGGCTACGATGAGCATGTGGTGCTGGAGCATCTGAATTTCAAGGTGATGGATACCGATCAGGTGACTCTCCTTGGACGAACTGGTGCAGGAAAGAGTACGATATTGAAGCTGCTTCTTGGACTTTATGAGCCGGATCAGGGACAGGTACTGCTCCACGGCATTCCGGCAACGGCTGTGAGGGCTGGAGAACGACGGAAACTCTTTGGATACGTAGAGCAGACTTTTCACATGGTGTCGGGAACCGTACGCGACCAGATTACATTATATGATGACCGGATCTCTGATCGTCAGGTAAAGGCTGTTGCAGAGCTTACAGGTTTAAAAGAGGTGATTGAGAGTCTGGAAAATGGTTACGATACTTATTGCACCACGGAGATTTTTTCCCAGGGACAGTGGCAGCTGATATCCATCGCCAGGGCAGCAGTAGCAGAGCCCAAACTGCTTCTTCTAGATGAGATCACTGCAAACCTGGATGCGGAGACAGAGAAGGCTGTTCTGGCCGCATTGAAACGTGTGGCAAAGGATCGTACCGTTATTTCCATTTCACACAGAACGTCCGCAGAACTGGGAAGGACGATTCAGATTTAATCTGAGATTGTGAAAAGCACTTATAAAATTTTTATAAAGTGCTTTTCACAGTGGATTTTAAATGTTATAATTCTGATTACATTCTTACATGTCTGATCTGGAGTTTTTTATCATGCTTCAGAATAGCGGGCATTTCATAATCACTAATTTTTATTCTGTTTATATTTATCATTTGCCGGAAGTCATCGGCAGCATTCACTTAATTTACGCGGACAAGGAGTTGAAGCCTTTTTTGTCTCGTTTTTGTTGTTGGTAAAGGGTTGCGTTTTATGTGAAAATCGAGGTGATTATCATCAATCTTACAGGTATGATCTTGAAAATGCGTTACTGTATCCTGGAGCAGGTAGGCGCAGGTGGGGAGGGGCATTTGTACCTTGCCAGGGATATGGAGCTTGGAAATTACTGGGCAGTAAAAGAACTTCCCCTTGAGAAAAAGCGTGAAGCCAGATTGCTGCGGCTTCTGGAACATCCATCCATTCCACGGATGGTAGATTATGTGGAAAATGGAGATCACTGTTATCTGATCATGGAATATATTCGTGGAAAGTCCCTTGGACAGATGTTAAAGGAGGGACATGTTTTTGCAGCGGATGAGCTTCTTTCCTACGGAGACACTGTGCTTGCAGTTCTGGAATATCTTCATGGGCAAAAGCCGCCGGTATATTATGGGGACTTGAAACCGGATAATCTTATGCTTTCAGATTCGGGCAAATTGTATCTGGTGGATTTTGGGAGCGCGGTGTTTGGATTTGGAGAAAATCAGCGGATCTGTATGGGAACAGAAGGCTTTGCAGCTCCAGAACAATATGAGGGAAAAGTAAACAGCTCCAGTGATCTTTATGCTTTGGGAAAAACATTACAGGCGCTGGCAGGAAAAAACTGGTTATCCGTTTTGTGGAAAGTTCCGGGATTTGCTTTGTTTCTCTATAAATGTACCCGGCCTCAGGGGAAAAGACGATTTGAAAATGCGGCACAGGCAAGAAAAATGCTTTCTGGTATAGGAAAAAGAAAAGGGCTTGCTAGAAAAAATGCAGCGGTGGTGATTGGAACTACGGGGATTTTGCTGGCTGCAGGTGTATTTCTTGCAGGATCAGAGCAGCAGGCAGCTTTCGAAAGTGCATTGGCAGAAGTAACGAAGGGATATTACGAGATAGAGGAAAATGAGTCTTCTTCGTTGTCAAAGGAATTTGCAGCAGAAGCAGATAAAAAAAGTACAGGCAAAGAAGCAGATAAATTTCTTCTTAAAAAATGCGAGCAGGCAGAAAGTGCTTTGCAAAAACTGCAAAAAGAATATACGAAAGATGAAGAGCAGAGAAAATTGCTTTTGTTATTGGCGGTAAATGCAGAACTTCAGAAAGAGTGGGAACGGGCAGCCGTGTATTATGAGCAGCTGCTGTTGTATGCGCCGGAATTTGCAGAAGGGTATGGGAAATATGGACTGTTCCTTTTGCGAAGAGGTCAGAAGAATTCCAGCAGGAGACTTTATGTTTTATACAGAAGCAGTAAAGCAGATGGGACGAATTGTAAGAGCGTTGAAATCTGGGAAAAACAGATGGAAAGTGAAACAGGTGAGGGAAAATGAAAAGATGGAGAAGCATAAGGAGAAAAATTGCGAAAAATTCAAATCGAAAAGGTATATATTTGCACAGCATCTGGAATAACTTTCGGAAACCTGGAATTTATCTGATGGTGACAGTGATTTTACTTATTACCAAAGTTGGTATACTTTACACTTATGGTGGGGAATTTGGAGGATTTGATATCGATATTGGTGCTGATGAAGGTATATTTGATAATTGGGAGGAGGCTGAAGGAAATCAGGAAACTACGGAGCCAGAGCAGAAAGAAAATGGGAGCAGTAATGGTAATGAGAGCAATAATAACAGCAATAGTGACAGCGCGAATGGCGGTACTAGCAGTAATGACATAGAAAATGACGGTAATAATAACAGTCATAATAGCGGTAGCAGTAACGATAACAACAGCGGGAATAATAACAGTAACAACAATAATAGCAACGCAGGAGCTGGCTTGTCGAAAACAGAGAACGGTGACAACACAGGTGATGAGGAGGGCTGGGAAAAACCTCAAGCTGCGGGTTCTGAGAGAAGACCAAAAGAAAACAGGAAAGAAATAAAGAAAGAAAACAGTGTCACGGCAGCCTTACCGGCAAACAAAAACGCAGAGAATAAGAAAACGAATATAAATGTAGACAACAGTGCCAATGGAACTGAGTCTAAAAGCAATACTACAAAAAACACTCCTCGTGTAAAGAAGGATAGCTCAAAAAGCAAAGAAGAAAAGTCAGAAGATACCGCAGCGGATGAAAATATAAGTGAAAGCAGGATTACTGCCAGAGAAACAAAGAATACTGATCGGAAAAAAGCAGATAGGTCCAAAGCAAAAATTACGGAAAGTCCTAAAAAAGAAAATACCAGTGAGCACTTGAAACTCACAGGGGCCGGCACGGTTTTTACAGCAGTTGGAATGACAAAGATATCTCGCAAATTGGGGTTTTATAACAAAAACGATGAAAATATAGAAAAGAATGAAAATATAAATAAAAACAATAACATAAATGATGATAAAAACAGCACAATATGTTTTGCACACGAAGAAACAGTCCCTGTAAATGAATATCCTGAAATACAAGTTATAAGAACAATCGCTGAGCAGGATGTTACAATTCTGTCTTTGAACTTAAATGGTGATGAGATTTTCTGGCATCAGGAGGGGGATACCCTTGTATTTGACCAGCCGATTACAGCGAAGGAAAATACTGTGAAGGTGATTGCTGTAATAGATGGGAGAAGAATTGTGCATATGCCTATATGGGAGTTTTGAAAGTGTGCATCAATTGTTACTGGTCACGGAGTGAATGGTAACCATTAACTAAGATTTTGCCATCTGGACGTTATAAAGAAATGATGTTATAATTAACACTCATATAGCGAAAGACTTGAAAAATCAACGACAAAAATTACATGACGATACAGGAGGCAAAACACAGATGTACAAAGCTATTTTATTTGATTTGGATGGAACTCTCACCGATTCCGGGGAGGGAATCACCAAATCCGTACAGTATGCTCTGGAGAAGGTTGGAAAACCAGAACCAGATCTTCAGAAGCTGCGCATTTTTGTGGGACCGCCCCTTTTGGAGCAGTTTCAGGAATATGCGGGAATTGACGAAGAAACGGCAAGAAAGGCAGTTGAGATTTACAGAGAACGATACGCACCAGTGGGGATTTATGAGAATGAACTGTATCCTGGCATTACGGAAATGTTATCCGGACTGAAACAAAGAGGATACAAGCTTGCTATTGCGTCTTCCAAACCGGAGAATTTCGTGAAGATCGTTGCGGAATATTTCCACATTGATTCTTATTTTGACGAGATGGTTGGAAGTGAGCCTGAGGGTAGACGAACCAATAAGACAGAGGTGATCGAGGAAACTCTGAAGCGGCTGGGACTTTCTGAACACCGTGACCAGGTGATCATGGTGGGGGATAAAGAGCATGATGTATTTGGGGCAAGATGCGCCGGATTGGAATGCATTGCAGTTTCTTATGGTTACGGAAACGAAGAAGAACTGAAAAATGCCCATCCTTTTAAAATTGTGAATTCGGCAGAGGAAATACTGGATTTTTTCGCCTGAGCCCCAGAAGAAAACAGAAAATGCCGGTTTTGGCATGGAAGTGTCTGTATCCGGTGGGAATCCATTTTGTGCTTTCCCAGCTTGTTTCCTATCTGGGACTGTATTTTCTGGTGCAGCGGACTGGTGCAGATATGAGTGCATATTACCAGCATGTGCTTATGCTGACTGGTCTGACAGGGATTCTGGCTGCAGTTCCCTGCATATTGTTGTATCGGGGCGATTTTTCAAGAAGAAAAGAAACCGGGATATTATATCCTGCAGCTGATCGTCACCTTCCTGTTCCTGAAATCCTGGGGTTTCTTGTAATTGGCGCATTTCTTGGTCAATATGGAAACATTCTGGTAGGGCTTTTTCAGCAATATTTGAATCCGGAAGCTTATCAGGAAACTCAGTCCCTGATTTCCGAGGGGAAAAGTATCTGGAGTCTGATTTTCTGGATGGGAATTGCAGCACCTTTTGCAGAAGAGGTTATTTTCCGCTGGCTGGTATTTCTTCGTATGAGAGATAATATGCGCGTGATCACAGCTGCACTGTTTTCAGGATTGACATTTGGGATTTACCATATGAATCTGCTCCAGGGAGTGTATGCAACTATTATGGGATTGCTTTTCGCATTGATCCTGGAATGGAGAGGGAATCTGTTTGCCAGTGTGTTTCTTCATATGGGGGCAAATATCTGGAGCCTGCTGGTCAGTGATGTGATGCTGTACATGCTGGATCATACAGGAGCCACATCCGTAATTGCACTGAATCTGTTTCTTGTTTTTGCAGGAACTTATGGTATTTGGAGATGCTATAAGAATTATCAGAAACGAGGATGTACGAGGCTGATATAAAGCATAATCAGAAATATATTAAGAAAAATAGAAGACCTTCTTACAAAATCCTGGAAAAACAGGGGAGATTGTGAGAAGGTTTTTTGTTGGCGCATTCCACTTTATAAACATTTAAGAATTTCCCGTCTTGAATTTAAAGTACACATATGCTATCTTAAGTGTATTAAATGTATTAATACACTTAGAAAGGAGGAAGCATGTCTATGATCGTTTTGGATTATCAGGACAGAAGGCCACTGTACGAGCAGGTGGAGGAGAAATTTCGGAATCTGATCCTGATGGGAGTACTGGAGCCAGGCTCTAGAATGCCCTCTGTGCGGCAGCTGGCCATGGAATTATCGATCAACCCCAACACCATCCAGCGTGCTTACATGCAGCTGGAACAGGAGGGACTGATCTACCCGGTTAAAGGAACAGGAAACTTTATCGCAGACAGTGAAGAAGTGCGTAAACTTAGCAAAGCTTCCTATATAAAAGAACTGAAAACCCTGATCCAGAAGGGAAAGGCTATGGGAATGGAAGCGGAAGAGCTGATCTACATTATTAGGGAGTGTTACAAGGAGGAGAAGCCATGATAGAAGTCAAAGAATGCAGTAAGGCGTTTGGCACTGTCAAAGCGGTCAATAAAGCAACTCTGGATGTTGGGGTGCGGGAAGTGTTTGGTCTTGTGGGCAGTAACGGCGCCGGGAAAAGCACCCTGCTTCGGATGATGGCTGGAATTATAAAGCCAGATGAAGGGGAAATCCAGATTGACGGTATGCCAGTGTATGAAAATGAAGAAGCAAAGAAACTGTTTTTCTATATCTCAGATGATAGTTATTTTCCGGCAAATTATACAGCAATGGATCTGGTGCGCTTTTACCGGAACTTTTACCCTCAGTTTCGAACCAGGTTTTTCCATGAACTGATGGAACAATTTCATCTGGAAGAAAATCGCAGAATTGCAACTTTTTCCAAAGGTATGAAAAAACAGGTTCTGGTAATCATCGGTGTGTGCGTGGCAACGAAATATCTGTTTTGCGATGAGACCTTTGATGGCCTTGATCCGGTAATGCGTCAGGCAGTAAAGAGCCTGTTTGCGGCGGAGATTATGAACCGGGAATTTACTCCTGTGATCGCGTCTCACAATCTGCGCGAGCTGGAGGATATCTGCGACCATGTCGGACTTTTGCATAAAGGGGGGATTCTTCTTTCCAAAGACCTGGAAGACATGAAATTTCACATTCACAAGATACAGTGTGTGCTTAGTGGAAGACAGCAGGAAAAAGAACTGGAAAAGGAACTTCAGGTTTTGAAGGTGCAGCATCAGGGTTCTCTTCTTATGATAACAGCCCGGGGAACCAGAAGTGAGATCATAGAGAAGATCCAGGCCAAAAATCCTCTCTTTATGGAGGTGCTTCCTCTGACCCTGGAGGAAATTTTTATCAGTGAAACGGAGGTGGCAGGCTATGAAATCAAAAATTTATTCTAGCAGATATATGAAGGTAACATCAAAAGGGCTGGTGTGGATACCGGCTTTTGTGACCATTGGATTTCTTCTGGCCTTTCCGGTGGCAGAGCTGATCATGCTGGGAAACTGGTTCGGAATGGAATACACGGCCAGAGAAATAAATGCCCTTTATGCAAATCTGTGGCAGAATGGATTCATGATTACCGGACTTGCGGTTGCAGCGCTTGCGGCACTGTTTAATGGGATCAGCCAGTTCTGGTACCTGTATTCACCGCGGAAAATTGACTTCTACCACAGTCTTCCTGTGAAACGAAACAGAATGTTCTGGTATAAGACTTTGCAGTCACTTTTATACTTTTTGGTGCCGTATCTGGTGATGGAATTTTTTGCCATCTGTATCGGGGCGATGAGAGGATTTTTCAGTCTTCATCTTATGAAACTGGCATTCCTTATGATGGTATTTCATCTGATGCTGTATCTGCTGATGTATTTTTCCGTTGTGCTGGTGATCTGCATTACAGGACATCTGCTTATGGGAGCGCTGCTTCTGGTGGCTGCTGTAGCTTATGGACCAGTGCTTTCTGTGCTGTTGGATTTATATGAAATGGCATTTTATTATACACGCAGTGAGAGCTCTTATGGTTTCGTAAAATGGCTGAAAGAGATGGCTTCACCATTTACCATTTCTTATACCTTCGTGAAAAAATATGCAGAGGGAAATTACGGCGGAATACTGATTGCAGTGATTCTGGTAACTGCGGCATTGGGAGGTCTTGGATATTACGCCTTTGTACATAGAAGATCAGAGAGAACAGGGATGGCTTTTGTTTTTCCATGGATCGGTACTGTAGTAAAATTTCTGATCGTGGTACCTGGAGGCCTTGGAATCGGATTTATTTTCTATATGCTGTCAAGTGACAGTTCCAGAACGATCTGGTGGATTTTTGGATTGATTCTTGGAACCCTTCTTGCTGGCGGTATTATGGAAATTATTTATTACAGGGATTTCCGGAGATTCTTTTCCCATAAGATCCAGCTTGTGATAAATGGGGCATGTGTAGCACTTGTGGCGTGTGTGTTCTTTTTTGACCTGACAGGATATGACGAATATGTTCCTTCCTATGACAAGATTGAAAATATCGCAATCGGATCTGTGGATACCGAACGGGAAACTACTTATAATGTGAAAGTAAATGAAGATGGTACTGTTGCCATGCTGGATTCCGGATATTATTTGAATGGGGATTCGACGGGAAATGATCTGGGAATTGACCAGAATCTTTTTGACAGTATAAAAGAAATTGCAAAAGAGAGCAAGGAGACCTGTAAAGAAATTATAGGAAACAGCACAGCATTGTGGTTCAGCAATCTGTGGGATCCTTCTAGAAATACATTAGGACTTAAGGTACGGTATGACCTGAAATCAGGAAGTGCCATCTATCGTTACTATATGGTAAGCCTGGATGACATAAAGAATTTGTGGAAAGAGGGAATGGCTGTGGGAACCCTGAAGGCTGAGCGTTATTCCATTCTGAATCTGGATGACAAATATGTGGATGAGGTAAGATGTGATTTTATAACCGGACAGTCAATTTTCCTTTTCCAGGATAATAAGGCGAAGAAACAGCTGCTGGTGGATGCTTTCCGGCAGGATGTGGAGGAGGCTGATCCAGAGGTGCTGACAGGGGAACCTTGCGCAAGCCTGACCATTGGCTATTCTGATGTACCATCTGTGGAAGGTACGGACGACATGGTAGTGGGAAAAACAGGAGATTATTCTTTTTCTCCATGCTTCTATGTATTCCCACAGTTCAAAAGGACAGTTGAAATTTTGAAGGAAACAGGGTATCCTATTTCTATGGATGATGTGAACTTAAGTTCTGTGGAAGTTCAATATTATATGAATGAGAATCAGAATGAAGTTTCTTCCCCGATTATTTACAATAAGCCGGAGCAGCTGAGTGAGCTGAAAAAAGCCCTGAGATGTTATCAGATGGTACCGTTCTGGGAAAAACAGGAACTGGACAGCTGGGACAGCCTGAAGGTTGTGATCGACGGCATGGAATCAGAGGTGGCCTGGTCTATCATGGCGAAGGATGTTCCGGAATTTATGAAGGAAGATTCTCAGCGGGCATTGTCCTTTGAGGTTTTGGACGAGGAATAAAGTAGAAGGTAAGGTAGTATAAATGGGAAAAGCAGTGAGACTGGATAAATTTCTGGCAGATTCCGGAGCTGGCACGAGGACAGAAGTGAAGAAGCTGATCCAGAAGGGAATGGTTCAGGTAAATGGTGAGACGGCGAAAAAGCCAGAGCTGAAGGTAGACCCGGAGAGGGACGTGGTGGAATTTGGCGGAGAGCGCCTGGGCGCCCGGGCAGAGTTTGTGTATTATCTTTTGCACAAGCCTGCCGGGTATGTAAGCGCCACGGAGGACATCAGGGAAAAGACGGTTCTGGAACTGGTGCCAAAGGATGGCAGGCGGAATCTTTTTCCTGTAGGACGTCTGGATAAGGATACGGAAGGCCTGCTTCTTATTACAGATGACGGCCAGCTGGCCCACCAGCTGCTTTCTCCGAAGAAACATGTGGATAAAACTTATTTCGCTGTGACGGAAGGCAAAGTAGTGCCGGAGGATATAGAGAAGATCCGGGTAGGTGTGGATATTGGAGATCAGGAGCTGACATTGCCGGGAAAGCTGGAGATTCTTAAGAGTTGGGAAGAAAACCCAGAGCAGGGAGTTGCCAGTGGTAAAGATTGCGAAGGAAAAAATGTTAAAGGTGACTCTGAAACAATGACGGTCAAAGCAGATAATGAGGAATATAAAGCAGACGTGGAAAAGAGTTCCTGGCGCTCGGAAATCCTTCTGACTATTCAGGAAGGACGTTTTCATCAGGTGAAGAGAATGATGGAAGCGGTTGGAAAGAAAGTAATCTACTTGAAACGGATTTCTATGGGCTCGCTGACTTTGCCAGATGATCTGCCAAAAGGCCAGGCGCGAGAGCTGACACCTGGCGAACTGGCGGCGCTCAGACTGGGGAAATAGCTTATCTGAAATGCTTTTGCAGAAATGAAAGAACCCTGTTGGGAGAACGGGGGAATGAATTTGTTAAAACGTTGAAAAGCCTAAAAATAGCGTAAAAATTTGCAAAAACCCTCTTTACACGGAGGGTTTTGTCATGTTATAATGCAAAAGTTGTAAACCATCAAACACGCATGGAGATTCCCAGGATGGTGCCCTGCGGTGTGAGGCTGGGTCCGAGAGGAAAAGGATCCATGCGGAAGAATTTAACCAAAAGGAGAAAAAGACATGAGCGTTATTTCAATGAAACAGCTTTTAGAGGCAGGTGTTCATTTCGGACATCAGACAAGAAGATGGAACCCTAAAATGGCCCCATACATCTACACAGAGAGAAATGGTATCTACATCATCGACTTACAGCAGTCTGTAGGAATGGTTGACGATGCTTATAATGCAATCGCTGATATCGTAGCTAACGGCGGAAATATCCTTTTCGTTGGTACTAAGAAACAGGCTCAGGACGCTATCAAGACAGAGGCTGAGCGTTGCGGACAGTTCTATGTAAATGAGAGATGGTTAGGCGGTATGCTTACCAACTTCAAGACTATCCAGAGCCGTATTGCGAAACTGAAAGAAATCGAGACCATGGAGTCTGATGGAACATTCGATGTTCTGCCTAAGAAAGAAGTTATCGCTTTAAGAAAAGAATTAGATAAACTTCAGAAGAACCTTGGCGGTATCAAAGAAATGAAGAGACTTCCAGATGCTATCTTCGTAGTAGATCCTAAGAAGGAAAAGATCTGCATTCAGGAAGCTCATACACTGGGAATTCCGCTTATCGGAATCTGCGATACTAACTGTGACCCAGAAGAACTGGATTACGTAATCCCGGGTAACGATGACGCTATCCGTGCTGTAAAACTGATCGTTTCCAAGATGGCTGACGCAGTTATCGAAGCAAACCAGGGACAGACAGACGCTGAGGGAGAAATCCAGGCTGAGTCTGAAGAGTTCGCTACAGAGGAATAATTTGTGAAAATTCTGGACGGCAGCTGTGAATGAGGTATGCCTGCATAGGCATATCCACAGCTGACGGACAGGTCCTTACAACACACTATCAATCAGGAGGAAATGAAAATGGCTATTACAGCAGCACAGGTAAAAGAGTTAAGAGAGATGACCGGCGCTGGTATGATGGACTGTAAGAAAGCTCTTACAGCTACAGAAGGCGATATGGATAAAGCAGTAGAGTTCCTTCGCGAGAAAGGTCTTGCTACCGCTCAGAAGAAAGCAAACCGTGTTGCAGCAGAGGGGCTTTGCAAGACACTTGTTGCTGACGATGCTAAGAACGCAGTTGTTGTTGAGGTTAACTCCGAGACAGACTTCGTTGCTAAGAACGAGAAATTCCAGCAGTATGTTGCAGATGTTGCAGCTCAGGCTCTGACAACTACAGCAGCTGATATCGATGCTTTCCTTGCAGAGGCATGGGCACTTGATACCACTAAGACTGTAAAAGAAGCTCTTGCAGCTCAGATCGCAGTTATCGGTGAGAACATGAACATCCGTAGATTCGCTCAGATGAAAGAGGAGAACGGTTTCGTTGCTTCCTACACACATATGGGTGGAAAGATCGGCGTTCTTGTTGACGTTGAGACAGATGTTGTAAACGACGCTGTTAAAGAGATGGCTAAGAACGTTGCAATGCAGGTTGCAGCTCTGAAACCTCTTTACACAAGCGACAGCGAAGTAAGTGCTGAGTATATCGAGCATGAGAAAGAAATCCTTATGGCTCAGATCCAGAACGATCCTAAGGAATCCCAGAAACCGGAGAAGGTTATTCAGGGAATGATCACAGGACGTATCAAGAAAGAGCTTAAAGAGATCTGCCTTCTTGACCAGGTTTATGTTAAAGCTGAAGATGGAAAACAGTCTGTTGGCAACTATGTAGCACAGGTTGCTAAAGAGAACGGCGCTAAGATCACAATCAAAGGCTTCGTTCGTTACGAGACCGGAGACGGAATCGAGAAGAAAGAAGAGAACTTTGCTGAGGAAGTTGCAAAGCAGATGGGTAAATAATCCATTAACTTAAGTTTTCTTTCTATTATTTTAATAAGTCTGAATTTAAGTATTTAAAGGCCCTGAAAGCCTTATAAACACTACGTTTCACAGTGATTATAAGGTTTTCGGGGCTTTTTTCTATATTTTTCTAAAAAAGTCCTAAATACCGCCAAGCATCGCTGGAAATCACCAAGAATCTCCAAAAATTGAGTATTGAGTAAGGAAAAACTGAGTAAAAGCAAAGGCTTGCAATCTTCAGCGAAGTTACTCAAATTATCAGCGGTTTCATCAGATCGCCATAATTTTCAAAAATCAAATTATAAACTTAAAAACTAATTGCATAAGGAGGAAATCAATATGGCAAGTACAGCGATAGGCGCAGCTGGCGAGGATGCTCGCACAATAACTTTTATGAGCAAAGAACATAAGGAATTCTATTTGGAATATCTGCCTAAATGCAGATGGAAAGACGTATATCATGAAGCATTGGTATATTGTCTTGGAATTGACAGAGATACACGAAAACACGTTAACAAAATTTATGATTTTAAAAATGGCAGTGTGAAGCCAGAATGTCTGCAGGAAGGTGGAGGAAAGACCACTACCACTATCAATCTTGGAGTAGTGTTCCGATTACTTAGCCAATTATGTTGTAACATCGGAATGATTAAAACGCATTGCCATGAAAAGAAAATGGTTTTATTATAATGATATAGATTTTATGTGTGAAAATAATTCTCTATTTTTTATTAACTCCATCGTAACTCCATATATCTAATGTATAATTACAGGAAATATTAAAAAGAAATTGTGGGGAGTGATTTTATGTATCGAATATTGGTTGTTGAAGATGAGGATGACATTCAGAAAATATTAGAAAACTATTTGATAGATCAAGGATATGCAGTTACACTGGCGTATGATGGTGTGGATGGGATTGCAAAATTTCACAATGGCGAGTTTGATCTTGTGCTGTTGGATGTTATGATGCCAAAGATAGACGGTTTTGGAGTATGTGAATTAATCCGTAGAGAATCGAATGTACCAATTATCATGCTTACGGCATTAGATGAAGAAGCGTATCAGATCAAAGGCTTTGATATGAATGCAGATGATTATGTCACCAAGCCGTTTTCTATACCCATTTTATTGAGAAAAATTGCAGCAATCTTGAGAAGGACACAAAGAGAAGATGAATTGCAGGTGATTTCTTATAAAACGTTAAGCGTGGATGTGAAGGGGCATCATGTTTATATTTGTAAAGCAGAAAAGGGAGAAAAGATAGAGGTTGAATTAACACAGAAAGAATTTGAAATGCTATATGTTCTGCTGATTAACAAAGGAATCGTTTTGACACGCCAGAAACTTCTAAATATGGTATGGGGAGAAGATTATTATGGGGAAGAGCGAATTGTGGATACACATATTAAGAATATCCGCAAAAAGCTGGGAGTAAATCTGATTAGTACAATAAGAGGGGTGGGATACCGGATTGATAAAGAGAATTAAAAACAGTCTGACCATAAAAATTTGCACACTGATTGCTGTCTTACTGGCAGTATCCAGTGGAATTACATATGCGGTAATTGTAGGATTCCTTCCAACCTATTATAGTAAACAGCTACAGAAGGATATTGATTCGGTTTCACAGGAAATGATTGAAACCATTCATTCTTATGAAACGATTAATGAAGCTTCTTATGCCATTGAATTGTTTGAAGCAGGTTCGAAAGTTTCAGTCGTGATTTTGGATGAACAGGGAAATAGGATATGGCCGGCTGAGAGTACAGCCGTGACAGAAGATGTATTGGATAATGGTGTGGTAGAGCAGGGTTATATGGGTGATATGATATTGACACACGAAAATAGCGCAGAGCAAACCACTATCGTACAGGAAGAAAATGCGGCCTATGAAGAGGGAGTAATCGGCCAGGCGGACGTCGTAACAGAGGATGTCGTCCAACAGGCTGATGGAATTGCAGAAGTCGGAGATAATTCAGCAGTGAAACGGTACAGCGTTAAAGTGGGTGGAGAAACATATACAATGATTGTTTCTGGGGGAATGCAGCCAGTCAATCAGGCTCTTGAAATATTATATCAGATACTGCCGTATATCCTTGGAATCGCTATTATAGTTTCCATATTGTTTGCACTGGGGGCATCCCTTTATTTGACATTTCCGATCGTTAGGTTAAGTCAACTGGCTCAAAATATGGCTGCGCTTGATTTTGACAGTTCCTATCAGGGGAAAAGAACAGATGAAGTAGGAGTATTAGGGGAAAGCTTGAATGAGCTTTCCAAAAACCTCTCACGAGCATTGGAAGAACTGAAGAGTGCAAATGAAAAGCTTAAGTCAGATATCGAAATGGAACGCAAGATAGAGAAAAAGAGAATTGCATTTTTTTCAGCAGTGTCCCATGAACTGAAAACACCGATTACAATATTGAAAGGGCACTTGTCCGGAATGCTGCAGGGAGTAGGGGAATACAGGGACAGAAATTACTATTTGCAGCGGTCACTGGAAACCACAGAAAAAATGGAAGACATGGTAAAGGAACTTCTGACTGTTTCACGGATCGAGAATAACAAATTTATTACACAAAAGACCGATATAGCAGAACAGCTCCGCTTGCAGATTGCTGATATGGCTGAACTGATAGAAAATAAAAAACTGGAACTGCAAGTGGAGATCCCAGAACATTTGTATGCAGATGTGAATCCGGTGATGATGGACAAAGTTTTTTCTAACCTTCTGCTTAATGCCATCCGTTATACGCCGGAAGAAAAAGGAAATCATATCAGAGTTTTGCTGAAACCGGGAACAGATACCGAGACGGTATATTGCCAGATTGAAAATACCGGGGTGTTTATTCCGGAAGAAGCATTAGTCCATTTGTTTGAAGCATTTTATCGTGTGGAACAGTCCCGTAACCGCCAGACTGGTGGAAGCGGATTGGGTCTTTATATTGTAAAAATGATCTTGGACCAGCATGGAGCAAGCTATCGTATGGGTAATACATGTGATGGGGTTTGTTTTTCCTTTTCTCTATAAATCACACACGAATCACATATAAACTCCAATTACATTACAAAATTCAATGGTATGGTATGGACATAATAAAAAATGTAAAGGAGTTGGATGTACAATGAAAAGAAAAATTGCAGCTTTATTAATGGGAACTACCTTATCTGTGGCAGTATGCGGCTACAGTGTGCAGGCAATGACTTACGGATATGATATGGGAGGAAAGGTATTTATCTCCGAAGATTCTTCATCTTCCAATCTGACAGAGGAAGAAAAGGAAAAATTATCCGACTGGCATAAGGAAGAAATGCGTAATGAACTTGCTTATCTTGAATGCTACGGTGTTACTTATGATGCAGACAGTGATACACTGTATTATCAGGGGAAAACCGTAAGATGGCTGATTGACCGACAGCTTGAGGATACTTATAAGTCGATCCAGATGCCGGAAGGTGAAATTGATGTCTATACGGTAAGGGAAGACGATTACAGATTAACGGGCGTTCGGATTGCTACACAGGAAGAATATGACCAGCGGACAAAGGAAATGGAAGCGTTGGAAGCAGCGGCTGGAAAAGAATCATCTTATGAACAAGAAGCTGTGGATACAGAAACGGGAAGTAGTATTCATATGTTTGCTTACGATGAGGAAACAGTAACGGAAGCCAATGATGGGTCAGCGACGGAAACAGCAGTAGTGACAGAAGATGTGGTGTCAAATTATGCGGAACAGAAGGATACAGTTGAAAATGCAGTGGAAACAGCAGAGGGTACCTGTGTAGTAGGAGATAATCTTAATTCAGAAATAAAGATTCAGGAATATAAGCAGAATGGCATAGACCTCGATTCTGCGACAGGTAGCTGGATGTGGCATGGAAAAGAAGTTCATTTACTAATGGACGAGGATGGAAGTTTTTACCAGAATGGAAGCAAGGAGGCAAAAGATAATAAGATATATCTGATAGTGAAACGGGAAGATGATGGCAGGATTAAAACTGTGAGACAGATTACAATGGAAGAAGTTATGGCACGTATAGCGCATTTGAATTAGAAATTAGATATAAACGTTTGCAAGGTGAAGCATATTGGGAAAATGTTGATTTTGACATTTGAGGATCATGAAGAGAACATGATTGACTGGATTGTGTCATGTTTAGGCATAGGTGTAAAGTCTTTTCAGATTCAGAATACTAAAACGGAAAAATTAAAATTTCGAGATCTAAGAATAGATTTTAGTTGTCGTAAGGTTATAAAAAATAATAGACAAGAATGCACCACAGCTGCGGCTGTGGTGCGAGTTTTAGGCGGAAAATTTCTGGAAGTTTATACATAATTTTCAAAAATTCTAGAATAAGAATTTACACCGACTCATAATTATGATACAATTATAGCACAAGAAAGAGAGGTGTTCATTATGCCAACAATTATGCCGATTAGAGATTTAAGAAAAACCAGTGAAATATCGGAACTGGCACATAAAAAGCAGGAACCAATATTTATTACGAAAAATGGATATAGTGACTTAGTTGTAATGAGTTCAGAGCTGTATGAACGTTTTGCCCAGACAAACAAGATTGATCAGGCAATTTATGAAGCAGAACAGGAAGTAACAGAAGGAGCAGAGCCGATTTCATTAGAAAGTGCAATGGAACAGCTCAACAAGAAATATTATGGATAAATATGAGATAATGCTGTATCCAAGAGCGTACCGGGATATTCATGATATTTATGCTTATATTGCACTTGAAAAATTGTCACCTGAAACTGCAAAAGAACAGACGGATCGGATTTGGCAGGCAATAAAAAAGCTGGAACTGTTTCCAAAATCGCACCAGGACCGTCTGGTAGGCCGCTATGCCGGAAAAGAATATAAACAGCTGATCATTGACAATTATATTGCTATTTTTAAAGTTGATGAAAACAAGAAAAAAGTATTTGTATTGACAGTGCAATATCAGGGAAGGCAGATGTAAACGAAAGGGTTGAACTGCTGTACAAAATAACATTTAAGAATGATAGTCAGATATAAAAAGGACACAGACAGTCAAGTTTCGATTGCCTGTGTCTTGTTTTGTAAAAATAAAAAATTTTTGAAAGCAAATTCCCATATTTTAAGTCTAATAGTTATAAAAACAAAAAGGGGGAATAAAATGGAGGCTTTGGTAACAGCTGCTAAAAATGGAGATAAAGAAGCGTTCGTTCAGCTGATCCGGATAAATAAGCAGAGCATGTATAAAGCTGCCTGGGTTTATCTTCGGAACGAACAGGACATTGCAGATGCACTGCAAAATACGATCCTGTCCTGTTATGAAAAGATACAGGGATTAAGGGAAGTGAAATATTTTAAAACCTGGCTGATGCGGATTCTGATAAATGAATGCAAAGACATTCTCCGTCAAAAGAACCATGACGCGGAACTGGATAATTTCTCAGAAGGTGTACAGTGTGAAGATCTGGATCTCTGCGAATGGAAACAATTGCTTTTATGTCTGGATGAAGAAAGCCGGAAAATCGTGGAACTCTATTATTTTGATGAATTTTCCGTAAAGGAAATTGGTAATCTTCTTGAAATGAACAACAACACCGTATCAACCAAACTTTCCCGGGCAAGAGCAAAATTAAAAAAGGTGATCAGGAGGTGAAGACTATGGATGAAAAAGAAATCAGAAAAATTTTAAAAGAAGAAACTGTGATACCGGACAATATTGATAAAGCTATGGAAGATGTTCTGAAGGGAATTTTGGATTCTCCAGATGAGAGAATGAGCAGCACGAAGAATCTAATTGTAAAATCAGATAAAGGAAGATCAAAAAATTCAGGGAATAAGAAAAAAATAATCCGGATTCTTCTTCCTGTGGCTGCTGTATTAGGCGTCAGCACCGGCGTACTTGCAACAAAACTTGGATGGCTTCACAAAGAACTGGAGCAGCAGGGGGTTACAGAACAGGAAGCTGTTCAAATGGTTGTCACAGAACCTGATTCAACTGCAGAAAATGTGGAAGATGTGACTTCTTATCATATAACGCCAAAGGAGAGGGATTGGAACCAGTCTATGCTGTCTGTTACAGAAGCGTATTTTGATGGCAGCGGTTTCAGCTTTCTTGGAGATCCTTCCGGGGCGGTGGAGAATTATACGCTCAGCTGCCGTGACCATGCGACAGTGAATGGAGAAGATGCACTTGCAACTTTGAATAAGATAGACGGGGAAGATCTCTATTATGGACATATTACCCTGTATGATGATGCTTTGACAGAGAAAATATTAAATGAAGATTCCCAGGTAGAGGTTTCCATGACCATTCAGGCATATCCGGATTATAACGGCAGGATCTATTACACCTGGAAAGATGATGAAGCTTTCAGAAAGATTTTTAAAACTGGTTCTTTTACAGATTCAGAAGGAATGCTGGCTTATGCACTGCCTGCGGAGGATGCTTACAGAGGATATACGCCGCAGACCCTTACAGTAACCCTTCCGTTAAATGATGAAGTACGGGATATTATAGAAAAATACAGAAAAGAAGGAAAGATGCAGGCGGAAGATACTGGTGTAGAACCCATTTCGGATTCTACGGAAGAGAGTACACAGGAAACAACAGACTCAGAAAATCCTTCAGATGCTACGGGAGCGAATGAGAAATATGATCCGGAAACAGCAGTATGTAAGAAAATCAATCAGCAACATGACGGAGGGATATGATTATTACGATACAGAGATTCTGTTGAATGGGATCCCGGTGGGCGGGCTTTCTCAGCATGGTTATCTGGGAACTGCAGGCTTTGGCCCTGCGCCTGAAGACTGTTATTTCAACATACCGATTCCGCTTCAGTTGAAAGTGGAAGAAACAGTTACTATGCTTCCAATGGAAGAAATTATGAAGTCAGTGGAACAATATGTAAAAGAAGGCAAAATTGGTCTCTTCACGGAACAGGACACTGCGGAGGAAACAGAATCCACCACGATTCCAGTTACAAAAATATGTTTGGAATACTATATTGATGAAACCGCAGACGGAATCACATACAGACCTGTCTGGAGCTTTCGCTGCCCTTACCAGTGGAAAGATTCCCCGGACGAACAGGAACTGTTTTACATAGACGGGGAAACGGGGGCACTGATTCGTGATGCGTTTGGCTGGTAGGTATGAAAAAAAGAGCCGGATCCATTCCGAATTAGAATAAGTTCAGAACCCCCAGTTTATTCAGTAAGTTGCGTCAAATTTGCGTAAGCTTTATGAGCAGAACCGCGCAAATCCATATAAATAAAGCCTGTTCACAAATACTTCGCAAAGCAGATGGGTAAATAATCCATTAACTTAAGTTTTTATTATATTATTTTAATAAGTCTGAATTTAAGTATTTAAAGGCCCTGAAAGCCTTATAAACACTACGTTTCACAGTGATTATAAGGTTTTCGGGGCTTTTTTTGTATTTTTCTAAAAATCTGCCTGTTGAGGACAAATATATTGCATTTTCATCCATATTCTCTTACAATTACAAGTAGAATAAATAACGAAAACAGAATTGGAAAATGGATTTAAAATGCAGAACACTTTTGAAAAAAACTGCCTGGCCCGGAGAGGGAATGCAGCTGCTGAAAAATATGGGGTTTAAAACAGCTGCCATGGCATTGCGTGATGATTCTGTGGGAATTGACAACCAGACACTTCAAGCAGAAGAGAAGCTGGCTATTGTTCTCGGAACAGAGGGAGACGGGCTTTCCTCACAGACGATTGCAGATTGCGATTATACAGTGAAAATTCCCATGTCTCACGGTGTGGATTCCTTAAATGTGGCTGCCGCAAGTGCAGTAGCATTCTGGGAACTTGGGTATATTAACAGACGGAAATAATTGTGTATATAGAAATCGCTTTCAGGATAGAGTTAAAACAGAGATGCAGGATAGAGTTAAAGCGGGGACGCAAGACAAATGAAAGATAATAACTATAAGCAAAAAGGAGGCTGCAGGTTATGAGTGATCAGATATTTCGGAAAAAAAGTCTGGACCGGATTTCCTCCCCGGAGCAGCTGAACGATTATATCCGGGTGGCAAACCCGGGCATATGGATGATTCTGGCGGCTGTCATCATACTGCTGGCCGGGGTGTGCGTGTGGGGGATATTCGGTCATCTTGATACAAAAACAGAGACTGTGGGAACTGCAAAAGCAGGAAAAATCACATGTTATATAAAAGAAACAGATATCCGGAATGTCAAAAAAGGAACTCCAGTGTATATAGATGGGAAAGAATATGAAATTGCGGAGATATCCGAAATCCCTGTGAAGCTAAAAGAGGAACAGTTGGAAAGTGCTGCTTTTGCAGTGGATGAAAGCGTATACACAGCAACCATCCATACAGGGCTGGCAGACGGAATCTACAAGGTAGAGCTTGTTACGAACCGGGTGTCACCTATGTCATTTGTAATAAATTGAGGTGACCATAATGAGTGCTGAGAAAAAAGTAAAACAGCCGATCACAAAAGGGGTGGCGAAGGTTCCTGTAGTCATGCAGATGGAGGCTCTGGAATGCGGTGCAGCAAGTCTTGCCATGATACTCGCCTACTATGGGAAATGGATCCCGCTGGAGCAGGTTCGCTTCGAATGCGGCGTATCCCGTGACGGTTCCAGTGCAAAAAACGTACTGAAAGCTGCAAGAAGCTATGGGCTTACAGCCAAAGGATACCGCTATGAACCGGAAGATCTGAAGAAAACAGGCCGTTTTCCCTGTATCATCCATTGGAATTTTAATCATTTCGTGGTACTGGATGGCTTTCGAGGAAATAAAGCTGTTATAAATGATCCTGCCAAAGGAACCTATGCGGTTTCAATGGAGGCTTTTGATGAAGCTTTTACCGGAATCAGTCTGCAGTTTGAGCCTTCTGAGAATTTTGAGCCAGGAGGAAAGCCAGCCTCTGTACTTCGTTATGCGAAAAGACGCTTAAAAGGCACAGGCACAGCGATTGCATTTGTTGTCCTTACTACATTGATCTCTTCCTTGATCGGCATTATAAATCCTGCTTTTTCCCGTATTTTTATGGATCGGCTGCTGACCGGAGAGAATCCGGACTGGGTATTTCCTTTTCTCATAGGAATGATTCTCATGGGAGTGGTACAGTTGACTGTTATGTGGATTCAGCAGGTATATTCCCTGAAAATCAATGGAAAGCTGGATATGGTTGGAAATGCCACATTCATGTGGAAAATACTGAGAATGCCTGTAGAATTTTTTTCACAGCGCATGGCAGGGGATATTCAGGTACGCAAGAATACCAATGCTTCTGTTGCAGAAGGGCTGGTGAATACGTTTGCGCCGCTGGTTTTGAATTCGCTGATGATGATTTTTTATCTGGTGGTTATGATAAGGTACAGTCCTGTTCTTACGCTGATGGGTGTAACCTCTGTATTTCTGAATCTGCTTCTTTCTAACATAATATCGAAAAAAAGGGTAAACATTGCCCGTGTCCAGCTGAAAAATGCAGGCAAACTTGCAGGAGCAGCCGTGGCTGGTATTGAGATGATCGAAACCATTAAGGCTACCGGCGCAGAAAATGGCTTTTTTGAAAAATGGGCAGGTTATCAGGCCGGAGCCAATACAGGAGCAGTAAAATTCCGGAAACTGAACAGTGTGCTGGGACTTCTTCCAGGGCTTATCAGTACTCTGTGCAACACAGCAGTTCTGATGACAGGAGTGTTTTTTGCAATGCAGGGAAGGTTTACTGTGGGTATGATCCTGGCATTTCAAGGCTTTCTGAATTCGTTTATGGCTCCGGCAGCCAGTCTCATCGCAGCAGGTCAGACTTTACAGGAAATGCGTACGGATATGGAGCGTGTCGAGGATGTTATGAATTATCCGGAAGACGTTATATGGGGAAAAGCAGATGGGAAAGAGCCTGAAGCCTGTTTGAAAAATCATTCGGAAAGCCTGTTGCAAACAGAATCCAGTCCGGAAGAGGAGTACAGAAAATTATCCGGTCACATTGAACTGAAAAATGTCACATTCGGCTACTCCAGGCTTGCCCAGCCGCTGATAAGGGATTTCAATTTGTCCCTGAAGCCGGGCAGCAGAGTCGCTTTCGTTGGACCTTCCGGCTGCGGCAAATCCACTTTGTCCAAACTGATATCAGGTCTGTATGCCCCATGGAGCGGCGAAATCCTTTTTGACGGTAAAAAGATATCAGAGATAGACCGGAATGTGTTTACCGGTTCCCTGGCTGTGGTAGATCAGGACATTATCTTGTTTGAGGACACTATAGCGAACAATATTAAAATGTGGGACAATTCCATCGAAGATTTTGAAATGATCCTGGCTGCACGGGATGCACAGCTTCACGATGATATTATGATGCGTGAGGGAGGTTATCAGTACAGGCTGACAGAAGGTGGAAAGGATTTTTCAGGCGGACAGCGCCAGAGAATGGAAATTGCCAGAGTTCTGGCACAGGATCCTACCATTGTTATTCTGGATGAAGCCACCAGTGCACTTGACGCAAAAACAGAATACAATGTGGTGAAATCTATAAAGGACAGAGGTGTTGCCTGTATTGTGGTCGCACACAGACTTTCTACCATCCGGGACTGCGATGAGATCATTGTGCTGGATGAAGGCAGAGTCGTGGAGAGGGGAACACATGAAGAACTTATGAGGGCCGGCGGAATGTACACCATGCTGGTATCAAATGAATAGGAGGCGGAAGCATTGGGCTGGTTTGACGAACAGATAAAACTTAGAAAGCAGAGCGATGACGATGCTTTCGCAGATTCTTTTGTGAAAATGGCAGGTGCCGTTATGGGGGAGAAGGTGCTTGCCTCGCTGAATGACGACCGTATTGTTGCCAAGAATGAAATCGATGAGATCCTGAAATTTTACCATGTAAAAAGCAGGGAGGTTCCGGATTCCATTGAGGATATGAATGAACAGCTGGAATACCTTATGCGCCCCTATGGAATCATGCGCCGCACGGTTTATCTGGAAAAAGGCTGGTATAAGGATGCAATTGGTGCCATGCTGGGCGTTATGAAAGAAACCGGAAAGATCGTAGCTCTTCTTCCCGGAAAAGTGTCTGGTTACAGCTATTATGACATTGAAGCTGGAAAAAGAAGAAAGATAACCCATGGAAATGAAGATTTGTTTGAAAAAGAGGCCCTTGCATTTTATAAACCTTTTCCCATGAAAAAGATGGGAATCCCTTCTCTGGCAAAATACATAATGGAGACACTTTCCGGGGCCGATTACGGGATGATGGTTCTTGCCGCACTTGCAGTGACTTTTGTGGGGATGCTGACACCGAAGATCAACCAGCTTATTTTTTCGGAGGTTCTGCCTTCTGGAAGCATGCAGCTGTTTTTTGCAATTTCGGTTTTTATGGTGTGCACTGCAATAAGCAGCCTGCTTTTTGAGGCAGTAAGTGCGATGGTAACTGCCAGGGTGGAAACGAAGCTGAGCCTGTCTGTAGAGGCTGCAACCATGATGCGGGTAATGTCCCTTCCGGCAAGTTTTTTCAGAAAGTACAGCGCAGGTGAGTTGTCCAGCCGTGCCAGCCAGATCAACTCACTTTGCAATATGCTGGTTTCTACAGTATTTACAACAGGGATTACTTCCGTTTTTTCCCTTATCTATATCTCACAGATTTTTGCGTTTGCACCGGCACTTGTGGCACCGGCGCTGATTATTGTAGCGGTGACGGTTGCGTTTTCTGTTATTTCTTCCCTGGTACAGATGGGAATTTCCAGAAGACAGATGGAGCTTGCAGGAAAAGAAAGTGGAATGACATACGCCATGATCACTGGTGTCCAGAAAATAAAGCTTTCAGGGGCTGAGAAAAGGGCTTTTGCAAGATGGGGAGATTTATATGCCAAAGAAGCAAAACTTAAATATAATCCTCCTGTATTTATTAAAATAAATGCTGTGATCAGTACAGGGATTTCCCTTGCGGGTACTATTGTGATGTATTACGCAGCAATCCGGTCTGGCGTTTCCGTAGCGGATTACTATGCTTTTAATACTGCATACGGCATGGTATCCGGAGCTTTTCTGTCATTGGCAGGAATTGCTCTTACAGTAGCAAGGATAAGGCCTACACTGGAAATGGTAAAGTCGCTTTTTGAGACAGTGCCCGAGGTTTCCAGCGGAAAACAGGTGATTACAGGGATTTCAGGCGGGATCGAGCTGAATCATATATCGTTCCGGTACAATGAAAACATGCCTCTTGTACTGGATGACCTGTCTTTGAAAATCCACCCGGGACAGTATGTGGCAATTGTAGGCCAGACTGGCTGCGGGAAGTCCACCCTTATGCGTCTGCTCCTTGGATTTGAGAAACCTATGAAGGGAGCCGTTTATTATGACGGAAAAGATCTTGATAAAATTGATCTGAAATCGCTCAGGCAGAAGATTGGCGTAGTCATGCAGAATGGTAAGCTTTTTCAGGGGGATATTTATTCCAATATTGTGATCTCGGCGCCATGGCTGACACAGAAGGATGCCTGGGAGGCAGCAGAACTGGCGGGTATTGCAGAGGATATCCGGAAAATGCCTATGGGAATGAATACAATGATTTCTGAAGGCTCCGGCGGAATTTCCGGAGGACAGAAGCAGAGACTGATGATCGCCCGAGCTATTGCACAAAAACCCAGGCTGCTTATGCTTGATGAAGCCACCAGTGCCCTTGACAATCTGACCCAGAAAAAAGTGTCAGAAGCCCTGGATGGTCTGAAGTGTACCAGAATTGTAATCGCCCATCGGCTTTCTACTATTAAACAGTGTGACAGAATTCTTGTGCTGGATAAAGGGAAAATCATTGAAGATGGAAAATATGAAGAACTGTTAGAGAAAAACGGCTTTTTTGCAGAACTGGTAAAACGGCAGCGTCTGGATGCGCTGTAATAAAAAGAGATAAGGGGATATTTTATGCGATATATACTTGATTCCCGGATTGCCTTACGCTCCTGGCAGCAGGTTCCCTATGCATATTACCGGAAGGGAAGTCCATATGCCAAAGGGCTGAAAAAAGAAGAATTTGAGCTTTTGCGTTCCTGCGACGGAAAAAGGGAGCAGGAGGCGGATGATTTATTGGAAACTATGGCAGCCAGAGGCTTTATTCATCCCTGCAGAGGGGAAGAGAATCTGACAGACTGGCAGAAATACAGACATTGCGAGAATCGGTATTTTCCAAAAGTAAACTGGATGATAACCGGGAAGTGTAACTATAATTGTCTTCATTGCTTTAATGCAGCTGACAATGCCCCATCCATGAGCGAGTGGTTCCTGAAGGAAGCAGAAAAATTTCTGGATGAGGCGAGGGAATGTGGGGTAAATGCATTTACTATCACAGGCGGGGAGCCGATGCTTCACAGGAATTTTATGGACATCCTGACGGGAATTTATGAAAGAGGAATGTATGTAGAAGAGATCAATACCAACGGCTATTTTCTCAGGCAGGAAGTGTTGAACCAGATGAAGGAAAGAGGAATCCGTCCTTTAATGAAGATCTCTTTTGACGGAATCGGACATCATGACTGGCTTCGTGGACGAAAAGGAGCTGAGGAGGATGCAATCCGGGCCATCCGTTTGTGCAGGGCAAATGATTTTCCAGTAATGATTCAGACAAATGTGCACAGACACAATCTGGATACGCTTCTGGAAACAGCGAAGCTTATGGACAGCCTTGGGGTGTGGAAAATGCGCATCATCCGCACATCGGAGGCCCCAAGGTGGAAGGAAAATGCAGGTGATGCTGCTCTGGGACTGACGGAATATTATGACAGAATGCTGGAATTTGCCAGTGCATATATGAAAACGGGCTGCAGAATGGATGTGATCATCTGGCAGTTTTTGCGTCTGTATCCTGTATCTGGCAGTTATGGGATGATTCCTGTTTTGTACCGGGAAAAGGAATACAGGGATTCGCTTCCAGTATGCAAGGGGGTCAGAGGCATGGTGGCAGTTGCAGCCAATGGAAATATATTTCCCTGTCATCAGCTGTCTGGCACCTACGAACTGAATGGGGATATCCCTGGCAATGTGAAAAAGGAATCTTTGAAGCATCTGCTAAGTGACAGCCAGTATCTGTGTGAGGTATGTACGACTGTGGACAAAATCCGGGAGCACGACAGAAAATGCAGAAATTGTAAGTATTTCAAATACTGTGCGGGAGGATGCCGGGCACTGGCAATTGTGCTGACCGGGGACAAACTGGGGGCAGATCCCTCCAAATGTGTGTTTTTCGGACAGGGATATTATGAGAAAACTGTCAGTGCATTGCAGGAATATGAGAATTATACGGAAATTGCTTATAATCCGGGTACTGATATTTAATGGAAATTTAGAGCACATTTTTTCAGGCATGATGCAGACTGCAGATACATATGGAGTGGACCTGCCGGGGAAAAGGTGGCTGTAAATCTAATATAATTTTAAGGAGGATTTGACTATGGCAGAGAACAAAATGACAAAGGAAGTTTTAAAAGCTGCAAAGGGAACCGGATCTGTGGAAGAACTTCAGAAACTGGCGAAGGAAAACGGCATGGAGCTTGATGCTGCACAGGCAGAAGAAATGTATGCCAGATTACACCCGGTAACCCAGGAACTTTCAGATGATGAGCTGGACAATGTAACAGGCGGTGATTCCTGCGACGTAGGATACAGCTGCCCGAAATGCGGAAGTACGGAGGCTTCTTCCAGAGAGCCGCTTTATGGCTGCACATATGTAACCTGCGCCTGCTGCGGTGCAACCTACTGGGATCCTACTTCCACCAAAACACAGAATTAATTGATTTTGGATGGAGGGATATTTTTGATGGAAGACGAAATAACAAAAAGAGAGCTTTCAGATGATGAGTTGGACAATGTGTCCGGTGGAGGATGCGAGGAGAATGCGCGAAACTGCTGTCCACAATGTGGGAGTACAGAAGCGAAAACAATTTTCAGTAGAGAAGACGGTTCTCTGGTTGAATGCGCTGTTTGTGGTACGGGGTACTGGAAAATTTAAAGCGCATTCCCAAAGTCCCTGGCTCGCAGCCTTTTAGTGGAAAATCCCGCAGTCCGTATTGATGATAACGGATTGCGGGATTTTTTATAAAAAAGATACTTTAATATTGCTCTTTACAATAGGTATAATTATTTTAAATATGTTTAACATTGGCAATACACAGAATTTAACATAGACAGCTATAATATCTTTCAGAAAAGGAAAAAAGAATGATATTTTTGAGTTGCTGCGAAGTAATCGAACAGTAACGCTTTTTAAGGCAAGGAGGCTTCTTTTATGAGAAAGATATTACAGAGAAATGAGAAAGTGGAGCTTAACAGTTTTATAGATGAATTTGTAAAGGCAAGACAGAAATACTTTACACCAGGTCAGGAATGGCTGGAAGCAGAGCTGGCGGAGGAAAAGATTAGCGTGTATATGGATAAAGCACAGCTGGAAAAAGATCTGGATGAGCTTGTAAAGACCAGTTTGATGTATGGCAAGGTACGGAATCTGGAAATGAAGATTCAGGTGAAAAAGACTGCAGATGGTGCTGGAATCTGTTTCTCGGATAATGGTGTTGGAAACTGGAGAAATAAGAGTATCTGTGTAACAGGAAAGCCTGGCAGAGGCCTGGAAACAAAGAAAATCTGGGGCGTGCAGGTTGCCTGAGTGTCAGTTTATTAATGGTTTGAAAAAGGTTTTTTGCAAGACAAGTCAATATGGAAATCAGATCGCAGAGGATTATGAAAATACAGGATTTCTGCGGTCTGTTTTTATAGTATGTAGCATAAAAAAACGGCAGCCCGGAAATTCCCGGGCTGCCGTAAATTTTTCAAATATGCTTTAGAGCCTGTTTGAAAGATCAGATGTTCAGAAGATCGCTGAATACCTTAAGAGCACCGTCTGTATTGTGTGCAAGTACACGTTTCGCAAGAACTTTACCAAGCTGAACGCCTTCCTGGTCGAAGCTGTTCAGATTCCATACGAAGCCCTGGAACATGATCTTGTTCTCAAAGTGAGCAAGCAATGCACCAAGGGAAGCAGGGGTAAGCTGCTGACCGATGATAATGCTGGACGGACGTTTACCCTTGAAGTTCTTGTTCAGGTTCTCATCCTCTTTACCGCAGGCAAATGCAACAATCTGAGCTGCCACGTTAGCGCAGAGCTTCTGCTGGCTGGTGCTGTTCTCAATGTCAACATCTACGCCAAGCTGGCTGTTCTTAAAGCCGATGAACTGAAGCGGGACAATGTCAGAGCCTTGATGCAATAACTGATAGAAGGAATGCTGACCGTTGGTTCCTGGCTCTCCGAAGATAACCGGACCTGTTACGTAGTTAACCGGCTCGCCGAAACGGTTTACGGTTTTACCATTGGACTCCATGTCACACTGCTGAAGGTGTGCCGGGAAGCGGCTTAATGCCTGTGAATATGGAAGAACAGCTGTGGAAGGATATCCCTGCACATTTCTCTCATAGATACCGATAAGGGCATCCAGCATATCTGGGTTCTTCATAAGGTCACGGTTTGTTGCAAGCTGATCCTCAGCTGCAGCACCTTCAAGGAGCTGAGCAAATACTTCCGGTCCGAATGCCAGGGAAAGGATTGCTCCGCCTACGCCGGAAACAGAAGAGTAACGGCCTCCGATGTAGTCATCCATGAAGATGGCGGTAAGATAATCTTCACTCTTTGCAAGAGGGGAAGTCTCACTTGTAACGGCAAGCATGTGTTTGGAAGGATTCAGACCTGCTTTTGTCAGGGCATCCTTTACAAATGCTTCGTTGGTCAGTGTCTCAAGGGTTGTACCGGATTTGGATACAACGATGAATAAGGAGTGTGCAAGGTCTACAGAAGTAAGTACTGCAGCTGCATCATCCGGGTCAACGTTGCTGATGAACTTCGCTTCCATCTTGAATGTGTTATTGGCCTTCGCCCAGTTCTCCAGTGCGATGTAAAGAGCACGGGGACCAAGGTCACTTCCGCCGATACCAATCTGAACGACTGTGGTGAATTTCTCACCAGCTTCGTTGGTGATCTCACCAGCATGAACCTTATTTGCAAAATCAGCAGCTTTTTTCTGCTGGGCAACGTAGAATTCACGTTTGTCTACACCATCTACAACAACCGGGTTACCAAGCTGCTTACGTGCAAGGTGATGAAGAACCATACGGTTCTCTCCGGTGTTGATCACTGCACCATTATATAATTCCTGAAATTTGTCGATCAGCTGTGCCTCGTCAGCCAGTTTCGCAAGTGCGGATAAAACGGTTTCGTCTACTTCTTTGGCTGCATAGTTGTAAGAAAGACCAGCTGCCATTGGTGTACTATAATCAGCTACACGCTTGCCACCTTCTTCACCAGACAGAGCTGCCGCAATGTCTACGTGATTCTTAAGCTCTTTCAGTTTGCCAAAAGAATCAAGTGTGTCAAGATTTTTCCATGTTGCCATAATATAATTCCTCCTTTAAATGGTTGAGACTATAGTTGCTGTTCAAAGCTTGTTCAGCAACGGATTATGCTCTCAAAGGAGTCTCACTGTGAGACCCGTATCGAAATCATTATACTGAAAAATTTATAGAATTTCAATGCAAGGATGAAGATTCTTGAAAAATTAACATTAATATAAGAAAGAATGGGGCTGATATGAAAAAAAGAACATAAAAGCTGGAGAAAAAGAGGGGATAGAAGTAAAAAAACAGCCGACAGAAGCTGAAAAATGTTTCTGTCGGCTGTTTGAACGGACCTTTGCACTAGAGCGTGTTTGAAAAATCATTCCCGCAATCTGCACGCCCCACTTTGCGGTATATTTTGCCCGAATTCAGTTGCCGTAGCCCGCTACGGCGCCTTCATCCGGACAGTAGTTCCGGCATCATGGGAGGATACAACATCCTGTACCCCAAATGCTTCCTGGATTGCTTTGTTTACGTGTGCTTCGCAATGTCCGCACATCATTCCTGTTACATTAACTGTCACTTTTACCATGGTATTATTCTCCTTTTTGTTAGTATTGTTATTAATATCGCTGCATTCGTTCAAAAGCTTGCAGCTGTTATTAATCGTTTGTTCTGCATCTGAAGTTTTATCTGCATTGAATGATTTTGAGAAAACAGCAGATGATGCTTCAGAGAAATCAGCAATATTTCCAGAATTGGATTCTATGGAAACCGGATTCTTGACTTTTTTATCTTTAACTGCGTCATGAATTTTAAACAGGTTTAGCCTCAACGCGTTGGTAACTACACAGAAGCTGGAAAGGCTCATGGCAGCAGCGCCGAACATCGGGTTCAAGGTCCATCCGAAAATTGGAATCCATACGCCGGCAGCCAGCGGAATACCAATTACATTGTAGAAGAACGCCCAGAAGAGATTCTCGTGGATGTTGCGAAGAGTAGCGCGGCTCATACGGATAGCAGCTGGCACGTCGGAAAGCTGGCTTTTCATAAGGACAATATCTGCTGCGTCGATGGCTACATCCGTTCCGGCACCGATGGCAATACCAATATCTGCTCTGGTAAGGGCTGGTGCGTCGTTGATTCCGTCGCCAACCATGGCAACCTTGCCTTTTTCCTTCAGGGAGCGGATGACGCTCTCTTTTCCATCTGGAAGGACGCCTGCAATAACCTGGTCAACACCTGCCTGTGCGCCGATGGCTCTGGCCGTGCGCTTGTTGTCTCCGGTAAGCATAACTACGTGGATACCCATATTCTGAAGCTCTTTGACCGCCTGTGCACTGTCCGGTTTGATTACATCAGCAACTGCAATGATTCCAAGAAGTTTTCCATCTTTTGCGAAAAGAAGAGGAGTTTTTCCTGCTTCGGCAAGCTTCTCGGCCTGGTTCATAAGAGACGGAGAGACAGCTGCCAGAGTGCTGATGTATTTCATGCTTCCGCCGATAAGCGTGGAAGCACCAAGCTTCGCAGAGAGTCCATTGCCGGGAAGAGCCTGGAATTCTGTGACTTCCTGGGCTGTAAGACCAAGGCTTGCAGCTTTTTCCAGAATGGCTTTCGCAAGAGGGTGCTCGCTCTTTTTTTCAAGGGCGTAGGCAAGGGTGAGAAGATCGTTCTCAGATACGTCGTCTGCAGGGAGAATGTCAGTAACCTCCGGCTGACCGTTTGTGATGGTTCCGGTTTTGTCAAGGGCTACGATCTGAACCTTTCCGGCTTCCTCAAGGGAGACGGCTGTTTTGAAAAGGATACCGTTTTTGGCACCCATTCCGTTTCCAACCATAATGGCAACCGGAGTGGCAAGACCAAGGGCGCATGGGCAGCTGATGACCAGAACGGAAATTCCTCTTGCCAGGGCGTAGCCAGCCTCATGACCGGTAAGCAGCCAGACAATAGTTGTTATAATTGCAATGGTGATAACAGCAGGTACGAAAACACTGGAAACACGGTCTGCGATTTTTGCAATAGGAGCTTTGGTGGCTGCAGCATCACTGACCATTTTGATGATCTGGGAGAGGGTGGTGTCTTCGCCAACGCGGGTAGCTTCACATTTGATGAAACCAGACTGGTTGACTGTGGCTGCGGAGACAAGATCTCCGGCAGCTTTGTCAACAGGGATACTCTCACCTGTAAGGGCAGATTCGTTGACTGCACTGGAGCCTTCGATAATCACACCATCCACCGGGATGTTTTCACCAGGGCGAACAACAAAGGTGTCACCTTTTACAACCTGGTCAATGGGAACGGTGGCTTCCTGGCCGTTTCGGATGACAACGGCAGTCTTGGGAGCAAGCTTCATAAGACCTTTTAAGGCATCCGTGGTCTTGCCCTTGGAACGGGCTTCCAGCATTTTTCCAACGGTGATCAGGGTCAGGATCATAGCGGCAGATTCGAAATAGAATTCCATCATGTAGTGCATGACAAGTTCGGAATTGCCGTCAACCTGGGCTCTGGTCATGGCGAACAGGGCGTAGACACTCCATACAAAGGAGGCCATGGAGCCGAGAGCTACCAGGGTATCCATGTTCGGAGAGCGGTGCCACAGACTCCTGAAGCCACTGATGAAAAATTTCTGATTGATGACCATGACGATTCCTGCAAGAAGCAGCTGTACAAGTCCCATGGCGATATGGTTGCCATCAAACCAGGCTGGCAGCGGCCATCCCCACATCATGTGTCCCATGGAAAAGTACATCAGCACCAGAAGGAAACCTACTGATGCAATGAGTCGTTTCCTGAGAAGTGGCGTTTCATGATCTTCCAGGGCTTTTTCAGCATCGGAAACGGATTCCTTCTGACCGGAAGCCCCCTTCAGGCTGCAGCCGTATCCGGCTTCTTCTACAGCTGAGACAATGGCAGAGGCTGAGGCGGTTCCTTCTACCCCCATGGAATTGGTAAGCAGGCTCACGGAGCAGGAAGTAACTCCCGGAACCTTGTTTACCGCTTTTTCTACACGGGCGCTGCAGGCTGCACAACTCATGCCGGTGACGTTGTATTGTTCCATAATAAATTCCTCCTTCGATTACAGTGTTTCGATACCGACGGACTGCTCCGCACATTCGTACCTCCGCAGGCAGGTACACATTCGGAATACGCTGATATCTCACTTCATTAGCTTCTGCAAAGTTGCAACCAGCTCATCAATGGTTTCGTCTTTACCGTCACGGATATCTCTTGCCACACAGGTTCGGATATGATTGGCGAGAAGTTCCTTATTAAATGCATTCACAGCGGCATTTACAGCTGCTGACTGAATAAGAATATCGTTGCAGTAAGCGTCATTCTCCAGCATTCCTATAATCCCCCTTATCTGGCCTTCAATACGTTTTAGACGGTTTACCAGCTTCCTGCGCTCTGCTTCGGAACGATCGGTGTGCTTGGTACAACAGCAGGAACAGACCTTCTTGGTAGTTTCCTGGCTGGAAAGAGTTGCAGGATCGGCTGCGGTGTGGCTACGGCAGGATTCGGATTTATGATCAGCTGTCATAGGCGGACTCCTTTCCTTATATACCCCTTAGGGGTATGTACTTGATGAAATCAATATATACCCTGGCGGGGTATTTGTCAATAAGTAATTCACAGAAAACCCGAGAATTGCGGCGCGAAACCATGCGAAAGCATGATTTCTGTGCATCGCGAAGCGTGTTGCTATGAACGGAGTGAATAGTAATCTGTTTGAAAAATTATTCCCGCAATCTGCACGCCCCACTTTGCGGTATTTTTTGCCCGAATTCAGTTGCCGTAGCCCGCTACGGCGCCCTCGTCCGGACGAAATCTTCTACAAATTGTGACGCACATCTTGCAGAAAGCCTTTTTCAAACATACTCTAGTTCATAAAAAATACATAAAAAGTTCATAAAAAATATATAATAATATGGTACATATTAAATATCCGAGTCGAATATGTATAATGGTTATAGCGCGAAGGTTGCATCATGAACATGATGCGCAAAAGAGAATCCGGTGAGAGTCCGGAACGATGCCGTCACTGTGTAAGGGAATTGCTTCAGAGCCCACTGGGAAACCGGGAAGGGGGAGCAGTGTTGACTGAAGTCAGGAGAACTGCCTTGGCGTGGAATCTTAGGTCTGCGGTACACAGAACCTGTATTCTCATAACGATACATGAATATTTCCTGAATGTTTTTTGGAAGAAAAGTGTGTATATGAGAATGTGTGCAGTCGCAGAAAATGCGGCTGTTTTTATGCAATGGGAGATTGGTGATAAATTTCCCATGGGATTCTTTATACGTGATTCTATCCGGAAATACAAAAAAAAGAGGAAAAAGAAATGAAAAGAAAATCTTTATTAGCAATCCTTCTTGCAGCTTCTATGGCAGCAAGCATGACAGCAGCAACAGCAACTGTTGCATTTGCAGAGACAGAGGAAGCGGCAGAGGAGACAACAGACGATGCAGAAGCAGCTGATGATGCTGAGACAACAGACGATGCTGAGGCAGCTGACGGTGCAGAAGAAGCTGATGATGCAGAGACAACAGACGATGCAGAAGCAGCTGATGACACTGCAGATGCAGATAAGGAAGCGGCTGATAAAGTAGCAGCACTTATCGATGCTATTTATGTTCAGGAGAGAACAGATGATACAGATAAGCAGTGCAAGGAAGCTAAAGAAGCATGGGATGCCCTTACAGATGCTCAGAAAGAGCTTGTAGAGGGAGAAGAGGCAAGCCCAGAGTATTTCGGACGTGATACAGGTGATGCTTCCAAGGATGATCCTCGTAATCAGGACGAGATCGGTGAGAATGAGCTTCTTGTAGTAAGCTTTGGTACATCCTTTAACGACAGCCGTGCAGAGGATATTAAGGGAATCGAGGATGCTCTTGCAGAAGCATTCCCGGATTGGTCTGTAAGAAGAGCATTTACCGCTCAGATCATTATCAACCATGTACAGGCAAGAGATGATGAGCAGATTGACAACATGCAGCAGGCACTTGACCGTGCAGTAGCAAACGGTGTTAAGAATCTTGTAGTTCAGCCTACACACCTTATGCATGGTGCTGAGTACGATGAGATGGTAGAAGCTATTGATGCTTACAAAGATAAATTTGAATCTGTAGCAATCGCTGAGCCAATGCTTGGTGAGGTTGGCGATGACGCTACCGTTATCAACGATGACAAAGCTGCTGTTGCTCAGGCAATCACAGATGAAGCTGTAAAAGAAGCTGGATATGACAACATGGAAGCAGCTGCAGAGGATGGAACTGCATTTGTATTCATGGGACATGGTACTTCCCATACAGCAAACGTTACATATGACCAGATGCAGACACAGATGGATAACCTTGGATTTACAAACGCATTCATCGGTACTGTAGAGGGTGAGCCAGAGGATACAGCTTGTGATGAAGTTATCAATAAAGTAAAAGATGCCGGATTCAAGAAAGTAATCCTTCGTCCGCTTATGGTTGTTGCTGGTGACCATGCAAACAATGATATGGCTGGTGATGATGATGACTCCTGGAAGAGCATGTTCGAGGCTTCTGGAGATTTCGATGAGATTGACTGCCAGATCGAAGGTCTTGGAAGAATTGACGCTGTTGAGCAGCTTTATGTAGCTCATACTCAGGCAGCTATTGATTCCATCACGAAATAATTATCTTGGTATAAATTGTTATTGCAACAGAACAAAAGCAGCTGCTCCTACACTGTGGGGCAGCTGTTTGAGTAATAAAACAAATACGGCACACACAAGTGCACCGTAAATAAAGAAAAAGCAAGGAGAGTTATTATGAAACGTTCATTAGTTATTTTATTAACAGCTGTAAGTATTTCCGCTATGACAGCAGGAACTGCATTCCCGGCATTTGCAGAAGCCACAGAGGCTGAGGCAGAGGAAACCACAGATGGTTCAGAGAATGCCGTAGACAGCGAACTTGAAGACGGTGTTTATGGTGTAGAGTTTGACACAGACAGCAGTATGTTCCATGTAAATGAGGCTTGCAACGGAAGAGCTACCCTCACTGTAAAGGATGGTAAAATGACCGTTCATATTACTCTCGTTTCCAAGAATATTGAGAATGTTTTCCTTGGAACAGCAGAGGATGCACAGAAAGACGGTGCTGAACTGATTCAGCCTACTATTGATAAGGTAACTTACAGCGATGGCATGACAGAGGAGGTTTATGGATTCAATGTTCCAGTAGAGAAGCTGGATGAAGAATTTGACCTGGCAATCATTGGTAAAAAGGGCAAATGGTATGACCATAAGGTAAGCGTTACGGATGTGCAGGAGCAGACTGAGGAAGAAAAAAATGCAGTTGAGATCGGTGAGGAAGAGAAAAGCGAAGATGCTGATACAACTACAGATGCAGCTGCCGAGGAAGAGAATAAGGATTGATCAATAATCTGAAAGGGACATCACATGAGCGAAAACGGTTCATGCGATGTCCCTTTTTATATTTATTTTGTTTTGCCCTCACCGGCAAAATATTCTTTTGTCAGTTTCACAACTGTACCGGAAAGCAGGAACAAAGCAATCAGATTGGGAATTGCCATAAGACCGTTAAATGTCTCAGCAATGCTCCACATCAGTCCAAGGTTGGCAGTTGCGCCAAGGATGGCAACCAGGGAATAAATAACCATAAAAGGTTTGATCACTTTTTCAGAGAACAGGAACTCGATGCAGCGGGCACCGTAAAGTCCCCATCCGACTGCTGTGGAAAAAGCGAAGCAGCACATGGCAACTGCTGTAAAAATGGATACCCAGCTTCCATATGTAGAAGTAAATCCAAGGATAGTAAGCTCTGCGCCAGCTGCTTTTCCATAATCAACAGCAACGCCGCTGCAAAGGATAACCAGTGCAGTCAGTGTACAGATCACGATGGTATCTGTAAAGACTTCGAAAATACCGAACATACCCTGTTTTACAGGCTTTTTGGTATCTGCACACGCATGGGCAATGGATCCGGTACCAAGACCAGCCTCGTTAGAGAAGATACCACGGGAAACACCTTTTTTTAAACTTGTGAACATACTTAAAACAATGCCGCCTGTTACAGCTCTGGGCTGAAATGCCCCTCTGAAAATAGAAGCGAATACAGCTGGTACATTCTGAATGTTCAGAAGGATAACTCCCAGTCCGAGAAGAATGTAAAGCAGAGCCATAAATGGAACCAGCTTTTCGGTAACATGGCCAATTCGTTTGATTCCGCCAAGAAGGATCATTGCGATCAGAATGGCAATTATGATTCCGATGATCAGGTTGGAAGTAGAAACGGCGCTTTCGCTGATCACGTTATAATTCAGCAATGCAGAATTGATGGCAGTGGTGATAGTATTGACCTGTGTAGCGTTACCGGTACCAAATACAGTGAGCACGCCGAATGCTGCGAACAGATAAGCTAGCCAGTGCCATTTTTTGCTAAGACCGTTCTTGATGTAATACATAGGACCGCCTACCAGTTCGCCGTTGGCATTGATCTCGCGGTAGTGGACAGCCAGAGTAACCTCAGCATATTTGGTGCACATGCCAAACAGTGCAGAAACCCACATCCAGAATATGGCTCCGGGACCGCCGATCGCGATAGCACCTGCTACACCGGCGATATTGCCAGTACCGACCGTGGCTGCAAGTGCTGTACACACTGCCTGGAAAGGCGTGATAGCACCGTCAGATGCGTCGCGTTTGCGGAAAATACGTCCAAGGGTTGTTTTGATTGCGTAGGGGAATTTGCGAATCTGAAGAAAATTGGTGCGGATACTAAGATAAAGACCAACTCCGAAAATACAGACCATTGCAGGAACGCCCCAGATAAAATTATTTACAGCGGTGTTGATGGTTTCGATTATTTGCAGCATAAAATACCTCTCTGGAAGTTTTTTTTGATGTATGCGAACGGAACTTCTTCCATGTCACACACATTATTAAACTGGTGCAGCCAGAGCCTGTTTGAAAAATCATTCTTGCAATCTGCACGCCCGTTTTGTGGGAAATTTTGCTCGAATTCAGTTGCTGTAGCCTGCCACGGCGCCCTCATCCGAGCAAAAACTCCCACAAATTGTGACGCACATCTTGCAAAAAGCTTTTTTCAGATATGCTCTGGAGCTTCATTTATGTGAAGACATGACAACTACTGCACCATATTTAGCGGATAAAATTTGTCTTGATCTTATCTTCCGCCTGAGGAACTGCAATACCTGCCGCTTTCCCTGCTTCCAGGGATTTCAGAAGCCATGCCATATTGTTTCCAAGTGAGCGCATGATCTGAAGTCCTTCTTCATCCTGCGCAACTTCTGCAGGAGTATTTCCGTGAACCATGTTCCAGTAGTTAGCAGATACAACAGGCATTTCATGATAGCTGAAATATTTCTGAAGAACGTCTAAAGTAGCTGTGGTGCCGGCTCTTCTTGCAGAAGCAACTGCTGCAGCTGGTTTGTGGAGCATGTCTTTGCCTGCCATGGAGCAAAGCTTATCCATAAATTCAATGATCTGTCCGGATGGGGAAGCCCAGTATACCGGAGAACCAACGATAAGCGCATCTGCTTCTTTTAATTTCGCCGCGGCGGCTTTTACATTATCTGTATCCGGATTTCCAGCTTGGAAAATCTCAGTATCAATTCCATTATGATTCAGTGTTTTTGCCACTTCACTAAGTGCGGTGAACGTACAGCCTTCCTTGCGCGGGCTGCCATTTAAGAGTAAAACCTTCATGTTTTTCATCCTTTCTGAAGTAAGTTATATCAGACTGCGATAGCCGCAATCTGCATGCATCATCTCTCTAAAGCGGTAATGTATCTTCTTATTATACGATAGAAATAGTTGGATTTCAAGAGAATGGTTTTATTTTAAAAACACAATATGTTCACAATTTAAGATTATAATAAAAAATATTTGAACTATTCAGCAAATATTATTCCGCAAGGTATTTTATGTGAATCTGACTCACATAAAAATCGAAATCTTCGGCGCCCCACTTTGCGGTATATTTTGCCTGAATTGGTGAATGGTTATAAACATTTATTATGCGACAGAAAGGAAGTAGTAAGTGCTTCAGATCAAAGACATACACAAAGAATACAGAACAGGAAATTTGGTACAGCGTGCCCTGGACGGAGTGAGCCTTAGTCTTCGGGACAATGAATTTGTGGCAATTCTTGGTCCCAGCGGTTCGGGAAAAACCACTCTTCTGAATATTATTGGTGGTCTTGACCGGTACGATAGTGGCGATCTGATCATCAATGGGATTTCTACGAAAAAATATAAAGACAGGGACTGGGACTCTTATCGAAATCATACCATAGGATTTGTGTTTCAGAGTTATAATCTGATCCCACACCAGACAGTTCTTGCAAACGTGGAGCTTGCCCTTACCATTTCCGGTGTATCAAAAAGTGAGCGGAGACGCCGTGCAAAAGAAGCTCTGGAAAAAGTAGGCCTTGGTGCCCAGATCCACAAAAAGCCAAGTCAGATGTCAGGCGGTCAGATGCAGCGAGTGGCAATTGCCAGAGCACTTGTAAATGACCCGGAAATTCTTTTGGCGGATGAGCCAACAGGAGCCCTGGATTCAGATACCAGTGTACAGGTTATGGATCTTTTGCAAGAGGTCGCAAAGGAACGATTGGTAGTAATGGTCACCCATAATCCGGAGCTTGCTCAGCTTTATGCCACCAGAATCGTGACGGTAAAAGATGGGCGGATCCTTTCTGATACAGATCCGTTTGTGATAGACAGCGAGAGCATGGCACCTCCTGTTCACAAGAATATGGGAAAATCCTCCATGTCCTTTTTTACTGCACTTTCCCTTAGCTTTCAGAATCTGAAGACTAAGAAAGCCCGGACCTTACTTACTTCTTTTGCAGGCTCCATCGGTATTATCGGAATTGCGCTGATCCTTTCCATATCAAATGGTGTAGACAAATACATTACAAATATGGAAGAAGAAACACTTTCAGAATATCCGTTGCAGATACAAAGCACAGGAGTGGATCTTACCTCTATGATGATGGGAGCAGCCACAGCGCAGAGTGGGAAAAAAGATGGGGAAGTAGGAGTTGCCCAGATGGTGACTAATATGTTCTCCAAAATGAATTCCAATGATCTGGAGTCTCTGAAGGTTTACCTGGACAGTAATGAAAGCAGCATTTCCCAGTATGCAAATTCGGTGGAGTATACGTATTCTGTTTCTCCCCAGATTTTTCTGGAAAATGGAAAAAATATCCGACAGGTAAATCCGGACAAATCTTTTTCGGCTATGGGTTTGGGCTCTGGTTCCTCCAACAGCATTATGTCTTCTACCATGAGCACTGATGTTTTTCATGAAATGCCGGAAGATGCTGATCTATATAAGGATCAATATGACGTGAAAGCGGGAAGATGGCCTGAAAATTATAAAGAATGTGTACTGGTGCTTACTTCACAGGGCGATATCAGTGATTTTCTCCAATACACTCTTGGGCTTCGGGACGGTAAGGAACTGGATGATATGGTTCAGAAATTTATGGCAGAAGAGGCAGTGGAAACGCCAGAAAACGAGGGTCCATACACCTATGATGAAATCCTGGGGAAGAAATTTAAGCTGGTAAACAGTACCGATTATTATGAATATGATGAAGAATATAAGGTCTGGAAGGATAAATCAGACAACAGCTCTTATATGAAAAAACTGGTGAAAAACGGAGAAGATCTGACAATTGTGGGAATTGTCCAGCCTGTGGAAGGTGCCACTGCTTCCATGCTCACTGCAGGAATCTGTTATACCCCGGAGCTTACCAAACATGTGATCGAGAAGGCTGCTTCCAGTGAAATTGTGAAGCAGCAGCTGGCGGATGAAAAGATAAATGTTTTTACCGGAGAGGAATTTGGAAAAGAAGACAATGAGAACAGTAAGTTTGACATGGAATCCCTTTTTTCCATTAACGCGGATGCCCTGCAGGAGGCCTTTCAGGTAGATCTCAGTGGATTTAATATGGACCTGTCCAGTCTTTCGGGGCTGTCCTCCGGATTGAATGTGGAAATGCCGGATATGCCTGACATGTCAGCTCTGGCTGGAAATATAAATCTGGATGAGAGCAGTATGCCGGATCTTTCCAAGCTTATCAAGCTGGATGACCTTGATCTGGATCTTTCCCATATGATTGATCCGGAAGAAATTCTGAAAAATCTTCCGGCAGACCAGGTTCCGGATATGAGTCAGGCGCTGAAGTCAGTGAAGTTTGATTTTACAGAAGAGAAGGTAACTGCTTTGCTGAAAGAGGTTCTTACTGGTTATCAGGATAGCATTAAAGATAAACCGGAAGCAGATATGGATAAAATGCAGGCAGCATTGAAGCAGTATCTGACATCAAAAGAGATGAACGAACGTCTGTGCAAGGATCTGCAGGAGCTGGTGAAAAATAACGTGAACGTGGATATGTCTTCGGAAAAACTGATCGCAGTGGCTGTGGGGCTGATGAACCAGTATCAGGAGTATGCCAAGGCAAATGGTATCACTCAGACAGATGTGGCCAGCATTCTTGCCTTTTTAAGTCAGGGAGAAATCCAGCAGCAGATTAAAGAGGAAGCAGAGAATCTGGTTAAAAACAGCGTGACAGTGAATATTACCACAAAGCAGATACAGGATCTTCTTTTGCAGGACGTTGTAGCTGCTTATCCGGAGTATGCCAGAAATAATTCCCTTCCGGATCCGGCTAATCTGGGAACCTATTTTCTGGAATATATGCAGACAGAGGATGGGCAGAATCGTCTCATGAATGGACTTATGACTCTTGTGGATACCAGCGAGGTGCAGACGCAGTTTTCCCAGGCAATGGAAACTTACATGAAATCCATGATGACTTCTTTCACAGATGCGATCGCAAAGGGGATTGAGTCAAAATTTACAGAGATAATGGAACAGGTGGAAAAACAGCTTACAAAGGGAATTCAGACTGCTATGGAGCAGATGATGGGAAATATCAGTTCCGGTATGCAGGAGGCAATGCAGTCTGTGATGGCCAGCGTGTCATCCAGTATTACTTCTGCAATGAGCCAGGCTATGAGCGGACTTGGCGGATTGGGAAGCAGCATGGGAAATATGGAAGATGCGCTTTCCATTGATCCGGAGGCTTTTGCAAAAGCAATTCAGATGAACATGAATGAGGACGACCTCTCAGAGCTTATGATGTCCCTACTGTCATCTGAAAATTCTTCTTATGACGGAAATCTGAAAAAGCTTGGATATGCAGATCTAAATGTTCCTGGCGGAATTAATATCTATCCAAAGGATTTTGAAAGTAAATCAGAAATTGTAGGTATTCTGGATCAGTATAACGCGGATATGGAAGCGGCAGGAGAGGATGAGAAGGTGATCACTTATACGGATCTTGTGGGAACGCTGATGTCGTCAGTTACGAATATTGTAAATATTATCAGTTATGTTCTGGTGGCTTTTGTAGCGATTTCCCTTGTGGTTTCTTCCATTATGATCGGTGTTATCACGTATATCAGTGTTCTGGAGAGGAAAAAAGAAATTGGTATTCTAAGAGCGATTGGTGCTTCCAGGCACAACGTGTCACAGGTGTTCAATGCGGAGACGTTTATTATCGGATTTTGCGCAGGTGCTATGGGGATTGGAATTACATTGCTTCTTCTCATTCCTGCGAACAGCATTATCCGGTCACTGGCTGACGGAGTGAATGTGAAGGCGGCTCTTACTCCTGTAGCAGCAGTAGTTCTGATCGGACTGAGCGTGGTTCTGACTCTTCTTGGCGGACTGATCCCATCAAGAAAAGCTGCTAAAAGTGATCCGGTGACAGCGCTTCGAACTGATTAAAATAACAGAATTTGATGACTGATTTTGACCATCATTATAAAATACAGAAAAATGCAGGGTTCAGGTTGGGGCACAGCCTGATATCTGCATTTTTTTGTGATTTATGGATATTACTATTCGTACAGCCAATAGTAAATAACCGCTATATTGACCTGTCTGATCTGTCATATACTGCGCCAATGTGGCAGATACTTAATTTTCACTGTACTGGAGCGCGTCTGAAAAATCATTCCCGCAATCTGTACGCCCCACTTTGCGGTATGTTTCGCCCGAATTCGGTTGCCGTAGCCTGCTACGACGCCCTCATCCGGACAAAATCTCCCACAAATTGTGACGTACATCTTGCAGAAAGCTTTTTTGAACATGCTCTGGCACATCGTTGCATATAAAAAATCAAAAACAGTCAAAATAATTCATATTTGTGCAATTGTAATAAATCATAAGTGAAAATCTTGTGAAAAAGATTGATTGACTTTGACTGTATATGAAAGTATAATAAGCACAACAAATCAAAAACAAGCAAAAATAAGCAGGAGGCAGAAATGATTTACACTGTGACTTTTAATCCGTCACTGGATTACATCGTGTCGGTAGAGAACTTCCAGCTTGGTCTTACCAATCGAACCAGTTCGGAGATGCTTTTGCCGGGAGGCAAGGGAATTAATGTTTCTACAGTTCTTATGAATCTGGGAATTGAGAGTACAGCCCTTGGATTTACAGCCGGATTTACCGGAGATGAGATTATCAGACGTCTTGAGGAGATGGGTGTGAGGAATGGTTTCATCCAGGTAGGGGAAGGCTTTTCCAGAATCAATCTGAAGCTGAAGAGTATAGACGGTACAGAAATCAATGGACAGGGACCGAAGATCGGAACTGATAAGGTGGATCTGCTGATGAAGCAGTTAGGAGAGCTTGGACAAGGCGATGTACTTTTCCTTTCCGGAAGCATTCCATCATCCATGCCGGATGATGCCTACCAGAAGATCATGGCTATGCTGGACGGCAGAGGCGTAAGAATCGCAGTGGACGCGACGAGAGATCTTCTGATGAAGGTTCTCCCCTATCATCCATTTCTTATTAAGCCAAATAACCATGAACTTGGTGAGATCTTCGGCGTAGAACTGAAAGACCGCCAGTCCGTGATCCCATATGGTAAGAAACTCCAGGAGATGGGAGCTGTGAATGTACTGATTTCCATGGCAGGAGAGGGCGCGGTCCTTATTGCTGAGAATGGAGACGTTTATGAGGAGCCTGCACCGAAAGGCAAGCTGATCAATGGTGTTGGAGCCGGAGACTCCATGGTTGCCGGATTTATGGCAGGATATATGGAGAAGCAGGATTATGAATATGCGTTCCACATGGGAATCGCAGCTGGAAGTGCCAGTGCGTTTTCTGAGAATCTTGCTACCAGAGAAGAGATTGAAGCTGTATATCAGCAGATCACAGGAAAGGATCAGGAGGAAAGGAAGAAATGAGGATCACAGATTTACTGGACGTAAGAAGTATTTCGTTAAATGCTGCCCCAGCAGATAAGTCTCAGACTCTGGATGCAGCGGTTTCCCTTATGACCAGAAGTGGCAAGATTAATGATGAGGAAGCGTACCGTAAGCAGGTCTATGCCAGAGAGGAAGAAAGTACTACAGGAATCGGGGAGGGAATCGCCATTCCTCATGGTAAATGTGATGCAGTAGAGAAACCAGGACTTGCCGCTATGGTGATCCCGGGAGGGGTTGACTTTGACTCTCTTGACGGAGAGCCGGTTACCTTGCTGTTTCTTATTGCTGCGCCAAATACAGAGGATAATGTTCATCTGGATGTGCTCAGCAAGCTTTCCATGATGCTGATGGATGAGAAATTTACCAAGAGTCTTCGTGCAGCGAAGACACCAGAGGAATTTCTTGCGATCATTGATCAGGCAGATGAGGAGAAGAAGAGCGTAGATGAGCGTCTGGCCGATATGGGAGAGGCTGAAGCGGATCAGTTTAAGATTCTGGCTGTTACTTCCTGTCCTACAGGAATTGCCCACACCTACATGGCAGCAGAAGGAATTGAGAAGGCTGCCAAGGCGAAGAACTGTTTTGTGAAAATTGAGACAAGAGGCTCTGGCGGAGCCAAGAATGTGCTTACAGAGCAGGAGATTCAGGATGCAGACTGCATTATCGTTGCGGCCGATGCCCAGGTTCCCATGGATCGTTTCGATGGAAAGAAAGTGATTCAGCGTCAGGTTTCTGATGGAATCAATAAGGCTGATGAGCTTGTAGAGCTTGCCATGTCTGGAAACGTACCGGTTTATCACAGCGGAAATGCATCAGCCTCATCACAGAGTCAGAATAAGGCCGGCGGCAGTGTGGGACACAAGATTTACACCCAGCTGATGAATGGTGTTTCCCATATGCTTCCGTTTGTAGTTGGCGGTGGTATTCTGATCGCCATTGCCTTTTTGATCGATGGTCTTATGGTAGATATGAATGCCCTGGATGTAGCCGAGCGCTCTAATTTTGGGTCTATTACTCCGGCGGCAGCTATGTTCAAACAAATCGGTGATGTGGCATTTGGTTTTATGCTTCCGGTTCTGGCGGGATTTATTGCCATGGCAATCGGTGACAGACCGGCACTTGCACTTGGCTTTGTGGGTGGAATGATGGCACACAGCGGAACTTCAGGTTTTCTTGGTGCTCTGGTAGCTGGTTTTGCAGCAGGATATATTATTCTGGGACTTCGTAAGGTATGTGAGAAGCTTCCGGAAGCCCTTGAGAAGATTGCGCCGGTTCTGATTTATCCGGTTGTTGGTATTCTGATCATGGGACTTCTGATGCTGTTTGTTGTAGAGCCCATCATGGGGGGTATCAATACAGCACTGAATAACGGACTTACCTCCATGGGAAGCTCCAGTAAGATCATTCTTGGACTGATCCTTGGCGGAATGATGGCAATCGATATGGGTGGCCCGTTTAACAAGGCAGCATATGTATTTGGTACTGCAGCGATTGCAGCTGGTAACTATGATATTATGGCAGCCGTTATGGTTGGTGGTATGGTTCCGCCATGCGCCATCGCACTTGCTACACTTCTTTTTAAAGACAGATTTACGAAAGAAGAAAGGGAGTCTGGTCCTACCAACTTTATTATGGGACTTGCCTTTATCACAGAGGGAGCCATTCCTTTTGCAGCAGCCGACCCGCTTCATGTGCTTCCGGCATGTATTGTGGGATCTGGTCTTGCAGGTGCAATGTCCATGGCATTTGGCTGTACCCTGATGGCACCTCACGGTGGAATCTTCGTAGTTCCGGTTATGGGAAATGCAGTGCAGTATGTGAGTGCACTGGTAGTGGGAACTGTTGTTTCCGCAGTGCTCCTGGGAGTTCTGAAAAAGAAAAATGCCTGACAATGGATGTTCAAACAGGCTCTAATATTGGCTGCGGAATGAATGGTAACCCATGTCTGGAAAAGATATGCAGGTATAATCGTGTTATTGTGAAGGTCATGAACAGTAACATAATCGTGAATAGTGATTGACACAGAATGTGAAATCCGATATAAAGAAATTAAATAATAAGAAAATCAATAGAGACCAAAGATAAAAAGAAAAATGGAGGAATGAATCATGAGAGAATTTAAGTATGTTGTAACAGACCCGGAAGGAATCCACGCACGTCCAGCAGGAGAACTTGTAAAAGCAGTAAAGGCTTTTTCTTCTGATATCAAGATCGCAAAGGGCGGCAAGGCTATGAACTGTAAGGCAATCTTCGGAATTATGGGACTTGCAGTAAAGAAAGGCGATGAGGTTACTCTTACATTTGAAGGCGCAGATGAAGACGCTGCATATGAGGCAGTGAGCAAATTCATGCAGGAAACTCTGTAAGACAGGAAGGGGACATACCTGCGAGTATGTCCCTGTTTGTTTGTAAACAGCCTGTCAAAGTGATATTTGCGTGAGTCTTTGGTAAGTATCACGAGAACGGGAAATGCTGTAAGGAGCGTTTGGTCTCCTGTCAGCAGATCAAATAAGTGGGAGAGAAAAAATGCAGATATATAATGGAAAAAGTGTTTTCGGTGGTATTGCCATCGGTAAGATCAGCGTATATCAGAAAAAAGAGCAGCAGGTTAAGCGTGTGAAGATTGATGATCCAGAACAGGAGATGGCGCGCTATGAGAAAGCTAAGGCAGAAGGGATTAAACAGCTTCAGGGACTTTACGATAAGGCCTTGAGAGAAGTCGGGGAAGCCAATGCAGCAATCTTCGAAGTTCATCAGATGATGATGGAGGACGATGGATATAATGAATCTGTAGAGAATATCATTCGCAGCCAGGGCGTAAATGCAGAGTATGCAGTGGCAACTACAGGTGACAATTACGCGCAGATGTTTTCTGCAATGGATGACGATTATATGAGAGAGCGTGCGGCAGATGTTCGTGATATTTCTGAGCGGCTTCTCACCGTTTTAAATGGAGAAGAGACAGGGGCTGTAGATGCAGACGAGCCGAAGATCATCGTGGCAGAGGATCTGGCGCCATCAGAGACTGTACAGCTGGATAAGGATAAAGTTCTCTCTTTTGTTACAGTGAAAGGCTCCTTGAATTCCCATACAGCGATTCTTGCAAGGACCATGGCGATTCCTGCACTTGTAAATACTTCCGTGTCTCTTGAGAGTGAGATGGATGGCAGACTTGGAATTGTAGACGGGGCAAACGGTACATTTTATGTAGATCCGGATGAGGCGACTCTGGCAGAGATGAAGAAGCGCCAGGAAGAAGATCTTTCCAGAAAGCAGCTTCTTTTGACCCTTAAAGGAAAAGAGAACGTTACTCTTGACGGACAGAAAGTAATGCTGTACGCTAATATTGGCAACATCAAGGATCTGGCAACAGTCATTCAGAATGATGCTGGTGGAATCGGTCTTTTCAGAAGTGAGTTTATTTATCTGGAGAAAGAAGATTTCCCAACAGAGGAAGAACAGTTCCAGATTTACAGACAGGTTGCACAGACCATGGCAGGTAAGAGAGTGATTATCCGTACTCTGGATATTGGTGCAGACAAGCAATGCGATTATTTCCACATGGAGCATGAAGAGAATCCGGCACTGGGATGCAGGGCAATCCGTATCTGTCTGACAAGACCGGAGATTTTCAAGACACAGCTTCGTGCTTTATTCCGTGCCAGTGCATTTGGCAAGATCGCAATTATGTATCCTATGATCACCAGCGTACAGGAAGTGCGTAAGATCAAGGGAATCGTAGAGGAAGTGAAAGCGGAGCTTACCGCTCAGGGCGTAGAGTTTGGCAATCCGGAACAGGGAATTATGATTGAGACTCCGGCAGCAGCAATCATCAGTGATGATCTTGCGAAAGAGGTCGATTTCTTCAGCATCGGAACCAACGATCTCAGCCAGTATACTATGGCAATTGATCGTCAGAATCCTCAGCTCGACCTGTTTTTTGATCCTCATCACCCGGCAGTGCTGCGCATGATCTCCCTGGTTGTGGAGAATGCTCATAAGGCTGGTATCTGGGCTGGAATCTGTGGAGAACTTGGTGCTGACCAGTCACTTACAAAAGAGTTTCTGGCAATGGGAGTGGACGAACTTTCTGTTTCACCGGGAAGTATTCTGCCACTGCGCAAGATCATTCTGGAAACCAATGTTACAGATTATAAGGCGGGAAAAGAATGTTAACACAGCAGCGACATGAGATCATTTTGGAGCTTCTGAGAGAGAAAGGAAGTATTACTGTCACAGAAGTGAAGGATCTTTTAGATACATCAGAGTCAACAGTGCGAAGAGATATTACCGCACTGGATAAGGAAGGCAAGCTGGAGAAAGTTTTCGGTGGTGCCGTGGAACTGAAGGAGCGGGTAACTGCATATGAATATTCAGTTGCCCAGAAAATGGGACTGAAGCTGGAGGAGAAGGACCGGATCGCAAAATATGCAGCAGGTCTTATCCAGGATGAGGATTTTGTCTATATTGATGCAGGTACTACTACTGGGGATATCTTGAAGTTTCTTAAGGTTACAAGGGCAGTATTTGTTACCAATGCAGTGGTACATGCCCAGACACTGGCAGGAAGAGGCTTTAAGGTTCTTCTTGTAGGTGGAGAGCTGAAGAGCACTACAGAAGCAGTAATTGGTAATCAGGCTATGAATACGATTCGTGGTTATCATTTTACCAAAGGCTTTTTTGGAACCAATGGACTTACCAGAAAGAGTGGCTGTACTACCCCGGATGCCAATGAAGCGGCAGTTAAAGCAGCTGCCATGGAGCAGTGCAGGGAGTGCTATGTGCTCTGCGATAGTTCCAAGTTTGACAATATCAGTTCTGTGACCTTTGCAGATTTTTACAGATCTACGATAATTACAGACAGGATTCCGTCTGGCTATGAAGATTGTGCTAATATTATAGAAGTACAGAAGGAGCAGAAATAGAACATTTGAGAAGAGAAGTTTAGTTCCGTTTTTTGATAACTTTCCGGAAGGTCTGTGTGGACTGTTGAAAGCGTGAGAACAAACCATATTATGCAGTTTGCAGGAATGATTTTTTAACATACTCTGGATAAAGTGTTCCTTTCATAGTATAATAGTCCACAGGATTTCTGACAGATAAAGGTTGGGAGTTCTGTGGACTTTTTTATGGAATAGAAAATATGTTGAAATCCTCTGTGAGGCAGTAGGTGGATTTTTATTAGAATACGTGAGGTAATGCTATGATAAAACTGATTGCATCAGATCTGGATGGTACACTTCTGAAAGAAGGCACCATGGATATTAACCCGGAGATTTATGACATTATCCGAAAGCTGAAGGCTAAGGGAATTGTATTTGCAGCTGTCAGCGGCAGAGAATATGACAGTATAGAAAGAGTGTTTGCACCTGTGAAAGATGATATTTATTTTATTGCAGGAAACGGTGGAATCATTTCCTATCAGGGAGAGATTATTGAAAAAATGGCAATTCCTGCCGATATACTCAAAGAGGTTGTGGAGTATGTGAGAGCCCAGGAGGGAGCTTCTTTCATGACAGCAGGTAGTGCCCAGGCATATGTGGAGCGGGCAGACCAGGCTTTCGTGAAGAAACTTCGGGAAGGGTATAAACTTCATGTAAATGAAGTGGACGATGTATTGAATGTCCCGGAGACTATGACAAAAGTTGCCATGTACAACGAAGAAGTGGATGCAGCTCTGGGAGCAGAGGAAGCGAAGCGGCGTTTTGGAGATAAGATTCAGATCATGGCTTCCGGTGATTACTGGGTGGATTTCGTGGATGTGCATTCCGGAAAAGGAAATGCTCTTCAGAAACTTTGTAACCGTCTTGGAATTACGAAGAGAGAAGAGGTTGTTGCTTTCGGAGATAACTGCAATGATGTGAGCATGCTGCTGGAAGCTGGAAAGAGCTATGCAGTTACTACTGCCCGCGAGGAAGCCAAGCAGGCCGCCAGATACGTACTGGAGAAACCAGGTCCGGACAGCGTACTGAATGTGTTAAAGATGATTTTGGAGTTATAAGAGAAAAGAAGAATAAAGAAATGGGAGTACATTCAATTTTGTAATTCCATTGGAGAAATCTTTGATATTGTAGTGGAAGATATGATTCATCAATCAAAGGGATTACAGGGATAAAAAATCCGGGCTGTGTGGAGCAGTCCGGATTTTTGTGGGGCAAAATCAGGCAAGAATCCTTCCATCTGTGGAGATGGTGTACACCTGCCATGGAAGAAATTTTCCGCTGGCTTTCATGGCATTTATGGCTGCATTCTGGATTCCGCCGCAGCATGGAACTTCCATACGCACGATGGTAACACTCTTGATATTGTTCTGACGGATGATTTCGGTGAGCTTTTCGCTGTAATCTACAGAGTCCAGTTTCGGACAGCCGATAAGAGTAATCTTACCTTTGATAAAATCCTGATGGAAGTTAGCGTAAGCATAGGCTGTGCAGTCTGCAGCAATAAGAAGGTCAGCATCGTCAAAATATGGAGCATTGATAGGAACTAACTTAATCTGTACCGGCCACTGTTGAAGCTGGGAGTGTGCTTCCAGCTTTTTCTTATTTTCCAGAACTGCGGCTTCGTCGTAAGCAGCTGCCTCCTTTTCTACAAAAGAAATGGCATTTGTTGGACAGGCAGGGAGGCAGTCGCCCAGACCGTCGCAGTAATCTTCACGAAGCAGTTTTGCTTTACCATCTATAATTCCAATTGCACTTTCGTGGCAAGCGCGGGCACAGAGCCCGCAGCCGTTACATTTTTCTTCATCTATATGAATGATTTTTCTGATCATGAGAGTATCCTCCTTATCCCAACAACGTTTTCAAGTCTTCCTCTGGCGTAGTAATCGCAGCGATCCCAAAGTTTTCTACCAGATAATTCAGCACATTCTGTGATAAAAATGCCGGAAGGGTCGGGCCAAGACGGATGTTTTTGATTCCAAGGTGAAGCAAGGTAAGCAGAATGGAAACTGCTTTCTGCTCATACCAGGAGAGCACCATGGAAAGAGGAAGCTCATTTACCCCACATCCAAATGCTTCTGCAAGAGCGCCCGCAACCTTGATCGCGCCGTAAGCATCGTTGCACTGTCCCATATCCATCAGTCTTGGAAGCCCACCGATGGTTCCAAGGTCCAGATCGTTAAATCTGTATTTTCCACATGCAAGTGTAAGAATTACGGAATCAGAAGGAGACTGCTTTACAAAATCGGTATAGTAATTGCGTCCGCTTCTTGCGCCGTCGCAGCCTGCTACCAGGAAAAAGTGACGGATAGCACCTGCTTTTACAGCATCAATTACCTGATCTGCAACGCCAAGAATGGTTCCATGGGAGAAGCCGGTTGTAACGGAAGTTCCGCCGTTGATTCCGGTAAAATGCTGGTCTTCCTGATATCCGCCAAGCTCCAGGGCACGCTGGATAACTGGTGTGAAATCTTTTTCTTCATTAATGTGAACAGTTCCAGGGAAAGTGACAGTTCCTGTAGTAAATACCCGGTCCATGTAGCTTGGTTTCGGCGGCATCAGGCAGTTTGTGGTAAAAAGAACAGGAGCTGGGAGCTCTGCAAATTCTTTTTGCTGGTTCTGCCATGCAGTACCGAAGTTTCCTTTCAGGTGACTGTACTTTTTCAGTTCCGGATAAGCATGACAGGGAAGCATTTCACCGTGGGTGTAAATATTAATGCCTTTTCCTTCTGTTTGTTCCAGAAGAAGTTTCAGGTCATGCAGGTCGTGACCGGTAATGACGATGAATGGGCCTTTTTCCACAGTAAGAGGTACTGTAACAGGAGCTGGTGTGCCGTAAGTGGCAGTGTTAGCGCGGTCAAGAAGCTCCATGCAGGAAAGATTGTATTTACCTGTTTCCATTACAATAGGAAGAAGCAGGTCCATATCCCAGTCCTCGCCCAGTGCAAAAAGTGCTTTTGCGAAAAATTCGTTTACTTCTGTGTCAGTATATCCAAGTGTCATTGCATGGTAGGCATAAGCCGCCATTCCGCGGATTCCAAAGAGAATCAGAGATTTCAGGGAGCGGATGTCTTCCTGGGCGTTCCAGAGAAGCTTCATATCGTAGTCGTCGTTATGTCCGCAAGGGGAAGCGCAGCCGCCACAGTCTGGGCGAAGCCGGGCTTTTTCCTGGTGGATGCGGTCTGTGATTTCTGCGATGGCTTTGTCATCGAAGCTTACGTTGGTAAGGGTAGCAAACAGACCTTCCACCATCAGTTTCCATGTGGTTTCTGCAAGTGGTGTATTCTCATCTGCTGCATGGGAGAGTCCGATGAGAGCTCCGGTAAGTTCATCCTGAAGTCTGGCTGTATCAGCGGTTTTTCCACAGACTCCTTTGGCACCTGTACAGCCGGTACATCCGGCAGTTTGTTCACACTGAAAACAAAACATGTTCTGTTCCATAAATAGTTTCCTCCTGAATTTGATCATATTGTTCTATAAGGTATAAGCATTTCGTGAAAATAAGTTGATTGGTTTCTGATTGTTTTGTAATTGCAAAAGGAAAAGTAACAGGAAATTCTTTTCGCTTCGCATGAGAAAGTCAGAGATGGATAATTTATTTCTGCCACCGTCCTTGACTTTGTACGCATACTATAATATAATCCAACCAACAAGTATGTTGTTATAACAACAAAAGGAGAAAAATGAATTATGAATTTCTTTCCAGGACTTTTCTCTTTCAGGGAACAAGTCCAGAAGAAACAAAGCACATGCTTTCCTGTCTGAAAGCCACTCCGCAAAGCTTTGCCAAGGGCAGCACGATCTGGCAGGTGGGAGACCAGGTGAAGATGATGGGACTTGTGCTTAACGGCAGTGTTCATATTGAGAGCATTGACATGATGGGAAACAAGAGTATTCTGAACCGGATTGCGCCAGGCCAGGTTTTCGGAGAGACATATGCCTGCATTCCAGGGGAAAAGCTGCTCATAGGGGTGACGGCTGCAGAGGATTGCCAGATCCTTTTTCTGGAGGTGGGAAAGATTTTTCACACCTGTCCGGATACCTGTCCCTGCCATGAGAAACTGATCCGTAACATGCTGATGGTCATGGCGAAGAAGAACCTGGAACTTTCCAGAAGAAGCCTTCATACGGCACCGAAATCCATCCGGGGGAGGCTGCTTTCCTATTTTTCCCAGGAGATGGTGCAGCAGGGCAGCAGCCGGTTTACGATCCCCTTTAACCGGCAGGAACTGGCTGATTATCTTGGCGTAGACAGAAGTGCGCTTTCCAATGAGCTTGGAAAAATGCGAAAAGAGGGAATTATTGAAGTAAACAGAAACCAGATCCACTATCTGGAGTGTGTTTGAAAAAGGCTCTAAAGCAGGAGGGAGAAATATAAAATGAATCTGACACCATATTTTAAGAGTATTATCGATCAGGATGTTGCATCCGTTGTTATCTGCAACCTGAAGCATGAAATTATCTACATGAATCCGAAGGCCGTGGAGAGTTATCATAAATGGGGTGGTGAGGCACTGCTTGGAAAAAGTCTTATGAACTGTCACAATCCGAAGTCAAAGGAAATAATTGAAAAAGTGGTTGCCTGGTTTGAAGAAGATAAGGAGCACAACCGGATCCATACTTTTTATAATGAGAAACAGGCGAAGGACGTATATATGGTAGCCCTGCGTGATGAGGACGGAACTTTGATAGGCTATTATGAGAAGCATGAGTACCGGGCACGGGATGAGGAACCGTATTACAATTTCTGAAGCTAAAAACATGTTGCTGTCTATGATCTAACCGGCAGCACGCTTCGTGATGTATAGAAATCATGCATTCGCATGATTTTGCGCCGCAATTTTCGGGTTTTCTGTGAACAGGAACAAAAACATTAATTAAAAAATGAGTGGGAAAAGAAACTAGAGCGTGTTTGAAAAAGGCTTTCTGCAAGATGTGCGTCACAATTTGTGGGAGATTTTGCCCGGATGAGGGCGTCGTAGCGGGCTACGACAACCGAATTTGTAATTCTGTCAACTGAATACTGCAAATAATGCCCCAAAAAGTCCTGCACTTGCAGCTCCCATGATAAGACCAGCCAGAATGACACCAAGCATTACAGCCAGAACACTGGACTTAAAGTCCATGTCCAGAAGGCTGGCAGCCAGGGTTCCGGTCCAGGCACCTGTGCCGGGAAGAGGAATTCCTACGAAGAGCAGAAGCGCTACGAATAATCCGCGGCCGGCCTTTGCCTGAAGGGCCTTTCCTCCTTTTTCCCCTTTTTCAAGACAGAAGGTAAAGAAGCGCCCGATCACCGGTTTATCCTTGCCCCACTCCAGAACCTTGCGGGCGAAGAAATAGATAAAAGGTACTGGAAGCATGTTTCCGATAATGGCGATAATGTACGCCGGAACCAGCGGAATTCCGAAGCCTACAGCATATGGGATCGCGCCTCGCAGCTCAATCAGCGGTACCATAGAAATAAGAAAAACGATTAGATAACTTTTCATGTTTAAAATCTCCTCTAATTTCAATCCAATAATATTCGACTTATTATACACGAAAAAAAATGAATTGAACAGGGCAAAAAAAAGAAATTACTATATTAATACAGGAAAAAGAAAGCATTTATGCTAAATCATAGAAAAAGAAAGATTTTATGCCAAACCTATTGACAGAAGTTATTTAAATGCTATAATAAAAACAAACATATGAATAATTGTTCATATGAAAAAGAGAACATTTTCAAAAGGAGACCACTATCATGAAAAAAACTTACAAGATCGATGTTGACTGCGCAAACTGTGCAAACAAGATGGAGGAAGCTGCTAAGAACACTGCTGGTGTTAAGGATGCGACTGTAAACTTCATGACTCTGAAAATGATCGTTGAGTTTGAAGATGGACAGGAGCCGAAGGCTGTTATGCAGGAAGTCCTGAAGAACTGTAAGAAAGTAGAAGACGACTGCGAGATCTTCTTATAAAAACAATGAGGAAAAGTAGTTACTAGAGCGTGTTTGAAAAATGCTTTCTGCAAGATGTACGTCACAATTTGTGGGAGATTGCGGGAATGATTTTTCAAACACGCTCTAGGCACAGAATGAACAGTAGGACAGTGACCGGACTGGATGTACTCTGTTCAGTCACGCAAATGAATTAAGCGAATATGTCGCGTGCCGGCGACATCATTATAATGGAGGCCGTGCCCTCAAGGCATGTGAAAGAATATGAACAAGAAGCAGAAAAAAGTATTGACCAGAATTATTATTGCTTTTGTCCTTTTGGTTTTGCTGCGCTTTCTTCCGGTAGATGGCTATCTTCGAATGGCACTTTACATGGTCCCGTATCTGGTGATCGGTTATGATATTCTGAAAAAAGCGTTTAAGGGAATTAGGAACCGTCAGGTATTTGATGAAAATTTTCTGATGGCAGTTGCCACAATTGGTGCCATTGCTCTCGGCGATTATCAGGAAGGCACTGCGGTTATGCTGTTCTACCAGATCGGAGAACTTTTCCAGAGTTATGCCGTTGGAAAGAGCAGAAGAAATATCAGCGAGCTGATGGATATCCGTCCGGATTATGCAAATATCGAGCAGGACGGCAAGCTGGAAAAGGTAGACCCGGACGAGGTAGAGGTTGGAACTATCATTGTGGTTCAGCCAGGAGAGAAGATTCCAATTGACGGAACGATTGAAGACGGAAATTCCACATTAAATACAAGCGCATTGACAGGAGAAAGCCTTCCGCGAGATGCGAAAGTGGGAGATGAGATCATCAGCGGCTGCATTAACATGACAGGTGTATTGAAAATCCGCACCACGAAGGAATTTGGTGAATCTACGGTTTCCAAGATCCTGGACCTTGTTGAGAACTCCAGCTCCAAGAAATCCAGATCTGAAAACTTTATTTCAAAATTTGCAAGATATTATACCCCGGCAGTCTGCTACAGTGCTCTGGTACTTGCAGTTATTCCGCCTCTTTGCAGAATGCTGTTTATGGGACTTTCTCCGGAATGGGGAGACTGGATCTACCGTGCCCTGACGTTCCTTGTAATCAGCTGTCCATGTGCACTGGTGATCAGCATTCCCCTCAGTTTCTTTGCTGGAATCGGTGGTGCCAGCAATCAGGGCGTTCTGGTAAAGGGCTCCAACTATCTGGAGACACTTTCCCAGACGAAGATTGTTGTTTTTGATAAAACAGGTACTATGACAAAGGGCGTATTCGAGGTCAGCGGAATCCACCATAATGAGATGGAGGATGCAAAGCTTCTGGAATATGCAGCATATGCAGAGTGCTCTTCCTCACACCCCATCAGCAAGAGCCTTCAGAAAGCATATGGCAAGCCAATTGACCGCAGCCGTGTCACAGACATTGAGGAAATCGGTGGAAACGGTGTTATTGCAAAGGTGGACGGTGTGTCTGTAGCTGCCGGCAACGCGAAGCTGATGAACCGTCTTGGTATTGCGTACAAAGAGTGCCATCATGTAGGAACGGTTGTCCATATGGCTGTGGATGGAAAATATGCAGGTCATATCCTGATTTCTGACATTATCAAACCTCATGCCAAAGAGGCAATTGAGAACCTGAAAAAAGCAGGCATTACAAGAACGGTTATGCTCACTGGTGACGGAAAAAAAGTGGCAGAGTCTGTAGCAGCTGACCTTGGAATCGGAGAGGTTCACAGCGAGCTTCTTCCGGCGGATAAGGTTTCCAAGGTGGAAGAACTTCTGGCAAATAAGTCTGAAAAAGAGAAGCTTGCCTTTGTTGGAGACGGAATCAATGATGCACCGGTTCTTTCAAGAGCGGATATTGGTATTGCAATGGGTGCGCTTGGTTCTGATGCTGCAATCGAGGCGGCTGACGTTGTGCTGATGGATGACGACCCGTTAAAGATTGGGAAAGCCATTCGCATTGCCAAGAAGTGTATGCGAATTGTATATGAAAATATTTATTTTGCAATTGGCGTGAAACTGATCTGCCTGGTACTTGGTGCCCTCGGCATTGCAAACATGTGGATAGCCATTTTTGCAGATGTAGGCGTTATGGTACTGGCAGTGCTCAATGCAATCCGTACTTTGTTTGTGAAAAATCTTTGATGATGATATCGAGGTATTCAGAATGAAAAAAGACATAGATAAAGAAGTGGAAATCTGTGATTGCTGTGAGGTCCATGAAAATCTTCTGCAAATTGTAAACGAGACCATCCCAGAGGAAAACGAGCTGTACGATCTGGCAGAGCTGTTCAAGGTGTTTGGAGATTCTACCAGGATCCGGATCCTGTTTGTACTTTTTGAAGCAGAGGTGTGCGTGTGTGACCTTGCAAAGGCATTGAACATGACTCAGTCAGCTATTTCCCACCAGCTTCGTATCCTGAAACAGAATAAACTGGTAAAAAGCCGCAGGGATGGAAAATCTATATTCTATTCTCTGGCAGATGAGCATGTTCGGACGATCATTGACCAGGGAAGAGAGCATATAGAGGAAGATTAGAGGTTGACTTCTTAACAGCAATTTGGTATATTAACTACACATATGGATTCTGTGAGGGAGTAGTTTGCGTGAAAACGTGGTTTGTCAACAGTCGCGGCTTTGATCGGATCTGATTCTGGCCTGGCAAATCTTAAAGAATGAGACTCATGTATGCATGTTATGGCATACATGGGTCTTTTTACATTTGCGGCAGATGTGATTCCAAAGAAGCAGGCGTATGAAGTAAATGCTGTTTTGTAGCATACATTTTGCAGAAAGCCTTTTCAAACACACTCTGGAGAATCTGTAAAGATAAAAATATGCGGATAACAAAAGGAGAGTATTATGCAAAATATTATTAATGGATTGCCAATTGCAGCTGTTATTCTGCTGCTGGCAGTGGGATTTGCTTTTCTGGTAAAAGGGGCTGACTTTTTTGTGGAGGGAAGTTCCAGCATTGCGAAGAAGTTAAAGGTTCCGCCCATCATCATTGGTCTTACGATTGTGGCTATGGGAACTTCACTGCCAGAAACAGCCGTGAGTGTGACTGCTTCTCTGGTACAGAATAATGAACTTGCGGTCAGCAATGTAGTAGGATCCAATATTTTTAATCTGATGTTTGTAATTGGTGTCTGTTCGATTCTGACGCCAATTATGGTCCAGAAAGCAACTGTGGTAAGAGATATTCCCTTGTCTTTAGGCTGTGCACTATTTCTGCTTGTACTGGGAATTTCAGGACTGGGAGATAAGGCGGGAATGACGCTGGGTCATGCAGATGGAGTTATTTTCTTGATCGTGTTTGCCGGATATATTTTCACAATGGTACGAAGCGCAATGAAAGCCCGTGCTGCAGGACAGAAGATTGAAATAGAAGGTGTTGAAGAATGTGATAATATGAAAGAGCTGTCATACGGCAAAAGTATCCTCTTTCTGATCGTGGGTGCAGCTGCAATTGCTTTTGGCGGTGACCTTACCGTTGATACAGCCAGCAGGATTGCAATAGAGCTTGGAATGAGCCAGACTCTGGTCGGGCTTACCATTGTGTCTATCGGAACTTCACTTCCGGAGCTTGTAACCTCTGTAGTTGCAGCAAGAAAAAATGAAGTTGATATGGCAGTTGGAAATGCAGTAGGATCCAATATTTTCAATATTCTGATGGTTCTTGGAATCTCATCTGCTATCAGTCCGGTAGCTTTGATCTGGGAAAACATAATCGATATAGTGCTTCTTATGGTATTTTCGGTTATGGTCTGGATCTTTGCAGGAACCAGGAAAAAAATTGAGCGCAAAGAGGGTATTATAATGGTAGTGGTATATCTGGTTTATTGCGCATATATTATTGCCCGTTAATAAAAGCAGAAAAAGCTTTCATCCATCCCGCAAAGGGAGAGATGAAAGCTTTTTTTGATTGGACAACAGGTAAAAATCAACGCTTATATAGTAAAACACCTTGCGGAACAGTACCTATTAAATAGTGATAAATATGCTGAAAAAATTAAAACATATTGCTCATAAAAATTTCCAGACCAATTGCAATAAGAATGACGCCGCCGAGAATATCCGCCTTGTTGGAAAGCCTGGTTCCGAAGCGTTTTCCAAGGGAAAGTCCGGTCATGCAGATAAAGAATGTGACTATAGCAATGATCAGGGAACAGACAAGAGCCATCAGCCAGTCATACTCTGAGATGGTGAATCCTACGGACAGGGCATCAATGGAAGTTGCAACACCCTGAATGAAGAGGGCTTTGAGACCAACTCCCGGAATTTCATTATCCTCGCCAGTTCCCCGGATACCATTGATCAGCATGGAGCCTCCGATATAGCCAAGAAGGATCAGCGCGATCCATGGAATAAATTTCTCAAATGCCTTGAAGTATTCTACAATGGTGTGGACGCATAACCATCCGGTCATTGGCATAATGGCCTGGAAAGCACCGAATGTGCCTGCAATGCCGCACATTTTTTTCATGCGCATCTTAGGCTCGTGAAGGCCGTTTGCCAGGGACACAGAAAAAGCATCCATTGCAAGTCCGACTCCAAGCAGGGCGCTGTTCAGAAAAAACACAAAACTGTAGTTCATTTTTACGTTCCTCCGTAATGTATTTTATTACTGGTTTCCATTTTTTTATTTGCTGTGGAAACAGATCTCTCGGCGAAGCTTTTTACAGCATGAAAAAAGACCCGATATATAACCACAGGCTATATATGGGTCAGCTGCATTCTTATAAAAGGACAGACTCCATGTATAGCATAACGTTATACATGAGTCTCGCAATTTAATGCAAGCCAGATCGAAACACTGCTCTGAAATCTGCTGTTCATTCAGTGAACAGCAATCTATACAAACAGATTCATACGGTCGGTATGTTGACTTGCCACGCGTCTGTGGACACGCTTGCTACTCCCTCACAGGGAAACCTTGTTTCGTAACTTTATCAGATAATGATAAAATTGTCAATAATTTTTCTCAATAATATTGACATCCTGATGATATTAGAATAAACTAACTCCTGTAACATTAATGATAAAATTTATCATTAGCAGACGAATTTTATCAAAAATGGTTGCTGCTTAGTTTTGAACAGCAACAAAAATCTTACATATGGGAAAAGAGGACAAGTACATATGACATTAAAAGACCTTCCCATCGGGAAAACTGCCACAGTTACAGTAGTAGGAGGAGAGGGTGCCCTGCGGCAGCATTTCCTGGATATGGGAATCATTCCCATGGCGGACGTGACCATGGTAAAATATGCACCTATGGGTGACCCTGTTGAAGTCAGGATACATAGCTATGAGCTGACCCTGCGTCTTGCAGATGCTGCCCAGATTCAGATTGATAATGTAAGGGATGAAAAAGAACAGAAACGAGGCAGCCGTGTCAGGGCGATTCCTCATCCAGGTCTGGGCGAGGGCGGTAAATATCATGAAAAAGCAGATGAACATCCCCTTCCGGATAGTGAGCTTCTTACCTTTGCGCTGGCAGGAAACCAGAACTGCGGTAAAACAACCCTGTTTAATCAGTTAACCGGCTCCAGTCAGCATGTAGGCAACTTTCCGGGAGTTACAGTAGACCGCAAAGATGGTATCATCCGTGGGAAAAAGAATACTCTGGTGACAGATTTGCCGGGAATTTATTCCATGTCTCCTTATACCAGCGAGGAAATCGTAACCAGAAGCTTTATTCTGGAGCAGCATCCAAAAGGAATTATCAATATTGTGGATGCAACCAATATTGAAAGAAATCTATATCTTACCATGCAGCTGATGGAACTGGATGTTCCTATGGTCCTGGCATTGAATATGATGGACGAGGTAAGGCAGAATGGCGGTTCTGTACGTGTGAACCAGATGGAAGAGGCGCTTGGAATTCCTGTAGTACCTATTTCAGCAGCGAAAAATGAGGGAATCGATGAACTGGTAGCCCATGCGATCCATGTGGCAAAATATCAGGAAAAACCAAAGCGGCTGGATTTCTGTGATGCAAACGATGACGGCGGAGCCGTTCACAGATGTCTTCATGGAATTATGCATCTCATTGAAGATCATGCACAGCAGGCGGATATTCCGGTGCGTTTTGCAGCCAGTAAGCTTGCGGAAGGGGATGAACTGATCCTGGAAAAGCTTGGGCTGGATCAGAATGAAAAAGAAACCCTGGAGCATATTGTAAAGCAGATGGAGACGGAGCGTGGGCTTGACCGGTCCGCGGCGATTGCCCATATGCGCTTTGACTTTATTGAAAAAGTCTGCGCTGAGACCGTGATTAAGCCTCATGAAAGCAAGGAGCATCTGCGCAGTCAGAAGATGGATAAAATACTTACAGGCAAATATACAGCCATTCCATGCTTCGCAGGAATTATGGCTCTGGTTTTCTGGCTGACCTTTGGTGTGATCGGAAAGGGACTTTCAGATCTTCTGGATATGGGAATTACCTGGCTGACTGCAGTGGTGGATCAGGCCATGACTGCATGGAACGTAAATAATGTGCTTCATTCTCTTGTAATTGACGGTATTTTCAATGGAGTTGGAAGTGTGCTCAGCTTTCTGCCGATTATCGTCACCCTGTTTTTCTTCCTGTCACTTCTGGAAGACAGTGGATATATGGCCAGAGTTGCTTTTGTAATGGATAAGCTGCTTCGAAAGATTGGACTTTCCGGACGAAGCATTGTCCCAATGCTTGTAGGCTTTGGATGCACAGTTCCCGGCGTTATGGCAAGCAGAACCCTGCCCTCAGAGCGTGACCGTAAGATGACGATCCTCCTTACTCCTTTTATGAGCTGTTCGGCAAAGCTTCCTATTTATGCTTTCTTTACAGCTGCCTTTTTCCCGAAATACGGTGCACTGGTAATGATAGCACTTTATTTCGGCGGAATTATTATGGGAATCCTGATGGCACTGATTTTTGGAAAAACCATGTTTAAGGGAGAAGCGGTTCCCTTTGTAATGGAGCTTCCTAATTATCGTCTTCCAGGTGCAAAAAACGTTGGCCAGCTTCTTTGGGAAAAAGCAAAGGATTTTCTTCAGAGAGCCTTTTCTGTTATTTTTGTGGCAACCATTGTGATCTGGTTTTTACAGACCTTTGATCTGCATCTGAATATTGTGACAGATTCCAAAGACAGTATTCTTGCAGTACTTGCCGGATTTATTGCACCGGTATTTGGGCCTCTTGGCTTTGGGGACTGGAGATTTTCCACAGCCCTTGTAACAGGTTTCATGGCAAAGGAGAGCGTGGTTTCCACATTGTCCATATTATTTGGAAGCACAGCGGCACTGGTGGAGGTGCTTTCTCCGCTGGCAGCAGTGTGCCTTCTTACCTTCTGCCTTTTATATACGCCTTGTGTAGCCGCAATCGCTTCTGTAAAACGTGAGCTTGGCGGAAAATGGGCAGCAGGAGTGGTAATCGGTCAGTGTGTGATCGCCTGGATTGCGGCATTTTTGGTAAAAATTGTTGGCGTTTTGATTGGTTTTTGAGAAAAATGACTATTTTTCATTTTTGTTAAAAATAATATTGACTATTGGTCATTTTGGGTTATACTATAGTACGAAAGAAATGAATTTAAGGAGATGACATCAATGGTCAAAGTAGGAAAATGGATAGCCAAGCATAAGGTCCTGGTGCTTTTGATCGGACTTTTGCTGGTAATCCCGTCTGTGATCGGAATCGCAGAGACGAGAGTAAATTATGATCTGTTAAGTTACCTTCCGGATACCCTTGAGACAGTAAAAGGTCAGGATATTCTGGTGGATGAGTTTGGTATGGGCGCCTTTTCCATGGTAATTGTGGAGAATATGGATATGAAGGATGTCCAGAAGCTGGAAGAGAAATTCAGTGAAGTAGAGCATGTAAAGGATGTTCTCTGGTATGATGATGTGGCGGATATCACTCTTCCGGTAGAGATGATTCCTGAGAAGTACAGAAAGGTATTTATAAATGGCGATGCAACCATGATGCTGGTTCTGTTCGATAATACCACATCTTCAGATACTTCCATGGAAGCTATCACAGAACTACGTAAGATTGCCAACGAGCAGTGCTTCCTCAGTGGCATGACAGGAGTTGTTACAGATATTAAGAACATTGCCATGCAGGAGCTGCCGATTTACGTTGTGATCGCAGCAGTACTCAGTCTGATCATTCTGGAGCTGACAAGCGGATCCTTTGTTGTTCCGTTTTTGTTCCTGCTCAGTATCGGACTTGCTATCCTTTATAACCTGGGAAGCAATATTATTCTGGGCGAGACCTCTTATATTACACAGGCACTTACCGCAGTGCTTCAGCTTGGTGTTACCATGGATTATTCCATTTTCCTTCTGAACAGCTACGAGGAAAATAAGAAACGTTTCCCTGGTGAAAAGGACCGTGCCATGGGGCATGCCATTGCTAATACTTTTAAGTCTGTAGCTGGAAGTTCTGTTACCACAGTAGCCGGCTTCGTTGCACTTTGTGTTATGACCTTTGCTCTTGGACGTGACCTTGGTATTGTAATGGCGAAGGGCGTTATCATTGGTGTTATCTGTTGTGTAACCGTTCTTCCCGCACTGGTTCTGTTTTTCGACAAACCAATCGAGAAGACACAGCATAAGCTGCTTTTAGCCAGACTGGATAAACCTTCTGCATTTATTACGAAGCATTACAAGCTTTGGACTGTGATTTTCCTGGTGCTTCTGCTTCCGGCTATTTATGGAAACAATCATACAAAGATTTACTATAATATTGCAGAATCTCTTCCATCCACTTTGGATTGCAACATTGCCAATAATGAGCTGGAGAAAACTTTCGCAGTAGGCAATATTCATATGATTATGATGGATAAGAATATGGACTCCAAGCAGAAACAGCAGATGTTAAATGATATTGATAAGGTTGAGGGTGTGAAGTGGAGTCTGGGTATGAATTCCCTGATCGGACCTACCGTTCCGGAGTCTATGATCCCGGATGATCTGAAGAAGATTTTCAAAGGAGATCAGTATGAGCTTGCATTTGTATGCTCTGAATATGGTTCTGCTACAGATGAGGTAAATGCCCAGCTTGCATCCATCAATGAGATCGTAAAGAAATATGATCCTACGGCGATGGTAATCGGTGAGGCACCGCTTATGAAGGATCTTCAGGATACCACAGATGCCGATCTGGTTCGTGTAAATGTAATTTCCATCGGCGCCATTTTCCTGATCATTATGATTATCTTTAAATCAATTTCCCTTCCGATCATTCTGGTTGCGGTTATTGAGTTTGCGATTTTTGTCAATATGGCCATTCCGTACTATCAGGGAATCAGCCTTCCGTTCGTTGCAAGTATTGTTATTGGTGCCATCCAGCTGGGTGCAACCGTTGACTATGCGATCCTGATGACTACCCGTTATCAGAGAGAGAGACAGCACGGTAAGAATAAGATGGAAGCCATCAGCATTGCCCATAAGACCAGCATGCCGTCTATTATCAGCAGTGGTCTCAGCTTCTTTGCGGCGACCTTCGGTGTTTCCTGCTATTCACAGGTTGAGATGATCGGTTCTATCTGTACACTGCTTGCCCGTGGTGCAATCATCAGTATGGTAGTTGTACTGTTTATTTTACCTGCCATGTTTATGATCTTTGATAAACTGATCTGTGTTACATCGATTGGCTTCCTTGGAGATAAAAAGGCGGCCAAAGCGAAATAAAACATAATCAGACGCCATGGGAGCTCTGATTACGCGCAGAACAGCCGGCTTTGGAAGAAATCCCGTTACGGTTCGTTCCGTGATCAGCAACACGCTTCGCGATGCATAGAAATCCTGCTTCAGCAAAATGAGGCAGGATTTTTTTGTTGAATAAAAGAGAAGAAAACGTTATAATTGTGTTGCATTTTAGAGCCTGTTTGAAAAAACATTCCCGCAAATTGTGACGCACATTTTGCAGAATGCCTTTTTCAAACACGTTTTAGGAAATGGAGTGATTTGTACATGACATTAGAAGAAATCCTTGTCCAGGTGCAAATGGGAGGACTTTCTCCGGAAGCAGCAGGAAAGCTGATTCGACAGGATGGCTACAAGGAAATGGATTATGCCAAGCTGGATACGGGGAGAAAAGCCCGCACTGGTTTTGCAGAGGTGATTTACTGTAGCAATAAGGCAGATGCCCATTTGCTGAAAATATTTGAACGTTTATATATGGAAGAGGGAGAAGTACTTGGAACAAGGGCTTCCCAGGCACAGTATGAGCTGGTGAAGGAGAAGTTTCCAGAAGTTCAGTATGACCCTGTTTCCAGAATCCTGAAAATAGAGAAACCAGATAAGATTCATGAGGGAAAGGTGGCTGTCTGTACTGCAGGCACTGCAGATATTCCGGTGGCCGAGGAAGCAGCACAGACTGCAGAATATTTTGGAACTTACGTGGAACGAATTTATGATGTTGGTGTAAGTGGAATGCACAGGCTGTTTTCCAGGCTGGAGATCATTCAGGATGCTAATTGTGTTGTGGCTGTGGCTGGCATGGAGGGCGCTCTTGCCAGCGTTATGGGCGGTCTTGTGAGCAGACCGGTGATCGCGGTGCCTACGTCTGTGGGATATGGAGCGAATTTCCATGGATTATCAGCACTTCTGACCATGATCAATTCCTGTGCTAATGGAATTGCCACCGTGAATATTGACAATGGATATGGAGCCGGATATCTGGCAACGCAGATGAACCGGCTGGCGCTTGGTAAGTAAGAGACACAAATTGAAAAGCAATTTGATAAATTTGTAACGAGGAGAATTATGGGAAAATCATTATATCTGGAGTGTTATTCCGGAATCAGTGGTGATATGACAGTGGCAGCACTGCTGGATCTGGGAGCAGATCAGAAGGTGCTGGAGGATGTACTTGAAAGTATTCCGGTGCAGGGATTTGAGATAAAAGTAAGCAGGGTGACGAAATCCGGGATTGATGCCTGTGATTTCGATGTAATCCTGGATGCAGAGATAGACGGACATGACCATGATATGGAGTATCTGCATGGACATGATCATAGTCATACGCATGGGGCAGAAGAATATAATCACAGTCATACGCATGAGGCAGAAGAACATAATCACAGTCATACGCATATGGCAGAAGAACATAATCACCAGTATGAGCATAGCCATGAGGCAGCTGCAAAGAATGTGGCAGCACATGGACATGATCATGGAGATGAGATAGCAGCACATACTCACGAGCCCCATCGTCAGCACAAACACCGCGGCATGAACGAAATCCGTCAGATACTTGCTGATACGAAGATGACTGACAGCGCCAGAGGTATTGCCCTTAAAATTTTTCAGATTCTGGCAAAGGCAGAAGCGAAAGCCCACAATGTTCCGGTGGAAGAGGTGCATTTTCATGAAGTTGGTGCTGTGGATTCCATTGTAGATATTTTGTCCGTGGCAGTCTGCCTGGACAATCTTGGAATTACAGAGGTCATTGTACCTGTATTATGCGAAGGAATGGGTACGGTCCGCTGCCAGCATGGCATTTTACCAGTTCCGGTTCCGGCGGTGACCCATATTGTACAGCAGTGTGGCCTGGATCTGCGGATCACTCAGGTACGAGGCGAGCTGGTAACTCCTACAGGAGCGGCAATCGTGGCAGCAGTCCGCACTTCCTGCAAATTACCGGAAACCTTTGTAATTGAGAAAATAGGTATCGGAGCCGGCAAGAGGACTTATGAGTGCCCGGGAATCCTGCGTGCAATGCTGATTCACCCGGAAGAATCCCATAAACCGGAAAAAGCGGTGGGAATTCCGGCAGGAAATGAAAGTGCGGCAAATGAAACTGCTGAAATTTTCAATCGGGAAGCTGCTGCCAAAATTCAGACCGGTGTTACGGAAAGCACGGATTATGCAGACTACATCTACAAGCTGGAAACAAACATCGATGACTGCAGCGGCGAAGTACTTGGCTTTGTCATGGAGAAGCTTTTTGAGGCCGGTGCAAGGGATGTGCATTATACTCCTGTATATATGAAGAAAAACCGTCCTGCATGGCTTCTTACCGTAATCTGTAAGGAAGAAGATGTCCCGGGAATGGAAGCTTTGATTTTTGCAGAAACTACCAGTATTGGTATCCGCAGGGTCAAGATGGAGCGCACGATTTTGCCCCGGAGAAAGCGGAAAGTAATGATTCCCTTCGGTGAGGTGGAAGTGAAAATCTGCGGTTCAGAAGGAGCAGAGAAATGCTATCCGGAGTATGAAAGCCTGGCGGAAATCTGCAGAAAGACTGGAATTTCTTATGCAGAAGCCTACCAGATGGCAGTAGATGCAAGTAAGAATCTGGAATGATTGATGTTATTGGTCACGGAGTAACACAGTAACTGATTGATCGCTTCCAGGTTAAATCGCAATATTGCAACCTGGGAAAGAGTATGTTACAATACAGTTTGGCTTTTTTCCAAAAAGAAGTTTATATACGAATGCTTTGGATAAAACAGAAAGCCAAATTTTTCAAAATATAATGGAGTGAATATGAAGAAATATTTAGATAATCTCAGACAGTATCAGTTCCTGTTAAGTGAGCTGGTCAAAAAAGGAATCAAGCTGAAATATCGTCGTTCCTACCTTGGTATTTTGTGGTCCATGCTAGAACCACTGCTTTCCATGGTGGTACTGACAATTGTCTTCGGAACCCTGTATGGAAACACGGACAAAACATTCCCTGTATACATTCTTTCCGGACGTCTTCTGTACAGCTTTTATTCCTCTGCAACCAAAGCTGCGCTGAAATCCATCCGGTCCAATGCAGCAATGATCAAGAAAGTGTATGTACCGAAATATCTGTATCCACTTTCAACTGTAATTTATAATTATATTATTTTTCTGATCTCCCTGGTTGTGCTTGCCATTGTAGGCGTGATCCTGGGTGTGAAACCGACTATTTATCTGCTTCAGGCACCGGTTGCCTTGATCATCATTCTGATCCTTTCCTACGGAAGTGGAATGTTCCTTGCAACTATCGGTGTATTTTTCAGAGATATTGAGTACCTCTGGTCTGTTGCCCTGATGCTGATCATGTATACATGTGCCATCTTCTATTATCCAAGCAAGCTGCTGAAGAGTGGCTGGGCATGGATCCTGAAGTTCAATCCTCTGTACTGTACCATTCAGATTTTCCGATCTGCAATCTTCGGAGAGCCTATGTATGCGCCATATGTAATTTATGCAGCTGCATTCAGCGTAGTGATCACCATCATCGGACTTGTATGCTTCAAGAAAAAACAGGATAATTTTATTCTGTACATCTAGAACCTGTTTGAAAAATCATTCCCTGCAGAAAGTATTTTTCAAACACGCTCTAAACTACCATTTACAGGAACATGTTAAGGAGAAAATATGAGCAAGACAGCCATTGAAGTCGATAACGTAAGCATGAAGTTCAACCTGAGCCGTGAGAAGGTTGACAGCTTAAAAGATTATATATTTAAAACCATTAAGAGAGAAATCCAGTACAATGAATTCTGGGCCCTGAAGAATGTAAGCTTCAGCGTGGAAAAGGGAGACCGTGTAGGTATCCTTGGTCTTAACGGAGCTGGAAAAAGTACTCTTCTGAAGGTGATTTCCGGTGTATTCAAGCCTACAGAGGGTCATGTGGACAAACATGGGAAAATGGTTCCCCTTCTGGAACTTGGCGCTGGTTTTGACCCGCAGTATACAGGAAAAGAGAATATTTACCTGTATGGTGCCATGCTTGGATATACCAAGAAATTTATTGACAGCAAATATGATGAGATTGTAGAATTCTCTGAACTTCAGAAATTCATGGATGTTCCGGTGAAAAATTATTCCTCCGGTATGAAATCCAGACTTGGCTTTTCCATTGCCACAGTAGTAGAACCGAAGATCCTGATCCTGGACGAGGTCCTTTCCGTAGGTGACGCCAAGTTCCGTAAAAAAAGTGAAAAGAAGATCATGAGTATGTTTGACTCAGGTGTTACCGTCCTTTTTGTATCCCATTCTCTGGAACAGGTACAGCGCCTTTGCAATAAGGCCATGATTCTGGAAAAAGGCAAGCTGATCGCATACGGCGACATTGATCCGATCTCTGAGCAATACAGTAAAATGATAGGTGGCTGATTATGAAAAAGGAATTAACCCGGGAAGTTTCCAGATATGACAAGCTGATAAAGCGTTTAGAAGGTGAAAAATGAAAATCCTGCAGGTAGGGCTGGGAAATAATCCTGGCGGTATGGAAGCATTTGTAATGAATTATTTCAGGGAACTGGCCAGACAGGGAGTATCCTTTGATTTTGTATCCATGTATGGAACGATTGCTTATGAGAAAGAAATCCTGGAGCTTGGGGGACGGGTTTTCTATGTCCCCAATGTAAAAAAAGATTACTTTGGTTATATAAAGGCCTTTCGGAAGCTCCTTTCCCGGGAGAAGTACGATGTCGTGCATGTGAATATGCTTTCAGCAGCCAATATCGTACCACTTCGCCTGGCGAAGCAGGCAGGAGTGAGAAAGGTGATCGCACATTCCCATAACGCTTCAGTACCGGGGATTGTGCGTAAGCTGATGGATGGCATGAATCGTCCCAGAATAAAGCATTATGTGAATGAGAAGTTTGCCTGTTCCGAAAAAGCAGGCAGATGGCTGTTCGGAGATAAGGCTTTTGAACGGGGAGAAGTAACTTTGGTTGCAAACGCAATTGAGACAGATAAATATGGCTTTTCAGAGTCAAACAGGCGGAAAATCAGAGAGAAGCTGGGGATTTCCGGGGATGCCCTGGTAGTAGGGCATGTAGGCAGGTTTCAGGTTCAGAAGAATCATGAGGCCATTCTCCGTATTTTCCATGAAATCCAACGAAAAGAGCCAGCTGCAAGGCTTTGCCTTATAGGTGACGGCGAATTAAAGGAACAGATCCAGGAGCAGGCTAAGAAGGCGGGTGTCCTGGATAAAATCATATTTACGGGAGTATGTCAGGACGTGGAGCGGTACTTAAGCGCCATGGATGTTTTCCTGTTTCCTTCTTTATTTGAGGGACTTCCCTTTACTCTTCTGGAAGCTCAGGCCAATGGCCTGCCCTGTGTGATTTCAGACCAGATCACAGGAGAAGCAGTACTCTCCCGGGAAAATGTGACGATGATTTCTCTGGCAGAAAGCCCGGAGAAATGGGCCAAAGCTGTGTTTAAGATGAAGGAAGCCGGGAGAATCGAAAGAGAAGAAGCGGCCAGAAGGCTGGCAGAAGCAGGATTTGACATCCATAAGGAAGGGCAGAAGCTGATGCTTCTGTATGGCAGATAAGCTGACTGAGAAAGCTATAGAGCGTGTTTGAAAAAGGCTTTCTGCAAGATGTGCGTCACATTTCTAGACCGCAACCATTTAAAGAGCAGGAGAATAGGAATGGAAAAAATAGATTTTGTGCTCACCTGGGTGAACGGCAGTGACCCTGACTGGCTTGCACAGCGCAGGGAATATCAGCCTGGCAGGGGAACTGACGCCGGGGAGAGCAGATACCGCGATTGGGACAATCTCCAGTACTGGTTCCGCGGTGTGGAGAAATTTGCTCCCTGGGTAAATAAAATATATTTTGTTACATGGGGACATGTTCCAAAGTGGCTGAACACAGCGCATGAAAAGATTCAGATTGTAAAGCATGAGGATTTTATGGCGCCTGCTTATCTTCCTACCTTTAATATTAATTCCATAGAACTGAATCTTCACCGAATAAAAGGATTGTCAGAGCATTTCGTCTTTTTTAATGATGATATGTTTCTCATTGATTCCGTGAGACCGGAAGATTTTTTCAAAAACGGATTTCCCTGTGACTGCTGTATTGAGACCGCCCTTGTGCAGGACAATATCCGCAATCCTTTTGCCAATATTCTTATGAATGATGCAGCTCTTGTCAATATGCATTATAATAAAAAAGAAGTGATCAAAAAGCAGGCAAAAAAATGGTTCAGTCCGGCTTATGGAGCAATGCTCTTCCGCAATGTGCTGATGCTGCCTTATCGTGAATTTTCCAGTTTTAAATATTCACATCTTCCAAGTCCTTTTTTGAAAGCAACCTATTGGAAAGTATGGGACGAAGAAGGCGCTGTTCTGGATGAGGTTTGTAAGAATCGTTTCCGTACAGTATTCGATGTGAACCAGTACGTGATGAAATACTGGCAGTACATGGAAGGGAAATTTACGCCCCAGTCACCGAAGCTTGGAAGATTTTATACCATAGGAAAACATGATCAGCAGATCCACCATACCATTCGCAGACAGGCGTGTAAGATGATCTGCCTTAATGATGATGTGAATGTGGGTGATTTTGAGAAGCAGAAGAAAGAAATTCAGAGAAGCTTTGAAGTGATTTTTCCAGAGAAATCGTCTTTTGAGATGTAATTGCAAATAGCTTTTTTCAAAAGCACTCTGGTGTATCGTAATTTTATCAGGTAAATTATAGAAACGAGGGTAAGAGATGACAAAGGATTCCCTTAAAAGGAAAATAAAAGAAGAGGGTCTGGCTGGAAGTGTTCTTTATTATCTGGGCCGCTTTTGTTCAAAGGCGGAGCTTGCCCTGGTGGGAAAATGGTTCGGGAATCACGGGAAGCTCCGTCAGAACTGTATTGTGCTGAAAAACCGTACCATGCAGGACATGACAGACAATCCCAGGGCTTTTTATGAATATTTGATTCAGAATAAAATAAATGAGAACCATCAGATTATCTGGATGGTTTCCGATAAGAAAAAATGTGAGAAACTGAAATGCAAGAATGTTAAATTTGTAACAGCAGAGAATAAATATGGCTGGTCCAGCCCCCTTGCTTATTATTATGGCGCTGTTGCAGGATTTTTTTTCTATACAAACAATACAGCTTACTTGAATTTTTACCATTGTAAAGGGCAGATCACAGTGAACATGTGGCATGGCTGCGGCTATAAGGATGCAGCCAAAGACAACAAGCCGCCTACAGGAAAAAGCATGATGCATTTTGACCATGCCATGGTGCCGGGACCTGTGTTTGTGGAAACAAAATCCCGTTACTGGAACTGTGAGAAAGAGAAGATTCTTGCCCTTGGCTATCCAAGGTATGACTGGATGCTCCATCCATCTGTCAGCCGTGGGGAGGCGCTGGAGAAGCTTTTTTCCCATAAGGATATGAAAACCGTGATCTGGATGCCTACTTTCCGAAAAAGTGAGGTGCTGATCAGCGCAGAGAATGAAATTGAACTTCCCTTTCAGCTTCCTGCATTGGAGAGCGAGGCGGAGCTGAAAGCACTGGATGTTCACTTAAGGGAATGCGGAATATTTCTGATCATCAAAAAACATCCCCTTCAGTCTGGCTGGTCCCTGGATGAAGGTGCGTATACCAATATCCGTTATGTGACAGAAGAAATGCTTCAGAAATCGGGCATTCAGCTGTATGAACTGGTGGGACTTATGGATGGACTGATTTCGGATTATTCCTCCATTGCAGTAGACTATATGCTTCTTGACCGACCTCTGGGCTATGTGCTCACAGACCTGGAAAGCTATCGAAATACAAGAGGATTTGTATTTGAAAATCCGGAAGCATATATGCCAGGTGAGAAGATTTACAATTTAGAGGATCTGAAGGACTATTTTTCCCATATCGCAGTGGGAGAGGATCCTTTTAAGGAAGAGAGAAGAAGATTATTGCCTGCAATGCACACTATGCCAAAGAAGTCAGGTTACTGCGAGGCACTTGCAGAGTATTTGAATATAAAGTAAAATAAAAGCAGAAGTTACCCATCCAAAAAGGTTCTAGTACATCATTTCGTAAATAATTATATCAATCGGATTCACAGACAAGTGAGTGGTATAGTTATTTAGAAAACAATGTGCTATGATTATTTTTTCGAAAAAAACAGATACAGGAGAGGGATAAATGGGAAAGGTAATCGGATACACACAGGGAACTTACGATATGTTTCATATCGGTCATCTGAACCTGATCAAAAATGCTAAGAGAAGATGTGATTATCTGATCGTAGGCGTAAATACAGATGAGCTTGTGGAAAGCTATAAGAATAAAAGACCTATCGTGCCATTGGAAGAGCGGGCTGAGATCGTCCGGTCTATTAAATATGTGGACGAGGTGATCATCACGAATACCCTTGATAAAAAAGAAATCTGGGATAAGATCCGTTTCGATGAAATTTATATCGGAGATGACTGGAAGGGAAATGAGCGCTGGGAGCGCACCGGGAAAGAGATGGAAGCCCTGGGAGCCAGGCTGGTTTATCTTCCCTACACCAAAGATACTTCTTCTACAATGCTTCGTGAGAAACTGAAAGAGTATTAATGCGGACTGATTTAGAGCCTTTTTTAAACAGGCTCTGGATTGTAATATATTAAGAAAGGTAAAATCCATGGAAAGAGCACAGAGAATTCTAAAGAAATTTTCAAAAATCCTGAAAGAGCAGGGCGCAGGACCTTTGTTCACCACATTCAAAGGCTATGTGACTTATGCTTTATATGACCGCTGGAAAGTGAGAAGACTTCGTAAATTCCCCCCGCGTATGGTGAAAAACAGAATCCTGTTTGAGACAAATGATGATTTTACAGACAATTGCCGGGCTCTTTTTGATTATATGGTTGCAAATGGATATAATAAAAAATATGAGCTTGTCTGGCTGGTTCATGAGCCGGAGAAGTATAAGAAATACCAGGCGGAGAATGTGAAGTTTGTTCGCAATTTCAAGAAGAACACGACGATCCGCAGGGCAGCAGCTTACCGCTATGCATTGACCTCAGCCTTTATTTTTTACACCCAGGCGTTTAACTGGATCGGAATGGCAAGAAAGGGTCAGACTTTTGTAAATCTCTGGCATGGCTGCGGCTACAAGGCGAACAAGAACAACCGCAAGGTATTTTTCGACTACTGTCTGGTGCCAGGAGATGTGTTTATTGAGACGAAGAAAGAGTTCTTTGGCTGCAGTTCCAGGAAGCTTCTTGCACTTGGCTATCCCCGTTACGATCAGATGATGAAGGGAAGCGACGCCGCAAGAGCATATAAGGAAAAGCTTCTGAAAGCAGCTGACAGTGACAAGCTGATCCTGTGGATGCCTACCTACCGTCATGCAAGCAGCGAGAGACTGAATGAGGAAACGCTGAACAATGAATTTAATATTCCGATCCTGGACGATAAGGAGCGGCTTCTTGCTTTTAATAATTTCTGTCGTGATAATCATGTACTTGTGGTAATTAAGAAGCATTATCTCCAGATTCCATATGACTTTGGAGAAAATGTGCTGACAAACATTGTTTACCTGGAAAATCAGGATCTGGAAGACAATGGCTTGCAGCTTTATGAGTTTATCAACTGTTCGGATGCCCTGATTTCTGACTATTCTTCTGTGGCAATTGATTATCTGCTTCTCAACAGACCTATTGGATTTACTCTGGATGACTATGATGCCTATACGGAGTCCAGAGGATGGGTATTTGAAAATCCACTGGAATACATGCCAGGAGAACATATTTACAATGTACAGCAGTTTGAACAGTTTGTTCTGGATGTCAAAAATGGAAAAGATGACTATGAGAATCAGCGTAAGGCAATTCTTGCAAAGACTCATAATGTAACAGATAATTACTGCAAACGTGTTCTGGATTATTTCAAAATTACGGTATAACAGAGAAAATACGAAAGCCTTTTTTACATGCTTCAGGATTTATCCCGCAAAAGGAGGAAGCCCCTGCAGGGGTGGTATATAACATGAAAATATGTATCTGGATAACAAAAATCTTTGATCTGGGCGGAACCAAGAGAGTGGTTTCCCTGTTGGCCAACGAGCTGGTGAAAGAGCATGAAGTGACGATCATGACTTATGAAGACCGCTTTCGTGAAGACCGCACCATGTATCATTTAAGTGAAGATATCAATGTGGATTTCATTGACAACAGCCAGTTCGTGAATAAGCATCATACCCCGGCTTTCTGCGCCCGCTATCTGGTGAAGAAGCTCAATGACAGATCTGGTCTGTTTAATAAAAAAAGCTTGAATCCCATTCTTGCAGAAGCAATTTTTCCTAAAAAAACAAGAGAGAAATGGGTGGAATATTTCAATTCCCAGGATTATGACGTGATCCTTACCACAGCATCCTTAAGCCTGAGACTTGCCATGATCGCGCCCCGGCTAAAAGCCGCAACCATCGGCTGGCAGCATAACTGCTATGACGGATATCTTCATGTGAAGCCTGTCGTCTTCTGGCAGCAGGAGAACCTTCTTCAGCAGTATCTGCCAAATCTGGACCGCTACATTGTGTTGAGTGATTATGATAAGCGGGACTATATGGAGAAGCTTGGAATAGATTGTGAAGTAAAAATCAATCCCAGAAGCTTTGTCAGTGAAAAGAAGTGCGATGTGAAATCCAAACGTTTTCTTATGGCGACCCGTTTCGTATATGCCAAAGGACTGGATCTGATGATGGAATCCTTTGAAGAGTTCTGCAAAGAGGATTCGGAGTGGGAGCTTGATATCATCGGAGACGGAGATCTTTTTGACCAGATCAGGGCAGATGCGAAGAAGCGTCATCTGGAGAAGCGTGTCCATTTTGTAGGATATACCAATGAGCCTGAGAAGTATTATCTGAATTCTTCTGTTTTCCTTCTTCCATCCAGATGGGAGGGCTGGCCTATGGTGATTATGGAAGCCTTTGAGTTTGGTCTTCCGGTGATCTCTTATCATATGGGCGCCATGGATCTGATCATTGATGACGGAAAGACCGGTTTCCTTCCTGAAGCGTTTGATCCCCACAAATTTGCCCAGGCCATGCTGAAACTGGCACATGATGAAGAGCTTCGTGCCCGGATGTCTGCGAACGCCATTGCCAAGTCTGATGATTTTTCTATCGACAAGGCTGTGAAAGAATGGGACGGACTTTTTGAACGTGTAGTTGCGAAGAAGAGGGGGAAGTAACATGAAGATCACCGTGAACAACCTGAAGAAGCTGGTGAAAAGGATAGTCCGCCCGGATGAAAATTCCGGTAAAGAAAAGGACACTTTTGAGGCTGCCTTAAAGAGAGCCCGGGATGAGGCAAAATACAATCTTACGGAGGAGCTTCGGGAGAAGTACGCGGATTTTCTTGACAGTCCCATAAAAGAAAAATGTATACTATACGAGGCATTTGGGGGCAGAGGCATGACCTGCAGCCCTCATGCCATTTTCAAGTATTTACTGACCCAGACAGAATTTCAGGAGTATCTCCATGTCTGGGTCATTGACGATTTTTCGGATAATGAACCATGGATGGGACTTTACAGGGATGATCCAAACGTGAAATTTATTAAATTCCAGTCAGTAGAATACAGGGAATATCTGGCTACAGCCAAATATCTGATCAATAATGTAAGCTTTCCCGGATATTTTACCAAACGCAAGGAGCAGATCTTTGTAGATACCTGGCACGGAATCCCGTTAAAAACCATTGGATTTGACATTCCGGCAGGCAAGGTGAGTGCAGGAAATACAGTAAGGAATTTCCTTGCAGCAGACTATCTGATCGCGCCCAATCATTTTATGACAGAGATTTATGAGAATGCGTTCAAAATGAAAAATCTTTATCCCGGAAAAATCCTGGAAATCGGGCAGCCCCGTAATGACAGCTATTTTCACACAGACCGGGAGGCCATATTTAAGAAGCTGCAGATGGCAGGCGTGGAGGCAGATCCAAAGAAGAAGCTGATCCTTTATGCGCCTACCTGGAAGGGCAGCAGGTATTCCAGCCCTGATACCAGCCTGGATGCCTATGAGAAGATGATCCGCACTATCGAGGAGAATGTGGATACCAGGGAGTACCAGGTGCTGGTGAAGCCTCATCAGATTGTATACTACCACATTAAAGACACAGTGGGGATAACCGGCCAGTATATTCCTGCAACCGTAGATACCAATGAGCTTCTTCGTGCTACAGATGTTCTGATTTCCGATTATTCCAGTATTTATTTTGACTATCTGGTATCGAAAAAGCCCATTTTGTTCTTTATCCCGGATCTTGCAGAATATAAAAATTACAGAGGCTTATACTTCGGAATTGATAAGCTGCCGGGTCCTGTTGCAGAAACTTATGAGCAGCTTGGAGATTATGTGAAGGATGCCGAAAGAGCCATGGAGCCATACCGGAAGGTTTACGAAAGGGAAGCAGCCTGGGCGTGTCCGCAAGATGACGGAGAGGTCTGCCGCCGCCTTGCAGACATTGTGTTCCACGGAAAAGAAGATTCCCGGTGTATAGCCTGTCAGGATGAGGCGCAGTCACCAAAGAAAAAGCTTCTGATGTATGCCGGTGATTTTTCGGAGGGAGATGACACCGAAGCATTTCTTGGACTTGCAGAGAACCTGGATTTTCAGAAATACGATGTTACCCTGCTTGTGTGCGGTGGTGGAGACGATTTTGCAGAAGAACAGATCATAGGTCTTCCTACCGGGCTTCGGATCCTTTACCGTGGTCAGCCTTTTAACGGAAAAGCGGAGGAAATCGCGAAGAATGAGCTGTTTTTGAAGGGAAAAATAAAAGATATTCCACATGCTTTTTACAAGAGAGAGGCAAGGCGCCTGTTTGGAGAGGCGAAATTCGACTGTGCAATTGACCTTACCGGGAAAAAGAGCCTGTTTTCAGTGGTGGCAAAGGAGATGGAGGGCGTTCGGTTTTTCCAATACAATGCACGTTTTGTCCGGGAAAAACAGATTGCAAAGGAGCTGGCAGGCCAGCAGGTAATCGTATCTGCCACAGAAAGCTACTTTATTGCCAGATACCAGGGAAACAATCCAGCTGTTATTACCGTGGAAGCCATTCCGGCACCGGATACAGAGAAAATCAATTATATCTGCATGTACCAGCAAAAAGCCCAGAACGTTCTGAAAGCTTTTTGCCGTCTGGAGAAAAATACCTGTCTTTACATTACCGGAAAAGGGAAAGGGTATCAGAAGCTGAAAGCTATGGTTTCAGATCTTCACCTGGAGGGAAGGGTAATCCTTACCGGATGGCTTGAGAAACCCTTTGCATTTATGAATCTGTGCGATTATTTTATCTGCCCGGAAGGGGAAGAAGAAAGCCTGGGTACCCTTGCTGCAAAAACCATGAATATGAAGCTGCTGGCAGAAGACTGCACAACGGAAATGCCTTACAGCTTCCAGGCCAGATCTTGGAATCAGGAACAGAGTGAGAAGCTGGATGAGCTGATAGAAGGTAAGAGGACTTCAGATGAATGAGATAGAGAAGATTTTGAAAGATAATATGGAGGATTATGAGAGCGTGAAGCGTCAGGCTCTGAAATTCATCCATGAGAATAAGAAAGAACTTTCCAAAAACTATGCCTACGCAGAGGTATGCGGGAATCCGGTGGATGCTTCCCATTTTTTCTTCCTTATAGATGAAAAAAAGCCTGGCAGTGACCTGCTTCTGGAAATGCTGGACTATGCGCTGAAGAATTATGTTTCCTCTGAGAAGGCGAGTGTTACGGCCTGCATAAAAGGCGGTTTTCATCTGGTGAAAAAAACAGGTGTGGACTATGTAAAAGAGGAAAGTCGTGAATATCTGGAGGCGCTTTCCCAGGCAGGTTACATTATCGGTAATATGGTTCTGCCAGGCTCTTTTGTGAAAAAAGAAACACAGGTTTATTTTAATCCCATGCTGGAAATTTATGATAGGAAGTCTGTGGAGACAGCAGAGTTTCTCTCAGTTACGGCAAGGGAGCTTCTGAAAACAGATTATATCTGTGCTCCGTCTAAGAGCAAAGCGAAGGAAGCATGGCTGGAAAAATGCACCCTGGGAAAAGTCTATGATGGAAAAGTGATCATAGAGAAAAAGGAAGGATTAAAAGAAGGCAGAGGCAGTCTTCTGGAGTGTATCCGAAGTCAGAATGCAGTGCCTGGAATGGAGTTTTTCTCCCTTCGAAATCAGGAGGAAAGGAAGAAAGTCCTGATCCTTAGCAGCTGGAAAGCCGAGCGGGAGGCTAAGCTTGTTGTCCGAAAGCTTGCAGACAGTATGGACAGGGAAAAATATGATACGGTTATTTATAGTGGCTGGCTTGGAAGCAGGGGAGATGTGAAAGAATTTCTCGCCTTTGAAAAAGAGCTTCCAAAAGTGATGGGCGCAGGAAGGATGACTTTGAGTGAGGAAGATTTCCTGAATTACCGTATGATTGAGAAAAATCCGGCTCTTTATCTGGAAAATCCGGAAATACGAAGATATATGCGAATGCTTGCCCAAAGAGAGTGGGGCAGGCTGTTCGGCAGCAGTTCCTGGGATGTGGTAATCATGGCTGGAAGTACCGGGTATCTGCCATATTATCTGGCAGCAGAGGCATCAGCAAAAATGAAAGTTCTGGTGGATCTTGATTTTCTGCCTTACATCCATGAAAAATATCCGGCAAGATGGCGAAAAGCCCTTACTGTATTTGACCGGATATATGCTCCGGCAGATTGCCAGCAGCTGGGAGACTACGGAAAGGAAAACCGCCTTCGGATAATGCGCCTTCCGGTACTTGCTGCAGCCAGACCAGAAGAAAACCAGGTGGAAACGGTTTCCTACAATGGTGAGACTTACCTTGTGTGTGGGAAATGGAACCTGCAGGGAGAACGTATTTCCATGAAGCTGGTACAAAAGCCGGTTCCGGGAAGTATTCTGGTAAATGGTGAGCTTGCACCAACTGCAGAGCAGAAAAAAGCATTGGAGCAGCTGTCGAAGGAGCACAGGATTTATGTGCTGGGGGCACAGAGCGCCGCCTATAAAAGTCTTTTGCCAGAAGCAGTGATCCTGGATGGATATGTGAAAAAAGAACTGTATCTGCAGCCTGCGGCCTGGGAATTTTTTGGAGCCTTTGAGAGTTATGTAGGAAACAAGGCCTTGGAATATGATGCATTGGAAAGAATATGTAAAACTTTTGGAGTGAAGGAGGACATTCCTTGATTCGTTCAGGGAGTGTCCTTTTTCTATAAAATGGGGGGAAAGTATGAATACGAAGAATAAAACCGGGAAATTCCGGATCATTTTCCGTTTCCTGAAAGGAAATATCCGGTTTTTTGTGGGAACGCTATTATTTTCGATGTTGTTTACAGCATGTAATGCGTTGATCCCACAGATCGTGAAATACACAGCAGACCATATTCTGGTGCTGGATGGAATTCCGGATGGTCTGAATGTGCGGCAGACACTGCTTCTGGCAGCACTTCTGGTAGCTGCTTCGGCAGTTCTTTCGGGAGTTTTTAATTACTTAAGTAAAATGTGCCTGGCAAAAGGCTCAGAGAATTTCCTGAAATCCATCCGTGACACCTTGTATCACCACACCCAGTATCTGCCTTTTTCCTGGCATGTAAAGCACCAGACCGGGGAGATCATTCAGAGATGTACCTCTGACGTGGAAGTGATCCGTAACTTTGTGTGCAGGCAGCTGCCGGAGGTGTTTCGAATCTGTTTCCTGATCGTACTGTATCTGGGAATCATGTTTTCCATGAATGTGCAGATCACACTGGCTGCGGCAGCTTTTTTCCCGGTGATCATCGGTTATTCCTGCTATTTCTATTCCAGGATCGGGAAACGTTTTCAGGATGCTGATGAGGCGGAGGGGGCACTTTCCAGTACCGTGCAGGAGAATCTGACTGGAGTTCGTGTAGTGCGTGCTTTTGGTAGAGAAAAGTATGAGATCGATCGGTTTGATGAGAAAAATAATGCCTACTCCAATTTATGGGTATATCTTGGAAAACTGATGAGCGTTTACTGGGCATCGGGAGATTTGATCACCAACCTGCAGGTGCTGGTGGTTATGGTGACTGGTGTTGTTTTTGCCGTGAATGGACAGATCACATTGGGCGAGTTTATGGCATTTATTTCCTATAATGCGTCCCTGACCTGGCCGGTGCGAAGCCTGGGAAGGATTATTTCAGATATGAGTAAGGCTGGGGTTTCCATGGAACGTGTGGCTTATATTCTGGAGGCTGAGGAAGAAGATGCTGCTGTAAAGTGTGAAGCTAAGTCTACAGACAGAAATGAAAATGCAGAGAATATTGCGAAAAAGAAGAAGGCAGGACAGAGTGAGGCAACTCTGGCTTATAAGATTCCTGCGCGGACAGCAGAGCAAACGAGTGAGGATTCCGAAAATAAAGGCTGTGGAGAAAAGCAGACTTTGGGACCTGTCAGTGGAATGAAAACTGCCATGGATGGCGATATCTGCTTCCGCGATGTATCTTTCGGTTATTCTCCAGACCACCCGGTTCTGAAAAATATCAATTTCACAATCCCATCCGGAAGCACCTTTGCAATCCTTGGCACAACTGGAAGTGGAAAATCAACTCTGGTCCATTTACTGAACCGTTTATATGATCTGCCGGAAGACTGCGGCAGTATTACCATTGGCGGTACAGACATTCGTGACATTGACCGTCAGTACCTGCGCCAGAATATCGGCATGGTACTCCAGGAACCGTTCCTTTTCTCCAGAACCATCCGTGAGAATATTGGCATCACAAAGGAGAAGCTTCTGGATGAAGAAATCCGCCATGCAGCGGAGATTGCCTGTGTAGATGAGTCAATTCTTCATTTTACAGACGGATATGACACCATCGTAGGTGAGCGTGGCGTCACTTTGTCCGGTGGACAGAAGCAGCGTGTTGCAATTGCCAGAATGCTGATGAAAGAAGCTCCGATCCTGGTATTTGACGATTCCCTATCCGCAGTAGATACGGAGACAGACAACAAGATCCGCAAAGAACTGAAAAAAGAGATGGAGAAAGCAACGGTTATTATGATTTCCCACCGGATCACATCTCTTATGCAGGCTGACTGTATTATTGTGATGGACAAGGGAGAAATCCAGCAGATGGGTACCCATGAGGAACTGATCCACCAGGAGGGACCATACAAAGACATTTATGAGATCCAGATGAACAGTGACATCCGTCTCATGGAAGGAGGTGCAGCATGCGAATAGAAGAAAAAGAATATACAAAGTCTATTGATATTTCCATCTGGAAAAAGGTTTTCCCTTTCCTTGCACCCCGGAAAAATGTGCTGATTATGGTAATTGTGATGAATATTCTCTGCTCAGCAGTGGATATTATCATGCCGTTATTTCAGCGACAGGCCATTGATTCCTTTATCGAGAAAAATACTCTGGCAGGACTTGGAGGATTTATTGCGCTGTATATTGCAGTGATCGTCTTTCAGATGTGGTCCGTCATCTGTTTCACCAGAGGCTGCATGACACTTGATGTCGAAACAGGCCGTGATATGAAAAGGGCATTGTTTGTTCATCTTCAGAAGCTGTCTTTTTCCTACTACAATGCAACTCCGGTTGGATATATCCTGTCCAGGGTAATGAACGACGTAGCCAGGATCACAGAGTTGATCGCCTGGGATGTGATCGATATGCTGTGGGCTATCTTTTATGTAGTGGGTGTGTTTGTTGCAATGCTGTTTCTGAACTGGAAACTGGCTTTGGTGATCATGCTGATCGTTCCAGCTATTGCAGTCCTTACCTGGTATTTCCAGAATAAGATCCTCACATGGAACCGTCAGGTGAGAAAAATCAATTCCAAGATCACAAGTGGCTACAACGAAGGAATTATGGGCGCGAAAACTGTGAAATCCCTGGTTGTGGAGGAGAAAAACTTCCGGGAGTTTGCCTCTGTCACTGAGGAGATGAGAAGTGCGTCTATCAAGGCTGCCAGATTAAATGCAATTTATATTCCGCTGGTAGTTTTCTTTGGAGCTCTGGCAACTGCCCTTGTACTGGAGCGTGGTGGCATTATGGTTCTGAATGGAAGTATGGACATAGGAACACTTGCTGCATTTACTGCATATGCAGTTGGAATTTTTGAACCAATTCAGAGGCTTGCAGGAATTTTGTCCCAGTGCATTTCTGCTCAGGCAAATATTGAGCGGGTGACCTCCCTTCTGGAAGAGAAGCCCCAGGTGATAGACTCCCCAGAGGTTCTGGAAAAGTATGGAGATTTCTTTGATCCCCACAAGGAGAACTGGGAACCCATTAAAGGCGACATTGAGTTTGAAAACGTTTCATTCCAGTATCCCGATGGAAAAGAAGAGGTGCTCAGCAACTTCAACCTGAAAATTCCGGCTGGTACCAATGTGGCAATCGTCGGAGAGACCGGTGCAGGAAAAAGTACGCTGGTGAACCTGGCCTGCCGTTTCTTTGAGCCCACTAAGGGAAGAATCCTCATCGACGACAAAGATTACCGTGAGCGAAGTCAGTTGTGGCTGCACAGCAACATCGGGTATGTGCTTCAGAATCCCCATCTGTTCTCCGGGACTGTGATGGAGAATATCCGTTATGGAAGACTGGATGCCACTGATGAAGAAGTAAAGGCTGCTGCGAGGGCAGTTCATGCCGATGAGGTAGCCGAAAAGCTTGACAAAGGTTATGACAGTGACGTAGGTGAAGGCGGCGACCGTCTCTCCACCGGAGAAAAGCAGCTTCTTTCCTTTGCCCGCGCAGTACTGGCAGATCCCGCCATTTTCGTTCTGGACGAAGCAACTTCCTCTATTGACACCAAAACCGAGCAGCTGATCCAGCAGGCCACAGACAAACTATTGAAAGGCCGCACTTCCTTCCTGATCGCCCACCGCCTGTCCACTATCCGAAACGCCGACCTGATTTTGGTAGTCCGTGACGGCAAGATTGTAGAGCAGGGAAAACACAAGGAACTGTTGGCGAAGAAAGGATACTATTACCAGTTGGTACGGCAGCAATTTGCGGATGAGGAGTCCAGGAAGGTACTTAGCTAAGTTGCCATTTAGTGTGTTGAAAAGTTCCAGCCGACACACAGCATTTGGGCAATGTGTATTACTCCAGCGAGCCATTTCAGGCGCGCTCTTAGCGTAGGCGAAATCCAGCGCTTACGGAGACTTATGCGTGAGGGCTCTCCCGAACGCATTAGTCGCAGTTAGCGATTAGTTCGCTGGAGCGTTGCGCCGGCGAG
>QWCY01000895.1_pt1 | contig 88292 bp, 74 predicted proteins | sample 1972631 | NCBI WGS metagenome assembly QWCY01 (sample SAMN09866696, study PRJNA288562) | Human gut metagenome isolate pre1_stool, whole genome shotgun sequencing... | isolation source: gut | host: Homo sapiens | place: USA: California
GACTTTAAGGACCTTAAAGACTTTAAAGGGTAAGAATGCTCCCAACCGCAGCCCTTTCCTCTACCGTGCAGCACCCAATATCTGTCTGCTTTCGCACCAGGTCTGCTCGAAGACGTATCGATGCAGTTCGGTGCGCGTAGCCAGCCGGCAATATACGTAATCGTCCGGCAGCCTGCACCAGTTCTCGAACACCTCGCAATCACGGCTGCTCGATTCGAGAAATACCTTGCCGTCCTCGCATTTGTCGAACATCCCCCACAGAGACGAGCCTTTCGGACACCTCGGGTCGGTCTTGTGAAACAGATATACGTCTCCGATGTCGAATCTGTCTCCCGCAATGTAATCTGATAGTCTGTTCTGCACCTCGTAATCGGTCTTGCCGATAACCGATGCGTGTCGATTGGATGTCTTCATTCCGGTATTGTTTTTGATGTGTAATTCAAAAAAATGCGGAACCTGACTCTGACTATCTTAATCTTTTAACCACATATAAAATAAACTTAGTCAGGTCCGCATTAGCGACCCAACTATTTATAAGTTTAATATATGTGGTTAAATAGTCAGTATAAATAGCCGACATTTCAAAATTAGACAATTCTGCTCCTTTTGCCAAATTTTTCAAGAGAAAATATTCAACAAAATCAAATTTTTTTGATTTGGCTGTCGAATCGAAACCTTTTTTGCGGCTTCGCAACCCGATTTCCTGCCAATCTGCAACAAACAAAATTTCACATCAAGACTGCCGTCTGTTGGAAATGAAATTTGTTTTGCGGAACTTTGCGAGAGCAAATTCGGCTAAAATTCACGACAATACCCCGAAAGAGTGTTGCGTATTCGGAAACAATCGCTAACTTTGCGAAGCAGTCCTGCGGGACGGCGGACATATTAGTTTAGTGAAAGTGTTTCGCTAATCCTTGATAGGGAATCTGGTAAATTTCATTGCACCAAGGATAGACAGTACGAACACTCATCGCCGCGTATAGAGATATATCGTTCGATATATTCTATATCGGTGTGGGGTATTGTTTATTGGTGCATAGGCTTACCAGAGCCTCCTATCAGATAAACGAACGACCTCACACTTTCTTTTTATTACGAATCGCCGAATTACGGGGTCGGTGCGGCAAAAAAAACAATACAAAGACTTATGAATAAGGATTGCAACGCATCCTACCTGCCGCCAATAATCGACATGGAAATCATGGTTTCGGAGCAGGGTGTTTTTTCCTCCGGTAATAAAGATACCAATCCCGACCCAACGGAAAATCCGGATTTGGGAGACGGCTCGGACACTGACTGGTAATAAACCGCAAACTTAAAATTATACGATTATGAAAAAATTACTTATGCTTGCCGTTATCGCATCGGCAGTCGCATCGTGTATGGATGCAGACATTGCCGACTCGGCAAAAGTCGGTCGCGACGATTCCGCACCTGTTTTTCATGCAAGTTTCTACGACGAAGACACACGAACCCATATCGACGATAAAGTACGTCTGCTATGGAATGCCGACGACCGGATATCGATATTTACAACAACCTACAACCAGCAATATGCGTTCGACGGCGAAACGGGAGACAACAGCGGAGCGTTCGTCAAGGTTTCCGACGGTTCATTCGCTACCGGGTCGGAGATAGAACGCAACTATGCCGTATATCCTTATGCAAAAGGCAACAAAATCAGTTACGACAATATCCTGACGGTTACTCTGCCCGCCGTGCAGACTTATGCCGAGAACTCTTTCGGTATGGGTGCCAATACGATGGTTGCGGTTACGGAAAATGGTGATGATTATTTCCTCAAATTCCGTAATGTCGGCGGTTTTATCAAATTGAAACTTTACGGCAACAACATAACCATAGCAAATGTATCGATACGCGGACACAAATCGGAACCGATTGCGGGAAAGGCTTCCGTATCGGCGGTATACGGTTATTATCCGACAGCATCTATGTCCGATTCGGCGACCGACACTGTAACGCTCGACTGCGGGGACGGCGTTCGCATCGGCTCGACGGCAGAAGAGTGTACGGAATTTTGGTTCGTCGTTCCGCCGACCGTATTTTCGGAAGGATTCACGATTGTCGTTACGGACATCGAAGGAAAGATATTTACGAAATCCACATCGAAGAGGATTGAGGTTATCCGCAACGGCGTATTGTCGATGTCGGCGATAAATGTAACCATAAAAAACAAACCAAATATTCCAGACGAACAAACACCTCAAAATCAAATATTGTATACATCAACTGATGGCAATATCGTCGAACCAAATAATGTCGAAGCATTCGGTGCTAATATAGTATCCAATACCTACGAAAACGGCAAAGGAGTGATTGCTTTCGACGGAAATATTACGGAAATTGGAAATCATGCGTTCGACTATTGCTGTAATTTAGCGAGTATCTATATTCCAAATGGAATTACTACAATTAATATAGCATTCTTTTGTTGCGAAAATCTAACAAACGTATATGTTTCTGATAGTGTTAGTTATATTAAAGATTTCGCATTTGCTGGATGTAGCAGGTTAGAAGAGATTGATTTGTGCAATATTATAGGTATAGGACAAACTGCATTCCAAAATTGTATAATGCTAAAAAGCGTAAAGATAAAATGTAATACATCAGAAATTAGTTATGTTTCTCATGGAGCATTTATCGATTGTTCAAGTTTAGAAGACATTGAACTTCTTGATGTTAATTATACCAGCGACTCCGCATTTAGACGTTGTACAAATTTAAAGACTGTAACTATTGGTGATAATATGAAAGATATTGGTTTAAATACGTTTTATGATTGTGTAAATTTATCAAATATTTATTGCAAACCGACAACACCTCCGATATTAGGAACGGATGCACTTTACAATATATCATCGTCAGCAAAAATTTATGTCCCGACTGCATCGGTCGATGCGTATAAGTCGGCGGAGAATTGGAGCGATTATGCGTCGATGATAGAGGGTTACGACTTTTAGGAGAAAGTCGAGACCGAATAGGATTTTGGGCGGAAATTCCGTCTTGTCCGCGCAGGCTGGTGAAGTCTGCGCGGATTATTTTTGAAAGGATAGGGACTTTAAGGTCATTAGGGTCGTTAAAGTCCTTAAAGACTTTAAGGTTGGCGGACAGCGGCAGACAAAAGGCTGTGATAGCGGGTGAATTGCCAGTCCTCTCTAATATCATTAACGGCTTTAAGGTCATTAGGGTTGTTAAAGCCATTAAAGACTTTTTGGTCGGCGGACGGTACGAATTCAGCCGTCTGTCCGAGGTCGCTGTTTGGGGAAGGTGTAAAATACGGTATGGATTTACACGAAATTCGCTGAAAACTCCCGAAAAATCGCAGCGCGGCTGTCCGAAAATACTATTTCAAACTTATCCGAATATAAATCGAACGGATGACGATATCGGCGGTATTGCATATTTCGCGGGATAAATGCATATTTGCAATATGATTTAACGTGCGATTTTATGAATATCACAGACGATTATCCGTTCCATTGCGGCGATGTCTATCTGTTCAGCAGGACTGACGAGGAGTGCAGCCCCGAAACGTCGCTCTGGGGGCTGTTCGACAAGCGGCTCGAAAACGGGACGATATTTTTGGAGGCGATGACGACGAATCTGCGCGATTTCGAATCGTGGGTCGCGCTGCCGCCCGATTTCAGATATGTCAGGCTATCCACGCGCGACGAGTTGCGCGACTTCGCCTATTCGCTCAATGTATGAAAAACGAGGCTCGAAATTTTTGGCATCATTACCAAATTCTTCGAGCCTCGTTTCGCCGGAATTTATCTCCAAGCCTGCCTTTCGGTATAGGAGGTCAGTTTTGTGCATTTGTAGACATTGCCGTAAGGGTCTGTCGCGCGAACCTCGAAATCGGCGTCGGACATGTCGGTCGGCACCGTGCGCAATTTGCCTTTGTAAAGGTGCGCCGACGTCTTCTGGTACGAATTGTCGGTCGGGCGACCGCGCCATCCCAGCCCGTCGCGGCAGGTCTTGTCCCAATGCGGGTCTACGGTCTGATACCATAGCCACCAGTCGCGGTTGTTGCCTATCGTGGCGGCGGATGTGGATGAAATGTTCATCGACGTCGGAGTGCGGGTGTCGGAACCGGTAATCGCCGCCATGTTGCATACGAACGTTCCGTTCTGGTACAGTTCGACTTTCCAGTTCTTGTCGGCATTGAATACGTTCGCCACGATATAGCCTTTTTCGTAATCCCACGAGTACGGATTGACGTATTGTCCGGCTATGCGCTCCGAACCGTCGTAGGCGCGAATCTGATAGTCGGCATCGTATTCGCAGTGCTTCATGACGAAATTCGCTATGTCCGCACCGTTGAATTCATACAGCCCGTATCCCGACGGCGAACCGTCGCTGCAACATTTGACCTGCCAGAACAGTCCGCATGCCGCCGTGTGGATGATTTCGCGAATCTCCTTGCCGTTTTTGGTGTGGAAATAGTGGTAGTTGTAGTGCGAGTGTCCGATGAGTATGTACGCTTTCGCGAACTGCGATAGCAGATTCAGTGTTTCGTTGTAGTACTCGGAGTGATATGTTCCCGCCTTGCCGGTGCGGAACGGGATGTGGCAGCAGAGAACGACGCATTTGTTCTTGTCGACGTTTGCCAAATCCTTGGTCAGCCATGAATATTCCTGCCGCGTGAAGCCGCCCGAGCATCCGCCGCCCGTACCGTTGGCTATTACGTTGTTCATGCCTACGACGTGTACGTCGCCGCGGTCGAACGAGAACCGCGTAGGTCCGAAATAACCCTTGAACCGAGCGTCCGACGGTGCGGAATCGGTGTCCGACGAGTACCAGTCGTGATTGCCCATTACGGCGAAGAAATGCGCGCCGGTGTTGGCGTATGACATCGCCGAATACATGTCCGCCCACATCGTCGCGTTGCTATTCCACAGGATGTCGCCGAGGGCGATGCCGTAAACGTTCTTGTGGGAAGGCAGAGTCGATTTGAGGTCCTTTGCGGTTTCGTTCAGAAACCGGTCGACGCACAGCCTGTTTTTGACCTGCGGGTCAGCCATGCAGCACAGCGTCCATTCGGTCTGTTTCCCGCCGGCGAGCGGCGAAAGGGTGAAGTCGTAGACATCGGTCGATGCGACTATCGGCGTGTAGAACGACGGGTAGCCCTTGTCGTTGTAGTTCACCTCGTATTCTGCCGGAACGGTGTAGTAGATGAACTCCGCATCCTCGTTTATGCCTATCGAATACGCTCCGCCGGCATCGGTCTTTACGACGTTGAAGCCGTCGGTTACGCAGACGCCTGCTACGGGCTGTCCGGCGGTATCCTTGACGTGTCCGGTGCAGATGCGTAGATTGTCGCTGACAGCCTCGACCGAGATGCGGATGTCGTCGATATGGAAACGGCTCTGTACGCCCGTTCCGGCGCGGTTGCCGCAGAACGCTATTCGCGATGTCGGCTCGACATCTTCGAGTACCACCGAATACTCTTTCCATGTGCATTGGTCGCCTTCGAGCGTGAGTGTCGCAATGTCGCCTTCGGTATATTTGGTTATCCGGTGCGATGCGGCATCTATCGACGTGTCGTTGAACACCTTGACGGCTACCGCTTTTTCGGCTTCCGCAATGGTCGTCGCTCCGTAAGGACAGGCTTTGAACGTAACGCGGACGGCGGCTTTTCCGGCGAGCGCACCGAGTTGCGGCGTGATGAGCGACGCATGCTTGCTGCTGGCTCCGATTTTCAGATATCCTGCGCGCGAAAGTATGCAGCCCGTCTTGTTGTCGTCGGCTATCCATCCCCACTCGTCGAGTCCCATGGCGGGTACGACGCCTTTCAATGTGTTGAACAGACCGATTTCGGTCCCTGCCTCGCTCGTGTAGTAGTTGCTGTCGGTCTGGTCGGGATTGTCGCCTCTTGCCGTGTAGAGTTCTGTCGCTTTGCTGCGGTCGGTGCGGGAGTAACCCGGTGCACGTGCCGGCAAATCTCCGCCCCATAGATTCTTGTCGAAATTCTCGAACAGAATCACGTCGCCTACCGACGGATTGGAGGCTGCGATTTGTCCCGTGAATGCGGGAGCGGTCGTGGCGACGGCGGCAGGGTATTGCATCGACACGTTGTCGGTCAGATTGCGGACTATAAGATAATAGGTCGTCTGCGGTTTCAGGTCGGTGAATATGAACCGCGGCGGATAATCCTTCTTGTATTTGGCGAGATTCGTCGAATTGGACGAGTCGTTAACCGTCCAGCCGACGACCATGTTTTTGCAGTCGATATCTTCGTACAGTTCGATTTTGTATCTCTTTGCGATGTCGGTCGTGTAGTCGTATGCGCTGTTCGGCATCATCTCGGCGAGATACTGCACGTTCGACGGAGTTACCGTCCAGCCGACGGCAATCGTCGTGTCCGTCGCGCGTACTACGGCTGTCGATATGCCGCTCGTGTCGCGGGTGAATTCTATCGGCGGCAGCGCAATCACATGATTCGCCTTTGCCGAATAGTCCAAGCCCGATTCCTTCACCGTCGCCATCATCGTTCCCGCATCGGTTACGAATGCGAAAGTCAGACCCTTGCGGTAGTTCTGCGGAGCGATGCAGATGCAGAATTCCGTTCCCTCTGCGGAGATTTCGGCATTCCCGCAGTCGAGCGTGGCGGCGTCGAGTGCATCGGCTGTAAAGCCGAGCGTGCCGCCGGGCATTGCGATTTCGGCTGCGCCCCACATCTTTTCATTGTCGTTTCCGCGCACGACGATGTTGCCCAAATGCAGTCCGCCGTCGACGGACGCAGGCTTCTTGAGAGTTATATTCAATACCGTGAGCGGGTTGCGGAACGAGAATCTGTCGTTATCCCTCGACCACTGCCCGAGCAGAATCGGGTAGCGGAAACCGCTTTCGTCCCAAGTCTGGTTCGGCAGTGCTACGGCGAATGTCCGCGCACCTTTGCTTCCTGCCGCGAAATCATCGCCGGTTGCGGTCGGCAGATACGGATATACGGCGTACTGCTCCGCTTCGGGGTCGATAGGGCTTTCGCAGTCGAATATCGCCGAGCGTCCGTCCGTCGACAGCGAACCTTTTCTCACTGCGGCTCTGACGAGTTCGGGCGCGGTTTGCCCGTTCGCGAATTTTACTATGCTCAAATCGTCGCCCTCCTCCCAGACGGAGTTCGAGCCGTCGATTCCGGCGCGGCTGTCGGAAGTCGCCATTTCGGCACGGAACGAGTATATGCCGTCGGTTTCGGAATTGCCGTTGCCGATGGTTACGGCTTCCTCCTCGAAAGAGGAACACGAACAGAGTGCGAGTGCCGCGAACGTTGCGGCTATCGAGTAAAGATGTCTTTTCATTGTCGTATTCCCGTTTAGTTGCCCCAGAAATCGTCGTTCTCATTTTCGAATGTAGGGTCGTCGATGTCGCCTCCGGTCGACGAACTTTTGCCGTATCCGTTTTCGATACTGCACCCGACCCTCCTTATGTCGGGCGAGATGTAGTGGCTGCCTTTCGGCGTATGCAATTTCAGTGTCATAGTTTTTTGTTTTAGGTTTGTTTACAAATATACGAATAAGCGAGGGGAAAAGCAAAAGAACTTTTGATTTTCCCGAGCGGGAGAGGATTCATTAAAGTCGTTAAGGACCTTCGATAAAACGGATATAATCTCATTATTTGTGTCGGATTATGCGACGGACAACGAAAAAAACATTAAATTTGTTGAATGTACGCAGCCTGCGCCGCTTCCGCTGGTATGGCAGTTGCAAATCCGTGTAGGATGCTCCTCCGTTTTCAATCGGCGAAACGGGTGTTGCGGCGAGGCGAACCAAATGTTGTGTTGTTATGGGAACAAGGGACAGAATACAGAATTTCGGCAGGGCATTGAGTTCGATGGTGATGCCCAACATCGGCGCATTCATCGCATGGGGTCTGCTCACGGCATTGTTCATTCCGAGCGGCTGGTGGCCCAATGAGCGGCTGGGCGAACTCGTCGCACCGATGCTCACCTACCTGCTGCCGCTGCTGATAGGATACACGGCGGGAAGCAATATCGCCGGCGCGCGCGGAGGTGTCGCGGCGGCAATCGCGACGTCTGGCGTCATCGTCGGCAGCGACGTGCCGATGTTTATCGGCGCGATGATTGCCGGTCCGCTGGCGGGATGGGTCGTGAAGCGGTTCGACCGCCTCGTCGAGGGACGCATACGTGCCGGATTCGAAATGCTCGTCAATAACTTTTCGGTCGGCATCATCGGCATGCTGCTCGCCATACTCGGCTACTACACCATCGGCAGTGTCGTTACGTCGCTTACGATGCTGCTCAGCACGGGCGTCGAAGCGATGATGGAGCGGCATTTGCTGCCGCTCGTCTCCGTTTTCGTCGAGCCGGCGAAGGTGATGTTCCTCAATAACGCCATCAACCACGGCATCTTCTCGCCGATAGGCATCGCGCAGGCGAAAGAGTTCGGCGAATCGATAATGTTCCTGCTCGAAACCAACCCCGGTCCCGGTTTCGGCGTTCTGCTCGCCTATTGGGCGTTCGGCAGCGGTGCGGCACGCAGTTCCGCTCCCGGGGCTGCCCTGATTCAGTTTCTCGGCGGCATTCACGAAATCTATTTTCCGTATATCCTCGCGCGTCCGGTGCTGATTATTGCTCCGATACTCGGTTCCGCCGCCGCGATAATGTTCTATTCGCTGTTCGACGCGGGACTTATCGCACCCGCATCCCCGGGCAGCATTATTTCGGTACTCGCGATGGCTCCGAAGGGCGAGACGTTCATAGTCCTGCTCGGCGTCGTCATTGCGACCGCCGTGTCGTTCGTTGTCGCTGCACCTTTCGTGCGGCGTGCGTCGCGCGACAACGAGACTCTGCCCGAGAACAAGTTCAAACCCGCATACAAGCGTCAGGCGGAAGCCGCTGCCGCCGCGAAACGGAATGCGAATGCCGCAGAAAAACCGCTCGGCGATGTGCGACATATAGTCTTCGCCTGCGACGCGGGCATGGGGTCGAGTGCGCTCGGCGCGACGCGGTTTCGCAAGCGCATAGAGCCGCTGGGATTGCCTGTAAGCGTTACCAATTCGTCGGTGAACGCCGTTCCTGCCGATGCCGACATCGTCGTGTGCCAGAGCATTCTCGCCCAACGGGCGATAGCGTCCGCTCCGAATGCGCGAATCGTCGAGATTTCCAATTTTCTGCAAGACAACGCTCTCGACGATTTGTACGACGGGTTGAGCCGCATCGCCGTTGCGCCTGCTTCTGTGCAGAAAGATGCAGTTGCCGAAAAGCCTGCCGACCCGCAGACTGCGGCGACAGAATTTCCGATTCTGAACGAAAAGTGTATCCTGCTCGGTGCGAAGGCTGCCGACCGCTGGACTGCCATTCGCGAAGCGGGATGCCTGCTCGCCGAGAACGGATATGTGGATGCCGAATATGTCGATGCGATGGTCGAGCGCGAGAAAATCACCACGACCTACCTCGGTGTCGGCGTCGCGATTCCGCACGGCACGGCGGATGCCAAGTCGAAGGTACTGCATACGGGAATCAGCGTGGTTCAGTTCCCCGACGGCGTAGAGTTCGGCGACGAACGGGCGCAACTGGTAATAGGCATCGCGGGTGTCGGCGACGAACATTTGGAGATGCTGGCGCGCGTGAGCGAGGCTCTCGAAGACGAAGAGGTTCTCGAACGGCTGAAAACAACAGCCGACATAAACGAAATATTGAACGTATTGAAATAGGACAAATATAACTGCATTTATGCCGGTTCGTCATCCTGAGCGAAGCGAAGGATCTAAATATTCTGAATTTATCGAAACAGATTCTTCGCTTCGCTCAGAATGACGTCCGTATAATAATTGAACGTATTAAAATAGAATAAGCCATGCAATCACAGAAAGTAACGCTTTCCGCTCCCAACGGCATGCACGCACGCCCTGCGGGAGAACTCGTCAAACTCGTGAAGTCGCTCGACGGCAAAATCATGTTCGCGACCGAAGCCAAGGAGGTGAACGCCTCGTCGATGCTCTCGGTTCTGTCGCTCGGTCTGAAATCGGGCGCGCAGTTCGAGGTCAAAGCCGACGGCGGCGACGAGCAGGGCAACCTGCGGCGAGTGGTCGAATTCATCGAAAACATCAAGGATTGATGAAACGCATCTCCACCTCCGTCCGTGCGTCCGACGGTATCGCCATAGGCCGCGCTTTTGTTGTCGTCCGCGAAACGGTGCTGGATTCCGCCGAGCCGTCAGGTTCGGTCGGGCAGGAACGCGAAAAGTTCGAAAAGGCATTGTCGGACAGCATCGTGCAGATTGCGGCACTGGCTGAAACCGACGATATTTTCGCCGCCCATCTCGAAATGGTGCAGGACGACATGCTCCGCGAGAGCGTCGAGGCGCATATCGACGGCGGCGAATCAGCCATTGCGGCAGTGCGTGCGACCGGCGAGGAGACGGCGGCGATGTTCGCCGCTATCGACGACGAATATCTGCGCGCCCGCGAAGCCGACGTCCGCGACATATTCGCGCGTATCGCCGCCAATCTTACGGGCGGCGTGCGCAATCCGTTCGACGGCGTGCAGGAGGGCGATATAGTCGTCGCCGACACGCTTACGCCGTCCGACATGACGATGATAGATTTCACCCGCGTGCGCGGTTTCGTCACGAAGGAGGGAAGTGCGACCAGTCATGTCTGCATCATCGCGTGCAACCGCGACATTCCGGCGGTAGTCGGACTGCACGACGCTGCGGATGCTATTTCTACGGGCGACATGCTCGCAGTCGATGCTTCGGGCGGCGAGGTCGTCATCGCTCCCGACGAGGCGACGCTCGCTCATTACAATAAAGCCGCGGAGGAGTACCGTGCGCGTCGCCGGCGCGAGAATGAGTCGGCGGGCAGAACGTTCCGCGACGGTTCGGGACGACCGGTCCATGTATTCGCCAATGCGGGCGATGTCGGGGAGGTGCGCGCGGCAATCGCCGCAGGAGCCGACGGCATAGGTCTGTTCCGCAGCGAGTTCCTCTATATGCAGAGCGCGTCGGCACCGTCCGAGCAGCAGCAGTACGAAGCCTACGCAGCCGCAGCCGAGGCGTGCGGCGGACGTCCGCTCATTATCCGTACTCTCGACATCGGCGGCGACAAGGCTCTGCCGTATCTCGATTTCGGTCGCGAGGAGAATCCGTTTCTCGGTTGGCGGGCGATTCGCGTTTCGCTTGCCATGCGCGACATGTTCCGCCGACAGTTGCGGGCGATATTGCGTGCGGGCGCACATGGCGACGTGCGCATAATGTTCCCGATGATTGTCGATATGGAAGAACTGCGCGCGGCGAAATCGCTGCTCGAAGAGTGCAAGGCGGAGTTGCTCCGCGAGGGTGCGGCATTCGACGTCGGAATGAAGGTCGGCGTGATGGTCGAGACTCCTGCGGCGGTGTTCATCGCTGCGGCACTCGCCGCCGAATGCGACTTTTTCAGCATCGGCACCAACGACCTGACGCAGTACGTCATGGCTGCCGACCGCGCGAATGCGAAGGTCGCCTATCTCTATAATCCCTATTCGGATGCCGTCGCGTCGGCTGTCGCCATTGCGATAAAGGCTGCCGAGGATGCGGGCATCGAGTGCGGCATGTGCGGCGAACTGGCGTCGGATACCGACGCGACGAAAAGACTGCTCGATGCGGGTCTGCGCGAGTTCAGTGTAAATATCTCTGCGATAGGGCGTGTCAAAAGTTGTCTCGCGGGGTTGCTGAAACAGGCAGAATAGGAGATATAGGTAATATAGGAGATATAGGTAATATAGGCTGCTTCCTATAATACTTATTCTACCTATATTACCTATTTCTATCACCCCGTCCTACAATCAAAAAATCCCTGAAAATTTGGCAGTTCCGCCTTTTTGTGCTATCTTCGCATAGCAAATCACATCTGTTTTTTATAGCGGAACGATGTTTTTGTGTTGTTGCAGCGGGGGAGGAGTTGGGTTCTTTTGTGTCCTTAACGACCTTAAAGTCTTTAAAGTCCTTAATGGCATTAGGTATTTTGGCTGGCTTCGAGTTCAGACAGATTTGCGGACGGTCGCTATAAGTGTTGCGGCGATACGCTGTTTAATAGTACGGGCTTTGCCTGTCTTATGGGAGAATGGAGTAGTTTTGGCGTGTCGCCGCTTTTTTTCACGCAACGAGCGCAGACATTTACGATGTCTGCGCTCGTTCAATATTTTCGGCGGGCGACCTTGAAAACCTTAACGACCTTAAAGTCCTTAATAAGCGACGCCCAACCTAATCCGCCTTATTTCTTCGCTTCGAGAATCGGAAGATTGGCTTCGGTCGGGATGTAGATTACCTTGTTAGGCACGTTGTTCTGCTGGCGCACCCACAGATACTGGATATAGGTCGGCGTGATGGAGCCGTTCTCGATGCGGATAGCCTCGGCTGCACCCTTCGCACGCTCGATTTCCGCCTGCGCATTGAGTTTCTCGGCTTCGAGATTCGCTTTCGCCTCCTCGATTTTTATCTGGCGGTTCTGCTCCGCCTTGGCGAGTTCGGCGCGTCCGCTCATCTCCTGCTGCCATACGTTGTACATCGGCAGCCCGAACATAAGTGCCAAAACGACTGCGATTGCGATAAGCGCAAGTACGACCAGCCCCCAAACGGTTTGTCCCTGATTTGTCATGATGATTTAAGTTTTGAGTTTATGAAAAATAAAAAAGGCGTTCCGAAATCCCGAAACGCCATTGCTTTGTTACTCCTCGTCCTCGCGATGCATCTTCTCGACGTAGATTGCATGCGCCATCTTCTCGCGCTTTGCAATGGACGGTTTGGTGAAGTACTGGCGTGCGCGCAACTCTTTCAGCACTCCGGTGCGCTCGTACTTGCGTTTGAACTTTTTGAGGGCTCTTTCGATGTTCTCGCCCTCTTTAACTGGCATGATAATCATAATATTCTCAATTTTTAATTTTTCGTTTACTTTTTTGTTCCGGATTGCGCGGTCGGAAAAGTTTTCCGTTTTTGCGGCGGATTGTCGAATCCGTAATGTCGTCCGCCGTAGGCAGTTGTCAGTCGAAATCTGCGGGTCGGTCGCCGAAGCGAAGATAGGGTGCGAGCGCAGTCGCCTGCTCGCGTCCGAATATGTCGTCTTCAATCATCTCTTCGACGGAATTCCAGCCTCCTTTCGATTTCCTGAGTTTCGTTATCCTGTTAATCGCTTCGCGGGTCATGTACGGATGCCGTTCCAACTCCGAAGCGGGTGCAAAGTTAATATCTATTTTTGAAATTACACAACTATCGCAGTAAATTTGTTTGCTTATCCGCTCGAAATTTTCTTTCGTAACGCATTTCAACTCCGCGATTTGGTCTGTCGAGCGGAATCCGCCGAGCAGACGGCGGTATTCGATTATTGCGACGACCGTCTTCGCACCGATTCCCGCGACGCCGCGCAGTGTCGCCGAGTCGGCGGAGTTGATTTCCACCAACCCCTCGTGCGGGTCGGGTTCGGGGAAGACGACGTAGCGTTCGAGCGTGTCCGCCATATCTTCGTCGATGAAGTAGCAGTCGCGCAGTTCGTCCATGTCGCGGATGCCGCCGAAGCGGTCGCGGTATTTCAGCAAAGCGCGTGCCTGACGTGCGGAGAAGCCGATGCGGCGCAGGTAGGCGTAACCGACGGTGTCGATGCCGAAAGGTTCGGTAGGGCGCGGAAAGAAACGGCGTTCACGCGGCAGCGTGTCGCGTGTACGGTCGGCAGTGCGGGGCTGCGGCTTGGCGGCGAACTGCTCACCTATGTTTATATACGGTTTCAGCCGTTGGTAGGCGGAGTCGGTGATGCCGTAGCAGAGCGCGAAATCCTCCTTTATGGCGAACACCTTGCCGCGGGTGCGGTATTTCACGATGCCGACGGCTATATCCTTTGCGAAGCCCATGGCGCGCAACTCCTCGTAGGTTACGGTGTTGGGGTCGAACTCGAAAAGCGAGTCGCGCGTGTAGATTTCGCCGTTGCTCTCCCGTTCATCGTAGAATGTCTGTACGCGCGGACGGATGAATGCCGCGATGAGAATCGCGACAGTGATTATTGCGACCAGGAGTGTCGCTCCACGGATATTTGAACGCGATAACATGGTGTCGTGAGATTACCATTCCGCCTTGTCCGAAAGCGCAAGCCGTCGGTAGCGGCGCGACGGCGACGGGATGAAGCAGCCGATTCCGTATTCCGACCATCTGCCGTCCACGAGTTCGACGGTCGCTTCGGATGACGTTACGACATTGGGCCATCGGGTGGGGTTTCCCGCTTTGCCCGACGGTTTCGGGCGGGCGTCGATAATCACCGTGCCGCTGTCGGATAGTGCGATGTCGCGCCGCGGGTCGGTGTTCGCCGACGCGAGCCACAGCAGTTCTTCGCCGGAGAGGTCGGCAGCCGCGCTGTCGAGTATCGCCGCGAAATTACAGTTAATGCCGTTTTCGGCTATTATTTGTTTTATATCGACATCCGCATCGGGCGATGCGAACAGCAGCAGTGCGCTCCACTTTCCGAGAAAATCGGTGCGGCACCCGACGCCGTCGGGTAGCGAAATCGTCGTCGGGCAGGTCGGCTGCTCCGCGCTTAGGTCGGCGGATGTCAGGTCGAGCGCGATTTTGCCGCCGTAACCGTATTCGGCTGTCGCATGGTCGAGAACGTCGTAGATGCCCTCGCCGCGGATGACCGCTTTGCGCGGGTCGCAGCCGCGAAGCAGGGCGGCAAGGGAGTCGGCAGAGCGGACGTTGCAGTCGTAAGGTGCGATGACGAGATATTTGTTGAACATCATCTGCCCCGCGCCCCAGAGCGACTGGGCGACTTTGGTCGGCTGCCCCTCGTAGCGTTTGTGTATCGAAACGACGGCTATGTTGTGCGACGTTCCCGCCTCGGGCATCGTCAAATCGACGATTTCGGGTTGCAGGGCGAGCCTTATCGGGGCGAGGAATATGCGTTCGGTCGCCTTCGAGATGCTTGCATCCTCCTGCGGCGGAATGCCGACGACGGTAGCCGGATAGACGGCGTCGCGGCGGTGCGTGATTGCCGTAACGTGGAAGCGGGGATACGAATCTTTCAGCGAGTAGAAGCCCGTGTGGTCGCCGAAATCCCCCTCCGTAGCCAACTCTTCCGACGTGTCAACGTAGCCTTCGATTACGAAATCGCAGTCGGCGGGTACGCGTATGTCGTTCGTCAGGCACTTGACGAGCCGTACCGGTTTGCGGCGCAGAAATCCCGCGAGCAGGTACTCGTCCATGTTGTCGGGCATCGGTGCGGTGGCGCAGTAGGTGTAAATCGGGTCGCCGCCGAGTGCGACGGAGACGGGCATACGCTCGCCGCGAGCCTTATAGGCGTCGTAGTGGCGCGCGCCGGTCTTGTGGCGGTGCCAGTGCATGCCGGTCGTGCGGTCGTCGAATATCTGCATGCGGTACATGCCGACGTTGCGGATTCCCGTGTCGGGGTCGACGGTATTTACCATAGGCAGCGTTATGAACCGTCCGCCGTCGCAAGCCCACGATTCGAGTATCGGCAGTGCCGCGAGCGACGCTTCGTAGCCCGTTGCGACTACCTGCTGGCACTCGCCGCGCCGCGAAGAGAGGCGCGGAAACCACTGCGCGACCTCGCCTAACAGCGGCAGCATCCGCAGTTTGTCCGCCAGTCCGTTTTTCGGCGAAACAGCCTGCTTTACGAGCGCGTCGATGCGTTCGGTGAGGTCGTCGAGCCGTTCGACGCCAAGAGCCATAGCCATGCGGCGTTCGGAACCCATGAGATTCGTTGCGACGGGAAATCCGCTGCCCGTATTCTCGAACAGCAGTGCCTTGCCGCCGTCGGGGCTTTTAGCCATGCGGTCGGTGATTTCGGCGATTTCGTATGCCGTCGAGACCCTCGCGCCGATGCGAATCAGTTCGCCGGCGCGGTCGAGTGCCTCTATATATTTTCGCAACGAACCGTACATTTGTTATGCTTTGTGTTCGGCAGCGGCTGCGCGAACGCGTTCTTCCATAATGCGTTTCTCCTTGCCCCATGCGACGGTGCATATCGCGGCGGCAATAAGAGTGGTGATGAGGAACATCCAGAATGTGAAGTTCCATCCGAGCGAACTGCTTGCGACGTAGCCCATCGCGATTTTCGACAGTACGGCGTCACCGAGCATGTAGCCGAACAGACCCATGAAACCGGCTGCCGTTCCAGCCGCATTCTTCGGAACGAGCGACAGAGCCTGCACGCCAATCATGGCGATAGGTCCGTAGACCGCGCCACCGATTATCGAGAGTGCGACGTAGACTATGTATTTGAGCGGCAGTGCCGTAAATTCGGCGATTGCGCCCGCCTCCCAATACATCAGAATGCCGACGGCGACTATGAGCGTGAAAATGACGTTCACCGGAGCGCAGCGACCCTGGAAGAATCGCGATGACATCCAGCCGCAGAGAATAGTCCCCGGAATGCCGGCGTACTCGAACAGCGCGAATGCCCACGAACTGTCATCCTTGGTCAGCCCGCAGACCTCTTGAAGATAGGTAGGCGACCAGTCGCTGATGCCGTAGCGGACGAAATATACGAAGACGTTGGCGGCTGCGATGAGCCACAACATCTTGTTCTTGAATACGTAATCGACGAACAGACGGCGGAACGGAATCTTCTCCTCCTCGCCTTTCGACGCCTTGGCACCCGTATAGTCCTTGCGGTAGTCCTCTATCGCAGGCAGCCCGCACGATTCGGGCGTGTCGCGCAGTACCATCCAGCAGAACCATGCGAACAGCAGTGCTACGACGGACGGGAATATGAATGCCGCACGCCACGATTCGGCGATGCCCATCGAGCCGAATACGAGTACGCCGACCGAAACGAGCAGTGCCAGAGTGCCGTTGCCGACGTTGTGCGCCGTGTTCCATACCGACATCTTGAAACTGCGTTCGTTCTGCGAGAACCAGTGGGCGAGGATTCGTCCGCACGGAGGCCATCCCATGCCCGACAACCAGCCGGCGAGGAGCATGAATACGAACAGTATGCCGACGGTGGTCGAGTAGTTGCCGTCGACGCCCGCGCTGAACGGCAGCAGACCGACGGCGAGCATGACGAGCGACGCCAGTACGAGACCTATCGACATGAATTTGCGGGCGTCCGAACGGTCGGAAACACTGCCCATGATGAATTTGCTCAGTGCGTAGGCTATCGGAATACCAGCCATGGCGACACCTGCGCCGGCTTTGTCGATAAGCCCTTCGCCAATCATGTCGGGTACGGCGAACGACAGGTTCTTGCGGACGAGATAGTATGCCGCGTATCCGAAATATATGCCCAGAAATACTTTCAGACGCATCGACTTGTACTCCTTGTCGATTTTGTCTGCCGGCATCTGCGGTTTGTGTGCCGGAGGGGCGAGGAAATCTAAAAATGACATTTATTTTAAGGTTTTAGGTTTTTTCTCTATTCTCTTTCTCTTTAAAGTCCTTAAAGTCTTTAAGGTCCTTAGGGACTTTAATGTCGGTTAAAGTTTTATGTCGTAAATCTGTATGACGCCGACAAGATGCTTGTGTTCGTCCACGACGAGCAGCGAATTGACCTTGTGGCGCGTCATCATCTTCTCCGCCTCGATGAGTTTCTCTTCGGGGCGAATCATTTTTGGCGACGGAGTGGCTATGTCCATCGGCTTGATGTTGAAAAACTCCGCCTGCCGGCTCTCCATCGCACGGCGGATGTCGCCGTCGGTGATGATTCCGAGAATCTCCTCGCCGCGGCAGATGACGATAAGCCCCAGTCCGCCCTGCGAGATGGCGTGAATCATGTCCGTCGCCTTGCAGTTCTCGTTCACTATCGGCAGGTCGTGGTTGCGCATCACGTTGCCGACCGTCATGAGCAGACGGCGTCCGAGACTGCCACCGGGGTGCAGCCGCGCGAAATCGTTCGACGAGAAGTTGCGCAGTTTCATCAGTGCGCAGGCTATCGCGTCGCCCATGGCGAGTTGCGCGGTGGTCGAGGTCGTCGGCGCGAGGTGCAGTATGCAGGCCTCGTGGTCTACCGACACGTCGAGATGTATGTTCGAGTTCTTGGCGAGAGCCGATTCGGGATTGCCCGTCATCGAAATCAGCGTATTGCCGTTGGCGATGATGAACGGAACGATTTTCAGCACCTCGTCGGTTTCGCCCGAATACGACAGGGCGATGATGATGTCCTCCTTGGAAATCATGCCCAAATCGCCGTGGAACGCCTCCCCGGGGTGGAGATAGAAACTCGGAGTGCCGGTGCTTGCCAGCGTCGCGGCGATTTTGCGGGCGATAAGACCCGACTTGCCCATTCCCGTTACGATGACTTTGCCGTTGCAGTCAAGTATCGTTTCGACGGCGCGGACGAATTCGCCGCCGAGTTCCGATTTGATTTTCAACAGAGCGTCCGCTTCGGTCTGCAATGCCTCGCGGGCGACGTCGAGTATCTGTGTGCTTTTGTCGCTGTTCATTATAGGAGAGATTTTATTACGGTTTCCAAATCGTCGAGCCGCAGCATGTTAGGACCGTCGCTCTTGGCGTTGTCGGGGTCGGGGTGTACCTCGAAGAAGTAGCCGTTGGCTCCGAACGCCTTCGCGGCGAGAGCCATTGCCGGAACGAATTCGCGGTTGCCGCCTGTCTTGCCGCCTGCCGCACCGGGGCGCTGCACCGAGTGGGTGCAGTCCATGATTACGCGCGGCGCGATGCCGAGCATGGTCGGTATGTTGCGGAAATCGACCACGAGATTGTTGTATCCGAACGAGTTGCCGCGTTCGGTGAGCCATACTTCGCCTGCTCCCGATTCGACAGCCTTCTGATACGGGTATTTCATGTCCTCGCCCGAAAGGAACTGCGCCTTCTTGACGTTCACTATCTTTCCGGTCTTCGCCGCCGCTACGAGCAAATCGGTCTGGCGGCAAAGGAATGCGGGAATCTGAATCACATCGACCACTTCGCCGACGGGTGCAGCCTGGTACGATTCGTGGATGTCGGTCAGCAGCCGCAGACCCCATTTGGTGCGGATGTCGGCGAGCATCTGCAAGCCGCGCTCCATGCCGACGCCGCGATACGACGACAGCGACGTGCGGTTCGCCTTGTCGAACGACGACTTGAAGATTATGTCGGTTCCCAGTTTGCGGTTGATTTCCGATATGCGGGCGGCGACCTCGTCGAGTACCTCTGCCGATTCGATTACGCAGGGACCTGCTATGAATATTGGTTCGGACATGTTTCTTATTTCAGAGAGTTGATTATTTCCTTGTTTATCGCCTTAACGCGCTCCGCATCCATTTTTACGACTTTGCGGTCGTATGTAACGAGTCCGTTCACTTCGCCCTCGACATCGGTCGCCTGAGTGTATATGGCTGCCGACATGCCCTGCGGGATATATTTCTTTATATCCTTGGCGTAGTCTATATACTCGTTGGTTACGCGGTCGGCGTCGTCGAACTGAATGTAGCCCCAGTTGCGCTTGTTCCACCACAGGTGTCCCTCGACAGGGCAGCCGATGCCGCCGTACTCGCCGAGTATGACCACGAGGTCGGATTCGTATAGCGGCATGCCCGGACGCGGATACACGTGCATGTCGAGTATGTCGCCGCATTCGCGCATGTTGCCGCCGCTGGCGGAGTTGATGATGCGCGAAGGGTCTTTCGCTTTCGTCCAGTCGGCGACCGTTTCGGTGTCGAACTGCGTCCACGCCTCGTTGAACGGCACCCACATGACTATGGACGGGAAGAAACGCAGGGCATCCATCACCTCTCCCCATTCCGCATAGTAGTTGGCTTTGTCGGCAGCCGTCAGTTCGATATCGTCCGTACCCGCACCCTTGACGTTGCGTCCCCAGTTGTTTTTGCCCTGCACGCCGTTCGGCATATCCTGCCATACGAGCAGACCTTCGCGGTCGCAGTGGTAGTACCAGCGCGCCGGTTCGACCTTCACGTGCTTGCGGACTGCATTGAACCCGAACCCTTTCGTGCGCAGGATGTCGCTCCGCAACGCTTCGTCGTTTGGTGCCGTGTACAGTCCGTCGGGCCACCAGCCCTGGTCGAGCGGACCGAACATGAATATCGGTTTGCCGTTGAGGTATATACGTTTGTGTCCCATGGCGTCGCGGCGGACATCGACATTGCGCATCGCAGCATACGACTCGACCTCGTCGATGACTTTGCCGTCGCGGCGGAGAGATATTTTCATTCCGTAGAGGAACGGATTCTCGGTGTCCCACAATTTTGCGTCAGGCAGAATTACGACGGCTCTTTTGCCCGCTACCGATTTCGCCGAAGCGACCTTGTCGCTACCGTCGAAAATGTCGATTTCGACCAGTCCGTCCTGCTCCGCGCATTCGACGTCTACATAGAGTTCGCCATTGAAGACGTTGCAGTCGGGTCGGATGGCGACGATGCGGTTCTCGACGGGAACAGGCTCAATCCACACTGTTTGCCAGATGCCCGTTACGGCGGTGTACCATATCCCTTTCGGGGTCAGACGCTGTTTGCCGATAGGGTGTTTCTGTGTGTCGGTAGGGTCGGTTACGCGTACCGTCAGACGCTGCACGGCACCCTTTTTCGGATTCAGGGCGGGCGTGATGTCGATTGAGAACGGAGCGTATCCGCCCGTGTGGCTGCCGACCAGAATGTCGTTCACGTATACGTCGGCACTCCAATCCACCGCTCCAAAATTGAGCATTATGCGTTGCGATGCCCATGCCGACGGGATGCTTATTTCCCGTTCGTACCACAGCGCGTCATTTTCCGTAACGGCGCGCGCCACTCCCGAAAGTGCCGATTCGACGGCGAACGGAACGAGTATCTGCCCGTCGAATGCCGCCGGTTTTACGGCTGCGGCAGGCGTTATGGCATAGTTCCACAACCCGTTGAGGTTTTTCCACTCGCTGCGTACCATTTGCGGACGAGGGTACTCCTGCCATACGTTCTGCGGGGTAACGGATTCCGCCCATTCGGTGCGGATTTTGTCGCCCGCCATCTTCCATTGTGCCGAGGCTGTCGGGAATATTGCGGCAAGTGCGGCAACTGCGATAAGGTAACGTTTCATAATTCAAGGGTATTTGTCGTTTGTCAATGGTTCGTTCGTTTCAGGAACTCCTCGGCACGGGCGAGGTCTTCGGGAGTGTCTATTCCGATGGTCTCGACGTCCGAGATTCCGACGCCGATGCGGTATCCGTTTTCGAGCCAGCGCAACTGTTCGAGCGACTCCGCCTTTTCGAGCGCCGATTGCGGCAGCGACGTAACCTGCCGCAGAACGTCGGTGCGGAACGCGTAGATGCCGATGTGCTTATAGAACGTGTGCCGCGCGAGCCACTCGCTGCGGTCGATTCCGCGAAGATAGGGGATTACCGAGCGTGAGAAGTACATCGCGCAACCCTCGTTGTCGAGGACTACTTTCGGCGAATTGGGATTCTCCAACGCTTCGAGCCCGTCGCTCTCGGCGAACGGCTTCACGAGCGTGGCGATGTCGGTACCCTCGCGGTCGAAACAGCGTTTGATTGCCTCCAACTGCGACGGCTGGATGAACGGTTCGTCGCCCTGCACGTTTATCACGACATCGAAATCGCCGCCGTGCTTGCAATATGCCTCCCAACATCTGTCGGTGCCGCTGCGATGTGCGGCAGAGGTCATCTCCGCCTTGCCGCCGAATGCGGTTACGGCATCGTATATCCGCTCGTCGTCGGTCGCCACAACGGTTGCGTCCACCGTGCCTGCGACCTGCTCGTAGACGCGACGTATGACGGTCTTTCCGCCGAGAATCGCCAGCGGTTTGGCAGGAAAGCGCGTCGAAGCGTACCGCGCAGGAATTATCGCTATGAATTTCATGTCAGTCTATTTTTCGAGAGCGAGGGAGAGAACCTGCTCGTTGGTGTGAACGTAGTGGAACGTCAGCCCCGCCGTGTACTCTTTCTTTATCTCCTCGACATCCTTGCGGTTCTCCTCCGGCAATAGGATTTCGACGATTCCCGCGCGTTTCGCCGCCAGAATCTTCTCCTTCACTCCGCCTATCGGCAATACTCTGCCGCGAAGGGTGGTTTCGCCCGTCATGGCGATGCGCTCGCGCACCTTTCGACCCGTGTAGGTCGAGACAATCGACGTTATCATCGTGATTCCCGCCGACGGTCCGTCCTTCGGTATCGCACCTTCGGGAACGTGGATGTTGAGGTCGTGTTTCTCGAACATCTGCGCGTCGATGCCCAACTCCTCGTGATGCGCCATCACCCATTCATGGGCGATTGTCGCCGACTCCTTCATCACGTCGCCGAGATTTCCCGTCAGCGAAATCTTGCCCTTGCCCGGGGTGAGGATGCTCTCTATGTAGAGGATGTCGCCGCCGACCTGCGTCCATGCCAGACCCGTTACGATGCCGACCATATCCTTGATTTCGTACTCCTCGTTGAGGAATTTCGGCTTGCCGAGAACCTTTTCGATGTCCGCCGCCGTGAATTCGGGCGAGTAAGCCTCTTCGAACGCGATGTTCTTCGCCCGCGAACGTGCGAGTTTCGCGATATGCTTGTCGAGCGCGCGCACACCCGATTCGCGGGTGTACTCCGAGATGATTTTCGTCAGCATTTCGTCGGTCAGCACCATGTCGCCCTCTTTCAGACCGTGGGCGTCCGACTGTTTCTTCACGAGATGTCCGGCTGCGATGCGCACCTTGTCTTCGAGAATGTATCCCGGGATGTTTATCAACTCCATACGGTCGCGCAGCGCAGGATTCACCGCGCCGATGTCGTTCGCCGTGGCGATGAACAGCACTTTCGACAGGTCGTATTCCGTGTCGAGGTAGTTGTCGTGGAACGTCGTGTTCTGCTCGGGGTCGAGCACTTCGAGCAGTGCCGACGACGGGTCGCCGTGGTTGCTGACCGTCATTTTGTCCACCTCGTCGAGGATGATTACCGGATTCGACGAGCCGCATCGCTTGATTGTCTCGATTACGCGACCCGGCATTGCGCCGATGTAAGTGCGGCGGTGTCCGCGAATCTCCGCCTCGTCGTGCAGACCGCCGAGCGCGATTCGCCCGAACTTGCGCCCCAGAGCCGTGGCTACCGACTTGCCGAGCGACGTCTTGCCGACTCCCGGAGGACCATATAAACAAAGTATAGGTGATTTCAGGTCGCCTTTGAGTTTCAGTACTGCCAGATGTTCGAGGATTCGCTCCTTGACCTCTTCCAGTCCGAAATGGTCGGCGTCGAGTTGCTTGCGGGCGCATTCGAGGTCGAGATTGTCCTCCGTAACCTCGTTCCACGGCAGGTCGAGCATCAGTTGCAGATATGTCATCTGCACCGAATATTCGGCGACGGCAGGATTCAGCCGCTCCACCTTGTCCAACTCCTTGTTGAACATCTCGGCGGTCGCTGCGCTCCATTTCTTGTTCTTCGCCGCCTCGCGCATCTGCATTATCTCGTCGTCCTCGCCGCCTTCGTTCAACTCCTGCTGTATCGTGCGCATCTGCTGTTGCAGATAGTAGTCGCGCTGCTGCTTGTCGATTTCCGACTTTACCTTATCCTGAATCTCCTGTTTGAGTTCGAGCAACTGCTGGTCGCGAATCAGTATTTCGAGCAGTTTGCGCGAACGGGCGAGCAAACCCGGTGCTTCGAGCAGCGACTGGCGGTCGTCGTCCGAGAATTCGAGGTTCGAACAGATGAAATTGACGATTCCGCGCTTGGAATCGATGTTCTTTATCGCGAACGTCGCCTCTTTCGGCATCGACGGCGAAATGTTTATGATGTTCAGCGCGACGTCGCGTATCGAATCCACCAGCGCGTCGAACTCCACGCTGTTCTTTTCGGGCGTGCTGTCGAGCAGCGGCGTAACCTTCGCCTTGAAGAAAGGCTCGGTCGAAACGTATTCGCCGATTTCGATTTTTTCGAGCCCCGACAGAATCACCGTCAGGTTGCCGTTCGGCATTTCGAGTATTTTGAGTATGCGCGCAGCCGTTCCGACACGGTACATGTCGTCCGGCGACGGATTTTCGATTTCGCCGTTGCGTTGCAGTACGGCACCCAACAATCCGCCCTCGCTGTTCACGGCGCGCACCAGAGCGATGCTCTTTTCGCGACCGACCGTAATCGGAGTTATCGCACCCGGGAACAGCACCGAACTCCGCAGTGTCAGAATCGGAAGTATCTCCGGTACGTTCACATCCTCCATCGACTCGTCGTCCGTATTCGTAACGATAGGAATCATCTGGTGCTTCCTGTCGAGAATGTCGGGCAGCATGTTGTTCAGTTCGTCGATTTCGATATTGTCGTTTTTATTGTTCTTTGCCATAAATTCGTCTGTAATAATTCCAATCTACAAAGATAGTAATCTTTTTTAGAAGATTCCGCACCTGCCTGCACAAATATCGTTCTCAAAAGTCGCATGTTCGGTCTTTCGTGCGGCAGAATATCTCCGGCATCAGAGACCTTAACGACCTTAAAGTCCTTAAAGCCCCTAATGTCCTTAACGCTTTTAGCCTCCCGTTATTGCCCTTTGCTTCTCTCCTCGATTCGCATGCGCGTCATCTTCTCGCGGAAACCGCCTTCGCGCAGGAACCTTTCGCCCAGCCGGTCTATCTGTTTGTAAAGCAGATAATCGGTCTGTTTTATCAGAACTATCGCCATGTTGGCTATCGTTTCGTCGCTGCGCGTCGATATAAATTCGCGATAGAACGCCGAATCGTTATGGCGGCTTCCGAGTTCGCGCATCTTTGCCACCTCGACGGAATCATTTTCCCATTGCCGCAGCCGGCGGGTACGCAAATAGTCTTCGTAATCGACAGCAGTTCCTGCAAACTCGCCTTTGCAACGTTAAGCAGTTTTATATACGTTTCCGACGACGTCGGCGATACGGCACAGCCCTCGGCGATATTCTGCTTGCCCGAACGCGCCGCCTGCACCATCTGGTCTGTCGTGCGGTCGCCCTTTTGCAGAAAACGGCGGCAAAAATTGAATGTGATGTCGTATATCGCTTCCGATTTCTGGTAACTTATCAGTTTTTTGTAGTTGCCGTGCTGCGGAATAAGTTTCTCCATGATTCTGTTCGGTTTACGCAAATTTATGATTTTTTGCGCGTGCAGGGAAATTTTCCGCGACTTTTTTGCTGAAAAGTTTTTGCGTGCGGCGAAATAGGGGCGGTTAAAGCCCCTCGCTGTCTAATTTTTTAAGGTCCTTAGGGTCGTTAGGGTCCTTAAAGACCTTAATGTCCTTAACGACTTTAAAGTCCTTAAAGTCCCTAACGACCTTAAATCCGTCAAAGCCTTTCCCACCTCCGCTCCCTCCTCCCCGCAAAAAAAAACGAGCCGCCATTTTATTGGCGACCCGCTCTGTCGGTTTTTCATAAGGCTTCCGTCGCCTTATGCGACTCTAATGTCCTTAATTACCTTAACGACTTTAAAGTCCTTAAAGTCCCTAACGACCTTAAAGTCTTATTTCGTGTAGGTAACTACAATCTTCGAAATACGGAGTGCACCGTTTTTCGTACTTGCAACAGTAAATGGTATGGTGTCAGCCTCTCCTGTCCAAGTCATTTCACCTCCGCTCCAATCGCTTCCGGAGAACGCACCTATCGTAGAGGTTAGCGAGCAAACGCCTTTTGAAGCGTCGTTCTGCGTGTAAGTAATCTCTACCTTGGTAATAGTTCCGCCGGATATGGAGAGCGTGTTGTTTGGATAAACGCGCAATGCGGCACCTGTATCATAATATTTAGGAGCATTGCTGTTGCTGCCCTTTGCAAGTGTGATGGTGATGTCATTCGCGGTTACAGATGGAACTTCATCTCCATTTAAATATCCCATTGTGCTGAATACGAACTCGGCAGTCTCCTCTACCGTAGTATCACCAGCCGCTTTCTGCGAAACTGCGATAGTGATGGTTGCGAATGCTGCACCGTCCTTCATTACGGCAATGGTTACGTTCACGTTGCGTGGAGTAGTTTCGGTATTTGCTGCTGCGGTGAAGAGAATCGTGCCGTCGCTTGCCGGAGTTACGGTAAGCCATGCCGCCGTATTCTCGACTGCTCCGAGAGTATAGCCCTCCTTTTTAATAGTTACATTGACAGTTTCGGTGCCGCCGTCAGCCGCGAACGAAACGCTATTTTTGTCTACTTCGTAAGGCGATGTGAATGCTTCGATATCGGCTTTGGTTGTAGGCACGACCTGTGGAGCGTTGTAATATTGGGCAAATGCATAAAGAGTTCCCTGCACGTCTGCGATTTTGATATTCTTTCCCTCTGCCCAAGTGCCTCGGTTGTAAACGGTCAAATTGTTGCCGTCCTGAGTAAATGTAAGAGCCTGTGTTGCAGTCGCGCCTACGCTCGATGCAGCAGGCTTTACGTCTACGAACTTTAAATAGAGATTGTTGTATGCTTTTGCGTTAGCGAGGTACTCTGCGACGGTAATTTCTTTTGCAACAACTGGTATTGGTTCCGCTTCCATTGAATCAATTACGTCGGCTTCGACGACATTGTTGATTTGGATGTATCTTGCATTGTCAAGTGCTGTAGGTACGGCATTTTTAAGATCAATTTTCAATTTGTTGCCTACAGTCAGACCGTCGTAACTATATAAACCGTTGGCTGCGCTATTGAAGAACGTTATCGCACTATCCTCTTCGCCGGTATTGTCAGTCAGAATTACACTTCCGAACGAAAGATTCTGGTTCTTGTCGGCAGCAAATGCGGATACAACACCTATCAATTCCTTGCCTACAAACGAAGTTTTGCCAGCCTTTATTTCGGCGATGAGTTCCTTGACGGTTATCTCCGGGTTTTCGACTACGTCCTTAACGAAGTTTACGGTTGCGGTGTTTATCTTGCCTGCTTCGAATGCGATAGCGGCTTTCATAGTCTTCTCGACGGTGCAAATCGAGCCGTCGGTTGCGGATACTATAATAGTAACGGCATCGCCTGCTGCGAGAGCGAACGGAGCGACCGGCATGTAAACGTCGAACGATTCTCCTTTTGCCAAAGCCGCAGCACCTTCAACCTCGACAGTCGCGCTGCTGTATACGAAATTAGCACCCGAAGGAATGAGTTCGCCGTTCTCGAAATTGATATAATAAGTACCGCAAATGTCGATGCTGGTAGGAACTGCAAGCCTTACACTCTTGACGGTGATGGCTTTCTCCTCGGTATTTATTACCGTGAATTTCATCAGCGACGTGGTGTGGTGGAACTGTACAGCCAGATTCTCCGGCGAGATTGCACCGTTGCTCATCCAATACATAGGCGAGTATGCCGGTACGTGAGCGGCAGATGCGCCGTTCTGTACGATAGCGGTCTTGTCTGTTCCATTGTAGCCGACATTGAAATAAGCCGGATGTTTGGATGTATTGACTTTGGTCGCGTCATCGGTATAGTTTGCAGTATAAACCTCCAAGTATTCGCCCTTGGTTACATCCAATGCGGTCGGGAAAATCGCATAGAACTGGTTAGGAGTAGAGAACGTGCTTTTTGCGTTGCTGAAAACGTTGCCCGAAACATAGTCGAAACCGTAAAGACGGGCAGTCGCGTAAGTGTCCGACTCCTTGATTCCGCCGAAACCTACCTGGTCGCCGGCTTCCCAAACGGTCTTGACACCTTCGAGCGTTGCCTTGGTGTCGCCTACGCCGTCGATGTTTGCAGTGAAACTGAATCCTTTGCCGTTATCGACAATCGCCTTGTCTTCTGCGGCGTCCTTGGTACAATTGGTGAGAGTCAATGCTGCCAACATCAAACTCATCGAAAGGAATAATTTTTTCATAATCATCAATTCGTTTTAGAGTCAGACATTAGTTCAACCAATCTTTGTTTCCGTCTTCGTAATCGTCCGAACCGAACGATGCCGATGCGGCAAATCCGCATTCGATAGAGGTTTTCACCTCTTTGAGCGCAGGAGCGACGTAAGCCCCCTCCCTCGAAAAAAACGCTTTTTTCACCATGGTGCTTTAATTTTAGTTTGTTTTGGTTATAATAAAAAATCTTTATCCTCTGTCGCACAGGTCGGAACTCCTTACGAATCCTAACCTCAAACGCAGGGTTCGACGTCATTTTGCAATCGGAACGCGCAAAAAACATACCCTTTGTTTATTTGGTGCAAAAATAAGATATTTTATCTAACGGCGTACTTTTTTCGGGAACTTTTTTCGATAATAGTGGATGACTATGCGCCGCAGTGTTGCAGGAGTGCGATTAGGGCGGGGGAGAAAAAACATTAAGGACTTTAACGACCTTAAAGTCTTTCGCCTCACGCGCTGCCGCATTAGCAGAAATCCGCCGGGTTGTTGCCGATTTTCCGCCGATTTTTTGTAAATTTGCAGGTTGTTCGGCTGCTTATGAAACCGATACAGTGCTAAATAACAGAATCAAAGTATATTATACAGCCATGCAGATTGCAGACAAGTACTCTCCGCAGGAGATAGAACAGAAATGGTACGACTATTGGCTCGACCATAAACTTTTTCATTCCGAACCGGACGAACGCGAACCCTATACCATAGTCATTCCGCCGCCGAATGTTACGGGAATGCTCCACATGGGACACATGCTCAACAACACGTTGCAGGACGTGCTGATACGCCGCGCGCGAATGCTCGGTCGCAACGCCTGCTGGGTGCCGGGTACGGACCATGCGTCGATTGCCACGGAGGCGAAGGTGGTCGCGAAACTCAAAGCCGAGGGCATCGACAAGTCGTCGCTTACGCGCGAGGAGTTCCTGCGTCATGCGTGGGAGTGGAAGGAGAAGCACGGCGGAATCATCCTCAAACAGTTGCGCAAACTCGGCGCGTCGTGCGACTGGGACAGAACGTGTTTTACTATGGACGAGCCTCGCACGGAGGGTGTCATCAAGGTGTTCTGCGACCTCTACGAAAAGGGCAGGATTTATCGCGGCGTGCGTATGGTACACTGGGACCCGTCGGCGAAAACGGCTCTGTCGGACGAGGAGGTGATATATAAGGAGTCGCAGGGCAAACTCTACTACCTGCGCTACAAGTTGGAGGGTACGGAGCGCAATATCATCGTCGCGACGACCCGTCCCGAAACGATTCTGGGCGATACGGCGGTGTGCCTGAACCCTAACGACGAGCGTTACAAGGATATTCCTGCCGATGCTCGCGTGATAGTTCCGCTCGTCGGACGCTCGATTCCGATTATCCGTGACGAGTACGTCGATATAGAGTTCGGTACGGGCGCGCTGAAAGTTACGCCGGCGCACGACGTGAACGACTATATGCTGGGCGAGAAATTCGGACTGGAAACCATCGACATATTCAACGACGACGGTACGATTAACGACAAGGTCGGAATGTATGTCGGCGTAGACCGTTTCGAGTGTCGCAAGCAGATTGAGAAGGACCTCGAAGCGGCGGGATTGCTCGAAAAGGTTGAGGCTTACACCAACAACGTCGGCTATTCGGAGCGGACGGGCGTAGCCATCGAACCGAAACTTTCGATGCAATGGTTCATGTCGATGAAGGAGATTGCCGAACCTGCGACGAAAGCGGTTTTGGAGGATGTGATACGTTTCGTACCCGAAAAGTACAAGAATACCTACCGCCACTGGATGGAGAACATCAAGGACTGGTGCATATCGCGCCAGTTGTGGTGGGGACAGCGGATTCCGGCGTACTATCTGCCGAAGGGCGGATACGTGGTTGCCGAGACCGCCGAAAAGGCTCTCGAAAAGGCTCGCGCCAAATCGGGCGACGCGTCGCTGCAACTTGGCAACCTGCGGCAGGACGAGGACGTACTCGACACGTGGTTCTCGTCGTGGCTGTGGCCTATCTCGGTATTCGACGGCATCCGGAATCCGGACAACGCGGAGATAAAGTACTACTATCCGACCAACGACCTCGTTACTGGTCCCGACATCATCTTCTTCTGGGTTGCCCGCATGATTATGGCGGGTTACGAGTTCCGCGGCGAGAAACCGTTCGGAAACGTCTATTTCACCGGTATCGTCCGCGACAAAATCGGTCGCAAGATGTCGAAGCAGTTGGGCAACTCGCCCGACCCGCTCGACCTTATCGCCGAGTACGGTGCCGACGGAGTGCGCGTGGCGATGATGCTCTGTTCGAGCGCGGGCAACGACCTGATGTTCGACAACGCGCTGTGCGAGCAGGGTCGCAATTTCGGCAACAAGATATGGAACGCCTACCGGCTGATAAACGGCTGGACTGTCGATGAATCGCTTGCGCAGAGCGACAACAACCGCCTTGCGACGGAGTGGTTCGAGAACCGCATGAATGCCGCGCTGGCGGAAATCGACGAGAATTTCCGCAACTACCGTATCTCGGAGGCGTTGATGGTGGCTTACAAACTGTTCTGGGACGATTTCAGCGGCTGGTATCTCGAAATCGTGAAGCCGGCTTACCAGAAGCCGTCAGACGCTGCGACTATTGCCGCTACCAAACGTATCTTCGAGAAACTGATGCTGGTTCTGCATCCGTTCATGCCGTTCGTTACCGAGGAGATATGGCAGGATTTGGCTGAACGCAGGGAGGGCGAATCGATTATGGTCGCTCCTATGCCGAAAGCGGGAGAGGCGGACGAAAAACTGCTCGCCCGTTTCGCGCTGGTTCAGGATGCCGTGTCGGCAATCCGCAATATCCGCAAGCAGAAGAATCTGCCGCAGAAAGAGGCTATCGAACTGAAAGTGATTGCCGACGAGAACTATCCGTCGGAGTTCGAGCCGGTACTCGTGAAGATTGCCAACCTGTCAGCGGTAACCGCCGTGGGCGAGAAGAATCCGACCGATGCGGGTTTCATCGTCAAGACGACGCAGTATTTCGTGCCGATGGGCGACAATATCGACCGCGAGGAGGAGATTGCGAAGTTGGAGAAGGATCTGACCTACTACGAGGGCTTCCTCGCGAGCGTGATGAAGAAACTGTCGAACGAACGGTTTGTGCAGTCGGCTCCGGCACAGGTCGTGGCGAATGAACGAGCGAAGCAGACCGATGCCGAGGCGAAAATCGCCGCTATCCGCGAGCAACTCGCAGCACTTAAAAAGTAATAAAAGTCCTTAAAGTCTTTAAGGTCGTTAAGGACTTTAAAGACCCTAAATACTCTGGTACTGCAATGCCGCCGATTACAATATACACCGATGGCTCTGCGCTCGGAAATCCGGGCGCAGGCGGCTACGGTGCCGTACTGCTCTGCGGAGCGTTGCGCAAGGAGTTGTCGGCTGGATTCCGCCTGACGACCAACAACCGCATGGAACTCATGGCGGTGTGCGTGGCTTTGGAGGCGTTGAAAATCGAGGGTTCGAACGTAACGATTTACTCCGACTCCAAATACGTAGTCGATGCCGTGTCGAAAGGCTGGGTCTTCGGCTGGGAGAAGAAGTGTTTCGCGGGCAGGAAGAATCCAGATTTGTGGATTCGCTTTCTGCGTGTCTACCGACGTCATCATGTGCGGTTCGTGTGGGTGAAGGGGCATGCCGAGACGGTCGAGAACAACCGTTGCGACCAACTCGCCGTTGCCGCTGCCAACTCCAAACCTCTCTACGAAGATACGGGTTACGTTCCCGAATAGCCGTCGTGTCGGTGCGGCTGACCGAAATCTTATAATATAGTATGGAACGTCGTCAGACCGTGTGGAATCCGTGGCACGGCTGCCACAAAATCAGCGAGGGCTGCCGCCACTGCTACGTGTATCGTCAGGACGCCATGTTCGGGGCTGGCGACAGCAGCCGTGTGGTGCGCAATGCAGATTTCGACCTGCCCGTGCGCAGGGGGCGCAGCGGACGTTATAAGATTCCGCCCGGAACATTCGTCGTAACCTGTCTGACATCGGATTTCTTCGTCGAGGAGGCGGATGCGTGGCGCGACGAGGCGTGGGCTATGATACGTCATCGCAGCGACTGCATGTTTCTGATAATCACCAAACGCATAGACCGTCTCCGCGAATCGCTGCCCGACGACTGGGGCGACGGCTACCCGAATGTCGTTATCGGATGCACGTGCGAGAATCAGGAACGCACCGACTACCGCATGCCGATATTTCTCGACGCTCCTATCCTTAATAAGATAGTGATTTGCGAGCCGCTGCTCGAACGCATCGACATCGGACGCTATCTTACCGACGCGATAGACTGCGTGTATGTCGGCGGCGAGTCGGGAACCGATGCGAGGGTGTGCGACTACGAATGGGTTCTGGATTTGCGGCGTCAGTGCGCCGAAGCGGGAGTGGGATTCAGATTCAAGCAGACGGGCGCATGTTTCCGCAAGGACGGTCGAATTTTCCGTATTCCGCGTAATAAGCAACATTCGCAGGCGAAGCGTGCCGGAATCGATATTCCGAGCGTGAATGACGCCGGATGATGCGGCGTATCAACGTTTCTTTCCGATAATCAAATCGTCGGTTACGACCTTCGGAACATAGTGTTTACCGTCGCGGCGGTAGTATCTGCGGTCGCCGTCCGCACCGATGTCCACCAGTTCGATATTTTCCCTGCCGCGACCTATTGCAAGTATCAGCAGCGGTTCGAGTTCGAGATTCAGAGCCTCTCTGACTGCCTCTTTGTCGAACGACGCGATGCAGATTCCGTTCAATCCTATCTCTACCGCCTGCAACAACATGCTCTGTGCCGATATTCCGAGGTCGATGTCGAGGTATCTGTCCTCTGCCGTCGCCGCGCATACGACGATATAGGCGTTGGGTTCGCAACCCTCCTGCGGCAGATGCAGTTCGGGCAGCGCGCCGCCGAGTCTTACGAGCGGCGTAATCTTCGATGCTTCGTCGGACAATACGGGACGGAATCTCAATGCCTGTCTGTTTAGGGCGGACGGAATAAGCGGATTTACAGCGATGATGCGCCGCAACTGGTCTTCGCGGACGATGAATCCCGCGTCGTAGTTGCGGTGGCTGCGGTTGCGCACGAGCAGTTCGTGCAACTTTACCGACGGTCGGGGGCGCGATGCCGCCGGACGCGACATGTACTCCTCCATTTTTCTGCCCAGATAGTCGTCTGCCATAGTAAGAAACAGTTTCTCTAATATATTACTGCGAAATCTTCACCAACTGCTCGCGATAGGCGTTGAGGATGCGCGATTTCGATATGAATCCGCGATAGTGGTTGTCGCGGTCCACGACCGGAAGCATCCATGTACGGTTCTGCTCGAAACGCGGCAGTACGCTCTGTATCTGCTCCTTTTCGAGAATCTTGTCGGGCGGCTGAATCATGTAGTTGGTAATCGGACTGCCCCATTTCTCGCGCTTGAACATATCCTCGCGCAGGTCGTCCAACTGGACTACGCCTAACAGATGCCCGAAATTGTCGATGACGGGGAATATGTTGCGGTGCGCCGAGGCGATGATGTGTACTATGTCGCCGAGAGTGTAGTTCTCCTTGATGCGCACGAAATCGGTCTCCATCAACTCTTCGAGTTTGAGGAACACGAATACCGACTGGTCCTTGTCGTGCGTGAGCAGTTCGCCCTTCTTGCGCAGCGATTTGGTGTAAATCGAGTCGGGGTCGAGATAGTAATCGACCGCGAATGCTATACAAGCCACTATCATCAACGGGATGAACAGCCCGTAGCCGTTCGACAGTTCGGCGATAAGGAATATCGACGTGAGCGGCGCATTCATCACACCCGCCATAACACCCGCCATGCCGACGAGCGTGAACGATGCGACGGAGACCTCCCAGCCGAAACACAGATTGCAGAATATCGCCAGTGCCGCACCCGTGAACGCCCCGACGAACAGCGACGGCGCGAACGTTCCGCCGACACCTCCGGCGGCGTTGGTCGTAGCCATAGCGACGACCTTGAAGAACATGACGGCGATAACGTATATCAGCAGCACCCACCCGATGTCCTTGAACGGGTAGAAGAGCGAGTTCTCGAATATCGCCTGCTCGTTGCCGTGCATCAGCGCGAGAAATCCCTCGTAACCCTCGCCGTATAGCGGCGGAAATATGAATATCAGTACGCCGAGTATCACTCCGCCCACAATCCAGCGTTTGTACTGCCCCGAGATGTTGCGTATGCGGCTGCCGACGGCGGCGTTGGTCTGCGTGAAGTAGTAGGACATCAGTCCGCACAGCACCCCGAGAACGATGAACAGCGGAATCTGCTTGATTTGGAATGCGTCTGCCTCCGTGAGCGTTACGGCGATTATCGGGTCGAAGCCGCGCAGCACGAGAGCGATTGTCGTGGCGGTGATGGACGAAATCAGCAGCGGAATGACCGAAGCCGACGTGATGTCGAGCATCAGTATCTCCAATACGAATACCACGCCCGTAATCGGAGCCTTGAAGACGGCAGCCAGTGCCGCACCCGCTCCGCAGCAGAGCAGCAGCGTGATGTTGCGGTAGTTGAGGCGTGCGAGTTTGCCGACGTTGGAGCCTATCGCCGCACCGGTAAGCACGATAGGCGCCTCGGGACCGACCGAACCTCCGAATCCGATGGTCGTCGCACCGCCGACGATTGATGTCCAGCAGTTGTGTCCCGCGATTCGAGAGCCGCGGCGCGACATGGCGTAGAGAACCCGCGTAACGCCCTCCGAGATGTTGTCCTTGACTATGTATTTTACGAACAGCGTGGCGAGGACGATTCCGAGCGCAGGGTAGATGAAGTAGAGGAAGTGGTAGGTGTCCACATCGAACCAGTTCACGAGGCAACTCTTTATTGCGTAGAGCAGCAGTTCGAACAGGTACGTTCCGAACCCTGCCAGCGCACCGACGACTACGGCGAGTATGGCGAGCATCTGCCGCTCGTTGAGCCGCTTGGTCATCCGCAGAAACCATGCGTAGATGCGTTCGCGTCTGGCTGCCTTTATGTAGTTCGAGTGTTCTATCACGGCGAATCGTTAGTAATGTTTCTCAGTCGCTTAATCTACTCCGCCTTGTATTTCGCCGCCTGCTCGGCAATCAGTGCCTTGTCATCGAAATAGTTGATTTTCATCGCTGCACGCACCTCGTTCAAAGTTTGTGCCGCGACCTCGCGGGCAGCCGCCGAACCGTTTTCGAGAATGCGGTAGACCTCCTCGATGTTCTGCTCCCACTCCTTGCGGCGTGCGCGTATCGGTTCGAGCAGTTCGTTGAGTACCGCGATGAGGAACTTCTTTATCTTCACGTCGCCCAGTCCGCCTCGGCGGTAGTGCGCTTTCAGTTCGTCGAGCGATGCGTAGTCGGGCAGGTATTTTGCGAAATGCTCCGGACGGCAGAATGCGTCGAGATAGGTGAAGACGCAGTTGCCCTCGACTTTGCCCGGGTCTTCGACGTGGATATGGTCGGGGTCGGTGTACATGCCCATCACCTTCTGCTTGACCTCTTTTTCGGTGTCGGACAGGTAGATGCAGTTGCCGAGCGACTTGCTCATCTTCGCCTTGCCGTCGGTTCCCGGCAGACGCATGCACGCAGCGTTGTCGGGCAGCAGAATCTCCGGCATGACGAGCGTTTCGCCGTATACCGAGTTGAACTTGTTCACGATTTCGCGGGTCTGCTCTATCATCGGCTCCTGGTCTTCGCCCGCAGGAACGGTAGTCGCCTTGAATGCGGTGATGTCAGACGCCTGCGAAATAGGGTAGGTGAAGAATCCTACCGGAATGCCCTTCTTCTGCGTGGTGTCGCCCTCCGCCACGTCGTCCGAGAAACCGCGCATCTTGATTTCGCTCTTGACGGTCGGGTTGCGTTGCAGACGCGATACCGTAACGAGATTCATATAGTAGAACGCGAGTTCGCACAGTTCGGCGACCTGCGACTGGATGAAGACGGTCGATTTCGACGGGTCGATGCCGCACGAAAGGTAGTCGAGCGCGACCTCGATTATGTTCTGACGAACCTTTTCGGGATTGTCGGCGTTGTCGGTCAGTGCCTGTGCGTCGGCTATCATGATGAAAATCTTCTCGAACTCACCCGAATTCTGCAACTCCACACGGCGTCGCAGCGAGCCGACGAAGTGTCCCAAATGGAGGCGTCCCGTCGGACGGTCGCCCGTTAAAATAATCTTGCCCATTGTGTCTGAATGTTAATTAACGGCAAAAATATGAAAAATTCTCGCTCCGCGGCGAATCGGCGTTGAAATTATAGTTATTTTTTATAACTTTGTATTTCCAAATAATATGGCGATATGACGATAGTCCAACTCGAATACCTGCTTGCCGTTGCCAATTTCGGCAGTTTCTCGGTCGCTGCGGAACACTGTTTCGTTACGCAGCCGTCGTTGAGCATGCAGATAAAGTCGCTCGAAGACGAGTTGGGCGTCATGCTGCTCGACCGCTCGAAAAAGCCTGTCATCCCGACCGAGGCGGGCGAAGCGGTGCTGGCGCAGGCGCGCGAAACGCTGCGCGAGTACAATTCGATAAAGGAGGTCGTCGCCCGCATCAAGGGCGAGATGTCGGGTCGCATACGGCTCGGCGTCATCCCGACCATCGCCCCCTACATGCTGCACAAGTTCATTCCCGATTTCGTGCGGCGTTATCCGAAAGTGGAACTCGAAATCCGCGAGATGAAGACCGAGTACATCATCGACGCCCTGAACCGCGACCGCATAGACGCCGCGCTGGTTGCGGGCGGAACTTGCGGCGACGGCATTCTGGAATACGACCTGTTCGACGACCGGTTCTTCGCCTACGTGTCGCCCGACAGTCCGCTGTACAACAAGTCCAATATCCGTATCGAGGACATCGACATGCGCGACCTGATTCTGTTGAGTTCGGGCAACTGCATGCGCGACCAGGTTCTCGAACTGTGTCAGGCTCGCAAGGGCGTGCCGGCGCATTACAGTTTCGAGTCGGGTTCGCTCGATACGCTGATGCGCATAGTCGATTGCACGTCGTGCATGACCGTGATTCCAGAAATGGCGGTCGAATATGTCCCGAAAGAGCGGCGGTCGCAGGTGAAGAATCTGCTCAAAGGCGCGTCGTCGCGCAAAATATCGCTCGCCATCCGCCGCACCTACGTGAAAAAATCCATCGTCGATGCGTTGAAGGAGACGATTCTCGAATGCGTCGTCCGTTAGTGTCCGGTGCGTAATAAAGAATCTTGTTTAAGTCGAATTCTGCGCGTATAGCCTTACTCGGCATTCGCCGCTGCGGCACGGTCGTAATCCTCGTCGGTAAAAGTGTAGGTATAACGGCGGTTGTAATCGTGTCTGCCCGATGCGTCGCATTCGTAACTCTCATCGTTGCAGATGCTGTGTTCCTTTATGCCGTCTGTCTCATACCGATTCGGTCCGTAATGGTTCACTGCTGTTTCGTTGTCGAAAACGACTGTCCTGCAATCGCCGGTAATGATATGAGGCGATATGTATCCGCCGCCTTTGATATTGTTGTCGAATGTATATGATTCTGCCGGTTTTAATGCGATGTCCGTTGTCCGGACGAATGCCCCCGAATCGTCGGTCGTGGTCAATGAAAATTCTATATAGTGGCTGCTGTCGTTCGTGTATGTTATCGAGGTGGAGGAAACATGATACACGCAGCATGCCGAGAGCAATAGGGCTGTCATCGCTGCAATACATGCCGCTGTTGTTTTGCCGATTAATTTATTGTTTTTCATAATATTCGAACATATTCATTGGAGTTGGCGGAATCCGGCAACCGTACGTTTGGTTTGATATTACAAATATAATAGATATGTGTATGAAAACAAACGTGTTCGCGGAGAAAAGTGAACCGGTCGCAGCGAAAATCCCACTGTGCTGCGGTTTGAGGCTGATTCTGCCTGAACAGAAGTGGATTCGTGATTCCGCTTTTTGCCTTTCAATGGCTTGACGGGCGGTTGTGCGGCTTACGTTCGATGCAGGCTGCCGTCGTCGCTCCGTCGCCGCGCATCATTTCTGTCGGGGTCTTGAAATGTCCTTTTTAAGGATATTTCATTGTCATGTCGCCGAAAATGTATAACTTTGCAAAGTTATATGTACATTTATTTTGTATGGAGAAACTCATTGAAACCATAGTAAGTGCAATTCAGGATAAGAAGGGTAAGGATATAGTGTCGTTGGACCTTAGCGGGTTCGACGGGGCGATATGCTCGAATTTCGTGGTCTGCAACGCCGATTCGACCACGCAGGTGGCGGCTATCGCCGACGGCATCGAGGAGAAGGTTCTCGAAACGCTCGGCGAGAGTGCGTGGCGCGTCGAGGGCAAGCAGAGCGGACTGTGGGTGGCAATCGACTATATCGACGTGGTGGTGCATATCTTCCAGACCGAGTTGCGCGGATACTACAAACTCGAAGAGTTGTGGGCGGATGCTCCGTCCGTGCATTATGACAGCGAATATTAGGAGCGATATTTGCAATGGTCGCAGTGCGATTTTGAAGAAAACGGGAAATCCGGCATACTTTAATCCGTGAGAATGCCGTTTTCACGAAGAGTGTAACAGAAAAATTATGGGAAAAATAAACAATAACGGCGTTAAGTTGCCGAATATGCCGCGCCCCAACATCATGTGGCTGTGGTCTCTGATATTGATATTCATTCTCGGATACTCTCTGTTCTCGTCGGAGGACGGCGCACCGGTACAGAGCGACTGGTATACCGTCGAGGAGATGATAGAGCGCGGGGAGGTCGAAAAGATAAATATCGTCAACCGCGACGTCGCGCAGGTGTATCTGAAAAAGGATGCCGTGGAGCGTTACCGCAACACCGATGATGCGAAGTTGAAGAAGATGCCGGCGACGGGGTCGCAACTGGTATTCAACATAGGTTCCGTCGATACGTTCCGTCAGGATTTCGACAGGGCGGTCGAATCGTCGGGCAACAAGGTCGTGCTTCTGTACGAGAACGACACTCAGGACTGGGTCGGAATCCTGATTACGTGGCTGCCGTGGATAGTGATTATCGGCGTATGGATATTTCTTATGCGCAGCATGTCCCGCGGCGGTGGCGGCGGAAGCGGCATCATGAATGTCGGCAAGGCGCGTGCGCAGGAGTTCAACCCCGACGACCCGTCGCGCAAAATCACGTTCAAGGACGTTGCGGGTCTCGAAGAGGCGAAGGTCGAAATCATGGAGATAGTCGATTTCCTGAAACATGCCGACAAATATCGCGAACTCGGTGCCAAGATTCCGAAGGGTGCGCTGCTCGTAGGTCCTCCGGGAACGGGCAAGACCCTGCTTGCGAAGGCGGTGGCGGGCGAAGCCAACGTGCCGTTCCTTTCGATTTCGGGTTCGGATTTCGTCGAGATGTTCGTCGGTGTCGGAGCGTCGCGCGTCCGCGACCTGTTCGATCAGGCGAAGCAGAAGGCTCCGTGCATCGTATTCATCGACGAAATCGACGCAATCGGACGTGCGCGAGGAAAGAATGCCGGATTTTCGGGCAACGACGAGCGCGAGAATACGCTCAACCAGTTGCTTACCGAGATGGACGGATTCCAGACCAATGCCGGCGTGATAGTGCTGGCGGCGACCAACCGTGCCGACATCCTCGACAAGGCGCTGATGCGTGCAGGTCGTTTCGACCGTCAGATAGAGGTCGGTCTGCCGGAGGTTCACGAGCGCAAGGCTATCTTCGACGTGCATCTGCGCCGTCTGAAACTCGACCCGAAACTCGACCGCGAGTTCCTTGCCAAACAGACCCCGGGTTTCTCGGGAGCCGATATAGCGAACGTCTGCAACGAAGCGGCACTGATTGCCGCCCGTCATGACAAGAAGGTCGTGTCGAAGGAGGATTTCCTCGCCGCCATCGACCGTATAATCGGCGGACTGGAACGCAAGAACAAGGTCATCACGCCTCACGAGAAGAAGACCATCGCATATCACGAAGCGGGACATGCGACGGTAAGTTGGATTCTCGAAAATGCGAATCCGCTCGTGAAGGTAACCATCATACCGCGCGGCAAGGCTCTCGGCGCGGCTTGGTATCTGCCCGAGGAGCGGCAGATTACGACCCGCGAACAGATGATGGACGAGTTGGCGGCTACGCTCGCAGGACGCGTTTCGGAGCAGATGTTCTTCGGACATCTTTCGACGGGTGCGCTGAACGATTTGGAGCGCGTAACGAAGCAGGCATACGCAATGGTCGCCTACTACGGCATGAGCGAAAAGGTCGGTACGTTGAGTTACTACGATTCGACGGGGCAGAGCGATATGGCGTTCACGAAGCCTTATTCCGAGCAGACGGCGCGCGACATCGACGACGAAGTCCGTGCGATAATCGACAAGGCTTACGCAATGGCTGAAAACGTGCTGACCGAGCATCGCGACGGTATGGTGCGGCTCGCCGAACTGCTGCTCGAACGCGAAGTGGTGTTCACCGAGGATGTCGAGAATATCTTCGGCAAGCGCAAGAAGGACGTCGAGCGCGAGCGTATCGAGGCGGAGCGTCTGGCGGCGATGCGCGAGGGCGAAAAGGAGTTGAAGGAGATTGAAAACAAGGAGGGCGACACTGCCGAACCGGCTGCCGCGGATAAAATATCGTAACCCGATTATGACTGACAGAATGAAGGACCTTTTGGTAAGGACATTGAGCGGAATCGCGCTCGCGGCGATTGTCATCGGCGCGACGCTGTGGTCGAAATGGAGTTTCGGCGCATTGATGTTCCTGGTGGTTATCGGCGGAACAGCCGAATTTTACAGATTGTGCCGCCGATGTGGCATCGCCCCTTTGGAGGGCATAGGCATCGTGTCGGCTGCGGGACTGTTTTTGTTGAGTTTCAATGTTTTCATGCAGTTCGGCGGCAACGGCGTGCAGCCTTCGACCGGAGCGGCGGTACTCGGAACGGTTCTGTTCCTGCTGCTGATGGTTCCGACCGCATTCGTGTGCGAACTGTGGCGCAAGAGCGCGACGCCGATTGCGAATGTCGCCGCCACGTTCACGGGCGTGCTGTATGTCGCACTGCCTGTGTCGCTGCTGATATATGTTCCGCTGCTTTTCGCAGATGGAGAGTGGCAGCCGTGGATAATGTTGTGCTACATATTTATTATATGGGTGAATGACGTGTTCGCATATCTGGTCGGCGTTTGCTTCGGCAAGCACCGCATGTGTTCGCGCATCTCGCCGAAGAAGTCGTGGGAGGGATTCTTCGGCGGCGTAACGGCATCCGTCGCTGCGGGTGTCGTCTGCGGATACCTGCTCGGCGGAGATATGTTCGTGTGGGGAGTGCTGGCGTTGATAGTGTCGGTAACGGGCGTTGCCGGAGATTTCGTCGAGTCGCTTTTCAAACGTTCGGCGGGAGTGAAGGATTCGGGAGCGATTATGCCGGGACACGGCGGATTTCTGGACCGCTTCGACGCGATGCTGGTGTCCGCGCCTTACGCTTTCGTGTATCTTTTGATTTTGGGAAACTGCTAACTTAATGATGATATAGTATATGATGAAAATAAACAAGGAAGGATACAGGATAATCGCCATTTCGGGCGTGTGCTGTACCGCCATCTGGGCATTGATATATTACATGCTCGAAGTGCAGGAGAGCGGTTGGCTGCTGTCGATGATTTCGCTGCTGCTTCTGCTGTTTTGGTTCTTCATCGTCTCGTTTTTCCGCGAGCCGCGTCGCGTGAAGATTCACGATAACCATCTCGTGTTCTCGCCTTGCGACGGACGTGTGGTGGTTACGGAACTCGTGCGCGACGACGAGTATTTCGGCGGCGGTGAGCGGATGCAGATTTCGATATTCATGTCGGTAACCAACATCCACATGAACTGGTTTCCGGTGGGCGGTATCGTCCGCTACTTCAAGTACCACCCGGGACGATTCCTTATCGCATGGCATCCCAAGTCGTCTACCGAGAACGAGCGTACCACGACCGTAATCGAGACGCCGGAGGGCAAGGAGGTGCTTTTCCGCCAGATTGCAGGCGTTGTCGCGCGCCGCATCGTTTCGTACATGAAACTGGGCGACAAGGTAGAGCAGAACGACGTGTGCGGATTCATAAAATTCGGCTCGCGAATCGACATCCTGCTGCCGAAGGATGCCGAACTGCTCGTCGAAATCGGCGACCAGGTGGTCGGCACCCAGACTCCGCTCGCACGAATCGGCGGCGGCAAGGGCATCGACGGCGAATAATTTGCATATAACACGGGAAAGGGAATACAACCATGAATCTTACTCCGCAATTACTTATGCGCTGGGCGGTCGGAATTATCGTTGCGGTCGTCATAGGCTCCGTATTGTGGTATTTCAGGTCGATAGTCATATATATTCTCGTTTCTGGCATCCTCGCCATAATGGGTCGTCCGATGGTGCGGGCGGTCGCCAATATCCGCGTGGGCAGATGGCATGTACGTCGCTGGATGGCAGCCCTGCTGACGCTGATATGCATGTGGGTGGTGATAATTTCCGTATGTTCGATAATCGTTCCGCTCGTCATCAACGAAATCTACGAACTTGCGTCGCTCGACCTGAAATCGGCTCTGTCCGATATTCAGGAGCCGCTGGAACGGGTGCAGGAGTATTTGAGTACGATGTTCGTCCTGCCCGAATCGCAGGTCTCGCTGTCGGAAATATTGGTCAGTTCGCTGCGCAACATCCTCGACTACGACACAATCAACTCGGCGTTCTCGTCGATAATCGACCTCGGCATCTCGGCATTCGTCGTATTCTTCTCGGTGTCGTTCATCACGTTCTTTTTCATGAAGGAGGACGGTCTGTTCTATGCGATGATGACCGCCGTGTTTCCCGACCGCTACAAGGAGAACGTAACCCGTGCGCTCGACAAGATAACGGTGCTGCTGTCGCGCTATTTCACTGGACTGCTGACCGAGAGTTTCATATTGATGATAATTATTTCGCTCACCATGATTGCTTTCGGCATGCGTACGGAGGACGCCTGCTTCATCGCGATTACCATGGGTGTCATGAACGTGATTCCGTATGCCGGTCCGCTTATGGGCGGCATCGCGTCGATATTCATCGGCATAGTCAATCCTATCGACGGCTATACGATAGGGCATACGATAAGCATCATTGTGTTCTCGCTGCTCGTGATAAAGTGCATCGACGATTTCATTTTGCAGCCGACGATATATTCCGAGCGCGTCAAGGCACATCCGCTCGAAATATTCATCGTCATCCTGCTTGCCGGTTCGATAGGCGGAATTCTCGGAATGCTGCTGGCGATACCGTCGTATACGGTGCTGCGCGTGTTCGCCAAGGAGTTCTTTTCCCAATTTACACTCGTACAAAAACTTACGGAGAAAGTCTGATATGCGGTATATGATAGAGGCGGAGGTTATTCGCGGTCAGCAGTTGGGTCGCGAAATGGGTTTCCCGACCGCGAATATGGATATTGCGGAGCGTACCGACATCGAAAACGGTGTCTACCGCTCGTTCGTCGAGGTGGACGGCAGGGATTATCTCGCCATGTCGAATGTCGGCGTGCGCCCTTCGGTGGACGGCAAGACCCGCCTGCTCGAAACCCACCTTTTCGGTTATTGCGGCAATCTCTACGGTCGCCGTCTGCGCGTGCGCCTGTCGGAGAAGATTCGTGACGAGCGCAAGTTCGCATCCATCGACGACTTGAAGGCGCAACTCGCCGCCGACCGCCTGATGATTCTTGGCGATTCTGCACTCCCGCAACAGCGATAACGCCAACCGCTACATGTCCCTTGATATGTTAATTATTTTCAAGTTTTTAAGGATATAAAGAGAGCGGACAACTTGCCCGCTCTCGCTACTTTATGGTAACCTACAATTACCAATATTAAAGTTAGAAATAGTAAATAACTATTATTTAGGAATATTTTATCTTGACTCAATAAAATTTTGCAGGATAATTTTTATTATATCTTTCTCTTGTTTGTTAAAATCTGTCCATTCTCCATTGTTATATGAGAATGTCATATTTGTTATAGCAGTATGATATTTTTCATAAAGTTTTTCACTTACTTCTTGAATTGTAAACGATTGTTGATTTCCATCGAATTGTAATTGCAAATATATTTGATTATTTATATTTGGATTAATTCCTGCAAGGCATCCTACATTCTTTTCAGATATTATATAGTTATATCCACAATATTCGCATTTCGTGATTCTAACTAATACATTAGTCTCCAATATGTCCGTTAAAACGTATTTGATACATTTGCAAGAATTTAAATCGTTTTTTGTGAGAATTCCTGCATTATAGTATATGCCTATTATCATCGGTATACTTATACCGTAATTATAAACAGATTGCTTGTCGTTTGGATGAATCGTATCGACGAACTCTGTTAATGCTATTTGCCAAAGTCTTTTCATATTTTTGATTTTTATTTCCTGCGATGCCGAAGCACCGCATGAATTTGTTATTTAAGATTAATAAAATTGATTTATCGTATTTTTGCTAATGATTTCTTCTGATTGCAATGCTGCATCAATATCCAAAATCATATCATCGCCTGGTATACCTAAGAGCCTTAATGCTTTCGATGCTTCGCCTTTGAGACGTAATGCGCAACAAAATTCTTTTTTATTGTTTTCTATTACTATAATTGCTTTGATGGACCTTGGCTTATACCTTTGTTTGTGTGTGTAATTTGCTCGCATTACATTGACAAAATAGGCGAACTTTTTACCCAGAGACGGATTGCCTAAACAAATAATATCTCCGACGCAATATGTACATCCGTCAATTGCAACGTATGTATCATATTTTTCACCCATCTTAGTTTCTCCCGATTTTAATTGAGAATACGATAATTCTCGCTGACCGAAAGCGGTTACACTAAATAAGCAGATAAAGACTGCTGTAAATAATAATTTCTTCATTTTAGTTTTTTAATTATATTGACCAATAAAATTTATATTTTATGCCGTTAATGACTACGTTGATTGATAAATATGCTCCTGCACGATATTTTACAAGAAAATATCCCGAAAGCGAATTGCCCGGAAATAAAGTTTCCGATTCGGCATAATTTTGTATTTTTTCTATTCGTTCTTCCAGTTGCTCTCTACCAAATGATGCAATCCGTTCACCGGCTATAATACTTGCCTGATATGCAGCCAGCCCATTATATGAATATGTAGATATATTTGTATTTGAACCGCCTATATACGAGGAACCACCAGCGTATCCGCCTACGGCATAACCGCCGCTTCCTACAACTGCACCGCCTCCGGCATAATGCGAATGACCGCCATATGTGGACTGTATATTTGTATGAGATGCGGAATATCCAGCCTGACGAGCATTAGCATATTCTCCTATTGCATATAATGCTCGAAGCGCATTTTGACGATGACGAATCTTCTTCTCGTATTCGAATGACATTAAAATCGGAACAGGGATTATATTTGTATTATAATCTGTTATTGATGAATATATTCTGTTAATATCAAAATTTACCGTTTCATACGATTTGTTATTTATTACTATGGATAATTTGTAATACTTCCCATAATCCCTTACGGCTTGCAATGATACGGCAATAGTTAGTCCATTATTTTCATAGTATTGTATACGTTCACCACGACTAAAAAATTCTTTTTTGTCGAGTACAGTCGGTTGTTCCCAAATCAATTTATTGTCTGATATTCTAAATTTACCGTATGAACCGTTTTGTTCGAATATTTCATAATAATCATTTTGGGGTTTACCGTCAGCATACTCAATACTCTTGCATTTACAATTTTCTTTGTCAAATTCGATGTACTTACCGTTCAACACGCCATTCTTATATATGCAATGCTTTGCAATTGTACCGTTTTTATAATATACTGTTCCTGCACCATCCCATATTGTTTTTGTATGATCGAATTTATCGAAATAGGTACAATCACATTCGCTGTGCAACTCTCCTGAAACATAATAATTCCTGCATTTGATTAACGTTGAATCGGAGTCGGGCATCAAAACTATACTATAATAATCGGCAAACTGTTTCGCGGGTATGGCTTTCCAGTTCTTATCATAATAGACCGTGTCTATTTGAAGCGAATTTTGAGCATTGACAGATATTGCCATTTGCAATAGCAATATCACAATGATATAACGTTTCATTACTTAGAAATGATTTTACCAAATAAAACTCGTGTGTATGGATATTGAGTTTGAATGAAATTTAAAACCCTCGTATTCGGCACTATTATATGAATAACCGAAACCTATGTTTAATTGATATCGAGTGGAAAATTTGATGCCTAATCCGATTTTAGGCGCAAACATCAATCCCTTTTCGTAAGCATTGGCGTAATCGTTATAGACAGGGAAATTATACCCCAAATCGAGTGCAACATAAGGAGTTACCTTTTTGTTTAAGATGTCGCTTCTCAGATGTAAGAATACCGGCACGGATAAAGTAGTATACCACGAATAGCACAAGTTTATGCCAACTCCGGCTCCTATACTGAATTGCGGTATTACTTTATATCCGTTAACGATATTGACTTTCATATTTCCTCCGCTTCCGTCAACCGATATTAAAGATTCAAATTCTACAAAACCGAAATATCCTTTCTTCTTATAATCCGAATCCATTGCATCTACCGAATATTCGGTTTTTGTGTTTATTATTTTCTCAAATGTTTGATTGGTTTGTTCACTGCCGATTTCGTCAATATCTGATGTAGCGAATGTAATAATTGAACCGTCGTAAAGTTTCATCGTAATGGATTCATTAGATTGTTGTCCGATGATTTTTCCATGATACGCATCTCCATTTTTCATCTTTACAACATCTCCGACATTCTGAGAAAAAACAGCAGTTGTAAACACTGCTATAAAAACAGCACAAAGAAATAATTTCTTCATAATAAATTAAGTTTTTCGCCGCACCGACCCCGAATTTGGCTGGTTATGTATAAAAAGAAAGTGTGGAGTCGAAATCGTTTATCCGATAGTTGGCATTTGGCGTAGCCCAAGATACAAATAAACAATACCCCACACTTGGCAAGTATATAAGAATATATACCTACGCAAGCGATGAGTGTCTGTATTGTAATCCTCGTATCTTTATAAAATCGCCAAATTTTACTATCAAGGATTAGCGAAACACTTTCACTAAACTAATATGTCTGCCGTCCCGCGGGACTGCTTCGCAAAGTTAGCGATTGTTTCCGAATACGCAACACTCTTTCAAACTTTGTTATTCGTAACTTGGAGCAGAAGGCTCGTATTCCGTCTCCGATTCGAGGGTTTCGGCGCGCTTATTGTCCTAAGCGCGGTAAAATCTCGATTATGGAAAACTTTCGACAGTCTATCCGGACGGCGATGAATGCCGCAATAGCCCGCGTGCAGCCGTTCGTACTTATCGTCATGTGCGTCGGAATCCTGCTTGCATATCTGGTCGGAATGTACGTTACGGGTCCTATTCACTCCGCTTCGCGATGGATGGGAGCGATGCTCGCCTGCACCTCGGTGGTCGTGGTGCTGCAACGCCCCGGTTACAAGGATTCGCTTTCGTACGGCTGGACCCGCGTACTCGGCACGTTCATCGGCGCGCTGGTCGCCTATCTCTATCTGGCAATCTTTCCGTTCACCGTCGTCGGAATGCTTATGGCTGTGTTCGTTCTCGAAATGCTATTCATGCTGCTCAACATCTACAACAACGGACACATAGCGACGGTAACGCTGCTTATCATCATGCTCGTGTCGCAGATGAACCCGAAAGTAGACCCCGCGATGAACTGTTTCCTCCGTTTCTTCGAGTCGGCGGTCGGCGTATGCGTCGGCATCGGAATACTGTGGGCTACCGAGCAGTGGAACAAACTGCGGACGAAGTTGCTGCACATGGGTGCGAACAAGGACGGAAAACCGCTCGACATGGCTACGATGCCGCTGCGGTGGGGGCATTTGCGCGTACTTATCGTCGCTTCGTTCGGACAGATGACGGGCGGTGCGCTGGCGACGCTGATAGGTATCGTGGTGCCGATGCTGCAAATCATCGGACATCCCGAGTTGTCCACCTTTGCTCAGGGCGGTATCGCATGTACGAGCCTCGTGGGCATCATGGTCGGGTCGCTGATATTCGGCGGACTGAGCGACAGGAAAGGCTATCTGTTCTTTTTCCGGTTCTGTCCCGCACTGATTCTGGCGGCGTCGCTATTCGCCGTATGGTCGGACAGCATCCACGGACTCGTCATCTCACTATTCTTCATGGGACTCGGAATCGGCGGCGGATACAGCCTCGATTCCGACTATATCTCCGAAATCATGCCCGACCGCTGGAAACTGACCATGGTCGGTATCGCCAAATCTTTTTCGGCTTTTGGCAACATCGTTGTCGCCGTTTCGTGCCTTTCGCTGCTGCGCCGCTGGCAAAGTCCCGAGATGTGGAACGGGCTGTTCCTGCTTATTTCTCTGCTGGCGATAGTCATGCTGCTTACCCGCGTAAGGTTTTTCCAGAGCCCGAGTTGGCTGCTTGCCCACGGTCAGCGGGCGGAAGCCGAACACGCAGTCAGATATTTCCTCGGTCCCGATGTCATGATAAGCGACTCGAAGGCGACCGAGAAATCCGCAGCCTCGAAGTCGTCGTGGCTGGACATGTTCCGTAAAGGCAACGGAAAGAAAGTGGTTTTCAGCGGCATCCCGTGGGCTTGCGAGGGCGTCGGGGTATACGGAATAGGCGTATTCCTGCCGATGCTCGTTATGGCTCTCGGCATCGAATCGTCGTCGGACGGCGGATTCGTGCATATAGTCGATTCGGTCGAGAAGACGGTATACATAAATCTGTTCGTGTTGCTCGGTTTCGCGCTCGGATTACGGTATATGAACCGGTTCAGCCATGTCCGCATGCAGACGTGGGGATTCATTCTGTGCGCCGCGGGACTTGCCCTGCTGCTGACGGCATACGAACTGCACTGGAATGTCTGGGCGGCGATAGCGGGATTCATGATATTCGAACTGTTCCTCAATGCGGGACCTCACCTGATAACCTTTATCCTGCCCGCGCAGATATATCCGGTGGAAGACCGCGGTGCGGGTGCAGGCATCGCCGCCGCGCTCGGCAAACTGGGCGGAATCATCGGCGTGCTGTTCATGCCGGTTCTGCTGAAAGCCGGCGGATTGACGCTTACGATGTCGGTAACCATCGGAATCCTGCTTGTCGGCGCGCTCGTAACGGCGGTTCTCGGACACAGAATATTGCCTCCGCGGAAATAGGCGGGCATATACGAAAAACGAGGCTGTGCATCGACTGCACAGCCTCGTTCGCTTTCGTTCCGACGCTTATTTCGACATCCTGCGGTTGAGGTGAGTTTTGTTCTCGGCATACCAGTTCGAGTGGTCGGGTTCCTTCTCGTAATCGAACTTGATGAGCGGTAGCAGGAACAGCCACGTGGCGACGCAGAACGGTGCCGTCAGTGTGGCGATGCCGAGCGGAGCCGTCATTACGTTCATTCCGGCTTGAACGAAGACCGTAACGCAGATTCCGAGCAATGCCCATATCGCCGAGCGGAAAGACGGTTTGTAGAATACCGTTGCCAGCGCGATTGCCGTAAGAACGGGGCTGAATCCGTAAAGCCCGTGGGCGATGTCATAACCTGACGCTCCGAAAAGTATTGCGACGAGGAGCGCGAGAGCCGAGCCTACTGCCGCCCAGAGTGCCGCCCAGCGGCTGCCGATGAACAGTCCGGCAAGGAACAGCAGTCCCGTTACCCACGAATCTATCAGAAATACCTGCGCGATTCCCTTCAACCAATACAGTATGAGGGCGAGGAAGCGTATGCTCTCTCCCGAAACGAACGCTTCGGGCAGCGACGGGTCGGACATGTGCGTAGGCGGAATGCCGTGCATGGCTCGTGCCGCGAGCAGGAACAGCCATGTGCAGAATACGAACGGGAAGGTGAACGAATTGACTTTCCATGGCTTCATCACGTTGTTGAATCCCGTGCGCACCCATGTCGTGAGCGCAGCACACAGAATCAGTGCCAGCCACATCCAGCCAGTGTTGCCCATGAATGTCGGGAATGCGCATCCGACGAGAATTCCGTTGAAGCCCCACAGCCCCTCGCGTCCGTCCTTTGCGGGCAGTCCGAGAATATAGCCGGTGATGGTCGATACGACCAGTCCGAGTACCGCTCCCCAGGCGACGATGCCCATACCTTCGTGGTAGGCACCGTAGAAAATTCCGATGATGAACAGAAGTCCCGTCCACGCGCTGTTCTGGAACATCACCTGCCCCGCGCCGCGGAACAGCGTTCCGATGAAACCGAACCGACCGTCGGTCTTGTCCGGTTGTGCGATTGAATTGTTTGCCATAAATTTTCTATTTTGAATTTCAGTGGTTTTATCGCCATGGGAACTCTCCGAAAAGGGGTTTTCCCTTGACTGCGCGGCGCACCGTCGAGCAGAAGTCCCTGACGGCGCGTTTCACGGGGTCGGACTCGTCGCCCAACACCTTGTACGACAGTCCGCACCCTTCGGGCAGTCGGGTTATGCCGGCTGCGAGCCGTCCGCTTCCGTCGATGAAAGCCCGCGTCTGTTCGTAAATCGCGTCGGCGGTGTCGGGCGGCGTCAGTACGACGACGTTGGCGAACACGTCGTAGCCCTCCATCACACCCAGCGTCTCGGGCGAGTGGAGTTCGGGACGCACGATGAACTTTTCGCGGAACAGAGGCGTGCCGTCGGGTCGCTCCGCACGGGTGCAGACCGAAAGTATGTCGTAGGCGAACCGTTCGCCCTCGCCGAAATATTTGCGACCGCTCATGAAAATTTCCGAGTAGAACAGCGTCGCCGTCGGTGCGATGCGTATCGTCGTGTCGGCGATGAACCGCGTGTGGCGGCACGGAATTATCTGCTCGGGAATGTATTCGAGGTACGCTCCCTCTTCGAGTTCGATTTTCTGTGTCAGACCCGAGAAATTGTAGCGCATCTCGGCGAGTTTGGTCGCCGCACCCGTAGATATGTGGGCGAATGCGTTGCGGCGCACGACGAAACTCTGTTCGTAGCGGTCGCCGTCCACATTCGGTCCTCCCGACGACAGAATGTAGACGCACGGCATCTCGGGAATCTCCTCGTCGAAGTAGAGTTCCTGCTGCACGATAAGCGGCGCGCGCCGCTCCCATTCGCGCATTATCGACCGCCCGTCGCCGTCGAGTTCGAAGCCCAGATGTAGGTAGCCCACCTTGCCGGCAGTCCCGACGGGCATCGCCTTCGGCTCGTCGAGGTAGGGGCGCATCTCTTTGACGTCGGTGAAGTTCATCGCGCAGCGGTCGTTGTTTCGGCGGTCTTTTCGTCGCGAAGTTCGATGTCGAAGAGAGCCATTTTACGTATCAGGTCTATCAGTTCCTCGATTCCCTCGCCCGTCATGCAGTTGGTGAATACGAACGGTTTCCCCGGACGCATTATTTCCGAGTCGCGCCGCATCACTTCGAGGTCGGCATGGACGTATGGGGCGAGGTCGGTCTTGTTGATTACGAGGATGTCGGACTGCGAGATGCCCGGTCCGTCCTTGCGGGGTATCTTGTCGCCAGCCGCGACATCGATTACGTAGATGAAGAAATCGACCAGTGCGGGACTGAACGTCAGCGTCAGATTGTCGCCGCCTGACTCGATAAGCACCACGTCGCCGTCCGGAAAACGAGCCTCCATCTCCTCGACTGCGGCGATGTTCATCGACGGGTCTTCGCGAACGGCGGTGTGGGGGCATGCGCCGGTCTCGACGCCGATTATGCGCTCTTCGACGAGTATGCCTTTGAGCATTTTGCGGACGTGTTTCGCGTCCTCGGTCGTAACCACGTCGTTGGTGATTACCAATACCTTGTATCCCATGTCCAGAAGACGCGGCGTGATAGCCTCTATCAGTGCGGTCTTGCCCGAACCGACAGGTCCTCCGATACCTATTCTGCAAGTGTTGTTCATTGCTTGTTGTGATTTTAGTTCATGAATAGTCGTTTGTCTCCTTTTTCGTGCAGCGAGGCGAATATGTCCGCCTGCGGATTGAAAGCGTGTATGTCCTCGAAATCGGCATTGCGGATTTCGTCGTACAGCGCATCGATTTCATCGCTCATGCGGAACAGAATGCGTTGCGTGTCGTAGTGCGACACGCGGACGCAGCGGAGTGCCGCACCGAGAATCATGTTGAGTACTCCGTACTGGTGCGAGCAGAACAGTCCCTTTTCCGAAATCCCGCATGCGGCGAATACGATGCCCTGCGCCGCGGGATAGGTGCCGGCGGTGTTGCCGTCGGCGATGTAAGCCAGCCAGCGGTCGCGGATTTCGTCGTCGAATATGCGCTTCGACAGTTCCGCCAGTTTCTTGCCCATGCGGCATGTCATCAGACGCGCTTCGGCGTTCATCTTGCAGATTATCGCCTGCCTGTCCGCTTCGAGAATGCCCAGAAAATCTCCCGCCCCGTAACTGCGGAAGGCTTGCACTGCCGCTATGCCGTTGGTGAACGCCGCCTGACGCGCCATGGTGCGCGCGTAGGCTTCGAGCGTCGCGGCATCGCGCACCGAACCCGTTTCGGCTGCCGTTTCGAGACCGTTGGAAAACGAGAATGTCCCGACGGGAAACGCCGAGTCGGTGAATTCGAGCAGACGCATGATTGTCGCCGCCCTGACGTCGTCTTCGTGGCGGGTTACTCTGCGCATTCGTGTTCGTAATCTTCGTGGTGGTGATGATGGTGCGTGCTGCTGTCGGGTCCCGTGCCGCCGAAAAGACGGCGGATTTCGTGCGGGGCGAGATAGGGGATTACCTCCGAACCCGACTGGAAGGAGTATTCGACCCCTTCGAGATGATGGGTGCGCATGACGCTGTCCATGACCTTGCGGTCGACCGTCAGCGGAACGTATACCTTCGAACCTTTGATTACGGCAGGCCAGTGCTGGTTGCCTATGGCGTGTCCGAGTTCGACGGCTACGCGCATGATGTTTTCGGGCGGGTCGTTCTTCAATGTGCCGAGGTCGGCGACGAGAACGCTGTTGAGATTGATGCGCACCACGACCATTTTGCGGCTCTCGGGCAGATATTCGATTATGTCGCCGTCGAGCAGTTGGGTGTGGCGTTTCAGGGCGACGGCGTATTCGGTGTCGCGGTCGCTTTTGGCTACGAAACGGCTCTTCTGCGCCGTCCACTGGTCGAGGTCTACGTATTCGGTGTCGAATCCGTCGGCACTCACCGCCCATTCGGGAGAGTGGATGTTGCCTATGATTTCAGTATATATTTTCATCTGTTTATTCTCTGTTTTTATCGGTGTGCGATAACGACTTTAAGGACTTTAAAGTCGTTAATGTCCTTAAAGTCGTTAGAAAGGCTGTAAGTTCTCTATCCGAACCAGTAGAGTTGTCCGAGCGACACCTCTTTCGCCGGCTTGACGTATGCACGGACGCTGTTCACCAGAACCTCGAACGTTTCCGGATTGACGTCGATTTGCGGCGTGCCGCCGTTGAGTACCATGTCGTATTTGGTCAGTTGTCGCGTGCGGCGTACCGGCTTGACCATGCGGTCGAGGCGCAGACGCTCCTTGATGCCGTTGCAGCATGCGGCGTTGGAAACGAACGAGATGCAGGATTCGGGCAATGCCTGACCGAATGCGCCGAACATCGGACGGTAGTAGCACGGCTGCGGGGTCGGCAGCGAAGCGTTCGGGTCGCCCATGTTCGACCAACTGATTACTCCGCCCTTGATGACCATCTTCGGTTTCGCGCCGAAGAACTGCGGCTCCCACAGCACGAGGTCGGCGATTTTGCCCTTTTCGACCGAACCGATATAGTCCGATACGCCATAGGTGATAGCCGGATTTATGGTAACTTTCGCCAGATAGCGCAGTACGCGGAAGTTGTCGTTGCTGTCGGCATCCTCGGCGAGTTTGCCCACCGCGTTCTTCATGAACGATGCCGTCTGGAAAGTCCGCATGAACGACTCTCCGATACGACCCATCGCCTGCGAGTCGGACGAAACCATCGACAGCACTCCGAGGTCGTGCAGGACGCTCTCTGCAGCCTGCGTTTCGGGACGCACGCGGCTCTCGGCGAATGCGACGTCGGACGGAATCTGAGGGTTGAGGTTGTGGCATACGACAATCATGTCGAACAACTCCGCCTGCGAGTTGATGCCGAACGGCAGGGTAGGATTGGTGGACGATGGCAGCACGTAAGGCATCGACGCCACTTTCAGCAGGTCGGGCGCATGTCCTCCGCCTGCACCCTCGGTGTGGTAGGTGTGAATCGTGCGACCGTCCATGGCGGCGATGGTGTCTTCGACATAACCGCCCTCGTTGAGGGTGTCGGTATGGATTGCAACCTGCACGTCGTAGCGGTCGGCGACTCCGAGTGCCGCACGTATCGCGGCAGGGGTGGAACCCCAGTCCTCATGTACCTTGAATCCGCAGGCTCCCGCCTCGATTTGCTCCGACAACGCCTGTTCGCCCGAGCAGTTTCCCTTGGCGAGCAGACCTACGTTGACGGGGATGCTCTCGAACGATTTCAGAATGCGTTCGATGTTCCAGCGACCCGACGTGATGGTCGTACCGTTGCTGCCGTCCGTCGGACCCACGCCGCCGCCGAATACGGTGGTGATGCCGTTGCTCAATGCGGCGTATGCCTGCTGGGGTGCAATCATGTGGACGTGTCCGTCGATGCCGGCAGCCGTGAGGATGAGATGTTCGCCCGAAATGGCGTCGGTCGCCGCACCCGTAATGAGGTCGGGATGTACGCCGTTCATGACATTCGGATTGCCCGCCTTGCCTATGCCGGCGATTTTGCCGTCCTTGACTCCGACATCCGCCTTGACGATGCCCAGTATCGGGTCGATTATCGTTACGTTGGTGATTACCAAATCGAGCGAACCCTCCTTGGAGGTCATCGTGTTTGCGAGACCCATACCGTCGCGTATGGTTTTGCCGCCTCCGTAAACCACTTCGTCGCCGTATTCGCGCAAATCCTTTTCGATTTCGACGTAAAGGTCGGTGTCGCCCAGGCGGATTTTGTCGCCGACGGTAGGACCGAAAAGGTTGTTGTATTCCTGACGTGAAATTGTTGCCATATATTCTATTTTTTATCGTTTTTACTCTTTTGCGACGCGCCCTTGTCCGCCGCACCGTTCGCCGCATGGGCGGCGGAAGCGGATTTGACGGCAGGCTCGCCGATGTTCTTCTTTGTGTCCTCGCCGGCTATCATGAAGCCTGCGTGGCGTACCTTGCGCAATGCGCGCAGACGTGCGGGGAAATATGTAGGCGCATCCTCGTCGCCGGTGTATCCGTTTACGAGCCCGTTGAAGCCTATCACTCGCCGTTTGCCGGCGTATGCCACCACTTCGACCTCCTTCTGGTCGCCCGGTTCGAAACGTATCGCCGTCGTCGCCGGAATGTTGAGGTGGCATCCGAATGCCGCGTCGCGGTCGAATTCGAGATAACGGTTCACCTCGAAGAAATGGAAATGGGAGCCGACCTGAATCGGACGGTCGCCGCGGTTGCGTACCGTCAGTTTCACGGTCTTGCGACCGTTGTTGTACTCTATCGGCGTGCTGTCGAGGATTATGCCGCCGACTGCGACCGGCTTGGACGGCGCGAACCCCTTCTTGTTCGGATACAGGCTCTGCTGCGGTGCCTTTCTGGCATCGGTTGCGGAATTTGTCTTGTTCATAACGGTGTGTCTTTTTTTGAATTACTTGATAGGATGATGGATGCTTACCAGTCGCGAGCCGTCGGTGAATACCGCTTCGACCTGCAACAGCGTTATCATGTCGGCGACGCCCTCCATGACATCTTTTTTGGTCAGCACGGACGCGGCGTCCTTCATGACCTCTTCCACGGTCTTGCCTTCGCGTGCGCCTTCGAGCGCGGTGGAGGTGATGTAGGCTACCGCCTCTGGATAATTGAGTTTAAGTCCTTTTTCCTTGCGGCGTTCGGCTATCATGCCGAGCGAAAGGAGCATCAGTTTGTCGATTTCTCTTGGTGTCAAATGCATATTCTGGAATGTTTTTATATTTTTGTTTACGCCATAAGTCAAATTATATGCCATTGGCATCGAATTTGGGAAACGCAATGACGTATCAATTAAAAATATATCGTTTATGTTAAAAGCAATGATTATCGCCGGTCTCGGCGGATTCGTCGGCACGTGCCTGCGATTCCTGACCGGAAAACTCTGTCATCTGCTGTTCGTGTCGGCATTCCCGTGGGGAACTTTCGCCGTGAACATGATAGGCAGTTTCGTAATCGGCATCTTCTTCGGAATGGCGGAGAAAACGCAGATGATTTCGCCGCAGATGAATGTCTTCCTCATCACCGGTTTCTGCGGAGGATTCACGACCTTCTCGTCGCTCGCCGACGACATGTATCTGCTCCTGCAACAGAAACAGTGGCTCTACTTCGGGCTTTACGCCGGATTGAGTTTCGCTCTCGGTCTGCTGCTGGTGTGGCTCGGACGTTCGGTCGTGAAGGTTTCGTGATACGGACGGCGGCTTCGATTCGGAAATCGGGTATGCAGTCGCATACCCGATTTTTCGTTTCAGACCTGAGCCGCTTTCCTGCCGCATTCGGCGGATTCGAACATGTCGGCTACCTTGGCAATCCACGAGGCTATCGACAGATGCTGCGGACACGAACCCTCGCACTGTTTGCAGCCGATGCAGTCCGATGCCTTGCCGTAATTCTCCTCCGCGAACGAGCGGTAGGCGCGCTCGGTGTCGCCCGAACCCGAGATTCCGGTTTCGATACGCACGTTGTAGAGGTGCAGATACTCGAAAATCGGAATGTTCGCGGGGCATGCCGGCACGCAATAGCCGCACGAGGTGCATTGAATCGGCGTGGTGCGGCAGATGATGTCCGTCGCTTCGTCCACTATCGCGCGTTCCTCGTCGTTCAGCGGATTGAAATCGCGCATGTAGGCAATCGCCTCTTCGACCTGCGCGACCGACGACATGCCGCTGAGTACGGTCGTAACGCCCTCGGGGCTTGCGGCGTAGCGTATCGCCCACGAAGCGGGCGCAGCGTCGGAAGCATATGCCTTGAACAGCCTTTCGACCGCCGACGGGACATCGGCGAGCATTCCGCCTTTGAGCGGGCACATGACGACTACCGGTTTCCCGTGGCGTCGCGCTATGTCGTAGCACCGGTGTGCCTGAATAGGCGTGCGCTCCCAGTCGATGTAACTGATTTGCAACTGTACGAAATCCACCTCCGGATAGCGGGTGAGTATGGCGTCGAGCAGTTCCGGCGAATCGTGGTACGAGAAGCCTATCATGCGGGTTAGCCCTTCGCGCTTTTTGCGGATTGCGAATTCGAAACTGCGGAAACGCTCCGCCTTTTCGTAGAATGCCGCAGTGGCGCAATGCACCAGATAGCGGTCGAAATACTCCACTCCGCAGCGTTCGAGTTGCTCGGCGAAGATGCGCTCCTGCTGCTCCTCGCTTTCGAGAAGAAGCGTCGGCAGTTTGTCGGTGAGAGAGTATGCGTTGCGCGGGTAACGCTCCACGAGAGCCTTGCGCAACGCCGCCTCGCAGTGTCCGTCGTGGTAGGTGTAGGCGGTGTCGAAATAGGTGAATCCGTTCTCGATAAGCAAATCGACCATTCGCGACAATTCGCCTATGTTTATCGACGATACGTCATCGGGATTCGTAAGCGGCAGCCGCATACATCCCAGCCCGAGTTTTTTGTCCATTGCCGGTCTATTTTTTGAGTGCGTATTTCAGAATCGCCCAGCATCCGAATACCTGCAACAGCATACCCGGGATACCGATGCGGAAATCCTGCATTGCTTCGAAGAGGGAGCCTGAGCCGAGCCACTCGACAGCCGTTCCCAGAACCTGCGACGAGAGAACCGCCGCGGCGAGCAGAAGTACCGATACCTTCTTGGTGCGCGAAGCAATCATGCCGGCGATGACTGCGAGCAGAATCGATTTGACCATGATTGCCGGTACTGCGGCTGCTGCGGGCATGCCGAACAGCGCGCTGTTTGCCAGCGGCGACACGATTGCGGTGAGAAGACCGACGCGCCAGCCGTACTTGTACGCGCCGAGCAGCGTGAAGAAGTAAATCGGCAGCAGCGTTGCGCCTCCCTGCGGGATGAGGTGGCAGAGTTGCGGAAGCGCGATGTTGCCGAGTACGAAAAGTGCGGCTGTCGTGTAGGTCTTTGCCTGCGAATAGCCCAACGAATGAAGTTTGACAGTGGTTGTGTTCATATTCTTTTAGTTTTTAAAAGTGAAAGTTCAATCCTCCGAATACGGTCGCTTTCGGCATCGGATAACCTGCGTTGATTTCGTAGCGTTGTGCCAGCAAATTCTCGCCGCGGACGAATATTTCGAGCCACTTGGCGGCTCGGAAATTCATGTCGGCGTTCCATAACACGAAATTCTCTCTCTTTATCGGGTCGGTCTGCGTATAAAGCCCTCGTATGTAAAGTACGCCGGTCGATACGTTCCACCGTCTTTTCGCAAAATTTATGCCGCAGAACAATTTGTGTTCGGGTGCCGCGACGACCGGATATTTCATTTTGAGCCAACTGTAATTGGCGGAGAGCGTCCATGCCGGAGAGAACCGCAGTTCGGTTTCGCATTCGATTCCGAAGTTGCGTATTCGTCCGGTATTCATGTATTTTTTGCGCCCGTCGGTCGGGACGAGTATTATGGAGTTGTCGCCGTCGATATAGTAGACGTTCAGCCCGTAGGAGAATATGCCTCCTACACCGTCCTGTTTGAACGAGAGTTCGTAGTTGACGAGGCTTTCGGGTTTCAGGTCGGGATTCTGCGGCGGGAACATGTACATCTCTCTAATCGTCGGGAATCGGAAACCTTTGCTCACCATAGCCTTTATCTGGACGCTGCGCGGCAGCAGGAACGACACTCCGCCCTGCGGTATCCACACCCCTCCGCAGTGCGAATTATGGTCGTAGCGTATTCCGGCGTCGATAATCAGCCAGTGCGTTATGTTCTGGCGGAAATCGACGTAACCCGCAACTTCGTGCTGTTCCTTGTCGGCTATTTCGCTGCGCTCGCCGGCGCGTTCGCCTGCGACATACTTGTTCCATGCCTTGCCGCCGAAATTGAAATAGTCCGCTCCGAAGGTCGTGCGGTTGCCCTTGAAAAGACGTATGCTCTGATAGACCGATACCCCCGACATGCGGTCGCGCGAGTTGAACCGGTAGTCGGGTGGCGTTCCGCCTTCGGAGTAGCCGTCATTGATTTTGTGTACACCCCAGTTGTGGAAAACGCTTATCGTACCGGAAGTCTTGGCGTATTCGTTGTGCAGCGCGAACGACGCCATGCCTCTGGTGATGTGCGAATCGTTGTCGATTAGCGGGGATGAAACCGTACCCGGGTTCGAGGCATTGAAATGCGTAACGTTCAAGTCTATCGCCGCATTCCAGTGTCTGCCCATTTCGTATCCGAACTTCCCGTAGCCGCCGTACTGCTCGAAGCCCATGTTGCGCCGATGTCCGTCGGTGCGGTTGTAGGAGCCGGTAAGTGTACTCGTGAATCCCTTTACCCGCACACGGTTGGTAAGTTCGGACTGCACCGTGTTGTACGAACCGTAGCCGGCGCGCAAATCGGTGCTTGCGCCGTCCTCCTTCGTCTTGCGCGTAACGATGTTTATCACACCGCCCATGGCGTTCGAACCGTACAGCACCGATGCCGGACCGCGCACGACTTCGACCTTTTCGGCGAGCATCGGCTGGCAGGCGTCGGCTATCGGATGTCCCATAAGACCCATGTATTGCGGATGTCCGTCTATCAGAACGAGAAGCCCCGTGGTCGGGCTGCCGCCTATTCCGCGCATGCTCATTCCTCCCGATGCGCCGGTCGAAACGCCGTAGCCCATGATGCCTCGCGAGGTTACGAACAGCCCCGGAACATGCTCGGTCAGCGACGGCAGTATCGAATTGCGGAATCCTTCGTCTATCTTTTTTCTGTCCACGACCGATACCGTCATCGGGAGCAGCCGCACGTCGGTTTCGCTGCGCGTTCCCGTTACGACCACTTTTTCTATGGGATTTATGCCCGACGTTTTGAGCGAATCCCGCGATTCCGCCCGTGCCGACAGGCAGACTGCCGTGGCGGCGATTGCCGCTGCCGTGAATTTCAAAGTCCGTTTCATTGTCTTTTTCGATGGTTTCCGTTTTGCTTGCGCATATGTGCGTTATTCAATTATTATGCCTGCCGTTTCGCGTTTTCGGACTGTTAGATAGCGGATACGGATGATTAAATCGGTAATATTGGTATGTTTTACCGTAATCCGTGTATTATGGCGGATTGCGGAAAATCATTATCTTTGCCATAGATAAAAATCGTTGCGTCAGCAGTCGCCCGCCGCTTCGGACAGCCGCGGTCGTCGGGCGTTGCGGCGCGTAGGATAAAAACTGAAAATTATGTTGCGAAAAATCAGAATTGCATTCGCCGTCGTATACTTCGTACTCGTTACGCTGCTGTTCCTCGACTTTACGGGGACGCTCCATGCGTGGTTCGGCTGGCTGGCGAAGATTCAGTTCCTGCCGGCTCTGCTGGCTCTGAATTTCGGTGTCGTCGCCGTACTGGTGATACTTACGCTGTTGTTCGGACGAATCTACTGTTCGGTAATCTGCCCGCTGGGTGTGATGCAGGACGGCATTTCGTCCGTTGCAGGCAGAGTGAAGCGCAACCGTTTCCGCTATTCCGAGCCGCTTTCGTGGCTGCGTTATGGTATGCTCGCTCTGTTCATCGCCTCGCTGGTTGCGGGCGGAGGACTTGTGATAGGCGGTCTGGCGAGATTGATTGCGCCGTACAGCGCGTTCGGTCGTATCGCCCAGAATCTGTTCGCACCGATATGGCAGGCGGGCAACAATCTGGCGGCGTGGGTCGCCGAGCGTGCCGGAAGTTATGCCTTCTACGAAACCGACGTGTGGATAAAGAGCGCGGCTACATTCGGAGTGGCTCTCGCGACGTTCGCCGTTATCGCTGTGCTGGCATGGCGCAACGGTCGCACATGGTGCAACACCGTCTGTCCGGTCGGAACGGTACTCGGATTCCTGTCGCGCTATTCGCTGTTCAGACCGGTTATCGACACCGAAAAATGCGTCGATTGCGGCTTGTGCGCACGCCGTTGCAAGGCTTCGTGCATCGATGCCAAGAACCATGCGATAGATTACAGCCGCTGCGTCGCCTGCTTCGACTGTCTGGAAAATTGCAGCAAACATGCGATTTCGTATACCGCACGCCGTAAATCCGCTAAACATGCCGAACCGGTGAAGCCTGCCGAATCCGCTGCCGCCGAATCTGCCGATGGAAAGGGCATCTCGCGCCGCAAATTCCTGTCGCTTGCTGCGGTTTTCGCCGCGACGGCGGCTGTCAAGGCGCAGGAGAAGAAGGTGGACGGCGGACTTGCCGTGATAGCCGACAAGAAGATTCCGAAGCGCAGCGACCGCATAACTCCTGCCGGCTCGCTCAGCGCGCGTAATATGGCTGACCACTGTACGGGCTGCCAGTTGTGCGTGTCGGTATGCCCTAACGGCGTTCTGCGTCCGTCCGGCAATCTCGCGACGCTGATGCAGCCCGAAATGTCGTATGAACGCGGCTACTGCCGTCCCGAGTGTACCCGCTGTTCGGATGTCTGCCCGACTGGTGCGATACGTCCGATAACGGTCGCGGAGAAGTCGTCCACGCAAATCGGACACGCCGTGTGGATTAAGGAGAACTGCGTGCCGATGACCGACGGAGTGGAGTGCGGCAACTGCGCCCGCCACTGCCCGAGCGGTGCGATAACGATGACGCCGTCCGACCCCGAAATCGCCGATTCGCCGAAGATTCCGGTGGTCAATACCGAACGCTGCATCGGCTGCGGCGCATGCGAGAATCTCTGTCCGGCTCGTCCGTTCAGCGCGATATATGTCGAAGGACACCGAAATCACAGAACAATCTAAACCGACACTGCAATGGAAAACAAAAATAATAAGGGAATGAACCGCCGCGAGTTTCTGAAACGGCTCGGCGCAGGTGTCGCCATAGTTTCCGCCGCTACGGTTGTAGGCTGCGACGCTAAACGCAACCCGATTAACGGAAAGGGTGCCGCCGTCGGAGATGTGCCGACGGACGGGATGACATACCGCACCAATCCCAAGACGGGCGACAAGGTTTCGCTGTTGGGCTACGGCTGTATGCGCTGGCCGACCGTCAAGGGCGACAGCGCGCGCGATAAGGCGGACGATATCGACCAGAACGCCGTGAACGAACTCGTCGATTATGCGATTGCCCACGGCGTGAACTATTTCGATACGTCGCCGGCGTATTGCAAGGGGCGGTCGGAACATGCGACGGGTATCGCTTTGAGCCGTCATCCGCGCGACAAATATTTCATCGCGACCAAACTCTCCAATTTCGCTCCGTCCACATGGAGCCGCGAAGCGTCGATTGCTATGTACCGCAATTCGCTCAAAGAGTTGCAGACCGACTATATCGACTATATGCTGCTGCACGGCATCGGCATGGGCGGCATGGAGGCTCTGCGCGGTCGCTATCTCGACAACGGCATACTCGATTTTCTCGTCGCCGAGCGTGCTGCGGGACGCATCCGCAATCTCGGGTTCTCGTATCACGGCGACATAGAGGTGTTCGACTATCTGCTTTCGCGCCACGACGAGTACAAGTGGGATTTCGTGCAGATTCAGTTGAACTACGTGGACTGGAAGCACGCCAAGGAGGTGAACGAGCGGAATACCGATGCCGAATATCTCTACGGCGAACTCGTGAAACGCAATATTCCGGTTGTAATCATGGAGCCTCTGCTCGGCGGACGTCTGGCGAGCCTGAACGATTTCCTTATGGCTCGGCTTAAACAGCGTCGCCCCGACGACAGCATCGCTTCGTGGGCGTTCCGCTATGCCGGTACGCCCACGAACGTGCTTACGGTGTTGAGCGGTATGACGTATATGGAGCATTTGCAGGACAACCTGCGCTCGTATTCGCCGCTCGACCCATGTACGGATGCCGAACTCGAACTGCTCGAAGATACGGCGCAGGCTATGCTGCGCTATCCGTCGGTTCCGTGTACGGCGTGCCAGTACTGCATGCCGTGTCCATACGGACTGGATATTCCGGGGATATTTGCCCATTATAACAAGTGTATTAACGAGGGCAATGTGCCGGTAAGTTCGCAGGACGAGGATTACCGCCGTGCGCGCCGTGCATTCCTGATTGGCTACGACCGCAGCGTGCCGCGCCTGCGTCAGGCAGACCACTGCATCGGCTGCAACCGGTGCGTGCATCACTGCCCGCAGGGAATCAATATTCCGGCGCAGATGCGGTGCATCGACAATTTCGTGGAACGGCTCAAACAGGGCAAGGAGTTCTAAAAGGATATGGAGTACCGAGTATTGGAACGCACGGGAATCCGCGTTAGCGCGATTGCTCTCGGCTGCGAAGGGTTCATGAACAAGCCGGCTGACGAGGTGAAGGCGGATTTGGATTTCGCCATTTCGCACGGCGTGAACTTCATCGACATCTATTCGTCGAATCCCGATTTGCGCAGCAACATAGGCGCGGCACTCGAAGGCAGACGCGACGGTTTCGTGATTCAGGGGCATCTTTGCACCGCATGGGAGAACGACCAGTATCTGCGCACGCGCGATATGGCGAAGACCGTCGCTTCGTTCGAGTTGCAGTTGGAACAACTGCGCACCGATTACCTCGACATAGGCATGATTCACTATATCGATGCCGTGGACGATTTCCATAAGGTGTTCGACGGCGAGATAATCCGTTATGCGCAGCGGTTGAAGGCGGAGGGGCGTATACGCAGTATCGGTATCAGCAGTCATAATCCGATTGTCGCCCGCATGGCGGCGGAAACGGGGCTGGTGGACGTAATCATGTTCTCGATAAATCCGTGCTACGACATGCAGCCCGCGGGCGAGGATGTGGATGCGCTGTGGGCGGACGAGAGTTATGCGAATGCGTTGCAGAACATCGACCCCGACCGCGAATCGCTCTACGAAATATGCGAACGCGACGGCATCGCGATAGACGTGATGAAGGTCTACGGCGGCGGAGATTTGCTGGATGACGGGAATTCTCCGTTCGGACGCTCGATGACGGCAGTGCAGTGCATCGAATACGCGCTGACGCGCCCTGCCGTGGCGGCGGTGATGGTCGGATGCAAAAGTACGGACGAGATAGCGGCTGCGCTCGCATGGTGCGACGCTTCGGCTGCGGAGCGCGACTATGCCTCGGCAATGACGGGTCTCGAAAAGTTCTCGTGGAAAGGACACTGCATGTACTGCGGACACTGTGCGCCGTGTACGGCGGGAATCGACATCGCGGCGGTGAACAAGTTCTTCAACCTCGCTGCGGCGCAGGGCGAAATTCCCGAAACGGTACGCGAACACTATGCCGTGCTGACCCATCACGCGTCGGAGTGCGTCGGCTGCGGAGCGTGCGAAACGCGATGCCCGTTCGGCGTGAAAATAGTCGAACGTATGCGCGAAGCCGCAAAACGGTTCGGTTATTGATGCCATGTCGCGAAATATCGATGCAAATGAGAAATAAAACACGACAAATGACTGCGGATACTCTTTCCGCGATGCAGCGGCAGAACGTTATCGACTGCCTGTTCATCGAGAACTGCTCCTGCGTGATACGCAACGGCGATACGGTACGCATTTTCCATGAACGCGGCATCAAGGATTTGTTCCGCCTGCTGAAAACCGAACGCGAATTTCTCGACGGAGCGTTCGTCGCCGACAAGGTCGTCGGCAAGGGTGCGGCAGCACTGATGGTGCTTGGCGGCGTAGACCGCCTGTTCGCCGACGTGATAAGCCGTCCCGCGCGCGAACTGCTCGAAAATGCGGGCGTGAAGGTCGATTACACGCTCGAAGTGCCGCATATCGCCAACCGTACCAATACCGGTTGGTGTCCCGTCGAAACGATGTGTCGCGACTGCCGTACCGCCGAGGAGTGTCTGCCGCTGATTATCGATTTCGTCGAGCAACTGAAATAGGAATATTGCAAACATTGATGAGGAAACCGCTTTTATTCATTGTATTTATCCTTTCGACCGCAAGTCTGCGGGCGCAGGATGAGCGTGCGGTCGCTTCGCAGGACAGCATACCGCAGGACAAACGTATAGATATAGAGAATGTAGTCGTTACGGGTACCCGCAGCGAAACCGATTTGCGGCATCTGCCGATGACGGTTTCGGTCGTCGGTCGCGACAAAATCGAGAGCGGCAGACAGCCGTCGCTGCTTCCGCTGCTTACCGAGCAGGTGCCGGGGATGTTCGTAACCTCGCGCGGCGTGATGGGCTACGGCGTGTCTGACGGCGCGGCGGGCGGAATCTCGCTGCGCGGATTGAGCGGCGGCACGGGACGTCTTATGGTGCTTATCGACGGTCATCCGCAGTATATGGGCATGATGGGACATCCGATAGCCGATGCCTGCCAGTCGCTTATGGCAGAACGGGCGGAGGTGCTGCGCGGTCCCGCGTCGGTGCTTTACGGCTCGAATGCGATGGGCGGGGTAGTGAATATAGTTACGCGCCGTATGAAAGAGGACGGCGTGCGCACCGATGTCGATATGGGCTACGGCTCGTACAACACGTTGCAGACCGAGGTTACGAACCGCGCGCGGGTGAAGGGCTTTACGAGCGTGGTTAGCGCGTCGTACAACCGCACAGACGGGCATCGGCGCAACATGGGCTTCGAGCAGTACGGCGGCTATGCCAAACTGGGCTACGAATTCTCGAAGGCGTGGAGCATAAGGGCGGATGTGAACGTTACGCATTTCAACGCTTCGCAACCCGGGCAGACGACCTCTCCGATGGAGGATGCCGACCAGCATGTAACACGCGGAATGACGTCGTTCGCCGTCGAGAACAGTTACGAAAGGACTTCCGGCGCGTTGAGCGTGTTCTATAACTGGGGTCGCCACAAGATAAACGACGGCTACACTGTCAATCCCGACGACAACAGCAATCCCAAGGAGTATCTGTTCAACTCGCGCGACGACATGATGGGCGTTTCGCTGTATCAGGGCGTCCGCATGTTCAAGGGCAACCGCCTGACGGTCGGCGTCGATTATTACCGTTTCGGCGGCAGGGCATGGAACAGGTATGTCGCGGGCGAACGCGCGGGCGAGAGGACGGAACTCGCCGACAAGGTGCAGCACGAGATTGCGGGCTACGTCGATTTCCGCCAGCATATCGGCAACCGCGTTACGATAGATGCTGGTGTGCGCTACGACCGCCATTCGCACGTCGGCGGCGAGTGGATTCCGCAGGCGGGAGTGTCGCTCCACCTGCCGTACTCGCTCGAACTGAAAGTGTCGGCGGCGAAGGGCTTCCGCTATCCGACGATTCGCGAAATGTACATGTTTCCTCCGCAGAATCCCGATTTGAAGCCGGAGCGGATGTGGAACTACGAAATCGCGCTTTCGCAGCGGCTGCTCGACGGTCGGCTGTCGTGGGGCGTGAACCTGTTCTATATTGACGGCGAGAATCTGATATTCGCCGTACCGCGCGAGGGTGCAACGCCGCTCAACATGAACAGCGGCAAAATCGACAATACGGGTGTCGAGGTGCAGACGGCTTACAGAATAGACGCTTCGTGGTCGGTCGATGCGAATTACAGTTTCCTGCACATGGAGAATCCCGTGCTTGCCGCTCCCGAACACAAACTCTATGTCGGTGCGTCGTTCGTCAAGGGACGCTGGTCGGTGGCTACGGGCATTCAGTATATCGCAGGGCTGTATACGTCCGTCGTAACCAACGGACGCGGGACGGAGAAGACGGAGGATTTCGTGCTGTGGAACGTGCGCGGAGAGTTCCGTGCGGCGAAATGGCTCGATGTATGGGTGCGCGGCGACAATCTTCTGGCGCAGCGTTACGAAATCAACGCCGGATATCCGATGCCGAGAGCGACGGTGATGGGAGGATTGAAATTTAATTTTTGATATAACAAATGATTATGAAACCTTTAATATTTTTAACGATTATGTCAGCATTGATGGTATCGGGATGCAGCGGCGCGGCGAAAAAGACGTCCGACGGCGCATCGAAACCGAAGGTCTACATGTACAAGGAGATTTCGTCCGAAAATCTCCTGAAAATCTACGACATGCTCGGTCGCAAGGCGGAGGGCAGGGTAGCCGTCAAACTTTCGACCGGCGAGCCGGGCAATAACAACTATCTGAATCCTGACCTGATAAAGGATTTGGTGCATAAGGTGAACGGAACGATTATCGAGTGCAACACCGCTTACGGTGGCGGTCGCGCCGATACCGAAAGCCACTTGAAGGCAGCAGCCGACCACGGATTTACGGCTATCGCCAAAGTCGATATCATGGATGCCGACGGCGAAGTGTCGCTGCCGGTGGCTGGCGGAAAACACCTGAAAGAGGATTTCGTCGGCAAGAACTATCCCGACTACGATTTCACGGTCGTGCTGTCCCATTTCAAGGGACATCCTATGGGAGGTTTCGGCGGTGCGATAAAGAATATCTCAATCGGTATCGCTTCGTCGGCGGGCAAGGCATGGATACACTCGGCGGGCAAGACCAAAAGCCAGACCGAGGTGTGGAAAAACCTGCCGCCGCAGGATGATTTCCTCGAATCGATGACCGAGGCGGCGAAGGCGATAATCGACCATTGCGGCGACAGGATTCTGTATATCAGCGTTGCCAACAATCTCTCCGTCGATTGCGACTGCGTGGCGAAGCCCGAAGACCCGAAGATGGGCGACATCGGCATCCTCGCGTCGCTCGACCCTGTGGCTCTCGACAAGGCGTGTGTCGATATGGTGCGTGCATCGGAAGACCACGGCAAGATTCACCTTATCGAGCGTATCGATTCGCGCAACGGCATGCACACTCTCGACTATGCCGAGCAGTTGGGCATGGGAAGCCAGGATTACGAACTTGTTGTATTGGATTAAAAAATTATAAATTATGCAAACTTCATCAGTAAAACTCTATTCGTTCGGTTACGGCGAAGCGCGCACCTATATGGTCGCGGCACTCTTTGTTCTTGGCAATATCGCGCTGCCGCAACTCTGCCACCTCGTGCCGCAGGGCGGCTTGACGTGGCTGCCGATTTACTTCTTTACGCTCGTCGGCGCATACAAGTACGGCTGGCGCGTCGGTCTGCTCACGGCGGTTCTGTCGCCGCTCGTGAACTGCGCGGCATTCGGTATGCCTGCCGTGGCTTCGCTGCCTGCGATACTGCTCAAATCGGCGGTGCTTGCCGGTGCGGCTGGATATGCGGCGTATCGCTTCAAGAGAGTTTCGTTAGCCGTTATGGTCGGCGTGGTGCTGTTCTATCAAGCGGTCGGAACGATAGGCGAGTGGATTATGGTCGGCGATTTGTTCGACGCGTTGCAGGATTTCCGTATCGGAATCCCGGGAATGCTGTTGCAGATTTTCGGCGGATGGGCGATTATTCGTTTCGTGTTGAAGCGGTAGTATCGCTCCTATGTTTTGTGGTAACGGGGCGCCTTTTCGGCGACCCGTTGCCGTTAAGGACCTTAAATCTTTTTATTCTCCTTCTTCGAGCGAGAATACCGATTCGACGGTCTTGCCGAAAAAACGGGCTATTTTGAGTGCCAGCACCGTAGACGGAATGAACCGTCCACCCTCGATTGCGTTTATCGTCTGGCGGCTGACACCTACCGATTCCGCCAGTTGCTGCTGGGTTATGCGTATCTCGGCGCGCGATACGCGAATGCTATTCTTCATCGGAATTGCTTTTTTTGAGCCGCCATATCTTTATGCGGAATACCGCAAGGAATACAAGCGGAATAGCGAACATGTTGTACATCATTACATTGATGTAAAACAATCCGTTTACCAGAATCGTACTTGCGATGAGCAGCGCGCAACTTATGTAGAACGCAACGAGCAGCGAATCGCGTCTGACGGACGAAATCATCTCATCCTCTATCGGCTCTTTTGCGCACGTAACGAATATCGCTCCGAGAATTATGCCGATTATCGCGGCGTCGTTGATTATTATCTCCGCAACCGCTCCGTTAATATTCAGTATACGTGCGTAATCGGATGCCGTTATCGACGATAGTAGAATTGCCGCGCCTATTGCGATTGACGGCAGCAACATGTACCAGCCTATCTTCGCGAAGGCGTGCGGCAATAAAAGATTTGTGCTTTTCATAATGTCTTTGTTTGAAAGGTTTGTGTGTAAATTGTACAATTACGATGCAAATGTAAATTATATTTTACATTTTTGCAAGTAAACGCGACATTATTTTTGTCGGTAAAGTCCTTAAAGTCTTTAAAGACTTTAAAGTCGTTAAGGTCTTTGGGAACGGTGGTTATCCTCTTTGAGCCTGTCTTCTCTTGAAGAATTCGGTTACCGCTTCGGCGATTCGTTCGCCGTCCAGTGCCGCCGAGATTATGCCGCCGGCGTATCCTGCACCCTCGCCTGACGGGAAAAGCCCTTCGACCTCGGGGTGCATCAGCGTTTGTGCATCGCGGGGGATGCGGACAGGTGTCGAGGTGCGCGATTCGACGCCGACTACTATCGCTTCGTTCGTCAGATAGCCGTGCATGCGCTTGTCGAATACGCGGATTGCTTCGCGCAGGCGCGACGACATGAACTGCGGCATCCATTCGTCGAGCCGCGAGCATACCAACCCCGGGACGTATGACGATTTTGGCAGCGACGACGAACCGCGTCCCGCGACGAAGTCCGCAACGCGCTGCACCGGTGCGGTCTGGTTTTCGCCGCCGTTCTCTCGGGCTGCTCGTTCGAGTTCGCGCTGGAACTGCAATCCTGCGAGTTCGCCGTATTTCGGTCGCAGATGCTCGAAATCGGACAGCCGTATTTCAGTTACGAAACCCGAATTGGCGAACGGCGAGTTGCGCCGGCTCGGCGACATTCCGTTCACGACCGATTCCGACGCATCTGTCATCGCCGGAACGATGAATCCCCCCGGACACATGCAGAACGAGTAGACGCCGCGTCCGCCTATCTGCGCGACGAGCGAATAGGATGCCGCCGGCAGATACTCCATCTGCTCCGACGAGTGGTACTGTATGCGGTCGATAAGCGATTGCGGATGTTCGATGCGGACGCCCATCGCGAACGGTTTCGCTTCGAGCCTTACGCCGCCGCCGTCGAGCATCTCGTAAATGTCGCGGGCAGAGTGCCCCGTAGCAACGATTACGGTGTCGGTATCGACATTCGTACCGTCGGCTTCGATGCCTGCGACGCGACCGTTGCGAATCTTTATCGCCGTAACCCGTTTGCCGAAATGAATCTCGCCGCCCGACGCGATGATTTGCCGTCGGATGTCGGCTATTATTCGCGGCAGCCTGTCCGAACCGATGTGCGGATGCGCCTCGTATAATATCTCCGGCGATGCGCCGTGGAATACGAGCCGCTGCAAGGCACGGTTGTAATCGCCGCGCTTCTTGCTGCGGGTGAACAGTTTGCCGTCGGAAAACGTGCCTGCGCCGCCCTCGCCGAACGCATAGTTCGAATCGGGGTCGATGCCTTGGTTGCGCTGTATGCGGGCGATGTCCTTTCCGCGCTCCACGACCTCCTTGCCGCGCTCGAAGATTATCGGTTTCACACCCGATTCGATAAGCCGCAATGCCGCGAAAAGTCCTGCCGGTCCCGCACCGATAACGACCGCTTCGCGCTTTCCCTCTACCGACGGATAGTCGAACCGGAGCGGTGCCGGCTGCGGCTCGTCGTCGATGAACGCTTCGAGCGACAGGTTTACTTTGAGTGCGCCTCGACGGGCATCGACCGAACGTTTGACGATTCGCAGAAGTGCTATATTCTGTTCGTGCACATGCAGTTCGCGAGCCGCTTGCGAGGTGTAGTATTTCGCGTCGGCAGCCTGCTTGGGCGAGAGCGTGAGATTTATTATACGGGACATCGTATGAGTTTTAATGGTCGCCGGACCGGATGCATGCGCGTGTTACCGATGCTTCTGACGGCGCGCCGTCCGGTTCGCGACAATCGTTTAACGGATGCAAATTTACGGATTTTCCGCAAACCGCCGACATGCAGGTTGCTATTTATAAAATTTTGGTTACCTTTGTGCCTGCGACACTGCGGATATGGTGTAATTGGTAGCCACGTCAGACTTAGGATCTGATGCCGAGAGGCGTGGGGGTTCGAGTCCCTTTATCCGCACTTGAAAACAGGGGACAAATCGTCCCCTGTTTCCGTGCGGATAATCCGCAATTCACATTGACATTCCCTCCCCATCCCCTCCCTTTGATAAAGGGAGGGACTTTATCTCGCAAACAATGTTCGGTAAGATATTTAACGGGTTGCCGAATTAAGATATATTTATTTCAGCGGTAATTCGGCTTCGGCTGCGCCGTTCGAGTCCCTTTATCCGCACGAATTTTGCGCGAGCGACCGAATATATTCGGTCGCTTTTTTCGTTCGCGGAAAGCCTTAAAGACTTTAAGGTCATTAAAGTCCTTTATAATCCTTTTACTGCTCTTTCGGTTGCAGCAGGTTGCGCACGGAGTCGCGGATTACCATCTTGACGGGCAACTTTATCTGCGCCGCTTTCTGCGAGCGGTTCGAAATCTCCTGCATCAAGACCTTTATCGCCAGCGTACCGATATTGGTTATAGGCTGGCTGATGTGCGTTACTGGCGGGTCGATGAAGTCGAGTTGTATAGAGTGGTCGAACGAAATTACCGAAATGTCCTGCGGTATACGCAGTTGCGATTCGCGTATCGCCTTTATCGCACCGAGCAGAATCGTGTTGCTGAGCGCGAAAATCGCCGTAGGCGGATTGGTCGAATTGAGCGCGAGTTTGGTTTCGAGATAACCGTTGTCGATGGAGAAACTGTTGCCGCAAACGTTGGCGCAGTCGCCGAGACCTGCCGCCTGCATCGTGTCGATAAAGCCTTTCACGCGATGCCGCGTAGGCGAGGTGTGCAGGTTGCCCTGAATACATAATATATTGCGGTGTCCGTTGTTTATCAGATAGTTCACGGCTTCGCAACTGCCTTCGTAGTTGTCGCTGCATACGTATGGCAGGTTCGAGTTTTCGTAGTAGCGGTCTATCAGCACGACCGGAGTGGATGCGCTTATCGATTCGAGTCTGGACGGGTCGTTTCCGCACGGAACGGCGATTATGCCGTCCACTTTGCGCGATACGAGCGACCGTATTCCGTCCTGCTCGTCCGCTTCGTTTTCGGTCGAATCGACGATTATTATGGTGTAGCCCATGCGTTTGGCTTCCGCCGTTACGACCGATGCTATCATCGCGAAATAGGGGTTTTCGATACATGGTATGATAAGACCTATCGTATGGGTGCTTTTCGTGCGCAAACTTTTTGCGATGATGCTGGGGGTGTATCCGCAGCGGTCTGCCTCCGCCTTGATTATGGCAACGGTTTCGGGGCTTATGCGGTATTTGGCTGCCTGACCGTTCAACGCCCTCGATATGGTTGATATCGAGAATCCTGTGCGCTGCGAAAGACTTATGAGTGTGCTTTTTTCCATTTGCGAATCGTTTCTTTGGCAAAGATAATGCTTTCGTGTAAAAAAGTAAAGAAATTCTTTGCAGTTAGAAAAAATAGTGATATATTTGCGCAAACGTTTGTGCAAATGCAGATGTCTTTGAAACGAAAAATAAACGGGAAATATTGTGCGCAAAATGAATAAAATAGTCGTTCTGGGCAGTTCCAATACGGATTTGGTCGTGCGTTCGTCGCGTATGCCGCGCGCCGGAGAGACTCTCCTCGGCGGAGATTTTATGATGGCGGCAGGCGGCAAGGGCGCAAATCAGGCGGTGGCGATAGCGCGTCTGGGTTCGCCGGTTACCTTTATTGCGAAAGTGGGCTGCGACATGTTCGGGGAACGGGCGGTGGAGCAGTATGCTGCCGAGGGAATCGACACATCGACGATTCTGCGCGATGGGGAGGCTCCGTCGGGGGTAGCCCTTATCACGGTGAACGATGCCGGCGAGAACTGCATCGTCGTTGCCGGCGGCGCGAATAACGGAATGACTGTCGCCGATGTCGATTCGATGCGCGACCGTATCGAGAGTGCCGAATATCTGCTCATGCAGTTGGAGGTGCCGATGCCGGTCGTCGAGCATGCGGCGGAAATCGCGTTCGCGGCAGGCGTGAAGGTGATACTGAACCCCGCTCCCGCGGCGAAACTCAGCGACGGACTTCTCTCGAAATGCTATATGCTGACGCCAAACGAAACGGAATGCGGCATAATCGCCGGAGTTCCGGTCGAAAATTGCGTGCAGGCGGAGGCGGCTGCCGAAATGCTGATTGCGAAAGGCGTGCGGAACGTTATCGTAACTCTTGGCAGCAAGGGTTCGCTCTACAAGAGTGCGACGGAGCGGGTGATGATACCTGCCTGCCGCGTGAAGGCTGTCGATACGACTGCCGCTGGCGATACCTACAACGGTGCCTTGTGTCTGGCGTTGTCGGAGGGCAGGACGATTCGCGAGGCGGCGGAATTTGCGACGAAAGCGGCGGCGATTTCGGTTACCCGTGCCGGTGCGCAGCCTTCGCTGCCGACGCGCGGCGAGGTGGAGGAGTTCGATGCGTCGAAATATGCGGAAGCACCGTTGCATGCGGGTGCGTAACGCAGGTAAAATGAAACAAACTTAAAACTAACCTGATAAAAACTTTGAAATTATGTTTATCGTAAACAGTTATGCGCTGGCAGTCGTATTCTGCTTCGTTACGATGCTTTGCTGGGGTTCGTGGGGCAATACTCAGAAACTCGCGTCGAAGAGTTGGCGGTACGAACTCTTCTATTGGGACTATGTAATCGGAATGGTGCTGTTCGCCGCAGTACTCGGATTGACTATGGGCAGTTGCGGCACGCTCGGTCGCCCGTTCCTCGAAGACCTCGGGCAGGCGTCGTGGGCTAATATCGGCAGCGTCGTTCTCGGCGGCGTGATATTCAACGCATCCAATATTCTGCTCTCCGCATCGGTTTCGCTCGCAGGACTTGCAGGGGCGTTCCCGCTCGGAGTGGGACTGGCTCTCGTGCTGGGAGTGCTGATAAACTATCTGGGCGCGCCAAAGGGCGACCCGGTCATTCTGTTCCTCGGCGTCGCGCTTATCGTCGTCGCGATTGTCTGCAACGGCATCGCGTCGGGCAGGATAAGCAGCGGCTCGAAAAGCGCAAGCACTCGCAAGGGTCTGATACTCGCCGTAGTCGCGGGCGTGCTGATGTCGTTCTTCTACCGCTTCGTGGCTGTCGCCATGGATATCGACAACTTCGAGAATCCTACTCAGGGCATGCTTACCCCGTATTCGGCGATATTCGTATTCTCGCTAGGAGTGCTTATCTCCAATTTCGTGTTCAATACGTTCGTCATGCGCCGTCCGTTCGTCGGCGAGCCGGTAAGTTACAAAGACTATTTCGCGGGCAAACTCTCTGCCCATTCGGTCGGAATGCTCGGCGGTGCGATATGGTGCCTCGGTACTGCGTTCAGTTACATCGCTGCCGGAAAGGCGGGTGCCGCCATATCGTATGCTCTCGGTCAGGGTGCACCTATGATTGCCGCGATATGGGGCGTGTTCATCTGGAAGGAGTTCAAGGGTGCTGACAAGTCGGTCAATGTCCTGCTCGCACTGATGTTCTGCCTGTTCATAGCGGGTCTGTCGCTGATAATAGTTTCGGGCGGAAACTAAAAAGCGTATCCGGAAACAAAAAAACTACATGATATGAAGAACCTCAAATTTCTGTCGCTCGTCTGCGCGTTTCTCGTCTGCGCGACCGTGGCGGCATCCGCCAAGAATGACGACAAGGTGTTGCTGATTGTCGAAACCGACATGGGCAACGACATCGACGATGCCATTGCGCTCGACGTGCTGTACAAATATGCCGATGCCGGCATGGTCGATATAGTTGCGATAGGCAACCACAAGTACAGTCCGACGGCGACGGCTTATATCGACATAATGAACTGCTGGTACGGCTATCCGAATATTCCGATGGCACAGTCGAACACTCCGGTAATCAATATTGCTGCGCCCGACTATACGCTGCCGGTAGTGTATTCGGAGGTCTATCCGCGGCACAAGTATCTGCCGAAACTCTCCACGCAGGTGGAACTCTACCGCCGCATACTCGCCAAGGCGGACGACAACTCAATCGTCGTCCTGTCGCTCGGTTTCGCCACCGAACTCGCCAAACTGCTCGATTCGCCGGCAGACGACATTTCGCCGCTGACGGGTCGCGAACTGGTTGCGCACAAGGTGAAGATGCTGTCGGTAATGGCGGGCAGTTACGGTCCTAAAAAGCGTGCCGAATTCAATGTCAAGAACGATATTCCTGCGATGCAGAAGGTGTTCGCCGAGTGGGACACTCCGATTGTCCAGAATCCGTTCGAACTCGGCAAACAGGTGATGTTCCCTGCAACCGCGATTACCGACGGGCTGTCGTGGGCGAAAAATCATCCGCTCGCCGACGGCTATGCCAATTACCATGCGATGCCTTACGACCGCCCGACATGGGACGTGCTGTCGGCAATTTATATCTTCTATCCGGAGATGTTCACCGGCGAGAAGGGTACGGTTACGGTCGATGACAAGGGATACACCCATTTCGAGCCGTCGGTATCGGGCAAACATACTGTCTTGTCGCCGCTTACCGACGCCCAGGCTTCGGCACTGCTCGACCATATGCTGAAAACCGTGGCTGAACATCCTAAAAAGCGTCGCTAACAGCCTAACCTACGCAATATGAAGATAGACAAACTTTTGGTGTGTGCTGCTGTAATATTCTGTATTGCAGCATGTAGCGAAAAATCTTCGGGGGGGGGATTTTCGCCTGACGAACCCGACCCGACTCCGCCCGACCCTCCGGTAACGACGACGCTGCCCGACATTTCCGAGTACAAGATAAAAAATGTCGAGGAGATGTCGCTCGGCGGAGCGTATCTGATTCCGTGCAGCGGCGTGGGCGAGGGCGACTGCGTGAAACTCGTTGCCCGCGACGGCAGCGGCGAAACGCATACTCTGCCGGTAGAGAATATCGATGAGGAGAAGGGCGTTTCGTTCAAAACCCCGTCCGAGTTTATCGGCGGAATGTTCGCCGTGTCGGCGCAGGTCGGCGGCAAAAGCATCGATTTCGGAACGACATTCATCGATGTAATCGACGATGCCGAGTTGCCTCATGCCGGCGGATACACTCTCTACGGTCGCGTCTGCGACTGGGCGGGCAAGCCGATTGCCGGAGTTACGGTGTCGGACGGCTTGGAGGTAACGACCACCGACTCCGAGGGCATGTACTATATCGCGTCGCTCAAACGCCGCGGATACGTGTTCATCTCCGTGCCGAGCGGCTACCGAGTGGCGGTAAACCGTTCGATTCCCCAATTTTTCCGCTATACCTCGGGCAAACCGTCGCAGTACGACCAGTGCAATTTCGTACTCGCACCCGAGGAGAATACCCGTCATCGCGTAATCGTATTCACCGATACCCATCTTGCCAACCGTACCGATGACGTCAAACAGTTCACATCCGGATTCTATGCCGACCTCGAACGCGAAATCGTGAAGGCGCGCACCGAGGGCGTGAAACTTTGCGGAATGAGCCTCGGCGATTTGACGTGGGACGAGTACTGGTACAAGAACAGTTACACCCCGACGACCTATGCCGCGCAAATGGCGGGTCTGGATATGCCGATTTTCAATGCGCCGGGCAATCACGACAACGACCCGTATGTCGCCGACGATTTCGAATCCGAACATGCTTTCCGCACCAATATCGGTCCTACCTATTATTCGTTCAACATCGGTGCGATACACTATGTCCAGTTGGATGACACTCTGTTCGCCAACAAGGGCGGTGCGAACGGCACTGTCGGCGACCTGTCGTATACCCAAGGTCTGTCCGACGACGAATTCGCATGGCTTGCGGGCGATTTGAAAAACGTTCCGGCAGGAACGACGGTCTTCGTCGGCATGCACATCCCGTATACCACGCGCTATAACATCGGTTCGGGAACGTTGCAGTTCGGATATATGATGCCTGCCGCCCAGCGTTCGCGGCTGGATGCCCTGCTGGCGGACTACAAGGTGCATTTCGTTACGGGTCATACCCATATCCGCTACAACAACTTCGTGAGCGAACGTGTCGTGGAACACAATATTCCTGCAATCTGCGCCACTTGGTGGTGGACGGGCAAATACTCCGGTTTCCGCTGCCATATGTGCCGCGACGGTGTGCCGGGCGGATACGAGGTGTTCGACATCGGCTCCGGTTCTCCGGACGACGTCCGTTGGTATTACCAGCCGATAGGACGCAGTGCCGATTACCAGTTCCGTGCCTACGACCTGAACAACTGTCTGATTACGCGTGCGAAATATTGCCCGAAAGTGGCGAACAACTTCAAGACGGTTACGGAAGAACTGTTCGCGCAGTACGCCTGCGGATACGACAGAAGCCGCAGCGACAATGCGGTGCTTATCAACGTGTTCAACTGGGGTGTCCGCTGGAAGGTGGAGGTTCGCGAGGTCGAGACCGGCAAGAATCTGACGGTGCGTCAGGTCGATGCCTACGACCCGCTGCATGTTATCCATTTCAACATGGCGCGCATGAACACCAACTCGGCGGCACTGACGTTTCCCGCACTGCTGACCTCGCACATGTTCGAGGCGACATGCTCTTCGGCGACATCGACATTGGAGATAAGCGTAACCGACGGCTTCGGCAGAACGTATTCCGAAACGATGAAGCGTCCGCGCGAACTCTACGACATGTCCAAATCCTCTGACTGGTAAAGTTTTATAAGGTGATTGTTTAGTGTGTGTACTCTTTCGTCGTTCCGCAGCCGCGGTTGCGGAAACGGCGCAGGAGAGGGGAGCATACACCCTTTCGGTCGCAGAAAAATAATACCCAATATTAACTAAATGAACTTTTAATCAACTAATTATGAAACGAAATCTACTTTTGATTGCAATTACCTGCCTTCTTATGGCGGCTTGTAATTCGGGTGGGGAGAATCTGGAACGCGTGCCGATTTTCAAGGTTCTCGGACCGACCGGAACGGTTTCGACGGATGCCCCGATTGCTATCGACGGCAAGGCGCAGGAGGTCTCCTTCCGTGTCTATGCTTCGGGCAAATGGGAGGCGTCGCTGTCCGAAAATGCGACGGGATTTTCGCTGTCCGACACTTCGGGAGCAGCCGGCGATACGTCGGTAAAGGTCGTGGCGGCTGCCAACAGAAGCGGTGCCACGAGGTCGGCGACGGTAACGTTCGTCATGAACGACAGCGTCTACGCCTACACTATCGAACAGGAGGAGGAACAGCCGTACCTCGACCCTGTTAAACTGTCATTCGTCCTCAGCGGCTACGCCCAGGAGTTGAACATCGCCATCGAAACCAATCAGGATTCGTGGACATACGATTTGGGTGACGCTTCGGCATGGCTTACCGAGCGCAGCAAGGACAATTCGTCACTCGTACTCGCGGTTGCCGAGAACAAGACCGGCGACGTGCGCAATGCCCGCATCAAAATCTGGTCTGCGCTGCATCCGGAGGTATTCACCTTCGTAACCGTCGAGCAGGACTGGATTATCGACGCTCCTGTCGCCGACCTGCTGGATGTCGTGTTCGGCGAGAATTGCGCGGCAAGCGACGCTTCGGCAATGAAGATGACTATCGACGGTTCGTGCCTCGATGCGACCGTTTCGACGCAGTACAGCGAACGCTACGGTCGCTGGGTTGCGGTGTTCTCTGCCGAGCCGGTCAAAGCCGCTCACGATACCGGATTCTGGAAGATTCCTTACACGACACGCACCGATTTCGCCGAAGGTCTCGAAGACGGCTACTCTATGGAGTTGCTCTTCGCCCGCGGCGATACGCAGGCTCCGGGCAGCCAGATAAAGCCGTTCGCATCGACGCAGGCGGGCGGTACGGGAATGTGCTTCCGCGCCGCTACCCACGAAATCAACTGGGAGATTCACAGCGGCGGTACGCGCACCGGCGACGGATACAAGTTCAAGGGCGGCAAGTGGAACGAGTTGTACAGCGGGGTAGTGCCGCAGAAGGATACGTTCTACCACACCGTGCTTACATGGGACAAGGCGGAGGGCAAAGCCCGCTGCTACGTGAACGGAGAATTGACCACGACGCTCAACGTAACCGGCAACTTCGACCACATGGTGTCCAACGTCAATGCGTACTGGTTCGGTTTGGGTGCCGACCCTAACGCTTCCGACAAGGGCGAACTTTCGTTCCAGGGTACGATAGTTCTGGCGCGTATCTACGACGACCCGCTGTCTTCGCAACAGGTCAATGCCCTTTATAAACTTGTTGAATAATTGAAAAACGATTCGATATGCAAAACAATATGAACAATCATTCGGGCGGCAGAACGCTGGCGGCATTATTTGCCGCCGCCCTGCTCGCCGTTGCGGGATTCGTGCCGGATGCCTATGCAGCAGGCGGCGGCGCGGATGCTCCTCAGGGAGGTGTCTCGCAGACATTGCGCACAATCACCGGACGTGTCGTCGACAAGGCGACCAAAAAGCCTCTTGCCGGTGTCGCAATCGTCAATATGAAGACGAACATGGGTACGACGACTACCGTGGACGGCTCGTTCACCATCGCCGCCGCTGCCGGACAGACACTGGCGGTTTCGCTGCTCGGTTACACCGATGTGGAGATGACGGCTTCGACGGCGAGCAACATTACTATCGAGATGTCCGAGAGTTCGCAGTTAATCGACGACGTCGTGGTAGTAGGTTATGCCGAACAGCGTCGTGTGAACATTACGGGTGCCGTAGCCACCATCTCCGGCGACGACCTCGCCGCGCATCCGGTCGTTTCCACAGTTCAGGCGTTGCAGGGTGCCGACCCGTCGCTCAACATCACGATGGATTCGGGTAACCCGACCGCTTCGAATAACGTAAATATCCGCGGCGTGCCGTCCATCAACGGCGGCGAACCGCTGATTCTGGTAGACGGCGTGCCGGGCGTAGCCCTGCGCCTCGTCAATGCCGCCGACATCGAGTCGATTTCGGTGTTGAAGGATGCTTCGGCGAGTGCCATCTACGGTGCGAAGGCTTCGGCAGGCGTGATTCTCATAACGACCAAAAGCGGCAGTTCGGGTCGTGCGACGGTAAGTTACTCCAACAACTTCGGATGGTCTTCGCCGACGACAGACCACGACTTCATCACCAACGGTTACGAGTATGCGACGACAATCCACGACTTGTACTATTCGCGCTACGGTTACAGTCCGTTCAACTATACCGAGAACGACTGGGCGCAACTCGAAGCGCGCCGCTACGACAAGACCGAGAATCCGGAGCGTCCGTGGGTAGTCGTTGGCGACGACGGCAAGTACCACTACTACGGTAATTTCGACTGGTATCACAATATCTTCAACACCAACCGTTTCAATCAGGAACACAACGTGTCTCTTTCGGGCGGCAACAAGGATATAAACTACTATGTCAGCGGTCGTTTCTACGAGCAGGACGGTACTCTCTCCGGCGACATGATTAAGCAGAAGGAGTACTACCGCAACTATGCGTTCCGCGGCAAGTTCGACGCCAAGATATTCAAGTGGGCTAAATGGTCTACCAATGCCGCGGTGAATGCAGTCGAGCAGCGGTATCCGGGTCAGTTGGACGAGGGTATGACTATCGCCGCACTCGAACAGAACCTCGCGCCGATGTTCGTGCCTGAAAACCCCGACGGCTCGATTGTGATGTACCCTTACGACCTGCGCAATATCGCGCTCGCCACGGGACGTACAGCCTCGTTCATGGATGAGGGCAACAAGCACACCATCGAGAACCAGATGTTCACCCTCTCGAACGGTCTGCACCTCACTCCGGCGAAGGGTCTGTCCATCGATGCGACCTACAATCTCACCAACTACCGCCGTTTGTACAAGGACCGCCACCACGACCAGGTCTATTCGCGTCAGATAGGCGTGTACGAAACCTCGACGACGTACATGAAAGACCGCTACCGCGAGCGTCATTACGGATATACGCTGCACAATGTCGATGCCTACCTCACGTACAACCACACGTGGAACGATGCGCATAACTTCAAGGTGCTGGCGGGTATGAACTACGAGCGTTACCGCAGCACCGACCTTACCGTTCAGCAGGACGGACTCGGCAGCGGTATTCTCGATTCGTTCAAATCCAAGACGGACAAATCTTCTTACACCGTTACGCAGGACATTTCGGCATACCAGACGCTCGGATTCTTCGCCCGCGTCAATTACGACTACAAGGGCAGATACCTCTTCGAGGCTTCGCTGCGTGCCGATGCGACGTCGCGCTTCGCCAAGGATAGCCGCTGGGGATATTTCCCTTCGGTTTCGGCAGGCTGGCGATTCTCGGAGGAGCCGTTCATGGAGAGCGTGAGCGACTGGTGGAACAACGGTAAAATACGTCTCTCCTACGGTTCGCTCGGAAACCAGCAGGTAGCCGACTACCTCTATCTCGATCGTATTTCGACCAATCAAATCAACTATCTGTTCGACGAGGCGACCAAAGCCAACGCAAGTTCGGTTTCGGCTCCTCTCGCAACCGACCTGACATGGGAGACGGTAACCACCTACAATGTCGGTCTCGATTTGAGTTTCCTCAAAAACCGGCTGACGTTCACCGGCGACTATTTCATCCGCGATACGAAAGACATGCTCACGAAGTCGATGACCCTGCCTGCGGGCTACGGAGCAGACCCTCCGAAGGGCAACTGCGCCGATTTGCGCACGAAGGGTTGGGAAATATCGCTTTCGTGGCGCGACAAGTTCGACCTCGGCGGCAAACCGTTCACCTATGCCATTTCGGGTTCGGTCGGCGACTACCAGTCGGTAATCACCAAGTATAACAATCCGTCCAAGATTTTCTCCGGTTACTACGAAGGCAAGAAACTCGGCGAAATATGGGGTTATCACGTGGTAGGACTCTTCAAGACCGACGAGGAGGCTGCCGCATACCAGCGTGCGATAAACAACTCGACCAACGTCTACCAGCGTATCTACAACATGTCGCCGACGGGTCTGGGTCAGTTGATGGCGGGCGATATGATGTTCGAGGACAGCGACAACAGCGGTTCTATCGGTACGGGTTCGGGTACGGTCGATGACCCCGGCGACATGCGCGTCATCGGTAACTCCACTCCGCGCTACAACTACTCGTTCCGCGTCGAGTTGAACTGGAACGGATTCGACATTTCGGCGTTCTTCCAGGGAGTCGGCAAGCGCGACTGGTATCCTACCAACAATCAGGATGCTATCTACGGCGCGAACAAGTTCTGGCAGTTGTATTCGTATCCTATTCTGTCGTTCATCACGAGCGATTTCAAGAAGGATGTGTGGACGGAGGAGAATCCGAACGCATACTTCCCTCGTCTGCGCCCTATCATCTGTTATAACGGCGGACCTCTGGGCGTTGCCAACGACCGCTATTTGCAGAGCGCGGCATACCTGCGTTTCAAGAACCTTACGGTCGGTTACACGATTCCGGTCTTGAAACAGTACGTCAAGAAGTTGCGCGTATACTTCTCTGCCGAGAACATCTGCTATTGGTCGCCGCTCAAAAAGCACTGCAAACTGATAGATCCCGAACTCGCCGTCTCGGACGGTACGTACAAGGCGGGTACCGGTTCGGGCTACGACCTGCCGCGCACGATTTCGTTCGGTGTGGATATAACTTTCTGATAAATGTTTAATTGGAGCAAAAATTATGAAGATACTGAATAAAATACTGATACTTGCAGCGGTTGCCGTATCTGCCGTAAGTTGCGACCTGACATTGCTGCCGGAGGACGAGGTTACGCCGAAGCAATACTTCGCCACCGAATCGGATTTGGCTCTGTGGAGCAACAAGTTCTACAACTATCTGCTCGAAACCGCCGACGTAGGCATCAACGATGCCGACGACAAAATCGACAACGGTCTGAGCAACTTCATAGCGGGCAGCCGCAATCCGGCATCCGAATCGTGGTCGTTCTCGCAATTGCGCGAAATCAACTACCTGCTCGAACATCTCGACCAGTGTACCGACCGCGGCGTCGCTCTCAAATACGAGGCTGTGGCACGTTTCTTCCGCGCATATTTCTATTTCGTGAAGGTGCGCGCATACGGCGACGTCCCTTACTACGACCATGTGCTGGCGTCGAACGACCCCGATTTGTACAGGGCTCGCGACGACCGCGGCTATGTCATGGACAAGGTGCTGGAAGATTTCGACTTCGCGGCGAAGAACCTGCCTTCGTCGTGGGGTACGAAAAGTACCCGCGTAACGAAATGGGCTGCGCTCGCCTATGCCAGCCGTGCGGCTCTGTTCGAGGGAACGTTCCGCCGTTACCATGCCGCCACGCTGTTCAAGAACGATGATAAGAATGCGGAGAAAGCCGAGAAGTATCTGCGCATCGCAGCCGACTGCGCAGCGGAGTTCATCGCCTCCGCACCTTATTCGCTCTACAATACGGGCGACGAACCTTACCGCGATTTGTTCTGGGCTGACGACGCCAAGACGACGGAGGTCGTGCTGTGCCGCCGCTACGATGCCGGTGCAGGCGTTACGCATTCTGTTCCGCAGTCCATCAATTTCGGTCGCACGAGCCTTACCCGCGGCTTCATCAACCACTATCTGATGGCTGACGGTTCGCGTTTCACCGACAAGAAGGACTACGACAAGATGTTCTATACCGAGGTCGCCAAGAACCGCGACCCTCGTATGGCTCAGACGGTATTGTGTCCGGGTTACAAGATGGTCGGTGCTTCGACGGTTACTAAGTCGAAACTTTATTCGCATACCGGTTACGAACCTATCAAGTTCCTCAGCACGGCAGCCAAGGCTAACCCAGGTGCGGGAACGAGCGACTGGATATGTATGCGTGCCGCCGAGGTGTATCTGAACTATGCCGAGGCACTGGCGGAACTCGGAACCCTTACCCAGAACGACCTCGATATTTCGGTGAACAAAATCCGCAAGCGTGCGGGTATGCCCGACTTGAAGATGGCTGACGCTAACGCCAAACCTGACCCGTATCTGGTCGATTACTATAAGAACGTTACCAAGAGCGCGAATACGGGCGTGATACTGGAAATCCGCCGCGAACGTACCGTCGAACTGGTGATGGAGCCTCCTTACCGTTCGTGGGATTTGTTCCGCTGGAAAGAGGCTAAACTCGCTCTCAATACGGTTCGTCCGTGGGAAGGCGTATACATTCCGGGGGACGGAACATACGATATGGACGGCGACGGCAAGGACGATTTGGAAATCTATTCCGATACTCCTAAATCGACTTGCGAGACTAAACTCAAAATAGGCAGCGACATAATCGTGAACAAGAACGGTTATATCGAGGGTTACAGCGAGAACAAGTATGGCACCAACTGGGACGACGAACGCGATTACCTGTGGCCTATTCCGGCATCGCAGCGAGTTCTGAACCATAATCTGACACAGAATCCGGGCTATCAGGACGGATTGAGTTTTTAACCGGTATCGGTTCATGCGGTAGGCGGCGGAGTATCTCTCCGCCGCTGCTGCCGACCGATTACAGCGAATAAGAATTCTATATGAAGAAAGCAGTTCTGTTTGTCGCGTTCGCGGCGATTGCGGCTAACGCGATGGCGTGGGGGCGTATCGGACACGAGGTGATAATAAAGGTCGCCGAACGTCATCTGACGGCGAAAACCAAGGCTAATATCGCCAAGTATATGCCTTACGACCTGAAAACCGATGCCGTATGGATGGATGTTCATCGCAACGATGCTCCGATAGCCTACACGTCGCCGTGGCATACTTACCGAGTGCGCGAGAACAACGAGTACGACCCCAATCCGCGTCTTGTCAAGGGCGATGTCGTGAAAGGAATCATGGTCGCCGACTACAATCTGCGCCGTTACAGGGAACTGACGGACTCGGCGGTGGTGATGAATCTGCGTATGATACTCCATTTCGTCGGCGATTTGCACTGTCCGACGCATGCCTACTATCCGAAAATCTCGTCGAGCGCATGGCGATGCTCGCTTGCCGGCACGAAGCCGGACGAAAACCTTTTCCACGGCATGTACGACGACAATATTCCGAATTTCCTCTATCGCGGCAAGGAGTCTTCGGAGGAGGTCGCCGCCCGCGTCGATAATCTGAAAAAGGGTGCTATACGCAAAATCGCGGCTGGTACTCCTGCCGAATGGGCGGGCGATTGCGCCGAACGCGATTTAATCATCTACGAGTGGAATCCGGTCGGCACGAAGGTGCTGAACCCCGACACTGCCGAAATGTCTCGCGATTTTATCGAAACCCAGTTCCGCTACGCCGGCTACCGCCTTGCCCGCCTGCTGAACGAGTATTTCGATAATTAGGTTATATTTCAGGAATGTAAAACCCCTCACAAACTATTGTGAGGGGTTTTACGTATTACTCCGAGATATGTCGGTATACGGTTTCCGAAATATCGGCTATGATTTGTTCGGTGGTCGCCATATCGTATTGCGACGATTTGACGAATACGGCAATCGCATAATGCCGCCCGTCGGGCAATCTTACGAATCCTATATCATTGACGCCTTGCGGTAGTCCGTTTTCGTCTTCGAAGCCGGTTCCCGTTTTATGCCCGATAGTCGCTTCTGTTCCAGCCAATGGTTTTGGCAGTCTGTTTTTGCCGGTCGAACAGGCATCCAGTACGTCGGTAACGAATCTTCTGTATTCGTGAAAATGTTTTTCGTCCGTATACAGCATGTTAATCAACGCTGCCGCCGCATCCGGATACGACCAGTTTTGGGATACCAGTTCTGGGTTCCGGTGCATTGCATTCTCGTCTACTGATATGGCAAATTCGCCGATTCGAAGATTGCGGATGTATGAATCTACCGATTTCGTGTCGAGCAGATGATTGAACAATATGTCGCAGGCGTTGTTGTCGCTGAATTGGAGCGAATATCTGATAATTTCTGCAATGGGCATCGAACAGTCTGCCGTTCCGGTAGAGTCTCGCAGCGGGCTGTAAGTGTCTTTGCGCAACTCGGCGGCTTTTATGTCGAGTGCCGAGTCGAGCGGAATCCGATTTTTGTGCATGTAATCCGCCAAGGCGACTGCTTGATACAGTTTCATTACGCTGTTCATCGGATAGGCGGTATTGTTGTTGATACGAATCGTGTCCCGACTGTCGATAATGACGCACACGCCGATTTCCGCATCGCGCGACCGGACATAGTTTTCAATAGCGGAATGAATGGAATTTGTATTTCTGTCGGAACGGCAACCTGCGACTAAAACCGACAAGATGCAGCAACCGCATCCGACAAGAACCGAAATCAACGACAAGACTTTTTTCATACGTTTTCTTCGAACGCCAGACAAATATTTCGCATGAAAATAAATATATACCGATTATTTCAACGGAATGTTGGTTTCGTCGCAGTAATAAGCGATTTCGTCATCGGAAGCAAACCCTTTGTCGCAGAACTTTTGAAGTCCGTTTTTGACGTCCTCCACGACATCATTTTGTGAATTGAGAACTTTCGTCGTTTTTACGATGAAATTTTTGAAATCGGGATTTATACGGCTCAATTTGTCGATTGTATAATAATCCAACTCTTTCTTGCGTGCTTGGAATAATTCCCGCGTGTCGTTTGAGAACGGAGATAGCAAGATTATTCCTATTCCGAATGCACGGTTGAGCCGTTCCATCTCCTCCATTACGTCATCGCTTATTTCGAATGCCACCAGATATCCGTAGTTCGCCCAACTGCTGTTGGAAAGGGCTTGGAAGAAGTACTCTTTCAACTGATGGTCGTTTTCGATTCGGCATTTGAGTTCGTATGAGAACAAATCCACGTAAGTTTTCGTGTCTGCCGCTTTGAGAAACGCTTGCGTCGTAGGCGATTGAAACTCGTTGAACTCGACTGCCACCATGTCGGGATGAATCCATTTTTGTGCCTGGTCTGCCTTGCTGGATGTTTCGTGAAAAATCGTCTTTGGGAATCGGTTTTTCTCAATGAGATAGTGTGCAAGCAACTTGTGCAGGCTTCGTTCTTTGAATGTATTCGAATGTTTGTCGGCGACAGTCGTATTCGCGACCGTTTTGCCTCCAATCAGTGTTTCCAACTCTTCGGCGTATTTCGTAATATTGCAGCATGTTCCGATTGACCCTGTGGAGTATTGCAGTTTCTGAGACATGGATTTTCTCGATATCACGGTGTTTAGCCAAACGACAGACCTTCTGTGAGGAAGATTCCCGCCGGGTACGTAAATATAGTCGCCGTCGATAATTCCTACATGATATCCGCCTTGTCCGTTGGATGCTATGACTATATCGTCTTTTTTCAGCCCGAAACAGATAGTCCAAAGAAATCCGATACTGTTTCTTGCCGTTCCTATCGATTTGTCGGGATTTTCTTGCAGATATGTCGCAACCATTTGTTTGCGCCACATAACCTCATCATTGTATGGAGTGTTCGCAAGGTCGGTTTCCGGCAAAAAATTAGCCCCGATGAAGTTCTGTGCCAAACATTCATCAAGATATTTGCCGTGTTCCCCCAGCATGATGCGGTTATATTGTTTCATACCTGAATTTGTTTAATATGTTTGAATATACAAAATTAACAAATTTTATGTATGCAGATGACATACAGATAAAAATTTACGCTATAAACCGGTAAAATCTTTTGATTGCGTGGTTTATATGTATATATCCGCTGTAAAAAAAACTATAAACTTATTTGCCGATGCAGCATACATAGCTGCTTGAATGATAGATTGTTGCAATTTAATCGGTAGAAAAGTTGTTTTTGAGCCTCCTGGACTTGTTTTAAGGCTATATTACACTCTTTTCTCAATGAATCAGAACTATGATCCTCAATGAAGTTCACCTATCTTCTATCGACTACAAAGGTACAAAATTCCGTGATGTTTTCACCGATAATGTCAACTAAATGCAATAGATTTTCATGGATATTGTTTGCTGACCAAGAGAGAAAAAATCAGTCGAAGCCTTTTTCCATTTTTCCCCTCTGTTTGACTTGACTTTATTGCCCGTGTATATAATAACGGTCATTAAAGTCAAGTTGAGAGTGGAGTTATATCTTTTTCTTTTGGCAAGCAAAATCGTTCTTTGATATGATGAGTGTATGATGAACAATTTGCCTTGTTTGTAACGAATAACATATTGTTTGTCAATAGGTGCATATGGTGCTTACAAACAACATTATAGCATTTAGTTTTTGGAAGTTTTTGCTCAAAATAGATTATGTATATGGTTAATTATGCCAAGACGTGCATTTTTCTATGTACAACACATCATTAAATAAATAAAAAGTATTACATTTGCATATTATATGATAGGTTGACTATGGCAAAGAATACAATGGGTACAAAGTTGCCCCAAAAATTAGAGCAGAAGATGCAGATTGTAGGTGAGCAGATTAAGTTGGCTCGCTTACGTCGGAATCTGAGTGTGACTCAGATTGCTGAACGTGCCACCTGTTCACCGCTTACTGTGTCTCGAATAGAAAAAGGGATTCCTACTGTTGCAATAGGGATCTATCTACGTGTTTTGTACGCATTGCAACTTGACGATGATATTCTATTGCTTGCCAAAGAAGATAAAATGGGAAAAGCTTTGCAAGATTTGAGTTTGAAAACAAGAGAACGTGCATCCAAGAAAGAATAATCTATGAAAAAGTTGTATGTATATGCCGATTTCGATTGGCTCAAAGAA